>Ga0302300_1000070_pt1 | contig 119852 bp, 95 predicted proteins | sample III_Palsa_E1_1_FD_198756 | JGI IMG/M metagenome (GOLD analysis project Ga0302300, IMG submission 198756) | Peat permafrost microbial communities from Stordalen Mire near Abisko, Sweden - III_Palsa_E1_1 | ecosystem: Environmental > Terrestrial > Soil > Palsa > Peat permafrost | place: Sweden...
TGTCGTCCTGGTTGTCGTCCTGGTTGTCGTCCTGGTTGTCGTCCTGGTTGTCGTCCTGGTTGTCGTCCTGGTTGTCGTCCTGGTTGTCGTCCTGGTTGTCGTCCTGGTTGTCGTCCTGGTTGTCGTCTTGGTAATCATTGAAGAAATATTTTATCGCGTTTTAATATAATGCCGATTTACAAAAGACATGATGCAAAAGGTGAATATTACCAATATGGTGATACGGGTGCCAAATATTATTTTACTGGTCAGAAAGATGAAGGTGATGCATATGAACATGCTCTGAAGCAGACTCAGGCAATTAAGGCAAGTGAATGGCGAGCAAAACATGGTGGTGCTCCGATTAGTTAAATAAAAATTAGCAGTCTTAGAAAAAATTGATCTAATTTGTTTAATAAATATTTATCAATACTAATTAAACAAGAAATGGAAATTGATTCATTCAAGGAGAATTCTCATTTACTCGTATCATCTGATGTCATACTTCCATGGTCATCCGGAGTATTTGCTTTGGGTCAGAGTAGAGTGTATGAAGAGACAAATTTTATTTTTGGTCAGGAATCGAAAACATATAGATTGACTGAATACTATCATTGTGTTAAAACAAATACACCAATGAATCATACACTGAATGTTAAATATACAATCAATGAATTTAATAATGAAGGATTTGTGGCATTATATGGGATGACTTTTTATAATCCAATGTCACATCCAGTTCCATATCTTGAGAATATGGATCAAGAAGATTTTTTGAGAATTAAAAAAGATTTTTGTCAAAAATTTATGTATTTTATGTCAAAACGATTCGGTGCATTTTTCGTACCACGCATGTATAGATTTGTTCTTGATGCATTTTCTTGGTATGTCAATGAAGAAGACTGGAATGATTTTTGTTTGATGAACAAAATTAATGTCGATGAATGCGGATTGATTCGATTTTTTATCACCATGAACAGAGCAAAAGGTAAAATACCAGCTTATTATACATATTGCTTAACTAAAAAATAACAATTTAAATCATCATAAATATAATAATGTCTGTTTCGTCAGTATCATCTTATTCTTCTGATGGTTCTAATCGTAGTAAATTTAACAAAAATTATCGAGAAGAAGATTCTGTCAGTCATGTATCATCACGTGAAGATAGACGTGAAGATAGACGTGAAGATAGACGTGAAGATAGACGTGAAAATAGAAGTGAAAATAGAAGTGAAGATAGACATGAAAATCGTCAGGAAGATAGACGTGATGAAAAATGTGAGACCCGATGTGTCATTAAACCGAGACACGAGAGAGTTTGTGAAGAGCCTTGTCCACCTCCTTTGTGTTTAAAGGAGACAAAATTGAAATTGTGTTGTGGTCAGAGGTTTTATTTGGAGAGGAAGCCTGCAAATCCTATTTTCATTGCTCCTGGAGTTGTCATCGAAGATTACACACTTTATTTGAGTTTCGATGTCAAGGATGATTCACTTCTTGTTTTGAAGAAAGGTTGTAAGGTGAGAGGTAGATGGTATAATGTTAATCGCAAGATTTTCTTTGTGACAGAATCCATTAGAATTGGTCATCGAGAGTATCCATTTGTCGGTTCTTCTGATATTTTGAATCGGAATGATTTCTTTAATGGTTGTGAAGTCGGTTATGCACCTTATTTTCACCAAATTAACAATAATTATTCTCCAGAATATAGTCGACGAACTGTTAATTTTCAATGTCAAGGAAAAACACTCATGGATGGTCATTTGGATACAATTTATCAATTTTATCCAACAAAACAAATTAGATGTACACTCGATGAGGATTTCTTCTTGACTATTGTTTCTTATGATTAAGATAACAAATTATCTCTAATCATTTTGATTAAATCTTGTGGTGATGAATCTTGAAAAACATCGAAATGAGAATCATCATCAGTCATTAATAACAAATAAATATAAATTTTATCTTTCAAATGAGGATACTTCTGAACAAATATTTTCCAGAATTGAATAGTAATTGAGAATCGTTTGACGTCGATTTGACGAGTGATGATTTCTAAACATTCAGGTAAGTGATCAAATGCATACGTGATGAACAATTCTGAATGTGAATACATCATGACATCAACAACACTGTTATTTTTTTCATTGCAATCTTTAACAATGTTCCAAAAAGTAATTTGTTCATCTAATGTCATCCATTGGAAGTAATTACTAACATAATGATAATCAAGATAAATTTTACTAGTATCATTTTTCTCACTAGTATCATTTTTCACCATGTCAAAAAATATTTCAATGAAGTTATTTTTGTCAGGTCTAAGTGATTTATAACTGTAATACTCATTGAGTATATCACCTATAACATCAAAACGATAATGAGATATATCCATGAATGCATGGTAAACAATATCTTGATCCAGTTCTTCGGTTAGTCTGTAACAATGATTTTCATGATATTTTTCGAAATATCGACACAATACTTCGATGTATTTTGGATCAGTAATTATTTTTTTATTGACAACATTTTTAAATAAAATGTTTGATCTTTCAATTGTACCTAATAATAATAAACTATTAATCAGATAAGAATAATTTATGTTGTGATCAAAAAACGATTCAGGTATATCATGACACTCATGATCATTAAGAAATGTCATCAATATATTAATATACATGTCAAAATTGTTACATCCATCCATACGTGAATCACTCAAATCTTCTGCACACAGTTTAACATCATTCCACGAAAACCGGTACATTTTAAGATTAAATAACTCTCTCCAAGGATAACCAGACGCAACAAAAATTTTCATATCATCATGAAAAAGTGTTTTCAGTATGATACCATATAAATCGTTATCATCATGAAATGAGGTATTCTGGTGTCTACCAGGATCATCATGAAATGAGGTATTCTGGTGTCTACCAGGATCATCATGAAATGAGGTATTCTGGTGTCTACCAGAATCATCGATTTTTGATAATTTTTCTTTGTTCTTGTTAACGTATTCATAAACATCATCACTATTGTTTTCTTTCATGTAGTGTAATTTGAATTCTTCAATCGACATGTTTTATTTACTAATGAATATGAGTAAATAAATCATAAATAATTTTTAAGGATCTGGATCATTTCTTGCACTGTCATGATATCATTAAAAACTAACACAAATGCTTCAATGTCGTATAAAAATAAATTGATGAGGACATGTTCTTTTAGTTTGCTGAATCGTTGAATTAATATTTTCCAAAATTTATAAGAACAATAAAAATTAATTTTTTTATTCATGATAGCATCTATATCACTGAAGATGTGTAATCGATCAAAACAATAATTGATAAACATTTTTGAATGTGATACCATCATAATATCTAAAATTTTGTCATTTGGTAACATGTTCCAAAACGCGACATGTTCAGATAGCGTCATGTAATTGAACATGGAACTGACATCAATGAGATAGTCAGTGATATTTTTAGAATTAACATTGGTACATTCGTTATGTAGGAAATGCTTATCCTGTTTTTGAAGTATATCAGATAAAACATCAATAATGTTATCACTATTAATAAGATTACAATTGACACAATCATAGTTTGGTACCTTCGTAACTTTCTCGATCCCAAAAAAATTTTGGGATTCACTATCAGTTTTTTCTCCATACCAACACATGATGACGTTTGATGCAAAATCATTATACCGATATGTCATAAATAAACAATAAACTTCAATCATTTTGGTATTAATATTGATATTATGATTAATAATGTCATTTAATGATATTTTTAATGTTGTGAAAAACAATCGATGAAGTTTTTCCATAAGTAATGAATTAAATTCATTGTCAAAATGCATAATAAATGATTCTGGTATTTCACTTACATCGTGATTAACAAGGAATGCACGTAAAATAGATATATAGAGATTGATGTTTTTTAATCCATTCATTCGTGTGGTTAAATCATTTTGATGTAATGTCACATCTACCCATGAAAATCGATATGCGTTTTTTCTCGAGGGGTCATAAATGAATTCAATCTTCTCCCATTTGAATTTTGATTCAGCAAAATATTTGATGTTTTTATGAAGAACCATTTTCAGGAGTGTACCAAATAAATTAGATTTGTTGATCATCAGTAATTTTTCTTTATTATCATCGACATATTTCATAACGTTATCACAAATTCCTTCTTTGACTAAATATTTAAATTCACCAAGAGACATTATTATTAAATTAATATTTATTAATTAAATAATCAATTTTTTACCACAGGTTACACTACTTACCACAGGTTGCTACGCTTACCACAGGTTGCTACGCCTACAACAAAATATCCTTCAACACTTTCAACATTTCTTGTACTGACACATCTTCAAAAATATACATGTATTCGGAATGATGATATGTCAACATAATATTTGTGTAAACATAATTTTTGACTTCAGGATATTTTTTAACAAACAGATCCCAAAATAAAAATGTAATCGAATCATTATTTTCATCATTCCGATTACATATTGATTCATAACAATTTGGAAGATGATCAAATGCAAAATTAATAAATGTTGTTGATTCTGACATCATTGTGATATCAATAGCATCATATCTATCATCATCTTCTTCATTATGACAGACTAAATTCCAAAAAGTTAACTGTTCATCAAGTGACATCCATTCAAAATAACGACTGATTGTTAGGTAATCCTCATGAATTTGACTTGTATTATTTTTGACCATATCAAAGAATATTTCTATAATGTTATATTTATCAACTTTGATTGATTTGTAATAATAATCTAATTCATCTTCATCATCATCGTCATCGAATCGTTGATGTAACAATTCTTTGATGGCATCACAAGTTGCTTCACGTTTGAAATCCGGGTCTAATTCATGATTTTCATCGATATCGCGTTCTATGCGACGATGATTCATTTCATGATGATGTGTATAAAGTTCATCAAAATGTCTTTCGAAATAATAACAAAACAGATGAAAATATTTTTTATTAACACTGATATTTTTGGTCATAATTTTATTGAGTGAAATATTAGAATCAATTTTCAAATTGGATAATGTCGCGATTAAATGTGAAACATTTGAAAACTCATGTTCTAGAAATGATTGAGGTATATCCTCGATTTCGTGGATCTGAAGAAAATTTATTAGAATCTTGGTATACAATACAACACTTTCACATTCAAACATTCTTGTTTCTGATAAATCATCTTTCTGCAATTGAACATCATCATTCCATTCTAATGCATGAAATATCAATAACTCTTTCCACGGATATTTCGATTCTGCAAAATATTTTATGCTCTCATGAAGATGTGATTTAAGTATCACACCATATAAATCATCACTATCAATTTGAACGAGTGTTGCTCTGTGTTTTTTAACAAATTGAAAGAGATTTTTATTATTTTGTGTCTGGTAATATGTTGTGAATTCTTCAAGAGACATTATTTTATTTAATAATTGTTATTGTTAAATAAATAATCAATTTTTTATTACCAAAGGTTGCTCCGCTTACCACAGGTTGCTACGCTTACCACAGGTTGCTACGCTTACCACAGGTTGCTACGCTTACCACAGGTTGCTACGCTTATCACAGGTTGCTACGCTTACCACAGGTTGCTCCGATCACCAAAGGTTGCTACACCTATAACAAAATATCCTTCATCACTTTCAACATTTCTTGTACTGATACATCTTCAAAAATATACATGTATTCGAAACAATTAAATGACAGTATCATATATGTATAAACATAATTTTTAGCGTCTGGATATTTTTTGATAAATAACTTCCAAAATGACAATGTAATTGTACCAAAATTGGCATCAATTCTGTCACATATCGATTCATAACAATTCGGTATGTGATCGAATGCGAAATTAATAAACAATGCAGACTTTGACATCACAGTAATATCAACTACTTTATATAATTCGTCATTACTAGTAACTAAATCCCAAAAAGTCAGTTGTTGATCAAGTGACATCCATTCGAAATAATTGCTAACATTCGAAAAATCTTCATAAATTTGTCCTGTATCATTTTTAACCATATCGAAAAATACTTCTATGAGATTAGTTTCATTTACCATGACTGATTTGTAATAATCAATATATTGATCTTCATGCTTGTCGAATCGTGAATGTAACATTTCTTGAATGTCAGAACATATTTTTTCTTGGGTACTTTGGTGGTCTACCTGGTCTTCCTGGCATTCATTGCAACAGCATTTTTTAGGATGAGAATTATTGGACATGAAATCATCAAAATATCTTTCGAAATAATAACAAAGGAGATGTAAATATTTTTTATTAACAGTGGTGTTTTTAGTCAAAATATTTCTAAACACATTGTCTTCGTCGATTATTTGATGAGATAATGTTTCAAATATTTCTAAAACATTTGTCAATTCAAGTTCTAGAAATGATTGAGGAATGTCTTCGATTTCGTGATTCTGAAGAAAATTTTGTAAGATCTTAGTATACAGAACAACACTTTTACATTCAAACATTCTTGTTTCAGATAAATCATCTTGTTGTAATTGAACATCATCCCATCTCAATCTATTATGCTTCCACGCTAACTCTTTCCAGGGATATTTAGATTCTGCAAAATATTTCACATTCTCATGGAGATTTGATTTTAGTATCACACCGTATAAATCATCACTATCAATTTCAAGGAGATTTTCCCTATTTTTTTCAATAAATTGATAGATTTCTCTACCATTTTTTGTCTGGTAACATGTTGTGAATTCTTCAAGTGACATTATTTTATTTAATAATTATTATTGTTAAATAAATAATCAATTTTTTATTACCAAAGGTTGCTCCGCTTAAAATAAAACTTCTTTAATAATATGCATTAATTCTTGAACAGGCATATCTTCAAAGAATGATAGGTAGTCTGCATGATTATACCACAACGCCAAATACGTAAAGACGTAATTTTTAAGATCAGGAAATTTTTTCTGGAAGGATTTCCAAAATGTGAGGTTAACTGCATCTCGATGTTTGTCTATTCCATCACATATCGATTCATAACAATTAGGAATGTGATCAAATGCAAAATCGATAAATGTAGATGATGTTGAAAACATAGTTATCCTAATAGCATCGTATTTGTTATTATTGTTGATTAGATTCCAAAAAATCAGTTGTTGATCAATCGACATCCATTCAAAATAATTGCTGATCCAAGTGATGGTCGTTTCACGTAGGTTTCCATCAAACTTTTTTTCTATATCAAAAAATAATTCAATGATATTATTTTGATCAACTTTGATAGATTTGTAAGAAAAATATCCATTGTTTACAATTTCCCCATTATCTCTATCAAAAAAACTATAAAATAGTCCTATAATTTCGTGATAAGTATCTTCTTGATTAGTCTGTGGCCCAACATATAAGCGTGCTTTTAATTGATCATAATATGTTTCGAAAAAATAGCAGAATACGATAATGAATTTTTTATTGATATTGGTATTTTTGTTTTGAATATCTGTGAAAAACACGTTTTCTAAATCAATATAACATGAAACATTTCTTATTAATAGTGAAGGATCTGTTATTTTATGCTCCAAAAATGATACTGGAATTTCCTCTACTTCATGATTAACAAGAAAATGTTTCAAAATATCAGTATACAATGATATTTTCGGACAGTCTGTCATTCTCGTTTCTGACAAATCCTCACTTTGTAATTGGACTTCTTTCCAAGATAAAGATTGATTATACAACATTAATTCTTTCCATGGTAATTGAGCATCAACAAAATATTTCATGTTTCTATGACATATCGTTTTCAGTAAAATTCCATAAAGATCATTACTTTCAATTTTGAGAAGTGCTTCTTTGTTATCTTTAACATATTGACGTAATTCGTTACGGTTTCCTTCGATACATAATGACTTGAATTCATTAAGTGACATTTTATTTATTTTAATACATTAAAACAAATAATCAATTTTTTCCGTGAGACAGTATGTCGAATGTCGATAAGGAATAAATTGTAACTGATAAAGTTCAATTTTTTATCGTAGCAACATATTGATTAATGATGCCGATCATTTCCTCCAAACTTAAATTCGGAAACATACGATAACATAGAGTAGGATCAAGCAATAACTCGTACATGAATATCGTATTTGATATATCGGGAAATTTCTTGATAAAAATTTTTACAAAGATGTCAGAGTGATGACCATTCGAACAAATGATATTGCAAATGTTATTTTGATTATTAAATTCTGAATAATTATCGAATGCATACTCAATAAATATTTCTGAATCAGAGCTTAAAACAACATCACATAATCCGTATGTGTCTTCTGTATTGATCATATCACATAATACGTATGTGTCTTCTGTATTGATCATATTCCAAAACATCATCTGTTCGTCGAGTTTCATATATTCGAAATAGTTACTTAGGGCAATTATATTACCATGGTATTTCTCATTTTTAATAATGTCAAAAATAATTTCGATAATGTTATCTTCTGTCACTATTTTTGATTTGTACAAATACAAATCATCATCTTCATCATCCTCAGTATTCAGATACGATTCAAATATTCTAACAAGTGTCATAAATATTTTATTTTTATTGATTGAATACGGTACGGTATCATTTCGTAATTCTTCATCATAAAAAGGCAAATAATGTGACATCATTTGAATTAATTTTTTGTTTTTGAATGTTTTATTGATAACTGTTTTGAAAAATGATGTATTTTCCCCCGTGATAGCAAAACAAAGATCACTAAGTACATAACAATCATTGTTTCTACGATCTACACGATCAATAAATGATTGTGGTATTTCTTCGATTTCATGATAGATGAGAAACATTTTGAGTAGTGTGACATAAAAAAAGTCATTTGTCATACCTGTCATTCGTTCATCTGATAGATCTGATGGTTGTAAAATAACGTCTTTCCAACAATAATCTTCGAAATATCGATATTCAATGTATGTCCATTCGTACTTTGAATCAACAAAATATTTCATGTTCGTATGTAGATATGTTCTCAGAATGACACCATAGACACTATTATCATTGATGTTTCGTAATACAGTTTCATTTTTCTTGATATATTGGATAATTATATTACAACGTGAATCACGATTACTGTATATTTTTTCGAATTCTTCCAGAGACATTGTTTATTTTAATAAATTAAAACAAATAATATCAATTTTTTATGAAGATATCTATTATTATTATTATTGTTTTGATGTATGATCACGAATAAATTCCTTAACAACTTCAACAACATCGTTATGAGTGATATCAGGAAACACTGTGGATAAAGTATCAGCTCGATGTGATCTGATCATCGATTTAATAATAGTATTTTTTAAATAGGGAAATTTACGTGATAGTTTTTTCATGAGAATGATATTATTTGATAGATTGAACTCTGAATTATTTTCGTTCAAATACCATTCATCGAGGGGATGATGATCAAATAGGTAATCCTGGAGTGATTGTGCGCCATGACAATGAATATATGGTGAAATAATTGACAAAATATCGATTTCAGATAACCATTCATGTAATTTATGAACAAAATCTATTTGACATGACATCGATAAATCATTGAACATAACAATGATATACGGAATTTTATCAATAATATCGTCATATCGGTTTAGTTTACGACCCAATTCAACAAAGATATCATTGATGGTGTTGATGATTGTTTCAAAAGATAATGCACGATCACGATATTGTTTAAAAAAATACATCATAATTTTATTTGCTTCATTCTTTTGATCAACAGCTGTCTGATCACTTAATTGATCAAAAAATAATTCTCTGTTCTCGATAAAAACGGAAAAAATTTCGAAACAGCAATTCACATTTCTTTCGGAAAGATTAAATATCGTCGCTAATAATTCCCATATGACAAATGTTTTTTCATCAGGGATGTTTTTGTAATGATTGACTAAATGACGAGAATAATTATTTATCTGATCACGTACATTACAATGTAACAATTCCCAGTAGAATGATTCATTTGTTATGTTAATCAATTTATCTTCTCGAAAATATTCGTTTTTACTGAGAACATAATTTAAACTTGAACAGTTAATTTCTTGAATCAATTCTAATGGAAAATCGGATTCAAAAAACTGGACGAAATCATTTGTCGATAATTGAATACATTTTTCTGTTTTGTAAGCAACAATTTCTGAAATGTTACAACCATTCCTTTCCATTGCCTTAATATTTTCAAAATCTTTATGTTGTTCCGCAAATCCTTGTAGATATTCTTCTACAGATTCTTCTGCGTCTGTATCACTCATGATTGTATAATTGATAGACAATGATGTGTTAAAGAAAAATCAATTTTTTCCTGAGATAGAATGTCGAAAGAAATAAATTGTAATTTTGATCTAGGAGAAATTTAATTTTTTATTCAGTGATGTATTGTTCAATAATGGCGATCATTTCTTCTACACTCAAATGCGGAAACATACTATAACATTCATCAGGATCGACTATTAACTTATATATGAATACTGTATTTGTCATGTCTGGGTATTTTTTGATAAAAAATTTTAAAAAGACATCAGAAGAATCATCATTCCCACAAATAATGTCACAAATTTCATCTTGATTGCTAAATTCTGATGAATGACTAAATGCATATTCAATAAATGCTTCTGATTGAGAGTTTAAAATAATATCAGAAGTGTCAAAATAATCTCCTGAACAATCATTAATGATGGTCCAATATGTGACTTGTTCGCTGAGTTTCATGTATTCGAAATAATTACTAATTATAGTCATTATAGTCAGATCACCCTGATATTTATTATTTACGATAATGTCAAAAATAATTTCGATAATATTATCTTCTGTCACGATTACTGATTTGTATGAATCAATGTCATCTTCATCAGTGTCTACATATTTACCAAATCGGTTGATAAGTATCTCAAAGACTTCATCTTTATTTAAGGAAGATGATGGTCTTTCATTTCGAAATTCTTCATCATATGATGGTAAATAAATTGGTATCATTCTGATTAATTTGTTGTTTTTAATTGTTTTATTCTTAACACTTTCGAAAAATGATAGATATTCTTTCCTGATAACGGAACAAAGATCGTAAAAAATATCATACTTATTATTTCCGAGATCAAGAAATGATTGTGGTATATCTTCAATTTCGTGATATATGAGAAACAGGTTAAGCAGTATGACATAAAATGGATCATTACTCATTCCGGTCATTCGTTCATCCGATAAATCTTTTGGTTGTAAGACAATATCTTCCCACGAAAAACACCCGAATTTTCGATGACTAATATATGACCATTCATATTTCGAATCAGCAAAACATTTAATGTCCGAATTTAGATACATTTTTAATATCACCCCGTTGACACTATCACTATTGATGTTTCTCAAGATAGTTTCGTTTTGTTTAATGTATCTAGAAATACTATTATAATCAGTACCAGGATGGTTATATAATTTTCCGAATTCCTCTAAAGACATTGTTTTAGATTATTGATAATACTTATTAGCATAAGCATTATCAAATTTTTTGATGTTCATTGATAAATTCCCTCACAACTTCAACAATATCCATCTGTGCGATATCTGGAAATACGTCTGATAAAGTATCATGATGATGTGAATAGATCATGCGTTTAATGATTGTGTTTTTTAAATATGGGTATCTTTGAGATAATTCTCTCAATAAACTAGTGTTATTGGAAATGGCTAATATATTATTTTTGTGTACTATCCTTTTAGTAAAATCATTTTCATTATCATTAGAAATATGTGGACTTTTATCTAAATGACTGTCACTTAAATACCATTTATCAAGTGGATAATTGTCAAACAAATAATCTTGAAATAATCGAATACCATTCTGCTGATGATTTGTCATATAAGGAGAAATAATTGTCAAAATATCAATTCCTGATAACCATTCGCATATTTTATTGACAAAAATAATTTGATTTGACATTGATAGTTCATTAAATTTGATCATAGTATATGTAATTATTTCTATCAAACCATCATTTAGAGTCAATTTTCGACCCAATTCAATAAATTGGTTATCAATTTTAATCATTCCATCGTCAAACGATAAATGTCCATTGGTGTATCGACGGAGAAAATGTGACAATGAATAATTTTCTTCATTTTTGTTATTTTGAGATTGGACAAAACACAATTCTTTATTTTCAATTAACATCATAAAAATGTCGAAATAATAGTTGGTATTAACTGAATAATTAAACATTAGAGCCAACAGTTCCCCGACAACATAACTCGTATCGTCATTGATGTTTTTATAATGATTGACAACATCTCGAGAATAATTTTGATTGTGCTCACATAAGTTACTCCGTAACAACTCCCAGTAAAACCATTTGTCTGTCACACCAACTAATTTATTTGCTCGCAAACATTCATTTTTAATTTTAACATGACCTAAATCTGTATAAAAGCTATATTGTATGAGTTCCAATGGATGGTCAGATTCAAAAAAAAGTATCAGATCTTCACTTGTTAACACACTTTTTTTGTCAATTTTGTAAGCAACGATCTCACCAATATCAATGTTATTTTTTTTCATTATTTCAATCTGTTCGTAAATATCGTCTTCATCTAGATCATATCTATCCGAAAGATAATCTGATGCATATTCGTCATCGCTCATGTCTTAATTTATATAAAAGTGTATTAATTTAAATATCATCAATTTTTTCATAGGCAAGAATGTTATGAACATAATTAACAATATCATTCGAAACTAAATCGGGAATGATATCTAACAAATTAATATATTTATCATTTTCAATTGACGAGTGAAGTATTTTTTTCTTTATTGATCTCATTTTTACACAAGTATTCCAATATATTTTCGTTTTAAAAATAATTTTGATTTAAAAAAATAATGAATTCCTAATAGTAATAATGAAATGGAAAAATCACACACTACCATTAAAACTAGTTTCAAAAACATTATTATAGATGAATACATAGAGGATAAAATTAAGAAAGCAGTTACGAATGTTAACAAAATTGTTATCTTGACAAATCAATTCTTAAATGCCTATTTGCTTGATCGGTTTTACAAAAAAAAGAAATTTCCTCCAATAAATAGAACCTTGATAAGGTATGCACAAGAAATGGTAACTGAGCGATTCAATAAAAATCGTGAAACAAACAAATTACGCGAAAACATGAAAGATTATTTCGATATTCATTTTAATAAGTGTGTTTTTATTGAAGAAGATATTATTAGTCGATCACACTTAACTAAATGTCTTTCTTATGAAGAAATCAATATTATCACAGATATTAAAAATAATGTAACACAACATTTCTTTCAGTATATTGATAAAGCAGTTAATTTAACATTTAATACACGAGAGTATTATTTTAGAATCAAAAATGATAAAAAACTATCCGATGATGAAAAAACAATCAAAATCAAAAAGATGAATGATGTTATAAAACAAATCAAAACAGATATATCAATGTTTCACAAACCGTGTTCATCTCCATCTAAATATCATAAATTCATCAAAGAAATTCGTAAAAATATTATTCCAAAAGACAGAAAAAAGAAAATTGCTCTTACCAAAGAATATCCTTTAGCATATGACATTAAAGTTTCTCCTTTTTCTTATCTTCATAGCATGTTTTATTTGAATGATCTCATTTATGAAAAAAATGAGAAAAACGAAAAAGAACATAAAAAGGGTATTAATTACAAAAAAGTTAAATTATTTCAAGTAATTCCACAAAGAACAAATATTATTCCATGTCATATTACAATTGATAGTCCTGCTCTTTCTGAATTATCATGGGGAAAAAAAGAATATATGGAATTTAGAACTGCAAGCAAGAAAAAAACACCCGATGAAGATTTAAAAAGATTATGGTCGTTAGCTTTTGATCTTGATGATAGAGTTTTCAAAGACAAGAAAATATTCAAATTTGCATACATGATCACAACAAATGGATACGATGTTTCAGTTCTTTTTGAAAGAAAAAACGAAAATGAAAAATTATTCACCAAAAAAGAAAAAGAAATTTTAGAGAAAGGCAAATATTTGAGTAAAGTAAAAATAAAACCATGGATGAAAAAGAGGAAACTTATTGCCATTGACCCTAATCTTGGAGACTTAAATCATTGCGCAATGTATATTGATGGTGAAAAGAAAACAGGGAAAAAGAAAAATTATCTTATTGAAGAACGTTATACTAGAGGACAAAGAAATAGAGATATGGATGTGACTAAATTTTCAAAGCAAATGAATGATTTTAAAAATCAAACAATAATTGCTAAGAAAACAGTGACAGAACATGAAAGAGAATTTAGTCAAAAGTATGATTCAAAGTCTCCTAAAGATTTCTTGAAATATTGTAAAGAAAAAAACAATTTGAATAGAACATTATTTGACCATTATTCAGACGAATTTTACCGTAAAACCAAATGGTATAGATATATCAACACTCAGAAAAGTGAAAATAAATTTATGAAAAGATTTGAAAAATCATTTGGTAAACCGGATGAATGTTTGGTTGTATACGGAGATTGGAGTAAAGACCAAGCACAAAAAGGAAATGAACCAGGAATTAGTAAAAGAATGAGAAAGGTAATCAAAAATTATGGTTATCCTCTTTATCTCATTAATGAATATAAGACTTCAATTACTTGCCATAAATGTCATGGTAAAAATGAGAATAATTTTCATGAACACGTTAAGAAAAGTGTACAAAAAAAATTAGATAAAGAATTAATACCAAAAAAAGTCGAAAGGAAAAACTATTGTGGTATGAAGAAGGTCAAGAAAAAGAAAAAAGAGAAGAAGGTACTTGCTAAGAAGAGCAAAGTATGGGGTTTACAACGTTGCACGAACGTTAAATGTAAAACATACCATAATCGCGATTCGAATGCTTGTATGAATATGCTCAATATCGCTATTAGCATATTAAAGGGTTTGGGTATTCCTGAACTTTTCAAGCCTCCGAAAAAATCCAAGTTAACTACGGCTATCACGTAGTACACACTGACATAAAAACCAATTACCCTGACATTCATGGGGTTGGGTCATAATATACATTACGACTGTTTCGTGCAACCATTCGCGTATTTTAAAACTAAATGTGACTTGCTCTGACATCGATAATTTATCAAAATTAATAGCAAGATAAATAATTGGGTCAATATTGACATTGATATTGTCGTACATTTGACGACCTGATTTTTTTATTATCATATCGCAATCATCAATGATATCTGAATAAATTTGTCGTAAAAATAGTTTATTCGAAATATCTGAAAGGTAATCATCTACGTCACCTGTCATAAAAACAATTGGTTTAATTTCCATTAATTGCAATAGTAATCGTAAATAATGAGGATTTTTTATTCCGTATTTGAGTAATCGCCATAAAACAATTGTCTCTGGATCATCGATAACTGCATAATGATTAACTAAATGATTAATTCCAGTGATATTGGAATCTTGTGTCGTAAGCAATAATATATAAAAATCAATGTTATTGAGACCGATTAATTTTTCCTGTGATGTGTCATAATGGACATAATCACCTATATGACGCATTAATCTGAAATCTTGTATCAGTGCCCACGGATCATTTGAGTTACCATATTCCGTCAATTCTTCTGGTGATAAGGCAACGCGATTTTCTGATTTGTATCTGAGAATATCAACAAGACTTTGCTTTTCTGCTCGCATTTTTGTTAATGTCTCAAAAGAACTCATTATTTGATTCTATTAATATTAGTAGAATCAAATTTTTCTTAAGACTGGTAAGTCGAAAGGAACAATTTGTAGACGTAGTAATACCTTCGGTCCTTTGGTAATCAGAATAATTCAAATTTTTCTTTTTATAGAAATTTGTTTTTTATGAGTGTTATTAATTCTTGGTTCGTTAAATCAGGAAAGACGATAAAACAGAGATGAATATTGACAAAAAACAAATAAATGATCACGTTATTCCTCATCAATGGGTATTTTTGTAATATTTTTTGAAACAAAAATGGACACGTAGTCACAATGTCATCTAACATGAAATCGTATATCTTATCTTCAGTGTTTAGTTTTTCGTAATTATCAATAACATATTCAATAAACACAGTTGATTTTGATGCTTTTAGAATTTCGAAAATAAAATTTGGTCTTTTGTTTTCTATTTCAAGAAGAATGTTCCAGAAAATGACCTGTTCATCCAATCGCATATACTCAAAATATTCGGCAATATTATAATTTAAATTACGATACTTTAACATTTCTTGAGATTGAAATCGATCTAGTACATTATGACAGATATCAAAATAGATTTCAATAATGTTTGATTCATTGATATTTTTGTTTTCCATGTCATTAAGTTCCATGCCATTAAGAAAGCGAGATAAACTATCGAGAATACTGTAGAAATAATGTTTTTTATTTACATCGTATGATTTATTAAGATCAATGACCAGTATATCATATATTGATAGATAGAGAATGAGAACTTGACATAATTTACTTATCATGTTATTTTGAGAATCATATTTATCATTTCTAAATTTTTTGTAATCACTAACATTAAACTGTTTATTAATTTCAAATCTCAAATGATAAACATAGCTTTTTTTGTTTTTAATTGTAGTTTCGTAATTGATAAATGATTCAGGAATGTCAATTACATCATTGACTTGCACAAATGATATCAATAATTTGTAATAAAACATGTCACTGGACAAACCATCAATCCTTTCAATTTCTAAATCTTTTTTCTGAACCTGGTAAGAATTCGGTTCATAATAGAACATTTCAACATAATGCCAAGCAAAATTTGTTTTCGCAAAATCAAACAAATCACGTTTAAAAATACAAGTAACAATTATCGAATAGATATCACTACACGTTACATTCATTAAATCGTGACGATTGATCATAACATAAGTTAATAATTGATTGTGAGTCGCTTTCGCGTCAATTAATTTTCTGACTCCCTCCATTATTAGTTTATTAAACAATAAGTCAATAATGATTCAAATTTTTTACAGGAATTTTGCTCGAAAAATAGAAATAATTTCTTGGTTGGTGAGATCAGGGAACAATGTCTCATAAATATGGTTACCAATAATAATCAAATAGATGATTAAATTTGATCGTATTGATGGATATCTTTGTAAAACTAAATGATAGAAATTCAGTACATTATATTCTGATTTATGACCTGTCAAAATAACATCATAAACACCATTTTCTGTTTTCAAAGGTTCGTAGTTATCGAAGGCAAAATTGAGAAATGCATCAGATGTTGTTTGGTCAAATATGGATTCGATAGTATTGTCAATTTCGATAGTATCGTCAATTAAGATATTCCAAAATTCCATTTGTTGGTCAAGTCGCATATATTCGAAATAATCTGCCAATATAACGATAAAATTATGTTGATTTTCGTTCTGAAAATCATTTTTTATTTTTGCAAAACAAAAGTCAACAACATTATTTTCAGTAATCGTCACACCATTAACCGAATAAATCGCTTCTCTAGTTTCATCTAAATGATCATTATTGTAAAAATTATCCATCAGTGCTTCGAGTAAACCTTCTTTTGTATTAAATAGCTCCTCACTAGGACTCTTTCTATTAATGTCAAATCGTTCCAAAAATAAAATTAATACTTCTATTCTTTTGGTGACCATTTTATGCGGAAAAACGGTTTGACGTAGATCCGATAAATAATCAAAGACTTCAGTATTAATGTAATTCCCAAGATGCAATATGTAACTGTCTTCAATATTTTCGTAATGTTTAATAAATGATTGTGATATTTCACTCACTTCATGATTAATGAGGAACACCTCGAGTATATTAAAATATAAGTCACCATTATTGACATCGATCATTCTGTCTACTTCTAAATCTTGTTTTGTCAGTAGATCATTATAACCAAATTAGAAATGATAATTTTGAACCATCTTCCAAGGAAATTGTGTTTTGATGAAACTTGTCAATGATTTTGTGAAAAAACACCTCAAAAATAAAATATAAGGATCGGTATCATCTAGTAATTTTGCTAGATTTTTGGTATTATTTCTAATATATTTGTTAATTATTTGCACATCTGCATCCTCCTCGACGAGTTGTTTTAATTTTTCAAGTGTCATATATGATTTAACTTTTGTTAGATCATAAATTTTCAATTTTTTCACGAGACAGAATGTCAAAATTTTTATAAGACTGGAAGTCGATTAAAATATTTTGTTTTCGATTGAAACAAATTGTAAGTGGAACACTTCAATTTTTTCTGAGTCTGTAAGACGATGAAAACAATTTGTAAACGTAGTAACCTGTGGGAAGTGGAATACTTCAATTTTTTTATAGAAATTTTGCCCGAAAAACAGAAACGATTTCTTGGTTACTAAGATCAGGGAACAATCCATTACAAACATAATTATCAACGATGATTAAATACATAATCAAATTTGGTCGGATTGACGGATATCTTTGCAAAATTATACGATAAAAATTAAGTGTATTATCTTCTAATTCATAACCTCTGAAAATAATATCATAAACACCAGCTTCTGTTTTCAAAGGTTCGTAATTATCGAAGGAAAAATTGAGGAATGTATCGGATGTTGTCTGATTAAATGTGACTTCGATGGTACACTTATCTTCTTCAATCAAGATGTTCCAAAATTCCATCTGTTGGTCAAGTTGCATATATTCAAAATAATCAGCCAAGATAATAATAAAATTATTCATTCTGTCATTTACATCCAATAAATCATTTCTCAATTTTGCGAAACAAAAATCAACAACATTATTCTCAGTCACAGTTACACCATTAACTTCATAAATCTCTTCTCTAGTTTCATCATAAAGTTGGCTATTGTAAAAATTACCCTTCAATGTTTCAAATAACTCTTCTTTTGTATGGAATGTCTCAACGTAAGCACTCCTGGGTTCGATGTCAAATCGTTCCAAAAATAAAATTAATAATTCTATTTGTTTGACAATATATTTATCAAGAAAAACTGTTTGATGCGGATTTGCAAGATGATCAAAAAAATAACGAGAATTAGTGTGCATAGGAAGATTTAATATGTAACACATGTTAATATTTTCGTAATGTTTGAGGAATGATTCAGGTATTTCATTCACCTTGTGATCGATAAGAAATATTTTGAGAATATTGAAATAGAGTTGACTATTATTAACGTCAATCATTCTTTCTACTTCTAGATCTTGTTTCGTTAACAAATCATTAATATCGAATTGAAAATAATATTTTTGAATCATTTTCCATGGAAGTTGTGTCTTGATAAAATCAGTTAGTGATGTTTTAAAAAAACAACTCAAAATTGAAACATAAGGATCAGTGTCATCATGAAATGAGGTATTCTGATGTCTATCAGAATCATCCAGTAATTTTATTAATGCGTCCTTATTACATTTAATATATTGGTCAATGGTTATTATATTTGCATTCTCATCGATAAGTTGTTTGAATTTTGCCAATGACATTTATGACCTAACTTTTGTTAGATCATGAACAATCAATTTTTTTTACAGAAACTTTGCTCGAAAAATAGAAATAATTTCTTGGTTGGTGAGATCAGGGAATAATCTCTTACAAACATAATTATCAACGATGACTAAATAGATAATCAAATTTGATCGGATTGACGGATATCTTTGTAAAGCCATATGATAGAAATTCAGTGTACTATCTTCTAATTTATGATATGTCAAAATAATATTATAAACACCGTCTTCTGTTTTCAAGGGTTCATAATTATCGAAGGCAAAATTAAGAAATGTATCAGATCCTGTTTCATAAAATATGGATTCGATAGTATCCTTATCTTCTTCAATAAAGATGTTCCAAAAATCCATTTGTTGGTCAAGTCGCATGTATTCAAAATAATCTGCCAATACATCGGTAAAATCATATGTTCCGTCATATTCATCCAAGAAATCATTTTCATCATCATTTTTTAATTTTGCGAGACAAAAATCAATAACATTATTTTCAGTTACTATCACACCATCAACCGTATAAATCACTTCCCCTGTTTCATCGTAATGATCACTATCATAAAAATTATCTATCAGTGCTCGAAGTAAGTCTTCTTTTGTATTGAATTGCACATCATAAATATTCGTATTCTTCATGTTAAACCGCTCCAAAAATAAAATTAATAATTCTATTCGTTGGGAAACAATTTTCTCAGGAAAAATGGTTTGATGTAGATTTGACAGATGATCAAAAAAAACGATATTGATGTAATCAGCAAAATGTATCATGTAACATTGGTTAATATTTTCATAATGTTTTATGAATGATTCAGGTATTTCATTCACCTTGTGATCGATAAGAAATATCTCAAGAATATTGAAATAGAATTGACTATTATTAACGCCAACCATTCTTTCTACTTCCAAATCTTGTTTCGTTAACAAAGCATCAATATCGAATCCAAAATAACATTTTTGAATTATCTTCCATGGAAATTGTGTTTTGATAAAATCAGTTAGTGATGTTTTTAAAAAACACCTCAAAATTGGAATATAAGGATCTGTACCGTCAAGTAATTCTATTAGTGCATCCTTATTATCTTGGATATATAGCTTAATGGTTATTATATTTGCATCCTCATCGATAAGTTGATCGATAAGTTGTTTGAATTTTGCCAATGACATTTATGACTTAACTTTTGTTAAATGATAAATAATCAATTTTTTCACAAGAACTTTTCCCGAAAAATAGAAATAATTTCTTGGTTGGTGAGATCAGGGAATAATCTCTTACAAACATAATTATCAACGATGACTAAATAGATAATCAAATTTGATCGGATTGACGGATATCTTCGCAAAACCATATGATAGAAATTAAGTGTGGTATTATTTAGTTCAAGACCTGTCATAATAATATTATAAATACCATCTTCTGTTTTCAAAGGTTCGTAATTATCAAAGGCAAAATTGAGAAATGCATCAGATGTTGTATGCTTAAATATGGAATCAATAGTATCATTGACAACCTTATTTTCTTCCATTAAGATGTTCCAAAATTCCATTTGTTGGTCGAGTTGCATGAATTCGAAATAATCTGCCATTCTAACGGTTAAATGATATGTTTTGCCATTTTTATTGAGGTAATCATCTTTCAATTTTGCAAAACAAAAGTCAATAACATTATTCTCAGTAATTATGACATCATTAACCATAAAAAATTGTTTTTCTATATCAAAAAAATAATTTTTAAGTGCTACAAAAAGACTTCGTTTAGTGTTAACTGGTTCAATATGAGTATTTGTATTAATGTTATCGAATCGTTCCAAAAATAAAATTAATAATTCAATTCGTTTACTAGCAATTTTATGTGGAAAAATAGTTTGACGTAGATCCGATAAATGTTCAAACAATTCTGTCCTAATGTAATTTCCGAGATATAGTATGTAACAATGATCAATATTTTCGAAGTGTTTGATGAATGATTCTGGTATATCATTAATTTCATGATTGACAAGAAATAGCTTGAGAATATCAAAATAGAAATCACCATTATGGACGTCAACCATTCTTTCTTCTTCTAAATCTTGTTTTGTTAATCGATCATCATTGCCAAAATGTAAATTTAAATAATAGTTTTGAACCATCTTCCAAGGAAATTCTGTTTTTGTGAAATGGGTTAGTGATCTCATAAAAAAACACCTCAAAATTGGAGTATAAGGATCAGTATCATCACGAAGTGAGGTATCCTGATGTCTATCAGGATCATACTGTAATTCTAGTAGCGTATTATAATTATCTCTAATATATTCGTTCATGGTTAATATATCTGCATCCTCATCGATGAGTTGTTTAAATTTTGTAAGAGACATTTATGATTTAACTTTTGTTAGATCATAAATTTTCAATTTTTTCCCGTAATGCAAAAACAACTTCCTGATTAGTTATTCCTGGAAATGTTTCGATAAAATCTCCAATATCTGTTGTCAGAAGATAAACCATAATATCATTTCGCATATTTGGGTATTTTTGTATGATGTACGGATACAAAAACGGTGATCCCGCTAGTATTGGTGTCTCATTAAAAACCAGATGGCGTATTTTCTCTTCAGTGTCAATTCTATCAGAATGATCAAAAAGATACTTCATAAATTCATCTGATTCTACATCGCGAATAATATTGTCTTGCGATTTACTCTCCAACATCACAAAAAGATTCCAAAAATTGATCTGTTCATCCATTTTCATCCATCGAAAATATCCTAACACAATAAAAATAGTGTCATCACACCATTCTATGGGTATTAATGGGTAAATAGAAAAAAAAATGTCCATAATATTATCGGGTGTCACTAATTGATGAGAATAATACTTTTTATTATTCTCAGATACGAGATGTGTATTAATTGATTCGATGATTTGATAAAAATAATATTCTTGATTATCTTGTGGTCTGGAATATTCGATATCAATATCATTTAATCTCATATCATATCTTTCCACGAAAATGATGAGAACATGCATTAATTTTGTTTTCATTGCAGGTGATTGTGTATGATCACTAAACAAAAAACGTAAATTGATAAGGTAGTTACAGTCAAGATTTTTAAAATAATTCACAAATGATTCAGGTAAATCTTGAACATTATTTGACTTTAAAAACATTTCTAATAATTTGAAATATATATCGGGTGATGTCATCCCTTCAAGACGGTTAATTTCTAGATCTTTTTTGTGTAAAACATAATTACTTGCTTTCCATTTGACATCAGAATAATCGATGGAGATATTTTGAAGATACATCCACGGAAAATCTAATTCAATAAATTTTTGCAGATCCTTTTGATACAAACATCGAACAATAACTGAATAAACATCGTCCGATAATTCTTTTATTATCTGAACCCTATTTTGTCGAAGATGCGCGTGAATGACAACGTAATTATTTTTTTTGTCGATATATTGACGAAAGAGATCCATATTGATGATCTGTTAAATGATAAAAGATAATCAGTTTTTTTAGAGATTGAATCGTTCTTTCAGAATAAAAATAATTTCTTGGTTTGTAAAATCAGGAAACAACTCATTACATAATATTTTATCATTCAAGAAAAAATAAATGACAAAAATTTTTTGTGTTTCGGGGAATATTTTTGAGACGTATTTAACATAATGATATTCAATGTTGTATTTACTCTGAAATGGTAACTCATTTTGGTTTATGTTTTTCAATATATCAAGATTCTCGAAAGCTAACTGAATGAAAATATCCGAAGATGATTGTTGAATTATTCGTAGCAATTCATTTTCTTCTAATGTCGAAAGAATGCTCCAAACAGCTAGTTGTTCACTGATAGACATCCATTCGAAATAGTGACATAGATTTAATATAAAATGATTTTGACGTAATAAATCAGCAATTTCTTCTTTTGATAAATTCAAAAATAGTTCGATAACATTATCTGGCGTGACTTTTTGACTATATAGTCGTCCTGTTATATTATAATACATGTACAAATGTGAAGCCATACTCATAAAAACATTAGTTTGTGTTTCGTAATAATTAGTGTGAGACATTTTAGGGACAGATCGTATCCAAGAAACATCTGAAGTGTGACGATTATGTAATAAAATCAGTAATTCAATTATTTTTAAATACAGATCACCTTTAATTTGTTTCTTCCAAAAATCTCCGAAATTATAATTACATGATTGACCGATTAGAATACTCATTTTAAAACCATAATCACTATCTAATTCAGTAACATGTGCAAGGAATGATTCTGGGAAATCTGAAACATTGTGATCTTGTAAAAACAATCTAACTAAGTTGTAATAAACTGACGAATTACGTAAACCTGTCATTCTTTCTGGTCCTAAATCTTCGACCGATATATGACCCTTAAGTTCCATGTCGATAAAATATTTCCAGGGATATTTTGTTGACATCACTTCTTTTGAATCATAATAATCGAGTAAACAATATTTTAATAAGTGATCATAGATGTCATTTGTGTGTGGTTGTAATTGAGACATGACCAAATAATTGTTATCGACATAAGTTCGTATTTGATCAATCTTATCTTCGTCAATTAATTGTTTAAATTCTTCGTATGACATTTATGATTTAACTTTTGTTCGATCATAAATTTAGAATCAATTTTTTCATTACATAAATTTTTCCCGTAACACATAAATCAGTTCTTGATTGGTTATTTCAGGAAATATTTTATAGCAGATGTCAAAATCATTCACATATATGGTTAAATAAATCAAAATATTTGATCTCATGCTTGGAAATCGTTGTAATGCATTCTGGCAAAAATAAACCATTCCTGTTTCATCTGAATCAATCCGCCCATTAACGATATATTCGTAGACACCTTGTTCAGTTTTCAATTTATCATAATGTTCGAAAGCAAATTTATGAAAAACATCAGAGAGACAACTATTGAAGACAACGGAAAGTAAATGTGAATTTCTTTTGCCATCTATCTCAAGAATCATATTCCAGAAATCCATTTGTTGATCAAGTCTCATATATTCGAAATAATTTGCTAAATGATGTGTTAGGTTAATAGTTATTTCTGTCATACAATCATTCTGCAATTTATCAAAACAAAATTGTACAATGTTTTCTTCAGTAATGAGTTCTTCATGATAATAACATTCATCAGGATTTTTAATAACATAATCTCCATCCCACTCATCGTCACTGTCATCAATGACATTATCATCAAATAATTCTGTTAAGTAGATATATGTCGCTCTTTTCTGACAAATCATTTTTAATGAATAGGAAAAATCAGGTATTTCGTAATGTTCAAGAAATAAAATCATGAGATTGATCCATTTATTATTCATTTTGACTTTACTGTTATGACGCAAATGCATTGAGCGACTAGGAAAGTTGCCACGGATAATTCGACCAATTACTGGTAAATAAAAACTATCATTAATAAATTTGTAATGGTCAATGAATGATTTGGGAATTTCTTCTATTTCATGATTTCTGAGAAATGTTTGAAGCAAATTAAAATAAAATAAACCATTACAAACATTTATCATTCTTTCTTCACTGAGGTCTTCTTGCGATAATCTACTCGGATGAGAAAAATTAAAATGACAATTTTGTACAGTCTTCCAGGGTATCGGTGTTCCAATCAAACTTGTCAAATCGTGCGACAAATAACATTTCAATATTGGTATACAGGGATCATGCTGGAGAATCCAGCCTGATTGCTGGCGTCCGCAGCGATCATCAGAATTAACAAACGTCAGTAATTTAGGATGATGTTGTTGAACATATGTTGATATATCTTGAACCGTTTCATTAGCAAGCCGTTGTTTAAACCCCTTGAGTGACATTTTATTTAACTAACTCTTTTTAAGAAAAATAAATTATCAATTTTTTATAAGCTACTCGTCATGAAGTTCTATCAGTATAATACTGATCAATATCCCAATTTACTCAAAAAACATACTCATTTGACAGGTGACACGACTTTCAAAGGTCATGTGCTTGTTGCAGAAGATGAAAACAAGGTCATTGGCTATTTGGTTTATTTTGTTAAATCTGATGTTATTAAACTTGATTGGATCTATGCTATCGGTCGTGGTAAAGATGTTTACGCGAAATTTGAGAAATTAATGAAGAGTGATGGAAAAACAAAAATTATTTTGAATTGTTCTATTGATCCTCATGAAAAACAAATCAGTGTTATGAAAAGAATTAATTTCTGGATTAATCGAGGTTTTCATGTTGTTGGTATTAAATATAGAGAAACGCACGGACCATTATTTCGAATGAGTAAGATTATAAATTGATTTTTTCCTTTATCAAATCGATTATTTCTTGATTAGTTAGATCAGGAAATAATGTAAAACATAAAGTGTTTTTGGTGATGAATGTGTATAATATCATTGATTGTTTAATGTTTGGATAACGTGCTAAGGTAATTTGACAGAAGGATAATGCCATATGGTCTAAGTCTACATCATTAAAAAGAAAATCATAGATACCATCTTCTGTTTTTAATTTATCAATTTTATCGAATGCAAAATTAATGAGGACATTAGATGAAGTATGTAACAAAGCATAATCTATTAGGTTTATATCATAGAGTAAATCCCAAAACGTGATTTGTTCATTTAGTTTCATGTATTCGAAATAATCTGACAAGTTAATGATGAAATTATTGTATGGTTTATTATTAAATGTTGGTCTATCTTTCGTAACGTTGAAACAATAGTCAATAATATTTTCTTGATTGATAATTAAATTTCGCATCTGCAAATACATGTCTAATTGGTCATACAGAGTTTTTTGTTGGATATCAGAATGTTTTAAAATAAACTTTTCACGATCGAAATCATATCTTTCCAGAAACATTATTAAAACTTGAAAATGTTTTATAATGTTATCATTGACTGTTGTTTTGCCATTTCTGAAATTCGGTACATTATCCAAACTAAAATAGACCCATTGTGTGATATAGGTGATATAATGACCGAGGAACATATCTTTATGGTCTAAAAACACTTCTGGTATGTCTGATATTTCATTATTCATGAGAAACATTTTGAGAACCCAAAAATACGTTTGATCTGAATCTAAGCCTTCAATTTTATCAAGACTTAAATCTTCTTTTGTTAAGATGTCATTTTCATCAATATTAAAACTGTAATGATAATCAATAACATATCTCCATGCAAAACCACTTTTCAAGAAAAATGACAGCTTCCATGTCAAATAACATTTTAACAACATGCAATAATCGCCGCGGACGCTGGCAATTAGGCTGGATCCTCCAGCATAATGATCATTTTCATCGATGTTTTTCAAAGTATTACGATTAGCGTTGACATGTTTAAAAATACGTCGATTATTTGTGTTATTATCAACAAGAGACTTAAATTCTTCAAACGACATTTATTAACTAACCTTCGTTTGGAAATAAATAAATCAATTTTTCTTGATCGAATAGTATGTCGACTACTTTAACGACAACTAGACGACTACTTTAACGATAACTAGATGACAACTAGGACGACAACTAAGACGACAACTAGGACGACAATTAGGACGACAACTAGGACGACAACTAAGACGACAACTAAGACGACAACTAAGACGACAACTAAGACGACAACTAAGACGACAACTAAGACGACAATTATAATGACAATAATTTGATTAACATCTTGCAAATATTCTTGATTTTAACATGAACCTCACTTTATAGTTATTATTATAATTATTATTATAAAACGCATTAATAAAACATTAGCCAAGTTATTGTAATTATAATAATCATCTTGATAGTCGTCCTGATAGTCGTCCTGATAGTCGTCCTGATAGTCGTCTTGATAATCGTACAATAACCATTCAGTTAATTGTCTAGTCAATCACCAAAATAATTGTTGGAGTAATCGTATTTATCTTAATACAAAACGATAAATTTGACATGTTTCGGAATGTTATTTATTTTGTAATATGTTGAAGCATATTTCTTAGATATTTTTAGGTATCTGACACTTTTGGGTAAAATTAATTCGTGATCAAATGCGTGACCGAGAATGATCTTGATTAAAGATTGGGGTAAATTATCTATTTTATGATTAAAATAAAAATTACGTTCAAATGAAATGTGTGTCAATGTTTGTGGTAAATCTGGTAATTTTCTATTAAATGATTCACCAAAAAAAATGTGTGTCAATGCTTCTGGTAATTTGTTTATTATTCTATCGTAAATACTATTCATACCGAACTTAAGATGTGTCAATGATTGTGGTAAGCTATCAATGTTTTTATCAAAATCAGCACCAAGAATGATATATTTCAAGGACAACGGTAAATTTTGTAATTCTTGATTAAACAGTTGTCCAAATTTAATATATTTTATCGATAATGGTAAATGATCAACCGTTTGATTAAAATCACCACCTAACAACAAATGTGTCACTGATGATGGTAAATGATCCACTTTCAGATTAAATGTGGAACCAAACGTAACGTGAGTCATCGATGTTGACAAATTGATAATATCTCTATTAAGATGAAATCTAAATGAAATATGTGTTACCGTAAGGGGCAAATTTATTATGTCTTGATTCGTATCGGTATAAAACATAATATGTGTTAATCTTTGTGGTAAAATAGAGTTTATATTTTGATGAATTTTCATTTTTTGACTTAGCCGACATTTCACATTTAAATGTGTTAATAGAGGACATACTTCTGGTAAATATGACAAATCTTGATCAAAGCAAAATCCTAATGACAAATGTGTTAGTGATAACGGTAATTTGTGTAATACTTGATTGAAATAATAACCAAATGATATGTGTGTCAATAATGGAGGTAATTCACGTATTTTATGATTAAAATGATCGCCAATTTTCAATCGAAGAAGCGATTGAGGTAAATTTTCTAATGGTTGATTAAAACGGCAACCTAATATCAAGTAAATCAATGATTTTGGTAAATGATCCAATATTTGATTAAAATCTAACCCAAGAATTAGATGAGTCAATTTACTCGGTAAATTCTCTAATTTTTGATTAAAATCATCACCAAAAACGAGATGAGTCAATTTACTTGGTAACTTTGGGATCCTTTGATTGTATTCGTGACCAAATACGATTCGTTTTATTGTATCAGGTAATTGCCAGTTATTATGATTCATATGATAACTAAATTTCAAATACATCAATGATTGTGGCAAATTTTTAATTTTTTTCAGGTAATTATTACCTAACGCGATATGTTTTAGCCTCTGTGGTAATTTATTCAATTTTCGATTAAAACAATCACTCAATGTGACGCTTCTGACAAAACATGGTAAATTTACCATTAGTGTATTAGTATTCCATTGACATCTGATTTTCTGAATATTGATTGATATACTCATTGTCATAAGCATGATTATGACAAATTTGAATTGTCATCATTGATCTCAAATAAAAAAACACCTTATTTGACTCACATAAGACAATTTTATTATTTACGTTACAGTATTGTAAAACGTGACTAATTAATTCATATGGTAAATTCTCCATTATTAATGATAGTACTAATATTTAATTTTGTCAATTTTTTAAGGAATCATATTTACCTAAAATTAAAAAATTATTTTTTGAAATAATTTTTTAATACATTACAATACGTTTGACATGTTTTGGAATGTCATTCATGTTGTAATATGTTGTCGCATATTTTTTGGACATTTTTAGGTATCTGACACTCTTAGGCAAAATAAATTTGTGATTAAATTCTTTACCCAAAATCAATGTAATTAAAAAATGAGGTAAGTCATTAATTTTCTGATTAAAATTAAAATTAAATTTAATGTGTGTCAATGTTTTCGGAAAATGCGATAATTCTTGATTGAAATCTTCACCAAAAATAAGATGTGATAATGATTCTGGTAATTTTTTTATTATTCTATTAAAATTGTTACCAAATTTAAGATGTGTTATTGTTTGCGGTAAATTGTCTATGTCTTGATCAAAATAAGAACCAAAAATAATACATTTTAGTGAAGATGGCAAATTTTGTAATTCCTGATTGAATCTTGTGCCAAATTTAATATATTTTAGCAAAGACGGTAAATGATCAATAGTTTGATCAAAATTATAGCCAAATTCTAAATGAGTCAATGATAATGGTAAATGATCAACTGTTTGATCAAATTTACTTCCAAACATTAAATGAGTTAATGACAATGGCAAATGATCAACATCCTGATTAAAATCGGGACCAAACGTAAGATGTGTCACTGATGTTGATAAATTAATGATTTTCTGATTAAAGGTAGATCCGAAGATAACATGTGTTATTGTCTGAGGTAAATGTGATATTTTTTGATTAAAACTGTATGCAAAAGTAACATGTGATAATAATGGTGGTAGAATAGAATAAATATTCTGATATATGTTCGATTCCTCATCTGATTTGCATTTTAGATCAATATGTGTCAATAACGGACATATTTTTGGTAAATATGATAATTCCTGATTAAAATGATATCCTAGTGTCAAATGTGTGAGCGATAACGGTAATTGACATAATTTCTGATTAAAATAACTACCAAATATCATATGTGTTAATGGAGGTAGCTTGATGATTTTTTTGTCAAATCTATCACCAACTCGCAAATAAAGAAGTGATTGAGGTAAACATTTTAATTCTTGATTGAACTTGTAACCCAATACCAAGTAAATTAATGAATTAGGCAAATGATCTAATTTTTGATTAAATTCATATTTGAACACTATATGTGTCAGTGATTCAGGTAAATTCTCCAATTCTTGATTAAATTTTTGACCGAAAACAAGATGAGTCAATTTATTTGGCAATGGTGGTATTTTCTGATTATAATGATATCCACAGTCAAGATGTGTGATCGAATTAGGTAATTGCCAGTTATTATGATTAAAATGATGACTAAATTGAAGACAGATCAATGATTCTGGCAAATTTTTAATTTCATCAAATTGGAAGTTTTTAAAAACAAAATGTGTTAATTTACCTGGTAATTTTTTGAGTTCACGATCATAATTATTATTATTCAAGGTTAATTTTTTAACAGTGCTTGACAAATTTTGATATTCATAATTCGGACCACAATCAATATTCCGCATATAATATTGATAAACATATTCGCCTCGGTAATCATAAATATCACAAAATTGAATTGGTATTAATGATCTCAAGTAAAGAAACATCTTATTCGACTGACGTATGACAATGTTATTATTTGAGTCACAGTGTTGTAAAACCCCGATAATTAATTCATACGATAAATTCTCCATTTGATTTACTCATATTACCTTTTAAACATCAATTTTTTTAACCCGTACAATTATATTGGCTTTATATTTACCTAAAATTAAAAAATTATTTGATGAAATAATTTTTTAACATAATATGATATGTTTGACATGTTTCGGAATGTTATTTAATTTGAAATATGTTGTCGCATATTTTTTGGTCATTTTTAGGTATCTGACACTCTTTGGCAAGACAAATTCGTAATTGAATTCGCGACTTAAAATCAACATGATTAAAGAATGAGGTAAGTTATCAATTTTCTGATTAAAATTAAAGCCAAATGAAATGTGTGTCAATGTTTTCGGCAAATATGGTAATTCTTGATTAAAACATGCGCTTAAAATAAGATGTGATAATGATTCTGGTAATTTTTTTATTATTTTATTAAAAGTGGTACTAAGTTTAAGATGTGTTAATGTGTGCGGTAAATTATTTATGTCTCGATTAAAATAAATACCAAAAATAATACATATCAATTGAGATGGCAAATTACGTAATTCCTGATTAAATGTTTCACCAAATTTAATATATTTTAGCAAAGGCGGTAAATGATCAACTGTTTGATTAAAATTATGACCAAATGTCAAATGAGTTAATGATGATGGCAAATGATCAATATTCTGATTAAATTCATAACCAAATGTAAGATGTGAAACCGATGTTAATAAATTAATGATTTTCTGATTAAAATTATATCCAAACGTTATATGTGATAATGATTGTGGTAGAATAGAATAAATATTCGGATATATGTCTGATTTCCAATCAGATCTGTATTTTAGAGTAATATGTGTCAATAAAGGACATACTTTTGGTAAATATGATAATTCTTGATAAAAATAATATCCTAGTGTCAAATGAGTAAGGGATGAAGGTAATTTTCGCAAATGATGATCAAAATCACTACCAAACGACATATGTGTTAACGATGGAGGCAATTTTGTAATTTTTTTGTTAAATTTATCACCAACTCGCAAATAAAGTAGTGATTGAGGTAAACATCTTAATTCTTGATTGAACTTGTAACCTAGTACCATATAAACTAACGAATCGGGTAAATTCTGCAATTCACGATTAAAATCAAATCCTAATACTAAATGCGTCAGAGATTTAGGTAAATTCTTCAATTTTTGATTAAAATTTTGACCGAAAACCAGATGAGTCAATTTATTTGGCAATGGTGGTATTTTCTGATTATAATGATATCCAAATACGAGATGTGTAATCGAATCAGGTAATTGCCAGTTATTATCATTCAATTCAAAACCTAACGTGAGACAAGTTAATGTTTGTGGTAAATTTTTAATTTCTCTAGTATAAAAATTTCCAGGCATAAATTGTTTTAATCCAGGTGGTAATTTTTTAAATTCTTGATTGAATTTGCCATTCAGTGTAATTCCTTTTAACGTGTGTGGAAAATATTCTGTTTGACGAATATTATCCCACCTACATCTAATATTTCGAATATAATATTGATAAACATATTCTCCTTGGTAATTATGCACATCACAAAATTGAATTGGTATTAATGATCTCAAGTAAAGAAACACCTTATTCGACTGACGTATGACAATGTTATTATTTGAGTTACAGTGTTGTAAAACCCCGATAATTAATTCATACGGTAGATTCTTCATTTAATTTACTAATATTATTCTTTAAACATCAATTTTTTTTAAGTGTTAGCAACTTTAGGCGTTAGCAAGCGTCAGAAACTTTAGGCATTGGCAACAGCAATATTATTACAAACATACACCAAACGTCATCTTTACCTAAGATTAAAAAATTATTTCAAGAAATAATTTTTTAATACATTACGATATGTTTAACATGTTTTGGAATGTTATTCATTTTGTAATATACTGAAGCATATTTTTTGCTCATTTTTAGGTATCTGACACTTTTAGGTAAAATCAATTCGTGATTAAATGCACGACCTATGATCAATGTGATTAAAGAATAAGGTAAGTTATCAATTTTCTGATTAAAATAAAAGCTAAATGAAATATGTGTTAATGTTTTCGACAAATACGGTAATTCTTCATTGAAATCTTCGCCGAAAATAAGATGTGATAATAATTCTGGTAATTTTTTTATTATTCTATTAAAATTGTTACCAAATTTAAGATGTGTTAATGTTTGCGGTAAATTATCTATGTCTTGATTAAAATAAAAACCAAAAATAATACATTTTAGTGAAAGTGGCAAATTTTGTAATTCCTGATTGAATCTTGTGCCAAATTCAATATATTTTGTTGAAGGTGGTAAATGATCGATAGTTTGATCAAAATTATCGCCAAATTCTAAATGAATTAATGATAATGGCAAATGATCAACATTCTGATTAAATTTGTGACCAAATGTAAGATGTGTAACCGATGTTGATAAATTAATGATTTTCTGATTAAAAGTATATCCGAAGATAACATGTGTTATTGTCTGAGGCAAATTTGATATTTTTTGATCAAAACTGTATGCAACCGTTAAATGTGATAATGATGGTGGTAGAATAGAATATTTATTCTGATATATGTACGATTCCTCATCGAATTTGCATCCTAAAGTAATATGTGTTAATAACGGACATATTTTTGGTAAATATGATAATTCCTGATTAAAATGATATCCTAGTGACAAATGAGTGAGTGATGAAGGTAATTTTCGCAATTCCTGATTAAAATTACCATTAACTATCATATGCGTTAATAACGGAGGTAGTTTGATGATTTTTTTGTTAAATCTCTCAGCAACTCGCAAATAAAGAAGTGATCGAGGTTAACATCTTAATTCTTGATTGAACATGTAACCCAATACCAAGTAAATTAATGAATTAGGCAAATGATCTAATTTTTGATTAAATTCATATCCAAACACTAAATGAGTCAGTGATTCAGGTAAATTCTCCAATTCTTGATTAAAATTATCACCAAAATCAAGATGAGTCAATTTATTTGGCAATGGTGGTATTTTCTGATTATAATTATATCCAAAGACGAGATGTGTGATTGAATTTGGCAATTGCCAGTTATTATGATTTAAATCATAACTAAATCGAAGACAGATCAATGATTCTGGCAAATTTTTAATTTCATCAACATGGTTTAAAGTAAAATGTGTTAATTTATGTGGTAATTTTTTAAGTTCTCGATCATAATTATTTTTCAAGTTTAATTTTTTAACAGTGTTCAACATCAACGAATGTTGATATTCGTAATTCAAATTACAATTAATCGTTCGAATGTAATATTGATAAATATATTCACCTCCGTAATTATAAACATCACAAATCTGAATCAACATCAATGACTTCAAATAAAAAAACATCTTATTCGTCTGACGTATGACAATGTTATTATTCGAGTTACAGTGTTGTAAAACCCCGATAATTAATTCATACGATAAATTCTCCATTGTTTATGTTAAAACTAATATTTGATTTTGTCAAATTTTTTTTAAGCGTTAGCAACAGCAATATTGTTACAAACATATGCCAATGATCCCGAATATTCTGCACCAAACCAGAAGAAGAATCCGATCAAGAACAAATTCACTTCCATCATGTATTTGTTATCCATCACCTTGCACACGGCAGGCAATGAAGCTCCAAAGAATGGAGTTGTTGCCCATCCGATCAGGTATCCCAAAACAACCATAACAATACCGACAATAATTGCCTCAATGAGAACTTGTGAGAAAGCACGTGCCATATTATTTATACTTGATGAAAAAAATATTGATCTGAACAATTATAACACAAAAGATTAGTATAAATATGAGTTCCAAGAAACCATTAAACAAGAAACTAATTGATATCTGGCTCCAATTAATCAATCTCAACAAAGACAAAAAAGTCTTCTACGACAAAGAAGGCGACAAAAAGAATTCTACATCCTATGTCTTCAAACTAAAAGCACTCAATCATGTCTATGATATTTTCAAGAAATTCCCCGATGAAATCACCGATGTTGACCAATTACGCAACATCCCAGGCATCGGTGCCAGCTCTAAAACAAAAATACAAGAAATTCTGGATACCGGAAATCTCGAAGAACTCAATGACAACGAAAACGGAGAACTTGCTAAGATGCGTCAATCTATTGATCAGTTAACAGAAGTCACCGGAATTGGTAGCAAAACGGCCCAAAAATATTATAAAGAAGGAATCACTTCAGTCAAAGAACTCCGAAAAGCCATTAAAGATGGTTTTAAAGTCAATCCGAAAGTTATTCTTGGCTTGAAATATTATGGTAAAGTCAAATTCAATATCCCACGTCATGAAACACACGAAACAGAAATATTCCTACACAAACAACTCCGCAAAATCGATCCCGAATTGAAACTAACCATTTGCGGATCTTATCGACGTGGCAAACTAACTTCCGGTGATATCGATGCTATTATCTATCATCCTAACTACAAAAAACAAGAAGCCATCAATGCATCGCCTTTCTTATCAGATTTTATTAATTTATTGACTGAAAAAGGATTCCTTCTTGATCACATGACAGACAAGAAATTCAATATGAAATACATGGGATTCTGTCGTTATAATGGCTACCCTATTCGACGCATTGATTTCAGAATCTTTGCCATGGAATCACTACCATCAGCTATTCTCTATTTCACCGGTCCCTATGAATTCAATACTGTCATGAGAAACCTCGCCAAACGAAATGGATTATTATTGAATGAATACGGATTATTCAACAAAGATACCAAGAAACGTATCAAAACAACCTCTGAAAAAGATATTTTTGATAAAGTCGGTATCCGATGGATGACTCCCAAAGAACGCGAAAAATACTATTCTACTAATAAGAATATCGATAAGGAATAGTTTTAAATAGTTTCAGTTTTCCGTGAGACCATTCGGTCGATAAGGAAAACTGTAAACTATTTAATTTTATTGTTGAGACCATATGGTCGATACATAAATTAAATAGTCTCAATAAGTATCCATGTTTGTTCTTCTCCAAAAATGGTCATTTTATCTCCAGTTTGTTTATTCAATTCCTTCTGATTGTGAATGTTTTGAATAATTAATTGTGACATTGGTTGAGTGACATTCAGAACAAATGAATAATTAATCGTATTTTTTCTGTTTACTAATCCTGTCTGTCTTATTTTACTTGCCTTAATTTTTGATTGTGCAGGAAATTCATGACCTTCAGGATCATCCATCGGATCAAGCAAATAGGCAATTAACTTACACAAATTAACACCAATATACGTAAAGTGCACCGTCACCTTATAGAAATTAATTCGATTGAAAACAATACAATTTTTTTCCAAAGTAAAAACATCAGAATTCTTCACAACACTATCCATCGATACAGGCACCCACCATTTATCCTTCTTCCGTTGTTTCAAATCAAAACAACAATCATTCGTCTTCACTGCATAGAAAGAACATGACCTCTCTTTCGGAAAACAACTCAACAAATCATCAATTTCCGATTTTCTAGAAATAGACGTCGATATACTAGATTCAGTATCACAAGTATTCGGGTAACTCGGTTCTTTTGTTTGACATTTACATCTTGTAAAACTTAATCCACAACTCGAACAACATGGATCAGAAACATTTGTACTTACAGAACTACGACGTGAACGACTTGCTTCACTACCATGACAGTTACCATCGCCGGTACAACCTTCACAACCATCACAACAATCATCACAAGCACCATCTTTCAGATAAATTTCAAAACCTTTAATGACTTTCGGACTTTTGCCTGGTTTGGATGGATCACAACCATTATAAATGTATAAAATACCAGGATTATGGCAAGTACCTTCGACTCTAACAATATCATTCTTAACATATGATTTCTTTACATCGAAACTAGGATAAAAAGTAAATCCAATACCATCATTACCATCTTTTCCAGGATTACCAGGTTTTCCTTGTTTTCCATCCTCTCCAGGACGACCATCCGACAATAATAATTCCCATTTCCTTGAATGACGAGGATCTTCACCTTTAACATTAGAACAAGCCTGATAAATACCATTATCATACTTCACCAAATCACACTTATGATATTGTTTACTCATATCAAAACAATTAATACAAATCTTACATTTACGACAACACTTATTCTCCTCCCTTTCAGGTATCTCACATTCCTTATTCGGTAAACAACACTCGATCATCAATACCCATCCTGCTACTTCTTCAGGACAATCACCAGGCATCGATGGATTCGGACCAGTATAAATCCATAACTTTCTTGGTTTATATTCATTACATGTGTCATCGTCATCATGACAAGGATCACAATCAGTACTAACAATACAATTAGTCAAATAAGATTGATATGGATTGAATTTACCCTGGAAACAAAATGAACCTGCAGGACCTCGAAGACCAGTGGCACCTTGGAAACCTTGAATACCTGTTGCACCAGGAGTTCCTCCGCCACTAATACCAGTCGCACCCTGAAAACCTTGAATACCCGTTGCACCAGTATGACCAGGAGTTCCTCCACCACTAATACCAGTGGCACCTTGAAAACCTGGTGGGCCTGACGGACCAGGCGGGCATGGTTGAGGACAAGGAGGACCGGGCACGGGAGGTGGACATTGATTGTAGCAACTCAGATTTGGGGTATTTGTCTGACAGGCTGAACGAATTGGTGTGATTTCGTATTGTGATGGGTTATTAGAATTAGTAGTGACAAAATACAATTCATGTTTTGTAAAATAATATCTCATTTCGTAAGTTGTGTATTCATCTACGGTTCGAGTAAAAACGATAATATATGATTCACCTGGTTTATTTTGATTACGGCAATTACATCCTGTGTAACATTGATGTAATTGTTTACGTTTTGACAGCATATTTATAGAGTAAGAAGATTTAGTAATAGATGCCTGAAGGACCAGAAGTTGTGTTACTCGGACAAATGATTAACAAACATCTGAAAAATAAAATTATAACGAAATTTACCGTCTTACATGGTCGATATAAGAAAAAACCCGAAGCATTAAAAGGCGGAAATTTATTTGAACCAGCAAAATGTCTCATGGTCAAAACAAAAGGAAAATTTATCGTCTTTGTTTTAGCAACTATTGCGAAAAATAACAAAGATGCTGATTTATGGTTTATGTCAACACTTGGAATGACTGGTCTCTGGACATTTGTCAAACCAGAAGTCCCAGTTTTTAAGATTACTTACTTTGATGGTCTCGAAAAGAAGTATTTATGGTATCAAGACGAAAGAAATTTCGGGACCTTTCAGATTACCAATGATATGCAAGTCGTCAAGAGAAAATGGGATGAATTAAAACCAGATGCCGTTAAGTCTGATTTCTCTTTGCAAGATGTCAAGAAATACAAGCAAAAGATTGTTTCTTTACTCATGGATCAAAAGAAATTGGTTAGTGGATTAGGTAATTATCTCGTCGCCGAAATTCTCTATCGAGCGAAAATATCACCTTATCGTCCAGGTCTTTCTCTCACAAATGACGACATTGATGAATTGAAATATGCTATTAAGTATGTCACAAAGGCTAGTTATAGTAATGGTCATACAGGCTATATGCAGAAGATCGATCCTGAAACCAAAGGTATCAAGAGAATTGATTACCATCCTAAAATTGAAATTGACGAAAAAGATATTCCATTCACTTTCAAAATCTATCGTCGTAAAATTGACCCACTTCGCAAACAAATCGTCGGATCCAAAATCCTACCAGGTCGAACCACTTATTGGGTACCAGATATTCAAAAATAGAATGATTATTTTATTTTTGAAATGTTCCATTTACAAAATGTTTCAATCGAAAACAAAATATTTTAATCGACATACTGTCTCGTAAAATTTTTGACATACTGTCTCATGAAAATTTTGAATAATTAGTTTTCAAGAACTACACAAGACACAACTCTCCTTGTTTTCTCGACTACATGTTGCCATATCATACATTTTATCTGAGACAGATTGTTCGATATTCGGATTACCATCGCTCGTCACTTCTCTTTTGTTGACATTCTTTCTTTTCTTGATATTGAACTTCTTGGCAAGAGTCTTCGGTTTGGATCGGAGATAATACATCCCAGTGACCAATCCTCCTTCCCAAGCACGGAAATGAACCGTGGTTAGTTTCTCATAATCAGGATCCGCAATATGAATGTTTAGACTCTGACTTTGATCGACATACAGACTTCTATCAATTGCCATGTCAATAATAGTCTTTTGTGACAAATCCCAACTTGTCTTGTAAATCTCCCTGATCTGTTTTGGAATACTCTCGATTTTCTGGACTGAACCATCATTCTCGAGAATCAGATCTCTCATGTCTTCATTCCACAAACCCAATTTCAACAAATCCTTCACCAGATGCTCATTCACAATCTTAAATTTACCAACAGATGTTTGTCTCGAATAGATATTCGAAGTGTATGGCTCGAAACACTCATTATTACCCATGATCTGACTTGTTGATGCAGTCGGCATAGGTGCGACAAACAAACTATTTCTGGTTCCAAACTTCTTGACATCAGTTCTCAGAGTTTCCCAATCATATAGACCACTATGTTTAATGGTCTTTTCAATACGAGAATGAGCGAATTCCTTCCAGAGATCAAATTGGAATTTACCTTCTGATAGTGGAGAACCAGCAAATGTGTCATAAGGACCATATGTTTTCGCCAATTCGACTGATGAACTAATGGCTGTAAAGTAAATTGTCTCGAAAATATCTTTATTCAATTGTTTTGCTTCTGGTGAATCAAAGGCATGACGCATCATAATGAAAACATCAGCCAATCCCTGAACACCGATACCAATGGGACGGTTCTTAGTGTTCGAATACCTTGTCTCAGTAGCAGTGTAATAATTGATATCAATAATTCGATTCATATTTTTAACGAGTATCTTCACAATTTTAGCAAGAAGATCGAAATCAAATGTTCCATCTTCTCTGACACATTTTGGTAAACAAATACTTGCCAGATTACACACAGCAACCTCGTCAGGTGAAGTATACTCGATGATCTCAGTACACAAGTTAGACTGCTTGATAGTACCAAGATTCTTCTGGTTGCATCTCCAGTTTGCTGATTCCTTGTAAATCATGTAAGGCATTCCATGCTCGATTTGTCTCTCAAGAATCATGAACCAGAGTTTTCTGGCTTTAATGATCTTACGGTATCTACCCTCTGCGACATACTTCATGTACAGTTTGTCGAACTTCTCACCATATAACTCACAAAGACCTGGACATTGATCAGGACACATCAAGTACCAATCTTCGTCATTATCGACGGCTCTCATGAAAATATCATTGATTGTCAAACCGAGGAAAATATCGCGAGCACGTTCCTTTTCATTACCACTGTTCTTCTTGAAATTGAGGAACATACCGATGTCAGCATGCCATGGTTCAATGTAAACAGCTGTTGAACCAGATCGACCACCTTGATTGAAGAAATCAGCCAGGGCATCGAAGACTCGAGTAATTTTTAGACCATTTGCTTTTCCTTGAGTTGATCTGATACGAGAATTCTTGGCTCTGATGTTACCGATGTAGATAGAAACACCACCGGCATGTTTGCTGATCTCAGATGCGATTCTCATGGTAGAATGAATTCCTTCCAGACTGTCATCTTTGAGTTGAATGAGAAAACAACTTGACAATTGTGGTTTATCTGATCCGGCATTGAAGAGTGTCGGTGTTGCATGAGTGAAAAGTTTTCGTGACATGTAATCATATGTTTCACGAATGCTTTCGAGGTCATTCCATTTACGATGGATGGTGATGGCAACTCTCATGATCATATGTTGTGGTCTTTCGATATGAACAACTGATCCAATGGCATTACCGTCTTGATCGACAAGTGAAATCTTTGCTTTGAGATATGATTTCTTGAGTGTTTCAATACCGAAGTAACTGAAATAATAATCACGATCATAATCAATCATGGCATTCAGTTCGTCTCCATGTTTTTCGACAAATTGGAGATACTCTGCTGAGACTTGATTGATGTATTGTGGATTTTCTTTGTGATTGGGATCAAGTGATAAATGGAGTTCTCGAGTCACGGCAACAAAATCACTTGATGTGACATTTTTGATACGATTGACTGTGATGTAAGATGCCATTTTCATGTAATCACAATGAGACGTGTAAAAATCATTGGCAACCACCATGAGTTGATGAGTGAATCGTTCATAGGTAATGGTAGTCGTGAGACGATTGTAAAAGTAATTGACAAAGTTATCAAAATTGATGTTCTGATCCATAAGAAGGATCTCTTTGAGATGATTGACATACCTGTAAACGGTTGCTTCCGAAATAGGAAATTGCGTCGAATTTTCACCAAAAGTGACATACTTCATCTTGTCTTGATCGACATTTGTATCAATCAAACATTCCGTTTCGGCGCTAGAAACCATTCTAATTTAACTCTGGAATTATTTATTCAAATTAATTTTTCTATCAATTTTTTTTCCACGATTATTGTGTAAATATGTCGTTATTATTCATAAATTAAGTAAATATGTTTTGTACTCTCAATAAAAACAATAAGATAGAATTAATGTTTTTATTAAAATCAGTTCAGAAAATTATTATAATCAAATAAATTATTATTGTCGCGATTAATAATGGATTGGTACTTTCAAATTTATTGACGATATTTGTCAGGCTTAATGAAATTATTTGCCAGAGAAGGAGAGCAATACCACTTGTATTAAAGATCATCATTCCGATAGCATATGTATCATAAATATTTCTAATAATACCAAAAATAAGGAATGGTCCGATGAGTAAGATGATCATGTTTTTTCGTGTGTCTTCATGATCGATATTATGAATGATATGATCGAAAATATCTGGGAAGTAGAAACGTATGATGAGTGTGATTGTAGTTCCAAAGATCATTTCGAGGAAGAAATTGTGACGGATGAGGATGTAACTACCGTAAATACAAGCACAGTATTGAAAAATACTGAAAACGTATTCGTGCATTTGGATGTCTTTTTGTCGTTGGAGATGACGTCGAAGATGGAGATAGATGTAGGGTATTCCTGTGAGGAGTAAAAGTAAGAAAGAATACATGACGATCATTTAATTACTTAATTCAAGTATTGATATTATTTTGTGTAAATCAACATTATCAAAATCGAAATTATTATAATCGCAATCGTTTTTTTCGAAAAATTCTTTTAGAAGAACTATTTTTCTTTTTTTACTTTTACATTCTTGATATGTCGTCCAGAAAGTCATCAATTCGTATTTTGTTTCATACATGGACATATTCTCGAGAGTTTGGGTCGATACCTTAATGAGAATGAAGCGAGCAAATGTTTCGAGATATTGATAAATATTATTAAAAATAGAATTGTTCTCATTGAAGATTTTATCACTAAAATATGTCATCATACTGTAAATAATGGTGTTACTCATTACGATCATGACAATAATGTAATTGATGAAATCTGCTAATAATTCTTTTCTGTTATCATGGACATATTTGTGAGCAACATCGAAATTATCCTTGACATCTTTGACCATTTGTCGTGACATTGTTTTAGCAATTGTCGGGACGTCGTGGAGATATTCTGATAAATCATCGTCGTCAATTTCTTCTTCTATTTCTTCTGTTATTATTTCAGGTTCTTCTTCCTTGATTTTGTAGAGATCTTCGACTTCAGCACTGATGGATATTTTAGTTCTTTTTTTTGGTTTATCGTTTTGATGAAAATCTGATCTATCGATTGGAGTTCCATATGATTCGATAAAACTAGAAGTATCGGTGTTGTTCATTAAATCGTTAATTTCTCGTAGCATATCATCAGCGGATAATGTTTCATTCATTATTATAACTGATTTTGGGGTATATTTTTATGTGACTGATTTAGCGTTAAACTAATCACTCTAACCATTTTTTATAATCTTCAATTTTGACATTGGAGACGTATTCTTTTGATAATTTTGCCGTGACATTGCTTAATTTTTGTTGAAGATCTGGATGTAATTTTTTCGCAATGTTAAAAAATCTGACAACTTTTTCGTAAAACAAGACAAAATCATTATTACATGTAACAGTCATTAAATAATATTTAATTTTAGAATGATATTTGGATTGAAGATAATTATTCGAAACGAGAAAGATTAAACAATAGTAATCTTTGGAATAGAGAATGAATGGATATCCTATTTTTTCCAATTTTTTTATTAATCGACGTTTATCATTAGTGTTCCTGACATCTTCACGAATTGTTTGTGCATGATAAAAATGTAATTTCTCAATATCGTAATGATGTGACTGATCCATACGATCAATGTCTTCGATTATTTTATCAACAAGAAGAACAGTGTCAAGACATGCAGATGTAACTCTAACTGAAGGTAAACGTCTGATAGGATTTGTCATTTACGTATTGTATTTATTAATAATGATATTATCTGTATAAAAATCATTTTTTTCTTGATGACGTCTCAGCTTGATAGAAAGAAATTATATTTGTTATCAATTTGATAAATAATACAATCCTCATTTTTCTGAAGATTTACTACCCAACCATTTCTCAAAATCGTCGTAAGTGACATTGGAGATGTAGTCTTTCGATAGATTTGCGACGACATTACTGAGTTTTTGTTGCATATCAGTGTTTAATTTGCTTGCAATGTTGAAAAATCGTTCCGTTTTTGCATGGTGTTCTGGTAACACTTCATTGTGTTTTGAAAGCATGGCCATCATTAGATAATAATCGGTGCTATAGCGGTGGATTTGGAGATAACCTTCAGAAAATAGAGCAATCAAACAATGGTATCCTTTGGCATAAAAGCGCAAAGGATATCCAATTTCTGTCAATTTGTCTGCTAATTTCCATTGGTCTTTAACATTTACCACATCTGTGCGTATTGACTCCAAGTAGTAGTTATTTAGTTTCTCGATGTCGTAATCGTGCGCCTTGTGCATACGAACAATTTCATCAATCATTCCATCAACACCTTCCAATTCCAGATGCAATATGTTACGAATGATATTAGAGAACTGAAATCCTCCATAGTACATCATGTCGATATGTGTTGAGATAGCTTGAATACCGTAAGGAATAGTAGCCATTTTTAGGTAGTATTTTTTATACTCAATTGATAGATGTTGAGAATATCAATTTTTTTTCAAGACGGTACGTCGAGAAAAACAAAATATAACTGTAAAAGTTCAATTTTTTACACTTCTAGTGTACGGTACGTCGAGAAAAACAAAATGTAAGTGGAAACTTCAATTTTTTACACTTCCAGTGTACGGTAAGTCGAGAAAAACAAAGTGTAGACGTAGTAACCTGTGATAAGTGGAAACTTCAATTTTTTTCAAGATGGTACATCGAGAAAAACAAAGTGTAAGTGTTAATTGCCAATTGTTTGACGATGAATGATAATTGATTAATTATGAAATTAGTTAATTATGTGTAAATACTTAATCTATTTTTTTTCTGATTCGTGAAATTTTTGTTGATGTTCGTTGTTCTTTGTTCTTCCATGATTCACAGAACCATCCATAATTAAGCAATTCATCAACTGATAGACAGAAATGGATTCCTGGAGTACAGACGGTATTACTGTTATCAAAATTAATGACGCGTATTTCTTCACCAACATGATAAACAAAATCAAATCTGTATTTACCATTTGCACTAACATATTCATTTCCGAATTTATCAACGATTGATTCAATAAGACAATGGTCGGTTCTATTTTTAGATTCTCTGCTGAATACTTTTGAATCATTAAAGAGTCTGAGTGTTATGAGGACGTCCAGTTCCTCGTCGGGGGTATCGTCGTGTTTATTAAAATCTTCTTCAGTGGAATTCTTGTTTAAATCGGAATAATTGTATTTACCGGCCTTGTAACCATAAGTGACCATTTCTGTTTCTTGATTTTTGACAAATAACACCAATAATTTGTGATCACCATCATTGAAAACAATTTTATGATCTTTAAAAATTATTTTAATGTTTGATTCATGATAGTTATTCATACTCATTTGACCCGTTTTTTTGTTAGTGTATTCTAACACATCATTTGGACAGTATGTAATGTTAATCGTTGAAAGATCGTCATTTAAATTTGAAGACAATCCATCAGATATATCATTGACTTCAAAGGCATCACTAACTATTAATGTATCACTAACTATTTTAGTATCTGGTGACAATTCTTTGAAATGATTCTGATCGACATCAGAATACCTCATTTCATGATGATCTTGATCGGCACTACTTAATGTAATAGCTGGTAGACTACTACTTAATGTAATAACTGGTAGACTAAAAATATCACTCGTATAATTACATACAATCTGATAGCTCATCTTTCTGTATTTGTAACTATCATATTGAATAATGTCCCTAACAACAGTGTAAGCTTCATCAGACATATCTTTTGGTTTGGCATAATATTTCCTTTTGCCATCGAAAACAACGAATGCAATCATTTTATTTTTCCACAAATAGCTAACATTTTTTCCATAGCCTTCATACATTGTATATTTTATGGATAATGGATGATCGATTGAAGTAATAGTGATAATATTGGTTTTATCATTTCTTTGATGACGCGTCATGAAGTGATTTCGGTATTTTAAAATTTTGTCTTTATTGTTATTATCATACAGGATTTGATTTGTTGGTGAGACGTGAATATATTCGAAGTCGTGATGAAGATCAACATCCATATATTCTAAAAATTTTAAACAATCATCACTCACAACTGTATTTAAACCAAGATCGGAGAAATTTTCACCTTGAAAATAGATGTTTTGAGTTTTAACATTAGCAAAATAGATTTCTTTCTTGTTTGGAAGATCAAAGTAAAAATCAATTAAATCATCTGTATCTATTTTGTAAATTTTGTGTTTATAACTACTAATTGAATGAACGAAACCATCCTTAACAATTAATGATTTAATATGGCGATTAGGCATCATATCTTCGGGATAAGTAATATCAAGACGATTGTTTTTTAATTCAAAATGTTCATGACGGATAACAATCATATTTGAGATAGAATAACATCTGCAGTGATTATAACACATTCCATGGTCATTATTATAATAAACATAACTGTCGTCGTTACAAATAATGTAATAAATTAAAATTTCCTTTGAGTTAATTTTGAGAAAAGTAACATCATCATGAAATAAGTGTTCGAAATTAATATAACGTGAATCATTTAATACTTTCCAAATATCTTGTTTCTTTGCTAATATCCATAAGTTATCAAGGTATGATCTTATTTTGAATTTGTTTTTCAGTAAAGGATTTTTGAGGAAATGCTTGATTTGTGTTATGGCTGTATTTTGTTCTTCGTATTTGAAGATAGTCTGATGGTTAGACCAAGATTCTACTAATACAGCCATTTATGTTGTATTTTATGTTATTGTTTAACTAGACATGATTTTTCAAATTTTTTTAGTCAAGTAAAAATTAATTTAGCGAATGATGTCATTCGTCAAATTAAATGCGCAATAATTTTAGGAAATTTGCATCTGTGACATTTAAAATAACAGTTCTGGATGATTTTGCCATGATATTGGCTAGTGTTTGTAGAACATCGATATTTAGTTTTTTAATGATGGAACAAAATCGTGTCATACCAATATCAATTGGTACTTCGAAGTAATCATCAACTATTAATACCATTAAACAATAATAATTCTTAGCAAAGAATTTAGATGGATAATTAATTTCTTTTAGTTTTTGATATAGTTTGTTGGATATATCGTATGTCATGACGGAATAATAATATGCAAGTATTTCTTCATTGAAATTATTTTCTCGTTTCATTCGTTCTATTTCGTTAATCATGAAATCAAAACTAATAGCACCGCTAATACCAGTTAAACCAATAGTACCAGGTAAACCACTAGCACCAGTTAAACCAATAGTATCAGTTAAACCAATAGTATCAGTTAAACCAATAGTACCGTTAGTACCAATTAAACCAATAACACCATTATTAGTACCAGTTAAATTAATAGCACCGTAAGTACAAGTTAAACCAATAACACCGTTAGTACCAGTTATATGAATGTTGGTTGTCAGAATGTTGGTTGTCATGGTAGTGTTTTATTATTTGGACTAAAATACATATTAAAAATTCAATTTTTTTTAAGACGGTACATCGAGAAAAACAAAGTGTAGTTAAAATAATGCATTTTTATGTTAATTTAGTGAATAATGTGATTCGTCAAATTAACAATTTTAGGAAATCTTGATCTGTGACATTTGAAATAATAGTTCTGGATGATTTTGCCATGACATTAGCTAGTTTTTGTAGAACATCGCTATTTAATTTTTTGACAATAGAACAGAATCTGGTCGTGTCTTCATCTTTTTGTTGAAGATCATAATTGAGTGGAGAAACTTTTTGCATGAGCGAATAGAACATGTCATTATAGATCGGTACTTTGAAGTAATCATCAGCAATAAGTACCATCAAGTTGTAATAATTTTTGGCATTGAATTTAGTTGGGTAGCCAATTTCGATTAGTTTTTTGTGTAGTTTGTTGGGCAATTTATCATTGAGTGCAAAGGAATAGTAATAGGCAAGTGATTTTTCATAAAAGTTATTTTCTTGTTGCATTTGTTCGATATTTGTGATCATGGCTTCAGGACAAGGGTCTAGATAAATGTCAGATGTCATGGTGTTATTTTATTGTATCAAATAAAATAAATGATTGGAATTTCAATTTTTTCTAAGGTTGTAAGCCGAAGAAACAAATTGCAAGTGGAATACTTCAATTTTTTCTAAGGCTGTAAGCCGAAGAAACAAATTGCAAGTGGAATACTTCAATTTTTTCTAAGGCTATGAGTCGAAGAAACAAATTGTAGACGTAGTAACCTGTGGCAAGTGGAATACTTCAATTTTTTTATGAGACCAAGGATCGATGGTAGTTGGAATGAAGCATTTTTTGTGTTAATTTAGCGAATGATGTTATTCGTTGGATTAACTATTCAACAATTTTAGGAAATCAGAATTTGTGACATTTGAGATGACAGTTCTAGATGATTTTGCCATGATGTTTGCGAGTTTTTGTAAGACATCGTTATTTAGTTTCTTGACAATGGAGCAAAATCTTGTCATATTTTTATCTTGTTGATGTAAACCGAAGAGTTTTTGTATTAGAAAGTTAAACATACCAGTATGAATTGGTACTTTGAAGTAACAGTCGGATATTAGTACCATCAAGCAGTAATAATTCTTGGCATTGAATTTAGATGGGTAGCCAATTTCTTCTAGTTTTGCATGTAGTTTGCTTGATAATTGGTATTTGACTGAAATGGAATAGTAAGATGCGAGTGTTTTTTCATTGAAGATGTTTTCGCGTTGCATGCGTCTTATTTCACCAATCATGACATCAAAAATATCATAATTAGTTGTATCTACCATAGTGGTTGTTTTATTGTATTGAGTAGAATTAAAAGTGAAACACTTCAATTTTTTATGTTAATTTAGCGAATTAACTGCGCAATAATTTTAAGAAATATTGGTCTGTGACATTTGGGATGACAGTTCTGGATGATTTTGCCATGACATTAGCTAATTTTTGTAAGACATCGACGTTTAATTTCTTGACGATGAAGCAAAATCGAGTCATGTTTTCATCTTTTTGCTGTAAATTGTAGACTCCGAAAATTTTTTGCATAGAAGAGTAAAATATACTAGTATGAATCGGTACTTTGAAGTAATCGTCAGCAATGAGTACCATTAAGTAGTAATATTTTTTGGCATTCAATTTAGATATGTAACCAATTTCTTCTAGTTTTATGTACAGTTTACTAGACAATTCGTATCTAGTTATGCTAGAATAGTAGGATGCTATTTTTTGATCATCGTATTTATTTTCTTGTTGCATTCGTTCTATTTCTTTAATCATAGTATTAAAAATACTATCACCATTAAAACTATTTGAGACTATCATACCTGATGGACTTGTATAATCAGTTTCCATAGTCTTTAATTTATTTTATTTAATAGAATCAATGATATGAATTTCAATTTTTTATATTAATTTAGCGAATGATGTCATTCGTCAAATTAACTGTTTAATAATTTTAGGAAATCTTGGTCTGTAACATTTGCAATGACAGTTCTGGATGATTTTGCCATGACATTGGCTAATTTTTGCAGAACATCATTATTTAGTTTCTTGACAATGGAACAAAATCTTGTTATGTTTTTATCTTTTTGTTGTAAACTGTAGGATGTGAAAAGTGTTTGTAGAAAGTTAAATATACCAGTATGAATTGGTATTTTAAAATAATCGTCAGCGATGAGTACCATTAAACAGTAATATTTTTTGGCATTCAATTTAGATATGTAACCAGCGAGTACCATTAAACAGTAATTTTTTTGGGGGGTATTCAATTTGAGAATCATGGAATAGTATGATACAAGTTTTACTTCGTCAAATTTATTTTCTTGTTCCATACGATTTAATTCATTAATCATGTCTGCAATGGCTATATATTCTACATTTGTATGATCTATAGACGTAATTAATCCCAGTGAATCAATTTGAGTGTATCAAATAAAATAAATGATGATTTCAATTTTTTCGTAAGGTCATTGGTTAATCGTCATCGTCCTTTCTTTGGTTGTTTTTGAGTTTTTTCTTTTTAGGGAAAATGTCATATGTGTCAAGCCAATCATTTTCTTCGAGAACTTGTATGATTCGATTTCGTGATAAAGATATGATATATAAATGATCATTATTTAATGAAATAGTATTTTTACCGAAAATATCATTGATGCATTCTTTGAAAACTTTTTCTGTCATCAAAGTATTTCCTTTATTAGGAAACATTATTTTATGACATTTTTTATACAGTCCAAAAAAATCGTCAAATTGCATGTCTGATGGTTTATTCATAAAATATTCTTTAACAAAATTAATTTCGAACGGTTCATCTTTTTTATCTTTTGTTATCAATTGTTTTATCAATAATTTGTTAATTATCGATTGCAAATTACATTGTGTACCTGCAGATTCTTCTTTTACCATTGGTATTTTTTCTGAATCATTAAAATCTTTAATCAAAAATGAACATTCTTTTAGTAAGCATTCAAATGCTTTACCAATGGAAGTTGTATTAATTTTTTTCAAATCATTATAATATTCTTTCGTTTTTTCAGGCAATATTAATTTAAGTGTTTGAAAAATTTTTTTATTTGGTATTGTTTTATTTGATGCTACGACAATATAATTGATATTATTATCAATAATAAATTTTTCTCCATTTTCCATCAATAACTTCACTTGTTTATTTTTGACAAACGATTCTAAATTATCCGGATAATCTTCAATAACAAACAATGATTTTCCGATTGAAGAATTATTTTCTTTAAAATTATCACAAGAATCAAATATCATTGAGTGATCTTTTCCAATAACTTTTTTAGTTAAAAAATTTAAATAAACATCTTCATAATTATTTGATTTTGTGATACATAGTGAATTATACATTTTTTCATGTAAAACAGCCTTTATTTTCCATTTTAAAACATATTGAAACGTTTCAAAATCATTGTTACTCCACACTTTAAATAAATGATCCAACCATTTCATTGCTCCATATTGATCGATTACAGAAAAATCACTAAATTTTTTATCGTTGGTAATTTTCTTACAATACCTATTAATATACTTCAAACTATTTTTCTCAAAAACAATATCTTCATTAATTTTAACGATCTGAATAAATTTATTATCATCAATAAATGTAAACCAATTATATGGAACAAAATCACTACTTTTTCTGATAGTTTTATCAACATACAATAATAATTTGAATTTATCATTGTTTCTTTTGAAAAAGACAAATCTATTATTTTTTAGATCACGAAAAATTACACCATTAGGATTCGAAATTTTAAAAAAATATTTATGGATGTATTCTTTCACACAATCAATTTTTATTTCTCCAACACAATACTGCATTAATAAGGAAATTAGAGTATCATGATTAAAAGGGATGTTTGTTGTTTCAATGCTTTTTAAATGTTTTTTTATTGATAATTTATCATCAGTTCCAAATAATTTTTTAAAATCATTAAAATTCTGTGTTCCAATGTGTTGATAACATAATTCACAGCATGGAATTAGATTTTCACGTATTGTTTTACCATTATTTGATTCTGCAATCTTATGCATGCAATAAAACTGTTTATCATTTATTTCTCGAAGTTGACAACATGTGCATTTTGCAAAATTTTGATTACCAAAATAATCATTCCAAACCTCAAGTTTAAGCGCTGACGATAATTGTTTTTTCTTACATGTGTTTTTCAATGCAACCATTGTTAAGTTTTATTTTTTTATTTTAATGTAATTTTTAAATTATCAATATGCTTGATAATTTAAATACCATTATTCATTTTACTTTCTCGATCTTTTATATATGCTCGTAACTTATTGATTGATAAAAGTCCCATTAATTCATATATTTCTTTCCTTGTTGGAAGTGGTTTCGGTTTATCATGTAACCATATTAAATGTCCTTTTGATTTTTTATGTTTCCTCATTTCACAATGTTCGACAATATCACCACATTCACATTGTGATTTACCATTTTTTTCCCATTTAATATGTTTTTCTGTTTTTCGATGTTTACTCATATTACAGCGAGCAGTGCTAACACCACATTCACATTTAATTTTTGTTAAAAAATATTTTTTATCGTATGATGGATTATCTTCAATAATTTTTTTTGTCTTATTCAAATCATTATTAGTCATTATTCTATTTATTTATCAAAACTATTTTTAATATATATTTATATTGGTATCATTCAACACGATATTTATTCATTGTTTCAATTTCACGTTTTTCAATATGTTCATACAATGCTTTAATTGGTACATAACAAAGTAATGTTTTTATGTGTTCGATTGTTATAATATTTTGTAGTGTAAGTGCTTTTTTTCTATTATCATGTACCCACTCTAAATGTTGATCAGATGTGTGATGTTTTTTAACATGCTTGTGTTTAAAATTTGATCCACATGCACAATCTATTTGAATATTTCCTAGTGTTTCTAATTTTTCCTTCCATTCTTGATGTTGTTTTGATTTATTATGTTTTGCAAGATCTGTTATGTCTAATATTTCACCACAAGCACAATATAACTCTCGTTTACCCAATAAATATAAATGTTCTTTAGTTTTGTTATGTTTTTTTAAATGTTTAATGTTAACAATCTCACCACATAAACAATGTATTTCAGTATCATTCGATAATTTTTCATTTTTATCCCATAATATATGATCTTCGGATTTATTATGTTTTTTAAGTTGTGACATACAAACAGTCTCACCACAACCACATTCTAACTTAATATCTTCGAAAAATTTTTTGTGTTTGTTTGTTTTTTTATGTTTGGATAAATTACATCTCGTTATCATACTTCCACACTTACATTTTATTTTTTCTAGCATGTAACTGTTATGTTTGATACGACGTTCTTCATCCGTTATATTAAGTTTTGGTCTTCCTCTAGTTTTTTTACTTGTTTCAATTTCATTAATTTCATTATCTGAATCACTGTCAGACATTATCCTAATATTCAATTGCTATATAATTTTATATAGCGATTGGTGTTAATAATTCACTTAACTTGATTTTATATGTGCATCATAGTTATCAATACAATCATTTTCTCTCAATATTTTTTCAATACGTTTTAGAGAAACATTGATTCGTAGTGCTCCACGATATTTTCTAGAGGGAGCAATTATTTTATTATTAAATTTTGTGTTTATGTCATCGGTCAATATTTTTTTATTTGCTAATTTATCCTTGTCATTCGGATAAATAATATTAAAACATGACATGAAATTATCATAATATTTAACAAAAGCTAAATCTAGTTCATCGTTACGCAAAAAATATGCTTCTTTTATGTAATTTAAACTAAAATTTTCAACATCGTTTTTCTGTTTTATCATGTTCTTGATTAATATTCTATTAATAATTTGTGTTTTGATATGTTGTTCTTTATTATTTTTCCCAATGATATGATTGTCAAAAACTTCCTTCATTTTTTTAATTTTAATGCTGATAAACAACACATCTTCAGTGATATTTGATTTTTTCTTTTTATTTGTCGATTTTGTAACTTCTGTTTTATATCTGATAGAACCTCCTCCGAAACATCCAGAAATTTTACGTCTTAAACCTGCAATATCCTCTTTTTTATTATCGTCACATTTAAAAACGTTATATTTATCAACAAATGAATCAAATGGCATTTTAATTGACAAATTTTTGTCTAAAAATTCTGTTTTGATAAATTGAAAATGTTGTGATAATATTATATTTTGTTCTTCAATATTATGTGGTGCACATTTGACAGATCCATCAAAATCTTTGGCCAAAAACGAACATTCTCTCAATAAATACGAAAACGCTTCACCGACAGTTTTTTTGCACACATGTGATTTAAATATTTTGTCAAATTCATTGGCTAATTCTGATTTATTAAATGTTTGAACACAGTCATAATTACTGTCATTTTTTAATTTATTAACTGATATGATTACATTCGTAATATTTTCAATCATTTCTGAATCATTTTCATCAAATTACTGTCATTTTTTAATTTATTAACTGATATGATTACATTCGTAATATTTTCAATCATTTCTGAATCATTTTCATCACCAGTAAAACTCAATTTATTTTTAATAATTAAATTCTTGATATCTTTAACATTGCAACTCGCATCCTTAATAACCATTAGCGATTTACCTAACATTTTAACATTATTTTTTTTGATTTCATTGATATCGTTCACTAACATAGATTGTCCATTTCCAAAAACATATTCTAAAATAAAATCAAGAATCGGATCTTTACTAGTGTTATCTTTATTGATCAAAGCTAAGACGGCGTTTTGCATTTTAACACCATTTTTAGTATTAATCAACCATTTAAAAACATACAAAAAATCATCAAATACATTTGAAACCCATGATTCAATCATACATTCCAAAATTTTATAAACACATTGTATGATTTCTTTTGGAAAATCAGTAAACTTTTTATTGATATCATATACATCTTTATGATAAATATTGATATATTCAAAGCCGTTTTCAACAAATGTTAAATTAGCATCTGGTCTAACAACTTGAGTATAAATATGTTTATTATCATGTAAAAACCAATCATACATAATTCTTGTTTTTAAGTAAGAAATACTATACGATCCATGATCAGGTGGATTTTTCTTTTCTTCTTTTCTGAATTTTTTATGATCTCGTTGTGTTTCTGTGTTAACACATTCATTTTTAACATATTCATCATCCTGCTGACGCATCGTTTCATATTCTATTTCGTCTATTTCAATGTTGAATAACACAGCTTTTATGTGTTTTGGTAGAAATTTACCTTCAAATTCTTTCAGACTCATCCATGATGATTCTTTTGATAAATAATCATAATGTCTAACACCTTTTGGATTTGACACCAATGCAAAATTTTGTAATATTATGTTTTTAAAATTTTTTATATGATTATTATTTTGTAATATATTACTTGTCGACTTCAATACTTCCATTGCTTTTTCCTTGTCATACACTTCAATTGCCATTCCAAACATCATTTTATCACAACTACTTATATATACTTAGTATTTTATATAACATAAAATTATATTATTAAAAATAACTTTTTGAATCTATATATTAAATAATTTAAATTTAGAATAAATCACGCTAATACCATTAAAACCAATTAAGATATGTGGTTCTCATACTATGTAACAAAACTATAACATTATTACCTCTCAATATATTATTACTAATTGATCTAGGTTGTCTAAAAACATTTCATTCCATCAAAATTTTTGAAAATACTTTCCTAAAAAAGGTAAATAACCTATCTACATTATTGATATTGATAAATATCTAAATAAGCTGTATTATAAAAATAATACTGAAACGCATTCATAGAGTCAATAATGTATGTATCAAAAACTGTTTAGTTGTAAATAATTTTTGATTAGACGTCGGCATTCTTGTTAAAGATCTTTCTCTTGGAGGCTGAATGGGCACTTTGGTATGCATCACCTCGAGCTTCGAAGAAGTTGTTCTTTGTTTCCATAGAGCCTTCAATCATAAACTTGAACTCCCTTTCAACACTAGCATCATCAATTTCATACAGTGGTGTTATATCCATATCATTCAATAGATCATTGGCAACATACCTAATGTAGTTAGCCATACTCTCTGCCTTTAGACCAATGACATCAGAAGCCAAGGCATCATTGATGAATCGTATCTCATTCTCGACGGCTTCGGCAAAGATTTCCTTGATGACTTCAGGTCTGAGCTTGTTCTTAAGGAAGTTGTAAATTTCAATGGCAAAGAGAACATGAAGTGTTTCGTCACGTCGAATGAAGTTGTTTGATTGATACAAGCCTGTCAAAATATATCCGACACTTTGCAACCAAAAGACCGATCCGAATGAACCGGAGAAATTGATACCTTCGATAGCGATAAAGGCAACGATACGATGAGCAAATGTCTTGTCACTATTGATCCACTTGTAAGCCCATTTAGCCTTGTCTTGAATCGATGGCATATACTGAATGGAATTGAACAAGATATCTCTAATGTCTTCATCGGGAACATAGATCTCGATGTTGAGGTTGTATGTATGGTTATGAATGTTCTCCATCATCTTTTGAAAGTCATATGCGACCAAGGCTTCTCTGATCTTGACGTCTCTGACAAATCGTTCACCAAGGTTGTTGTTAATGATACCGTCAATACCAGCAAAGAAGGCGAGGATGAAGATGACATAAATTTGAATGGCAATTGGTAGGGTATCGAACTTGTCGTCATCGAAGTTGATCTCTTCGACGTGCCACATGTTTGATATTTGGAATTGATAACAATCCCAGAACTCTTGATAGCGTATCGGGAGAAGATTGGTTCTTGCTGATGAATCGTCTAACATGACTTCCGTTTCTATTTCGCCTTCAAAATCATCCTTGTATCGATTGTACGTCTCGAGATAGTGTTCATCGGGAATTGGCTGAGCATAGAGTTGGATGTTTGGATCATACTGAACGTTATCTTGTTGCTTCTTGATCCTCCTCAGGAGTTCGATCGTCCAGGGCTTGGAATCGGGTTGGCTTTCGAGCTTCTTGAGCTTTTCATCAATTGACTTAATGTAATCGATTTTGGTAGGATCAGTCATTAATTTTATAAGTAATATTAATTTTAATCAATTTTTTATGGTATTTATTAGATGATATGATGTATTAATATCAATTCAATAAAAAACGTTTTTAAGCCAATACGGTCATTTAAAAAATAAAATATACCTATTTTGGTAAAAAACATATATTTTTGGTGAAACATGTCAATCTCTATGATAATTAAAAAAGATTGATTGGGTGTTTTTAGTAATTTTAATTGGTGAACTATACAAATTTTGGTGGAAAAAATAAAATTTTGGTGGAAAAAATAAAATTTTGGTGAAATATGTTAATCTCTACGATAATCGAAATAAATTACCCAATAAAAATATATTGACATTTTTTATACTATCATAGAGACTAACATATTTCACCAAAATTTTATTTTTTCCACCAAAATTTTATTTTTTCCACCAAAATTTGTATAGTTCGCCAATCAAAATTACTAAAAATATACAGTCAATATTTTTTAACTATCATAGAGATTGACATGTTTCACCAAAAATATATGTTTTTTTACCAAAATAGGTATATTTTATTTTTTAAATGACCGTATTGGCTTAAAAACGTTTTGATGACTATTTACTATATATACATGAATACGTTCTAGTTTTATAATATAGCTTATTTAGGTACTTACCAGTATTAGTGATGCTAGATAGGCTACTTACCTTTTTTAGGAAAGTATTTTCAAAAATTTTAATGAAACCAGGTGTTTCTAGTTTTTAGAACATCATTAAAAAATGAATCTCTAAAATAAAACAACATGTTTGATATGTTTCGGTATTTTGTATTTTTGTGATATCTTAAGGAAAGTAAGACTAGCAGGTAATTTCGGTAATGGTTCGTCAAAAGAATCACCAAATGAAAGATAAGTTAACGATGATGGCAATTCTGATATTTTTTGGTGAAAATTAAATCCAAAAAGGAGATGTGTCAATGTATTCGGTAATTTTGGAAGTATTTGATCATAATTGTTACCAAATGACAAATATTGTAACGAATCAGGTAATTCTATCAGAACCTGATTGTAAAAGTATTGGAACGTAAGATGAGTTATTGATTGCGGAAATTTCCTGATTTGACGGTCAAAATGAAAACCAAATGCAAGATGTGTCAGACTGGAAGACACATTATTTAAATTATATTGACTATTAATTGTCATATGTGTCACTCTTGGTAAATTTTCTAATTTCTGATTAAAATGTTTACCAAACTTAATATGTGTCACAAATGGTACATTTTCTAATTTCTGATCGAAATGAGTACCAAATTTAATGTGTGTTAAGGTATCGGGTAGATTTTCTAATTTCTGGTTAAATCGAAAACCAAAGATGATTCGTTTTAACTTTGGCGGTAAATTTTCTAGTTTCTGGTTAAAACTATTACCAAATGTCAAAAACAATAATGATTCAGGTAAATTTTTCAATTTTTGATTACAATTATTATCATCACATGATAAATGTATCAATGATCGTGGTAATTTATCAATTAGCCCATTGAATCCATCACTAAATTTAAGATGCGTCAATGTAAGAGGTAATTTTAATACATGTCTTATTATTGATGATGTATAATAGAAATTGAAAATAAGATGTGTCAGTGATGGTGGAAATATTATTTGATTATTATAGTAACGATTTTGAAACTTAATGAATTTCAATGATTGTGGTAAATTGGTCAATTCTTGATCAAACCATGTACCAAGTATGAGATGTGTTAACGATGAAGGTAATTTATCCAATTTACGATCAAAACGACTACTAACCATCAAATGTGTCAATCCTGATGGTAAATTATCTAAAGGATGATTAAAATGATGACAAAATTTCAAATGTGTCAACGACGATGGTAAGTTATCAGCATTTTTATCAAAATCATCACCCAGTTTTAGATATTTTAATAATGGTGGTAAATCATCTATGCCAAAATCAAATAAATAACCAATGGTAAGATGTGTTAATGTCAAGGGCAAATTATCCAGTTTTTGATTAAAGACATCTTTAAGTGTCAAATGAGTAAGCAAAAATGGTAATTTTTTGATTTCACCATTGAAATTGTCAGGATAGCATAATTTTTTAACATGATACAAATAATGCTTTGACATATCGTAATTATTAATTTCACAATATTGAATACTCATCATTCTCTGTAAGTAACAAAAGATCTTACTCGTTTCACAACATTTGACATTGATGCATGAATTTGTGTTTTTAAAGATATCAATCAATAATTCGTATGGTAAACTGTCCATTTGTTTTTCTAGATTACTAGAATGTGATTCAATTTTTTCTAAGGCTGTAAGCGGAGCAACCTGTGGTAAGCCGAAGAAACAAAGTGTAATTGTAAAAGTTCAATTTTTTTAGAATGTTATTAATCAATAATATTCTAAAATAAAACAACATGTTTGATATGTTTCGGTATTTTGTATTTTTGTGGTATCTGAAGAAAAGTTAGACTAGCAGGTAATTTCGGTAATGGTTTGTCAAAAAATTCACCGAATGAAAGATAAGTTAACGATGATGGAAATTCTGATATTTTTTGCTGAAAACGAAATCCAAAAATGAGATGTGTCAATGTGTCAGGTAATTTTGGAAGTATTTGGTCATAGTTATGATCAAATGACAAATATTTTAATGAATGAGGTAATTCTGTTAGTATCTGATTGAAAGAGTATCCGAAACTAAGATGTGTTATCGATTGCGGTAATTGCCAGACTTGATGATCGACATTGTCACCAAACACAAGATGTGTTAGACTGTGAGACATATTTTTCCAATTCAGGTTGAATCGACTATTAATTGTCATATGCGTTACTTTTGGTAAATTTTCTAATTTCTGACTGAAATTATCACCTATCTTAATGTGGGTTACGAATGGCATATTTTCTAATTTCATGTTAAAATGAGTGCCAAATTTAATGTGTGTCAAGGTATCGGGTAAATTTTCTATTTTTTGATTGAATCGACGACCAAAGATGATTTGTTTTAGCATTGGTGGTAAATTTTCTAATTTTTGATTAAAATTATCACCTAATGACAAACATATTAGTGTAACAGGTAAATTTTTTAATATTTGATTGAATTTACTACCAAGTGATAAATGTATTAATGATCGAGGTAACACATCCAATGGTTGATCAAATCCAGCCCAAAATTTAAGATGAGTAAATGTGTTTAACAAATTCGATAACACAACATGTTTCATTATTGATGATTCATAGTTGAAGTTGAAAATAATATGTGTCAATGATCGTTGTAGTATTATTGATTCATGATCATCCTGATAGACATTAGGATACCTCTTTTGAACCTTCATATATTTCAATGATCGTGGTAATTTTTCATCAAACGGATTTTGAACCTTAATATATTTCAATGATCGTGGTAAATTGGTCAATTCTTGATCAAACCATGTACCAAGTATTAAATGTGTTAATGATGTCGGTAAGTGATCTAATTTTTGCTTAAAATAACGACTAACAACTAAATGTGTCAATAGATGTGGCAAATGATTCAATGGTTGATCAAAATCATGACCAAATAATAGATAGATTAATGATTGTGGTAAGTTATCGACTTTTTGATTAAAAATTTTACCGACTTTTAAATATTTCAATGATGGTGGCAAATTATCCAATTCATGGTCAAATGAATCACCAATAATAAGATGAGTTAATGATAATGGCAAATTTTCTAGTCTTTGATTAAAGACATCCTGTAATATTAAATGTGTTAGTGAAAATGGGGTTTTTTTGAGTTTGTCAGTAAAGTGATATGTGTATTTAATTTTTTTGACATGATACGGATAATGCTTCTTCACATCAAAATTTTTGATTTCACAATATTGAATAGTCATCATTCTCTGTAAGTAACAAAAGATCTTGCTCGTTTCACAACATTTGACATTGATGTATGAATTCGTGTTTTTAAAGATATCAATCAATAACTCGTATGGTAAACAGTCCATTTGTTTTTCTAGATTACTAGAATGTTATTCAATTTTTTTACTCAAAACTCAAGGTTTGAGTAAAAAAATGTAATCAGAATGATTCCAAAGGTTACTACGTCTACAATTTTTTTACTCAAAGCTCAAGGTTTGAGTAAAAAAAATGTAATCAGAATGATTCCAAAGGTTACTACGTCTACAATTTTTTTAGGAAAATCGATCAAATAAAACAATCTGTTTGATATATTTTGGTATCTTGTCTTTGTATTTTTGATCAATTTTAAGGTACTTGATACTTTTTGGCAAATTGATCAATTCTTGTTTAAAATGAAGATCAAAGACGATATGTGTTAAACCAGAAGGTAAGCTTGTCAATTTTTGATTGAAATGTTTACTCAATTTTAAATGAGTCAATGATTCTGGCAAATTCTTCAATTCTTGATTGAAATGCCAGCCAAGTGATAAATGTGTCAATGTCAGTGGTAAATTTTCTAATTCTTGATCAAAATCCCACTTAAAAGAAAGATGCGTTAATAAAGGTGGCAGATTTTGTAATTTTTGGTTAAAACGATAACCAAATTTGAGATGTGTTAACAATGGTGGTAACGACGTCAATTCCTGATTAAATGCTGAACCAAAATGCAAATATGTTAGTGTTTGTGGCAAATATTTCGGATCTTCATTAAAATCCTGATTTAACCAAACACATGACGTCGAATGCGGTAAAATGATTAATTCTTGGGCGCGTTTTCGATTAAATGTAATAAATGTAAGATGTGTACATGATTGCAGGAACAACTCTGGTATAGAAGACGTCAGTGGAAAAGACTCCGGTCGCCGACTTTTTAATTCTTGATCTGATTGATATCTGCGCATGATGCGATTTAATGATGGTGGTAATTTTTTGAGTTCAAAATCAAAACTGCAACCTAATGCAAGATATGATAATGTGTCTGGTAAATCCACAAGTTCCTGATTAAAATTATTACCAAATTTCAAACATTTCAGTATTTTTGGTATGTCTTTCAGTTTTTTATTGAATGCAGTACCAAAGATAAGATGTGTCAATAAATCAGGTAAATTTTCTAACTCTCTATTAAAATTATTTCCAAATTTAAGATATGTCAATGTCTTCGGAAAATTCATTGTTCCAAAATAATTTTCCAATGTTAAATGTGTTATCAAAGGTGGCAAATCATTCATTTCACCAGAGAAAAGACCCTCGAAAACTAAATGTGTTACGGTATGTGGTAAATTTTCTAATTTTTGTTGGAAAAATATACCGAAAACAATATGTGTGAGTGTTTGAGGTAAGTTTTTTAATTTTTGATTAAAATAAGATCCAAATTGAAGATGTGTTAACGAATGTGGCAAATTATTTAGTTCTTGATCAAATTTAACGCCAAAGCTCAGATATTTTATTGTATGTGGTAATTTCACATTTAATACACTATTAAATAGATCATTAAATACGAGCAGTCTCAATGATTTCGGTAAATTGGTTAAATGATGATCAGAATCTTTCAATAATACACAATCAACATAATTGTCATAATAATTATCAGTCGTGAAATCAAAAATTTTGTATCTTTGTACCGTCAGAAATGCCCTTACAACAAAAAACAACTTATTCGACTGATAACACTCAATCTTGTTAGAGTATCGTAACACTTCAACAAGTAATTCGTATGATAAATCATTCATTTGTTTTTTCTAGATTACTGAATGCATTTATCAATTTTTTAGAACATTATTATGAAATGACTTTCTAAAATAAAAGAATCTGTTTAATGTATTTCGGTATTTTATTTTTGTATTTTTGTGAAATTTTAAGGTATTTGATACTTTTTGGTAAATCGATCAATTCTTGTTCAAAATGAAGATCAAACATAAGACATATTAATCTTGATGGTAAGGTCGTTAATTTTTGATTGAAATGTTTACTCAATTTTAAATGAGTCAATGATTCTGGCAAATTCTTTAATTCTTTATTAAATTTCCATCCAAGTGATAAATGTGTTAGTGATGATGGTAAATTTTCTAATTCTTGATCAAAATCGAAGTTAAAATAAAGGTGTGTTAATGTTGATGGTAAATTTTTTAATTTTTGATTAGAACAAAAACCCAATTTGAGATGTGTCAATAATGGTGGTAAAGACGATAATTCTTGGTTAAATTCTGAACCAATGTTCAAATATATTAACGTTTGTGGCAAATGTTTTGGATCTTCATTAAAACCCTTGTTTAACCAAACACGTGTCGTTAAACATGGTAAAATGATTAATTCTCTGGTTTGTCGTTTATTAAATGTAAGATGTGTACATGACGATAAATTATTTTTCAGTGTTCGATCTGAAAAATAATTACGTGACATTCGATTTAACGATAATGGTATTTTTTTAAGTTCATGATTAAAATAAACACCAAGTGCGAGATTCATCAATGTGTCCGGTAGATCTTCAAGTTCCTGATTGAAGTAATCACCAAATTTCAAATATTTTAGTGATTTTGGTATGTATTTCAGTTTTTTATTAAATTTGGTTCCAAAAATAAGATGTGTCAATGAATGAGGTAAATTATCTAGTTCTTGGTCAAAATTATTTCCAACTTTAAGATATGTCAATGTTTTCGGTAAATTCAAGATACCAAAATAATTATCGAATGTCAAATGTGTTAACAAAGCTGGCAAATTATCCATTTCACCAGGAAATAAACGCTCACAGACTAAATGAGTTAGTGTCTGTGGTAAATTTTCTATTTTTTGATAAAACGACATACCAAGGATTAGATGTGTTAACGATTGAGGTAAATTTTTTAGTTTTTGATTAAAAAAATAACCAAATTGAAGATGTGTCAACGAAGATGGAAAATTATTTAGTTCTTGATTAAAATGAAAACCAAAGCTCAAATATTTTATTGCACATGGAAATTTCATGTCTAATGCACTATTAAACACATCATCATATGTAATATATTTCAATGATTTTGGTAGATTTATTAAATGTTGACCTGAATATTCCAATGATACACATCTGACATAATTGTTATAAGAACTATCAACATTGAAATTATTAATTTTGTATATTTGAGTTATGAGGAATGATCTCAAGTAACAAAACAACTTATTTGACTGATAACACTCAATCTTATCATTAGAGTATCGTAACACTTCAACAAGTAATTCGTATGATAAATCATTCATTTACTTTTTCTAAATTACCAGAATGTAAATCAAATTTTTTAGGAAAACCTTTAGGTTTGAGTAAAATAATTTGTAATCAGAATGATTCAAATTTTTTAGAATATCATCATGAAATGAGGTATCGTGATGTCTATCATGATCATTGTAAAATGAGTTTCTAAAATAAAAGAATCTGTTTAATGTATTTCGGTATTTTATTTTTGTATTTTTGTGAAATTTTAAGGTATTTGATACTTTTTGGTAAATTGATTAATTCTTGTTCAAAATAAAAATCCAACATGAAACATGTTAATCTTGGCGGTAAGGTTGTTAATTTTTGATTGAAATGTTTACTCAATTTTAAATGTGTCAATGATTCCGGCAAATTCTTCAATTCTTTGTTAAATTGCCATCCAAGTGATAAATGTGTTAGTGATGATGGTAAATTTTCTAATTCTTGATCAAAATCGAGGTTAAAATAAAGGTGTGTTAATGTTGATGGTAAATTTTTTAATTTTTGGTTAAAATGACTACCAAATTCAAGATGTGTCAATAATGGTGGTAATGATGTTATTTCCTGGTTAAATTCTGCATCAAAACACAAATGTGTTAGTGTTTGTGGTAAATTGTTCAAATTTCCACTAAAATGTTGGTTTAACCATACATATGTTGTCATTTGTGGTAAATTTGTCAATACTTGAGAACAATCTCGATCAAATGCAAGACGTGTACAGAACTGCAAATGATAGTTTAATTCTTGATCTGTTTCGTATCGGCGAATAATTTGTTTTAATAAAGGCGGTAATTTTTTCAATTCATTATCGCCACCGACGCCGACTCCTCTAGCATAATCCTGATAGACATCAGGATACCTCATTTCTTGATGATTCTGATAGACATCAGGATTTCTCATTTGATGATGATTCTGATAGACATCAGGATACCTTATTTCATGATGATCAAAACTGTAACCTAACGTAAGATACACTAATGTATTTGGTAAATTTTCAAGTTCTTGATTGAAGTTATCACCAAATTTCAGGTATCTTAATAATTTTGGTATTTGTTTTAATTTTTTATTGAATGCAGTTCCAAAGATGAGATGTGTCAATAATTCAGGCAAATTTTCTAATTCTCGATTAAAATAATTACCAAGATTAAGATATGTTAATGTCTTCGGAAAATTTAATCTACCATGAACATCAAATGCTGAATTTAATTTACTTAGATAATCCACAAATGTCAAATGTGTTAATAAAGCTGGTAAAGTACTCATTTCACCTGGAAAAACACCCTCAAAGACTAAATGTGTTACTGTTCGTGGTAAATTTTCTAATGATTGATTGAAATACATACCAAAGATGATATATGTCAATGTTTGTGGTAAGTTTTTTAATTTTTGGTCAAAATAACTCCCAAACTTAAGATGTGTTAATGAAGTTGGCAAATGATTTAATTCTTGATTAAAACAAAGTCCAAAACTCAGATGTGTTATTGAATCTGGTAATTTTACAATTAATACACCACTAAAACGAGTACCTAATATCATATGTTTTAGGGATTTTGGTAAATTCATAAAATAACAAGAATGATATTTTAACGATACACTTCTGACATAATTGTTATAATGACAATAACGATCAGACTCGAAATTATTAATTTTATATATTTGTATTGTCTGAAATGTTCTCAAATAATTAAACAACCTATTTGACTGATAACATTCAATATTGTTAGAGTATCGTAATACGTCAACAAGTAATTCATATGATAAATCATTCATTTGCTTTTTCTGAATTACCAGAATGTAAATCAAATTTTTTAGGAAAACTTTTAGGTTTGAGTAAAATAATTTGTAAGCGTAGCAACCTGTGGTAATCAGAATGATTCAAATTTTTTAGGAAAACCTTTAGGTTTGAGTAAAATAATTTGTAAGCGTAGCAACCTGTGGTAATCAGAATGATTCAAATTTTTATGTTAATTTTTCAATCAAAAATTAAGATAAACAACCTCCCTCTTCTTCTCCACCAACCGAGTAACAATCTTCCACACAAAGTCTTCATACATAGTCACCTCTCCAACAACAATAACCTTCTTCCATTTTTTCTCAACGACATTCTTAATTGTAATATATTTCGGATGAATGACATTAAAATGCCACAAAACTAAATATTCATAAATGACAAGATGCGTTGTGATAAAAAATGTGTCACAGACAACTAATGATGTAAAATAATTCTTAAAATTAATAATCGATTGTCTCAAAAAAATATTTGTCAAGTTAATATCGATTTTACATACCGGACATGTTTCACTATGAGTATATGATTTAATAAAACAAGGAAAACACATCTCATGACCACAAGCAAACATAACTTTAATTTCCGAATTATCAAAACAAATAAAACATTCTGACACGACATTCATGTCTGTGACATAGTTATTCTCAATCTTGACAGTTTCCTTAAAGACCTCCAATGTACCTGATTTCATGATTAAACCATAATAATGTTTGACATATGATTCAACGACATCAAGTGGCATTTCAGCCTCTAATTTCCGAATCTCCTGAATAAATTTAAAGATCAGTGACGTTTCATCCTTACGTAAATCAATTCTTTTCATCAATAATGGTTCGTCACTGGGTGTTTTGTAATAAATCTGCCACAAAAAATTAATAATACAATGATTCAGTGCATGTTTCCATTTAATTTTATTTTGAACTCCATTTAAGTTCATCCATAGATTCAAATACAATTGTAATTTATCAATCGACAACAACAAACTCGGACTTTCTAAGTAAATACACAACGGCATTCTGTTAATGACATACACTTCCTTGATGGATGTTTGTTCAACAAGTGATTTAACAGCTGACAAATAACGAAAATGTAATTCATGAATAATAATTCGACGAATACCTGATCCCACAATTAACACATTTGTATTCTTCATTTCATCAAATGTGATCACATTTTCATCATACAAATGTTTCATGGTTAATGGGACTAAATAAAGACATTGTTTCATCTTCTTCGCGACATAAGTCGATGATTCGATGATAAATCCATGATACTTGGCTTCACGAATAAATTCATTGATACTGCTATTTCTATTCAAATCATATATTTTATCGAGTGGCAAAATATGTGGTTCGAATATTTTCCATTTCATTTTCTTCTCAAAAAGTCTGTTTAGATCTTCCTCTCGAGTAAAATTGACCTTCTTTTCTTTTTTGTATGATTGTTTGACTAAAAATTCTATTTTGGTTAACACTGATTGTTGTAAGTCATCCAATGACAAAATTTCTAAAATAAGCGTCTGGTCTACTTTCGTTCTGGAAATATGATAGTGAATTTTATCAGGAACAATAGGTAAATTCTTAAATTCAGGTGTTGCGTTATCATCAGTAACGCGCAAAGCATAACCGACATTATTGATAACAAGTGACTTATTTTCAGGAACATCAAATTCAATTAGTTCTCCATCAGTTGTTTTAACTAAATAATAATCTAAATCTTCACTGTGATTCCATGAATTAAGTATAATTTTCATTCACTATTAGTTATTACATATTATTTAATTAATTTTATTATCAAATTTTTTAAATAAAGCATGGTCGACAAGCATCTAGATTCTCTCGACATACAGTCTCGACAATTAGCTGATATACCTAATTTTCCACAGATATCATTCCCAGAAATAGCCACACCAGATGCCATCACTAAAATTAAAGATACAACCGTCCTCGAATCATCATGGACACCTTTTTATAATACTTTAAAAGGTATTTGGAAAGATCTGATCAAACCTAATTTCCTCTTTTTCTTCATTCTCATCATTGTCATTCTGATTGTTGTTTATCGTTACATACATAATACTCCAAAAAAGCCACAAGAAAAGAAACTTGATCCATTACAACCATTTCAAATGTATCAAAACCAGTATAAGAATCATGATCTTTATCTACGAACACAAAATATGACAAAACATTAATTAATGTTCGGTGGATTCGATGATTCCTATTTCAAAATTGATATCTTCTATTTATTCCTTGGTATCCTCGTCGGAATCCTCATTGTCTACTGGTATTCACCCTCTCCAAGTATAATCTTCAAATACCCTTCTATTGATACAGTCGATAAAGTCACTTTTGTTGATGAAAATAACCGTTGTTACAAATACTATGTTCAGCCGGTTAATACTTCATAATCTTGCTTAGTAAGCATGTAATATCGTTTAGATATTGAATTGGTTAATACTGATTCATAATCTGTCTTAGTTAATAATGGATATGACAAAATCACAAATAGTTGTTATAATTCTATCTTTACTCTGGGGTATTGGTCTGGCCATTTTATTCAAAAATAATTGTCCTGAAACTGGTTGTCATATGATTAAAGTACCTGATGCGTCTGTTGAACAACATCCAGTTATGACCGACCAAGGACCTGTTATTTTCAAGAGATATTATGTTCCTTGTGATTTAAGTCAATAATTTTATGAGAGCTACATATAAAATGGATGATAGCCTCCAAATAATTTTAGTCGTTATATTAATTTTACTAGGCGTCTATTTATGGTTTGGTAAAAAAACGAAAACCATTGTAAAGGAAAAATTTAAGAATTCTCCAAAAGAAAAAGAGTCACGAAGTTACAAATCTAATAGTGAATTCTTCAGTAATAGTGAACATTCTCCCATGAATGACATTCGTGGTGGTAATAACATCAAAAAATATGTTGATCCACCAATCTTCACTTTCTTCGAAGACTCAATGGCACCAGAACTATTCGAAACAGAACCAATTAAAGCAAGTACTGATGCTGTTGATATCGAAAGAGGTGATTGGGAAACAAATTATGGATTACCATTAGTGACTGATCCACAAAAAAGGGCATTTGCTAAAAAATTAATAGATGAAAACAAGAAATATGCTAATTCATTCTCATCTTTCCATGATTATTTGACTGATGAATCGACTCTCATACGACCACCAGTTATTGATCCATTCAGACAACCAGAGTTGTTCAAAGGGAAAAAGATTGAGGACATCTACAATGAAATGACACAAAATGTCAAAGCAAAATCGAAAAATATCATCGGCGAAAATGATGGTGAATTACTTTATGAAGGTGATTCAATGAGAAGAAATAATACTCATCAAAATGCTGATTATGGTGACGCGTTTTAGCGTTGTTATCAGTGTTCACGATAACAAGACACGTTTTAGCGTTGTTATCAGTGTTCACGATAATAAGATGCTTTTTAACTATTCTTTCCAAGGTTTGAGATATTCCATAGGTATCCATTTTTGTCGTTGATTTTCGAAATGACATTTAACAATAATCTTTGATGTTTTAGCCTCACGATACCAATCACAAATGGTTTCACTTAATTCGAGTGTTGGAATACTTGCTAATCCAATTTTTTGTTCATTTTTTTGGTACAGATGATAAATATCTTTGGTCTTGTTTTTCGTTCTGACCATGAGTAACTTTGCCGTTCTAATAATATCATCAATGAGATCAGTTTTAATAACAGTGTAGAACATTTTTGTTTTGACAATTTCAGGAGGAACAAAGACGACTCTTCTAATGGCAGGATTAATTTTCATGTCATTAAATAACCGAGTCATACCATCCTTGATAACTGGAAAGACATTGGCTGGATAAATATTAATGTCAGATGTTTTCTTAAAACCCTTATCAACAAATTCATGTATTATTTTCATTCTCTCCGAAAATTGTTTTAGTTTAACATTAATACCTTTGTAAAAATAAACATCATCAACAATCAAATACCTGTTTGATGATGATCTGGTGTAAATACCTTCCATGATCGTCCCTTGATACAATTCTTTTCTCGCTGAAATATTCAATGCATAAACATTCCATTCAGTTTTTTTACGATAACTATCAGACACCTTCGGAAAATTAATGGCATAGTATTGATCACCATGATGAAAGAACACAATCCAACTCCGCACACCAATTAACTCTGGAACCATCTTGAATGATTTGTCAATAGTGGTCATTTGTGCTTCCTTGGTAATCTCAACAAACGAAATGACTTTCGGAACATGAGAATACAAGAATTTCAAAATTCGACTTTTGATAATCTCGGCATCAATATTTTCATTTTTGGACACCTTCATTATTTACCCTATTCTATTATGGGTTTGTTTACTTAATATTACTTTGATCAAATTTTTTTCAAGGCTGTCAAGCCAAAGAAAAACAAGTTGCAATTTTGACATAGGAGAAATTCAAATTTTTTTCAAGGCTGTCAAGCCGAAGAAAAACAAGTTGTAAATGGAATATTTCAAATTTTTTTCATAACCAAGGGTAATGAAAAAAATTGTGTAACTGGGACATTTAAAATTTAGTCAATCTTGATAACAATAATTGTTGTATTATCCATTTCTTCATTTTCTCGGAGTGAAGTTTGTTTGACACAAGAAATTAGAGCATTGGCATAATTATTTGTTTTCATGAGATTTAATGTGTCAATGACTGCTTTATTACTATAAAAATCCCAGAGACCATCACAAGCAAAAACAATCCATTGACCAATATCGGTAAAATAATAAATGTCGGGTTTGAAAATGATATAAGGATCACAATTTTTATCACCGAAAGATCTCGAGACAGCCATATTTCCAATTCGTGGAACACCATTTTTTTCGTGATTGAAATAAAGTTTTTTCTTCAGATCAGTTCTCTGATTTATTTCGTCAAATCGTTTCTTTTCATTCAGATCTTCTGGTTTATGATCGAATGTTGACATTTGATTACCTTTGAAATCAATAACACAACGGCAATCACCTGTATTACAAACAACCAATTTCAATTTTCCATTAATAAAATACAAAATACCAATAATGACTGTCGAACCAATTTTATGATAATCGATTTCAGTTAATTGTAATTTTTTATCAACGAGATCAAAACATTTTTCAAGATATGTTTTATTAATAGATAACGTTTCGATATTCAATAACTGATAAAACGTATTGACAATAAATTCTGCCACTTGTTTTCCTTGATCATCTTGACTCCCATGACCATCAGCAATGATAAACAAATATGGCTTGTGTTGCATCTTCATTTCATCTTCATCAACGATAACGTTAACTTTATCCATGGTCTTCATCAGAAAAATGTCTTGATTGACTTTCTTATCACCAATATAAGTATCACAATCGATGGTTAAATTAAAGACCATTGTTTATTGATATAATTTTAGTATTATTAAAATTATATCAATTTTTTCTTGATAACCACTAGGTTTGAAAGAAATAAATTGTAGGCGTAGCAACCTGTGGTAACTGGAACAGTTCAATTTTTTTGTCCGATATGTTGCGATATTAGGGTTAATAATGGCATATTTAATTTATTGGAATTTAATCAAAAAGCAATAAATTACATAATGGAGCATCCGTTGTTTGATGCCAATTTAGCACGTGCCTGTTGGACCTGAGGATTAGCAAGAGCATTTGCCTTTGCTTGTTGAACTTGAGGATTAGTCATCAATGCTTGTTTAGCATATTCAGTCTTTTGTTTAATATAATTTTCAATATCATCCCAAGTCATATTGTTTCCATTGTACAAACCTGGGTTACTTCCGCTTGCTCCCGATGTCGGAACTGCTGGAACACTCGGCATGGGTGTCATAGCAGAACCACCCATAGAAGCAAATGTCTTACCATCAGTAGTCTTATAACAAACATAATCAGAATCATCCTCAGATGTCATTGCCTCAATACTGTTATCATCATAAATTGACATGTTACCTCTACGAGATCCTTGGGGACCGCGAGATCTCCTTTGACCAGAATAACCATTATTGGCAATCATATCAGGCATGCAAGAGTCGCCACGTTTGAATTCATTGACATATCTGTCGGAAATAGATGGAAGGAGGTATCTGGGATCGTAACCTCTTTCAGCGAGTTTTTGTGAGACGTTGTTGTCGAAACTCCCATTGACTTGACCGTAGGGTGCATAACGAGTGTTTTCGAAAGGGTATTGAGTGATGTCTTGAGCGGTGTGACTGAGATCGATATTGGAAAGACCTTCGACCGTAACGGGGCATTTGTAGTTATAGTACATGTAGAGTACTATGAGGAGAATTGCTAGAATGAGTAGGGTAAAGTATTGATTGGTCAACAAGTCCGTCATCTTACATTTAAGATCGAAAAAAACGAACTATATTTATATTTGACTTATGCTATTTGGGTGATAGCCAAGGTAGCGTTGGTAGACACTGAACTATTATATTGTGGACCATTCCCAATGACTACTCCTATTAAGTTACAAAAAACACCTTCGACCGCTCCTGTAAAATTAATAGTCATACTAGCAGATTGTAATCCTGATGCTGTTGCAATTTTTGAAGCATCAAATCCGATATTACCACTAGTAATTAAGGTTGTTTGATCGATGATACTGACATTACCTGGAACAGCGGAAATAGAACTTGTGGACACTCCTGAAAATGCAAAAAGACCTGATAATAACATTAATTGTCCAATTTGTGGACTCAACGGCACGGAAATTGTCGATGGTGATATTACTGGAGCATTGGTAGTATTATTGGCAGAGATTATAGATGGTGTCGAAGTATTACCAAACACGACTACTTCCATAAATGCACTGACAGAGGCTGAAAAAGTTACCGTAACTTGTAATGATCCAACCACAGAATTATCTCTGTAAAAAATAGCAGAACTTCCGGCACTTTGAGACACAGGTGGGTAAGCCAATATGTATAATCCACCCAATGTATCACTAATAGATGAAATTGTAGTAGCACTCGCCCATTGTACTGAGACATAAATAGAATTTGTTACAGTTGCATTTGTAATTGTTATTGCTGGAGATGACTGGAATGATGTCATCGCATTACTTGATATCTTACTATTACCGATTGTTGTTATTGGCAACGTGCCTGAAGCACTATCAATAGTTAACGGACTTAAAGAATTGATATTGGCCAAACTAATTTGATCACTAGCAAGTGCTGAAAATAAGATATCACCAACAATTTCTGTACTACTCGATGAGGCACCAGATCCAGGTATTGTTGTGTACACACTAGATGATTGATCAATTAATCCAATAACATTGGCACTAGTTGGGGTAATAGCATTGACAGTGTAATGAGCTTGATAAACGCCACTATTTGATAAAATAACTGCATTGTTTGCAACATCTAAAACCATTCCTTGACTCGGTCCAGTCGTATCAAAAATAACAAATTGTAATATTGATGTTGGACTAGTGGCCATTGCAAGTGTTTGTTGATTAGTAATATTAGCATTTTGATAAAAAAAACCATATGATCTCGTCAATACACCTGTAGCACCTTGACTACCAACACCAGTAGCACCTTGACTACCAACACCAGTAGCACCTTGAAAACCAGTCGATCCTTGACTACCAACACCAGTGGCACCTTGACTACCAACACCAGTAGCACCTTGAAAACCAGTCGATCCTTGACTACCAACACCAGTGGCACCTTGAAAACCAGTAGCTCCTTGAATACTAATACCAGTAGAACCTTGAGTACCAGTAGCTCCCTGATTACCAATACCAGTTGCTCCAGTATTTCCAACTCCAGTAGCTCCTTGAATGCTAATACCAGTAGAACCTTGAGTACCAGTTGCTCCAGTATTTCCAGTAGAACCAGTTGCTCCAGTATTTCCGACTCCTGTAGCTCCAGTATTTCCATTAGAACCAGTTGCTCCAGTATTTCCGACCCCTGTTGCTCCAGTATTTCCATTAGAACCAGTTGCTCCAATATTTCCATTAGAACCAGTTGCTCCAGTATTTCCATTAGAACCAGTTGCCCCAGTATTTCCATTAGAACCAGTTGCTCCAGTATTTCCAACACCAGTTGCTCCAGTATTTCCATTAGAACCAGTTGCTCCAGTATTTCCATTAGAACCAGTTGCTCCAGTATTTCCGACTCCTGTAGCTCCAGTATTTCCATTAGAACCAGTTGCTCCAGTATTTCCAACTCCGGTTGCTCCAATATTTCCAACTCCGGTTGCTCCAGTATTTCCAACTCCGGTTGCTCCAGTATTTCCAACTCCGGTTGCTCCAATATTTCCAACTCCGGTTGCTCCAGTATTTCCAACTCCGGTTGCTCCAGTATTTCCGATACCTGTTGCTCCAGTATTTCCAATGGAACCAGTTGCACCTATAAATCCTTGGATTCCTGTTGCACCAGGATCACCTCCACCAGGTCCTGTTGGTCCTTGAATACCAGACGAACCAATATTACCATTTAAACCTGTAGCACCTACAGTTCCTGTACCATTAAGACCTGTCGCACCTTGCGATCCAGGAATGGGTAAATAACATATAGTATTACAATCATTTGTACATCTTTGACACCCGAGATGTGTTAAATAATATTTATTACATCGTTGACATAAACGTTGGTGTTGCATTTAATAATACATTATGAAATATTATATTGTATTATTACGTTCCGAAATAGTTATGAAATATAAGTTAGAATCAAAATAAGTTTATGTACTAAATTTATTTTTAAATATTATTCATTTTTGATCAAAAAAAGAATATTTACATTACTTGTGTTAATGTTAAACTTGCTGAATTAGCTGGTACGATCAATGGTGTTGATACGTATCCAATAACAATTCCTAATAATAGGAAAGATGCGAATCCTCCAGAATTATTAAACATCATACTTACTTGTTGTGATCCAGCTACAGTAACAAATTTAAAGGCATCAAATGCTATACTTGACGGAATATGAATAATTGCAGATTGATCAACAATATCAACATTATTGAAAAGTTGTGAAATATTTGGTGTACTTGATTGAGCATTATAAAAACCAGTTAAATAAATCAATTGTCCAAGGACAGGATTTAATGTTACTGATTCAGTAAATGATGATAAATTTGTAGTACCATAATTAAATGCAGAAGAAATAAAAGATGGCGTAGTAGTGTTTCCCAATACTAAAACTTCCATTGCATTTGACACTGCTGATGAAAAAGTAACTGTAACGATCAATGATCCTGCTACTGAATTATCACGATAATAAGTGGCTACATTACTACTGTCAAATGATACTGTTGAACTTACAGGTGTATATGATCCAGATCCAATAAGAGTATCTGTAATAGATGAAATAGTTATTGTACCGAACCATTGTATTGAGACATAAATTGAGTTTTTAACAGGTGTACTATTTATAGTTATTGAAGAGGATACTGTTGTTGTTGTTCCTACATTTGTTACCATCGTATGACCAATTGTTAATGGTGTATTATAAATAGTAAGAGCGGTTGCATTATTAACATTTGCTATACTAATTTCATCATTTGCTTGGGCGGTGAATCCCACTGTACCAACTATTTGATCACTATTAGATAAAAATACTGATCCTTGTATTAATGAATAGATACCTCCAGATAAATTATATAATCCAATTGCGTTAGATGCTGATGGAGTTTCAACATTAACCATATAATTTGCCAAATATGTACCAGAATTCTCTATTATAACAGCATTATTAACAGAATCATAATTCATATTTTCGATAATTCCTGATGTAAAATTAATAAATTGATTTACTTGTGGAGGTGTTGTAGCCACTGCAAGAATTGTATTAGATGCCATAAAAATATTATTTTGATAAAAATTTCCAAATGATTGTGCCACAACTCCGGTAGCACCTGGTGAACCAATTCCAGTAGCACCTTGAAAACCAATTCCAGTAGCACCTTGAAAACCAATTCCAGTGGCACCCTGAATACCAGTACTTCCGATGTCACCTTGAATCCCCGTACTTCCAATACCAGTACTTCCAATACCAGTACTTCCAATAAAACCAGTAGCACCCTGAATACCAGTACTTCCGATGTTACCTTGAATTCCCGTACTTCCAATACCAGTACTTCCAATAAAACCTTGTAATCCAGTACTTCCTTGTGAACCTTGTGTTCCTGTTGCACCATCATGACCATTGATGCCGGTGCTTCCTTGAATACCCTGTAATCCTGTACTTCCTATAAATCCTTGTATACCGATATTTCCTGTACTACCATCGAGACCTTGAATACCTGTCGCACCAATGAAACCTTGAATACCAGTTGCACCAGGATCTCCACCACCAGCACCGGTACTACCTACATTACCATTAAGACCAGTTGCACCAATAAACCCTGACGCACCTTGTGGACCAGGAATGGATAAATAACATATAGTATGACAATCATTTGTACATTTTTGACACCCGAGATGTGTTAAATAATATTTATCACACAAACGACATAAACTTTGGCGTTGCATTTAGTATATGTTATGTTTTAATATTTTAATTGTGTTATGGATAAACTAACATAATTAAAAAATGTATAAATATCGAACGGTTTTACATCAGTTAAAAATTCACTTTTTTTCTAAGACTGCTAAGTCGAAGAAAACAAAGTGTAATTTCGACGTTAGGAGAAATTCACTTTTTTTCTAAGATTGTTAAGTCGAAGAAAACAAAGTGTAATTTCGACGTTAGGAGAAATTCACTTTTTTTCTAAGGTTGTAAGCGGAGCAACCTGTGGTAAGCGGAGCAACCTGTGGTAAATCGAAGAAAACAAAGTGTAATTTCGAAGTTAGGAGAAATTCAAATTGATACAATAGATAAACTGGCATTATTTATTGATTGCCCAATATTACTATTAGATGCGCCACCAATTGATACTATCGTAGCACTATATGGTCTGTTTGATGCTCCACCTAATATATTATATGACGCCGATCCAGTATTTGATACTGTGGTTAATGCATAAACACAATAAAAAGTACTCGATATTTCAGTGTCCAATATTGTTAATCCATTTGGACCTGTTCCATTCAATACATCGATTGGATCGGATATTATACATGCCATGAATATTATTTGTCCATTAATTGAAGGCATATTCAAATTAGCTAAAAATGGAGTACCAAGAGATATGCTAGTTGACGCACCCGAAAAATTAAATGATGGAATTGCAGTATTTGTGAATTGAAGAACATCAACTGAGAGAATAGATACCGGTATTGATACTCCGACACCAACCGTGAATGCTGTACCTGTTTGAACATTATCACAAAAATAAATAAATGAATACATGTTATTATTTCCTGGTGAAAGTCCTATAAGGTCATACATACTTCCAATAGTATCATTAACACTAGTTATATAAAATGGTGTCAGATGTTGAATTGTTATACCAACATAAACCGAATTACTGACATTACTTGGTAATGCTGGATTATTAATGGTGGTAGAAGCATCATTCATACTAATATTAGATAAATGACTTACAAGAGTTGGAGGAGTTGATGATAAATTAACAGCACTTCCATTATTTGCTAAACTGATTTGATCTGAAGCATTTGCCGAAAATTGAACATGACCAGATATTTCATTCGTATTTGTAAAAGCAGAATTGGCAATATAAGACAATGCACTGCTTCTGTTCATAACTAAAGAAATACTTGATAATGCTGATGTATTGAAATTCACAGAATAATTTGCCTCATAATTACCTGTTGTTGGAATAATTAATGCATTATTGGTTCCATTAATATTAATTCCACCAGATGGTCCAGTTGTTGTAAAAGTAATTAATTGACTAGTTGTCGGAGGTGTCTGTGCTATGGTTAACATTTGACTGGTAGATGTAATTGGCGAATATGCAGAACCAAAAATACTATTTGTTATTCCAGTTGCTCCTACATTTCCAGTAATTCCTGTTGCACCAACAGTTCCTGTACCTGTAGCACCAACTGTACCTGTTGCACCAACAGTTCCTGTAGCACCTACATTTCCAATAAAACCTGTTGCTCCAATACCTGTAGCACCCATAAATCCTTGTATTCCAGTCGGACCTTGGATACCAGTTGAACCTTGGATACCAGTTGAACCTTGGATACCAGTTGAACCAGTATTACCAATACCAGTTGCACCAATATTACCGACACCCGTTGCACCTACAGTTCCTGTACCATTAAGACCAGTTGAACCAATAAATCCTTGTAATCCTGTTGCACCTTGTGAGCCAGGAATTGGTAAATAACAAGTATTACAGCCTGCATGGGAAGGTTGTGCACAATTATTCATACATTTTTGACAACCAAGATGTGATAAATAATATCTGTTACATTGACGACATAAACTCTGACCTTGCATCTTAGTGTATATGTTGTTTTTTATTAAAATTTAAATCAAACATATTTTAATTTATTTTCTAACAAAGAGATCAGGATCAAATTGACCATTAATAAATTTATTTTCAAAATTATCTTTCGTAATTAAAACAATTTTCGGTTTTACTTTCATCTTATTTAGTTGATCACCCTTAATATATTTACTGGTATTCATGGCAGAATCGACATAAACTAAAATACTAGTATTATTGCTGACAGTACTTGACATTTTACCACCTTCATTCTTGATTAATGTTTCCCAAGGTGTATTTCGAAAACCAGTAAACACAATCGACATTCCAGCAAATTTTCCATTTTTCTTAATTTTCGATTTAAATTGTTTCACATCAATTTGTTTCGAAATTTTATTTTGAAATTTCAGATAAACTGGCATGTTATCAATAATTTTATCAACCGTTGTCTGCTGAAAACCAGGTAACTGAAGTAATTTATCTCTCCATTCATTCTTACTGTATTTATCAAAATCCCTCACGAAATGAGGATACCTCTCTAGAATAACTTCCAATTTCTTTCTTCCTAATCCGCGTCCCAATAAATTAGAAGCAGACATCAATGATAACGTATCAATATTATTAATTGCTTTCCTCAAATTTGAAACAATTTTATTCGCCAATGTCTCCTTGAATCCATCTATTTTCATCAAATCACCAGGTGTCACAGATAATATCTTCACTGGAGTATCAATACCATGATCAACTAATCGACCGACCAAACCTTCACCCAAAAATTCCATTTTAATTTCTTGCAAAAATTTCATCATTTTCCTCATCTTCACTGATTCATCTTCATCAGGATTATCCAGAATAATATACACTTTGTTATCATTCCAATGATATTTGTAATTTGTCGGTAATCCTGACACTTTTGCCGGTTTAATCGTTTCCATCACTTCAGGAATAGTATCATGACGCCGAATCACCCTGACTTTAGCCCCAGGTCCAATCTTATTGTCAACAATAAATTTGGCATTAAAACCAGTAGCCTTTTGAATCGTCGCACCAGATAATCTTACTGGATCAAACCAGACTCGAGGTGTTAAATAACCATCTTTTGACGGCGTCCATGTTACCTTATCAACAACTGAAAGAGCAGTTTCAGTGATACCCTTGAAAGCAAAAGAATAACTTGGATCACCAGAAGTGTTCCTCTTATGTTTCTTATCCTCAGTAATGACTATACCATCAATTTCGTAAGGTGACTTCTCCCTCCTCTTCTTAAGAAACTTATCCAAGTATTCTAATTCGAATTTATCGTTGACTTCTTGATAAAAAACGACATCCATACCATATTTCTTCAGTAATGACATTTGATTCGATGGTTCTAATTCTGGATAAATAATTTCATAAGTCACAAATCGTAAATCTTTCACTGATGAACCCAGACTTGTTTCTTTGGTATTAGCAATTCCCGCTGCCATATTTCGTGCTTTATCCATTTTCTTAGCATATTTTTTATCGAAATCTGCACGAGAAATAACTAATTCACCGCGAATCGCAATATCAACATGAGGTAGTTTATCGACATTGATATGCATATGAGGAATTAAATAAGAAATATCTCTTCCTTTGTCACCATTACCACGAGTATAAAGTGTATTTGTTCCATTCTTCTTGTGATAGAGTAACCCTGAAATACCATCTAGTTTATCAGAAATGACAAATGGAGCCTTGTGTTTATCCATCCAGGAACTGAATTGTTTATCACCCATTTTGAATTTATCCAATGAGCCCATCCAAAAAGGCAATTTCGTCTTCTCACCTCTCTGAGAAAAACCAACACCCTTAAACCAGGCATTTTTCGGATCAAGAATAGTTAACTGATCAATTAACATATCAAAGACATCATCACTAATCAAAGGATGATCGGTATTGTAATAATGATCAGAAGCAATCTTGATTATAGGAATAATCTGTTTTACTGTCAATGAATGAATCATCTGCCATGGTTGTTTCATGTCATTTAATTTGTCTAAAATATCCATTATTATTACTAATAAAGGATATTTATGATCAAATTTTTTACGATAACCGCAAGGTTTGAGAAAAATAATTTGTAGACGTAGTAACCTGTGGTAATTTTGAAAACAAAATATTTCAATCGACTTTCAGTCTCGTGAAAATTTTGACGTAAGGAAAAATTCAATTTTTCTATTGTATTAAATCAGATCTCAATGTATTAAAAATATTTTCTGATTCTGATGAAGATGTTTTATTTGTGACAGACTGAGGATAGAATATTGATACGATAACACAAATAATTAAAATAGTGATGAACAGATAAATGATACTCGGATTCATGACAATAAAACAGAAAATAATTAAAATTACTAATGTTGTTATCAATTCGATAAACATTATTACTATATGTTATTTTTGTGTAGGTTATCCAGCGTAGTTTCAATTTTGGCTTTATTGTAAATAGAAATACCAACACTTAATAACAAGAAAGCGACGATAGGGTAGAGCGGATTATAACCAAGATGCACATAATACATGTAGAGTAACAAAACGACGACAGATATAATGATACTCATTAATGGTGAATCGGTACTTGTCGTGAAGAAAAACATTTTATATGTATGTTGATAAAATATATAATGAGTCAGTGGTCATGTTATTTGTTGTCTGCTTGTGAGAATAATCAAACATACATTGGTTCGACGAATAATTTTCAGAAGAGACTGAAAAAACATAATTCAGGAAAAGGGGCACGACGAACAAAAGGATATACATGGATACCGGTATTAGTGATCGAAGGCTTTCCGTCAAAGGAATCATGTTTGTCTTTCGAGTCATGTTGGAAGAGAATTTGTCATCATCGGAAACAAAAAAAATTAAATGTTATTAATCTTTTTTGTGGGATGCACTATCGTTATGTCAAAACAAATTATGTCGAGAATCGGTTACTCGACCTTATGGTTTACTTATGGTACAATTATCTTTTTTACAAATTATGGATCAAAAAAACAAATCTTGTTTTACCGGCAAATATCATCAGCGTATGCTGAGGTATCTCAATGTCGTTTGAGATCCTCAGTTTATGCTGAGGTATCATTATGCTGGAGGATCCAGCCTAATTGCCAGCGTCCGCGGCGATTATACCATTTTAATTTCAACATCATCAGGATCAAAGCCAAGAAGATCAATATCTTTTTTACCACGGTTTGACTTTCTGGTTTTTTTGACAGGTGCTTGTGGAACAGGTGGTGGGACAAAATTCTCTTCTCGTTTAATGGTACTTTTATAGGTGTCTTTTTCTTTTTTGGTTGATTTCTTGTGAATTCTAATGGTTTCGATATTGTTAATTTCATTGGCAGTTTTATTGTGAGCGGACACAGCTAATTTGTCAGCCATTCTGTTGCCGACGCTATCAGGATCAGTACCGGACGTATGTGCCTTGACGTGTTCGAATTCGACATCATAATTTTGTAAGTAGTGGTCAATACGAGAGATAATTTCTTTGTTCTTGACTTTTGCGCCATCTTTTTTAAGCCAACCATTCTTCTTCCAGCCATTAACCCATTTCGTGACACAATTAATGGAATACTGTGAATCAGATTTGATGATGATCTTTTTGTCGGCTAATCCGAGTTTTTTGTCTATATAATAAAGTGCAACAAGAATAGCATACAGTTCTGCTCTTTGATTGGTTGGATTTTTCTTGACGACTCGATTGAGATCAGGTAATTCACCATTTGGGAAATGGATTCCAATTCCTGCTTTAGCATTAAGGTAACCATTATTGGAACAAGCACCATCAGTGAAAACAATTATTGTTTCTATATCATTGCTTTCCATCAGTCAGATATCTAAACAATATTGATAAATATTATTTAGATTGAAAAACTAATCTTAACTACCCCAGTTATCGATAGTCATCTTGTTAAATTGATTCGGTAGATCATTATTGACATTCACATTGGTTTTCTTTGGTGTGAAATCATCCAGATCAATAGATGGTCTTTGCGGTGTTGATGTATGAGAATCAAAACCATCCTTCTTAACACTCGAGCTACCTTCCCAATCAATAATAGTGTTATTCGAAACATTGTCTTTCTTGACACCGCTCGAGCTACCGTCCCAATCGATCGAATTGTTACCTCTGAAATCACCAGTCTTTTCGTTACTCCTAAAGTCACCCGCAAACGAAGAGTTATCCCGATATCTACTAGAATCATCATTCTTGAAATCATTCGGTTTGAAATCGTTACTGTTCATACCCGAACCAACCAATTGTTGAGATTGTGAATCAATATGAGAATTGGCAAACCCCGTGCTGTTGAATCTGTTTTCGGTTCTATTGGCGTAATAGATCTTGTTACCGTCAGGCAATGTTTTTTCATTGATGTTTGAATTATGTGCGGCGACGAATGGGTTATCATCCTCGGCATCAATCTTACCTTTCGCAAAGACCTTGCGTGGCTTGTCATTGAAGGGACGATGACCAAATGAACTTGTACCTCCTCCACGATGCTTCGATCTCTTTGGCATTGCTTTGTTGACATAGAATTGATTTTTTGGATCCATATCATCCTTGATCATTCTCAGAACTCTACTCTTGTTCGGAATAATTCTAATCTCGAAAAATGATGTAAAGACAACCTTCCCCTTATCCTTATCTGGAATTACCTTAAGCTCCTCCACTTTACCATACTGCTCAAAGAACGTCAACAATTTATTTCTGTTCGGCATTTGACCCCCCTTCTTACTAAAATCCCAATAAAAGGTCTTCTTTCCATCCATGATAGTTACTACTTATTGATATAAAGTAAATACTTTAAATATATTTTTTTATCAATTTTTTTTTCGTAAAATTACTGATCTGATTAATAGTCTAACAACAAATCCGACGACAAATCCGACGACAAATCCGACGACAAATCCGACGACAAATCCGATGACAAATCCGACGACAAATCCGATAACAAATCCGACGACAAATCCGATAACAAATCCGACGACAAATCCGACGACAAATCCGACGACAAATCCGACGACAAATCCGACGACAAGTCCGACGACAAGTCCGACGACAAATCCGACGACAAATCCGACGACAAATCCGATAACAAATCCGACGACAAATCCGACCACAAATCCGACATCTATCTTAACTATTCATCAATTCTAATTAATAGGATGTGATATCGGACTAATAATAGGACTTGTTATCGGATTTGTTATCGGACTTGTTATCGGACTTGTTATCGGATTTGTTATCGGATTTGTTATCGGATTTGTTATCGGATTTGTTATCGGACTTGTTATCGGACTTGTTATCGGACTTGTTATCGGATTTGTTATCGGATTTGTTATCGGATTTGTTATCGGATTTGTTATCGGACTTGTTATCGGATTAAGCACCAACCCATTCTTTGATTAGTTTTTTTTCATTTTTGAAACTATGAGGACCTTCAGCAATGGCGGGTGTTTCGAGAACAATAGGTATTGAGTATTTTTTGGCGACTCGTGCGACTGTTCGTAATCCTTTTTGTGATATTTTTCCTGTTGTCAGGTTAGCATGATGGTCTTTATGTGATCCACAATCATCAAGACTATTATTGAAATGAAAACAAGCTATTTTCTTTATTCCAATCAGTTTATTGAATTGTTGGAAATAATCGAGAACGTTTGTTTTGTCATCAATACAATAACCAGTAGCCCAAATATGACAAGTGTCAATACAGAATTTGATTCTTTTTCTTTCTTCTTTGGTAAACGAATGATATATTTGAGCTAATCCTTCTAATTTTGATCCAATTTCATTACCTGTCGATGCTCCTGTTTCTAAGATAAGTGTTGCATTACGTGGTGATTGACGGAGAACTTCTTTTAGACCACTAATGTAATTTTTTAGAGCAACTTCATTTGATTGCTTGTATTTCTCTGCATTTCGACCCATATGAATGATAATACCAAGACAACGATTTCCAATGATTGAGGCAGTATGAAGATCTTGAATGGTACTATGAATGGATGTATGATGAAGTGGGGTATTTATTGGACTACAAAAATTAATCGTATAAATACCATGAATGACAACTTTGAGGGAATATTGTTTTAATTTTTGGGAAAATGATACGAGAAGTTCTTTATTTTTTTTAGAATTAAGTATGACTCGAGAACTACCGGAAAACATTTGAAAAATTTGACAACCCATTTGGTGGGCAAATTCTGGAATTCCAATAATTCCATTAATATGAGAAACATGTCGACCGACGTCCATTATATTTTAAATATAATATACATTAATTTTAAATATCAATAATGGATGATCTTTTACAATTTAGTGGTGCCAAATCTGGTGTAAGAGGACGAGCTAAAATACCTGGTGCTAAACCTGGTGCTCCAACTGCCCCACGTCCAAATGTAGCACCAACAGATTATCCTGAATTTAAAAGAAAATCATTCAATGTATTGAAAAAGTTAGATAATGTCAGTACTGATACGATTGATATTTATCTTAATTCTCATTACAATGTTGATTACATCATGAATTATTTTAATTATCAGATTCAACAAATAATTTTGGAGAATCCGAACATCATCAATACACAAGAATTTGCCGATTTAATGGACAAGATTATCACAACGATCGATAATATTAAAACATCGAGACTCGCTTCCACAAACACATATGCAACAAACATCACATCAGGCTTTTACTATTTCATTGATAGTAAGGAACGCGCTGTCGATCCTAAAACCGGATTGGATGTTCATCTTGACTTTACGTACAATAAATTATCACCAAATCTTTTTGGGAAAAGAGCCATTTATGAATCTTATTTAGAAAGGGTAAATGGCGCACGCGTTGAACCATTTGTTTGTGATCAATATACTATTTATGATGATAGTGAAGCAAAAAAATATGAACCAGCTATCTTTTTATATTTCACACCATTTCCAGATGGAACTTCCATTCCTAAAGGTGGAGAAGCAGAAGTAAGAATGACTGAAATTATGGACGCAATCAAGAATCTTAATGGATTAGCAACATCATTGAGTAATATCAATATGACAGATATTCTCAAACAAAATATTGATAACGCAATTACAACAGCAACAATTAAAATAGCTTCTTTACCTGAATCATCAAATTATGATGTTAATATGATGAACATTCATGCTCTCCAAAATGATATGATTGAATACACCTTGCCACAATTAATTAGCCTTATTTCGAGTATTGGTGTTCTTTCAACATCACAAAAAGATAATAGTATCTATTTTAAAAATCTTCAATTTGAGTTGCCTGATGTCACGGTAAGCAAGAAAAAAAATGTCAAAGATTTAGTGACAATATCTGCGGTTGCTCCTCCAAAAGAATATGACGTCAATGACACTGGATTACCAGATATTTCTTTGTCTTCATCAGTGTCGAGTACATTATCTAATCCTACAGTACCTGGTGCGCAATTCTTTGCACCAACACAGGCATCCGTTAATGTGACACAAATTCTAACAAATTCTATTAACATGATTAACGAGAAATCAAAATCAACATTTACTATGACTGACGAGATTAAAAATATTGTTGCTAGTTCACTTTATGTTAATGACTTTGGTGATGATGAAGTAAAATTTCTTTCTCCTGATCAACTGACAGCACTGAGTGCTCAACAGACAGTTAAATCGAATGCATTTTATCAGAGATTGAGAGATGGTAAGTCAAAATTTTATGATAACATGAAGAATACGAAACAATTTGGTGGTGATAAATACAAATACAAAGTGAAAATTTTAGATGGAGGTGCTGATCTTGATAAAGTTAAATTTGTTTTGGAAGAAGACGCCAAAAATTTCAAGCGATTCAATGATCGTGATAAAACATTTAGGTTAGATTACGAGAATGTTATCAATAGAAATAAATTGATTTATGATATGATTAATGCTTATCAATTGAATACTTACAAAGATACCCTTTTCGCATCCAGTTCAAGTTATGAGAATGTCCGAAAAGAATTAGCAAATCTACGAACAACACTCGCAGAATATCTCGACATTTTAAGAAATAAGATTATCACTTCAAGTGCGCCAGCGACTATGACTGACGCTATTGCGAAGATTAATAATTTCACGACATTGGTTGATGGTACGGCAAGAACTTTATTTACTCAAGATAGCAAGGAACCTGGATTGAATTTATTAACCTATCCGAATTATTATCAATATTCCAAGACAATCGACACGAAAAATCCACAAGCAATATTTGCGTCGTTGGTCAAAAATGGAACAACAATGACATTACACTCAGACGGTAATTTAGATAATTTTAGTAACAAATTAGCTAAATATTTGAATCAATTGAGTGATACTGAGGAGAATTTTAATCGTTTAGAAACATCGGCAAAAAATTTTAAGAGCGATGCTGGTACACTGAAAAATAAAATTGGAGAAGAAATGTTGAAAAACATGGTCTTATACCAAACACTGACGAATAATATGACAGGGTCAATTAATGATTGTCAAGTTATTTTTAATGGAATTAACGATATTAACGAACAAAAAAGAGATCTCATTTTTCATGTTAACGATTTAAAAGATACCGCAGATGAATTAAGTTTGATTAATATTGGTTTGGAACATGACGACACAATAAATGATATGCAAGTAGAATTAATTGCTAACACAACTGAAGTAATCAATAATGACACTAAAAACATGAAGGCAATGAAAGATATCAGTGATTACAAAACAAAGATGTTCGAATATGGACATTATGAATACATTTACCATATTTATGATATTATTGATGAGCCTACAGGTAATCTTGATACCTATTTACTCATTTTAATGAATGAACACATTGTCGATGTACCGCGATCGATTCAAGTTTTATCTCCTTATATGATTGTATCATACGCAAGGTTTAAATCCTATGTTCGTTTATACAATGATGATGATGAAGTTGTTCCTTTCTTGGTTAATTATTTGCTTAAAATTTTTGTCAACCCTGACAGTATTAAATCTATTAACAGTCTTAAAACAATGGGAGACATGAAACGATTAATTGCTGTAAATGGTGCTAAAACAAGTTACACTAATGCATTACAAAATTTTTCACAAAAAACAACAGCAGATGGTACATCATATGCAAATAAAACAGCGGAAATAATAACTGTTTTGAATACTGATGATAATAAAAGAAACATTAAATATCAGCTTCAACTTTATCTATTGAGAAAATACTATGACTACAATATCAGTCTTGATAATTTCAATCAGATTTCGACAGTCTCATTTTTGATTAATACTAAAACAATAGTTGCTAATATTGATCTTACTGATATATCTGCCATTAATGATCCTAATTATAATTTTTCAGATAAAATGATTTATTTTAAGGATCAAGCTATTAAACCAACATCATTCAATATTTATCAGATTGCATTCTTGGTCAAAACATCGGAAATTCCGAGAAATTACATTACTAATTCCTCTAATATTGAGATTAAGTTATTCGATCATCTTGATGTTTTCTCTACTGATGGTACTATGCACACGTATAATAATGGTGAAAATATTGACTTTGATATGTTCTTTTTTAATATCAGTATACAAAATGATGAATTAATATGGAGAAAAGATGGACAACTTCCTTTTGATAAATTTTATGAATTTGCCAAACTCTATTACACCAATGAACAATCTGCTTTACTGCTCATTCCTATGCTTCAAGACATGATACAGAAAACTGACTTCGATAATGATACATTGTTATCGTATTTTGATAATCTTGTCCGTATCACACAAATTTTAGATGATAACCCAATTATGATAAATATGGGTCTGATTGGTATAGACCAGTTATTAGAAGGCATCAGTGATATTGTTAATGGTGTTGATAGTGCAGGTGACGAAGCCGATATTGCTGGTTACAAAGAGTTTGTTGTGAAGTATTCTTCATACTTATTTTCATTGAACATTTATTTTCATGATTCACTTTATGCTGGTCTTGTTCAAATTGTTGAACAACTACAAATATCAAATTACTATTTACAAGACGAAATGAATAAAATTCAGCCTCAACCTAAATTGATGACTGATGAACCAATAATACCAGTGGGAAATGTTACCATACCGGCTGGTATTCAGAATTATTTGAGAAGAGCCTATTTTCTGAAATACAACGGTGTTGGTGGTGAAATTGAGACACCAGATCTTGTTCCATTCAAACGATTTGCATTGTATGATATTATTACTAATACCGATATCACCACTGACAATATTACAGAATTAGATGATTTAATGACATTGACTCAGACATTTTGGTCAGAATATCTCCAAACTATTGATTTTAGTTATATTATTCTTAACACATTCACTCAAATAATACCTTCTCAAAAAACAGCTCTTGGGGGAATCTTGTCGAAAAAACCTATTAATAAAATACAATTAACAACAACAATAAAAACTATTTTTGCAAATGTCATCAAACACTCAAACGTGTATAATTCATATATTGATTCATTTATCAATACTTATTTTGCTTTAACATCCGCACCAACAAGTAAATTGATAGATGGTCAGTATTTTAAAATAAATGGCAATAAAATTGATCTACCTGATGATTTATATCATTACGATCAATATGTCACTACATTATATGGTGTTTCACATCCAGAAACATTTATTTCACTTTTTATCTCAATTATCTATGTTACTAATTTTATTGCACATGCAACATCATTGAATGCCAATGCTACGAGAATTAAAACACTAACAGATAAATTATTGAATGATAATGATATTCATGATGATTTTATGAGAAGATGTGGAATTGATCTTTTAGAACAAGATGCGATTAAAGTTACATCTGCCACTAATTTTGACATTGAGAACCCTTTTAATAAATTCCAGTATTTAACGAATGAATTGAATAAAATTTTGGATAATTTGAATAGTGACAATCGTTCATCACCATCGATATTTGAGATCACAACATTTGGTTCTGATGATGTAAAAAGTTTTTCATTTGAGAATGACGTTGCTGGAGCGAATGCAAACAGTAAAAAATTATATGATGATGTTCAAAAATATAATGAAGTTATTGGTATTTACGTGGAACTGAATCAAAGATATTTTTACAATCAAACAGAAACATCACATATTGTTGAAAAATTGAACTCACGTCTGAAAATACTGAGAGATTTTTATAACGAATCGACAGCCATTATTTTCACAAAAGTTTTTATCACGACACCATTTATCCAATCTGATACTGTTTCGAAATATTTAGGTAATATGATGATTATGCAACAAGAATCACAAAACATGATTAAGCATAATCTTTACACAATGATCAATTTGAAAAATAACTGGGATTTCCTCGAATTTCAAGAAAAGGCATTCCTTGTCAGTTCAGTCTATGCAACGAAACACCCAATCAGAGAAATTTCTATTTATGTCTATATCTCATTTGGTGTTATTGACTATTACATTGATATTTTGAGAAAGTTGTTGACATGTCTAAACAGACATGTTGATAGCATGAATGTTTTTGAACAATATTTGTACAAGACTCATTATATTTCCTTGAATCGTATCTACGAAATGTTTAAATGGATCCAAGATAAATACAAACCTTATTACAATGAGACGGAAAAGAATAATCCTGAAAGGTTTCTTTATAAAATTAGTGTTGCTGATTGTAATCATAATGTGAGCATCATATTCAGTGAATTTAATTCGATTCGACCAATGATTGATGATTACACTAGTATTTATGCGAATAAGGTGAGTGTTCATCTTTACATTAATGATTATGGTCCATCTGTCAATGGTGTTGTCCAAGATGCACTTACTGAGGGATATGATCGTGATGATAAAGTATTTGTTAATGGAACTGGAAATGATAGTAATTCTTTGAAAATTAAATTTGATAAAATATCGAGTGATCTTAATGTGATTAAGCGAATTAAGAATGAAAATCCTGGAGTTGCTCGTGGCAGTATTCCGTTTTCTAATGTTTATCATCGTCAAGATTTCCCTGAACCATCTATTGTGAGTAATTATATGTCCTTGCCTGGTAATTTGAAGAATAAAAAGGGTGTTATTATGATGACATACGGATATAGTGGTACTGGTAAAACACGAAATTTGTTTGGTGGTGATGGTCAGAATGGTATTTTACAATCAACACTCGAAGATTTGAATGGTAGTAATATTTATTTGAGGGTCTTTGAAATTTATGGATTGGGATCACAATATGATTTTTATTGGAATCAAGCTGTTGATCCGGCATCAACACTTCTGAAACAAATACCATCGATTAATTTAATGGTCTTTCATTATGATTTGAATGGTTTGAATGTTCAAGAACGAGTTGCGATTAACAATTTGTCACATATTTATCCATATATTTTGACATCACAAAATCCAACATCATCAGTACAAATAAAAGATGATGGCACATCTCAACAAGTTTATACGATCATAAACAATTCGGACATTACTAATTTTAGTGAATTGACAAAAAAAATAGATGAGTACAGGGAGAATGGTGTTCATTTTAATTTTCCAGGTACAGCACATGATCATATTAAACAAATCAAACCAACCATTAATAATCCACAAAGTTCAAGATCTATTTTAGTTTATGATTTTCAAATTGAATCAAATGGTTCATACACACCATTTATTATTTATGATTTACCGGGTAAAGAAGATTTGTTCAAATCGTATGTTGATCGACCAATAAACGTACCAACCGATAAAAGAAGGGATGGAATTATTCCTGATCTGACTCTAAGACGAGGAGATACTGATGAAACGATTAAATTGAAAAAATCAACTTACGTCACTAATCCCATTTTTGCTGGCGCTTATGATGATAACTGGAAACATGTTCGTGATGTTATGGCACTATTCGATGTGGTTATTACGACAGATCCGACATATGCACATTTGTTGAATAATATTTTATCGTCCAATTTGTATGGTATTCAAAATGCAAATGCTGACGGTTTACCATTAAATGGAATACCGGTGGGTAATGGTCTTAGCTCCTATATTGCTGGGTTTTCGAATATTGAATTGGCATCAATAAATAAATTATACACAACTCAACCTCGCAGTTTTTCTGACTTATTTAAAAATTATGATACTGTGATCAATATTGAGAAAAATGTTGGTATATTTGGTTTGAGCGCTGCCAGAGGATCAAATAAAGATAATGCCATACCGACGATCAGTTCGTATGTGACAGTTGCCATTGTTAAAGAATTATCGAAAATGGGAATGTATAGAATAGTGATTGAAATAATTAAAAGAATAACATTATGGGATATTAATAAAATTTATTTATTTTTTGAGGGTTATTTTATTAATGAAAATGTTGTTGGATTATTACAATATTTATCAAACACAATTAACAATAATGATGATGAAATTTTCAGTTCACAAAATGCATCTGGGCAAACAGAAAATGATTTCATGAAAATATTTATGAGTGCGTTATATCCATACAATGTGTCGGTTCATAAGGTTTTGACTGATAAACCGCAACCGGCTATTAATAAGTCAACTGCAGATTATCTGAAAATTAATACAACATATTTATCTGCTGATAATCAAAGAGAATTGCAAGCTTTGGGTATGCAATCTGATCAAACATTTTACAAAGTAGGTGTTGAATCGAGTAAAATAGTAAAATTATTAGCGAGAGGTTCTGAAATGAATAACAGAGGAAGCTACAATAGCAATAAAATTTTCCGTGACAACAAAAGATCTTACTCACCTCCGATAAGGATTCCAAATCCGAAAACGGGTACTCTAATGGAATTTAAAAATCAGCCACTCATTCAAGATTTCATTGAACCATACAGTGACAAAGTTGAGTTTTATTATGTTTTTTATGTTGTCACCAATAATGACAAAGACGCTAAGGCAGAAGAACAAATTAAATTATTAAATAATACCATGGTGTTTATCGACAGTCTAAAATTAGGAAATAAAGCAGACACAAGTAAATGTGGTATTAGACCTAATACTAAATTTACTCATACCACATCGTCTTCAGTACCTACAGTATCTGTACCTACAGTACCTGTACCTATAACACTAGTAACAACTCCAGCAAAACCAGTAATACCGGCAACACTCGCAAAACCAGTAACATCTATAACACCTCATCAAATAACATGGGAATCACATTCTGGTGGTGGTAATTACATTATTAATGGATGGTCATTTTTGAACACGGGACCAAAAGATCAATTTGGTATTGGTCCTAATGTTGATAATATGACTCCTGTGATTAGAGGTCAATATGATAGTAATCTAAATTACATCTATCAGGAATTACAAAATGAATCTCCAGTGACAACTCTCAGTTTTGATCAAACGCAAACTGATTGTTATTTACTTCATAATGAGTCTAATCAATACACAAAAATTGAACAAATTGTGAAACAGACAACTGTTTTTTCGAACAAAGTTATTTTGTATTATTCGATTGGAATTATCATTAATGATTTCATTGAAAATTTAATTAACAATGAGTCGTCGAATACATATATCATACCATTGATTGAAAGTTATAAAAGTGTTATCAATCAACAAAATAATATTGTGAAACTTATTGATAGTGCAGTTATGTTATTAGGTTTAAAATCCGATGATCCTGATAGACATCAGGATACCTCATTTCATGGGGATCCTATATATTTTCAAAAATATATACCAACTATTCTTAAAAATTTATCAAAAAACGATTATGGAGAACCCGACTACCAGTCATTCACTGAATATTTAGAATATGTTGAGTATTTTCACGGATGGAATGGCAGTATCATAACAAGGGAAGATAGAAAAATAATTAATGTGACTGCGAATACATATGACTATAATGGTCCAGTTGATCTGTCTAATATGATATATGATTTAATGGGTACCGTTCCACAAAATGATATTATGAAAGTACCGAATAAGGAAATACCATTTCTATCAATAAATCGGGAAACGAAACAATATGATAAGGTTATTGCCAAAGTACATTGTGTTAGTCGTAAGACAGTCATTCCGCCTAAAATGTTAACTATTAACTTTCGAAATTCTATTGGAAAGACTGATATGCGTGATTTGTGGAATTCTATCTTTTTAGCATTTCAACATAATAATGGTGAATACAAATATTATGCAACACTTATTATGATGCAAAAGAAAGATCAAATTGCTGTTTTGTATATGGATTCATATAATTTTAATTCTGACAACACATGTGTTTGTCAATGTAAAATATATAGTTACAATGATAATCATGTACCAATTACTCTTCAATTAAATTCATCACACAAGATAGTAAATAATCAATTGACGGAATGGTTTCCATTTTTGATTGTTTACAAAATGACGAATAGATTGACAAATACATTAATATCTAATGATCGTATGAAAATATCAGTTCCTGTGTTTGAAGAAAACGGAATACCAATACTTAACCAAACATATATCCAAGGGTATTTTTATAAAAATATTGGATTATCATTGATAGGAAATAATAATCTTGATTTTATTCCAAATACGAATAGAGAAAAACAATATGGTAATTCTCGTCAATATATGATGTATGAAAAATTAATCTTGTCAACCACATCATTACCGAACGATGTTATGAAAGTCACCGTTGGACAATTAACTAATAAAATGTCGAAACCCAATAAATTAATGGGGTTTAAAAATGAAGGTCAATCATGTTTTGCCAATTCCTTTCTACAAGCCATTTTACAATTACCGAAGTATGTCGAAACACAAAAAAAATATGGAGGCCCATTATCACGAATTTTGAAGTACATTGATACTAATGTTAATACGACAAACAAATGTGTTAATATTGCCAGTTATTATCAAGAACTGAATGAATTATTACCGATAGGTGAAGAACGATTTAGAACTGGAAATGATAATGATCCGAAAAAATTGTGGGAAATGACGACATATTTAATAAAGAGTGGTCATAAAGTACAAATACCGGAAATTAATACTTTATTTTATGCTGGAGTAAATGCTAAATATTCACTTTCTGAAGGATACGTATCACATTTTAATTACCTCAAATATGATCATGACATTGAATTAGGTATTCCATTTGATTTTTCATTAATTTATTCTAGTGACAGTCCGTATATCAGACGTAGTTTTGGTGAGATCGCACTTCAAATTGCCAGTATGATAACAGATGAATTAAAATTAAAACTAATGCCATTAAAGGAATCCACTACCGTTTCGTATCATCATAATGAACAATTTTATCCTTTGCTCAGATCATATAAGATCATCGATTTTCCGACATATCTCAAAATTGATATTTCCATTCCATCATATCCTCAAAATGAAAAAATGCAAACAGCTTCTCATGTTTTTGTTGAATTGAGAAAAATTCCCTATGTTTATGATATGACAATTGAATCTGTCATCATATCATATGTTTTTGTTTCGGCTGTTATTTATGAGGGAAGTATGGATGAGCTAACTAATGAAAATAGTAGACGTGGTGGACATTATTATGCCATTAGTCTTGATAGCGTTGTCGATGAAAAAGTAACTATTGTTGAATACAATGATGAACGTGTTTTTCCAGATAATACCACTAATAAGCAATATATTACGACTCGAGGAATACCAATTATGCTTTTTTATGAAAAAAAATGAAAGAAAAATAAACTTAATTAATAAGATTAATGAATGGTATTGATCCAACAAATGGCTTGTATTTACCAATACTAAAAATAAAACCTGACAGACTTATTTATAAAAAACCAATCAAAATGAAGAATTTGTATCATATGAGTCTGTACTATCTATCGAAAGAAGAAAAGAAACGATTTATTATTCAAACACCCAAAATGCTTTTGTTCTCTGACATCAAATGTTTTGAAAAGCAAAATGATTCAATCGACGTACCATCTCGTGAAAAATTTGAAGGTCAAAATGATAAAAAATCATATCGTATGTCACTTTCCTTTAAATCAGTTAGTACCTTGTATCATGACCAAGAATTACGAGATTTCCGTAAAATGCTACGAGGTGTTGATGTGTATATTAGTCAATTAATTGAGAAAAATAAGAAGAATTGGAATTTACCTGATGATATGGTTTATAAACCGACTCTTCGAAAAATTGCACCAGATGCTCCATGGATGATGTCAGTTAATCTTCCGTATGATTCTGATGATGGTTTTTTATTTAATATTTATGACAAAGATGCACAAATTATAAATATTGATGATCTTGGTAAAAGAAAAGTTGTGACATCAGCATTAGAATTGACTGAAATCTGGTTTAGTGTTGATACATGTACTTGTCAATTAAAATGGAATGCCTTGCAAATTAGAAAATTCAGTAAATTCTCACCTTTGCATTACATTATGATGAAACAATGTGTCTTACCTGATATGGATGATCCGAATGATGAAGGGTACCAGAACGTGATTAATGTTTATCGGAAAAGAATCCAAGAACAGATTGGATATATGGCATATGCACCCATTCCATTCACACAACAACCAATGATGCAAATGCAACATAATATTCCGATGCCACCTGCTCCCCCACGTCCTCCTCAAGAAACACCAGTACATATGAAGTACGCACCAAGTAAAAATGATTTATTAGATCAACTAAAAAAATTAAAAAGCACCAAGAAGGAAGAAGGAATTTCAGATGAAGATGATAAAAAGATCGAAGAAGAAAAACCAAAAAAGAAGAAAAGCATCAAAAAAGAAGAAGTTGTTTCTGAAGATGATAAGAATATTGAAGAAGAAGAAAAACCAAAAAAGAAGAAAAGTAATAATAGGAAGAAGAAGGATGATTGATTTGACTCTGTTCTTACGAAAACAATGAAGTGTACCACTTACAATTTGTTTCTTATCAAACCCATGGTTTTCACGAAAAAATTGTAGACGAAGTAAAAGTGTACCACTTTCATATTTTTCCATAACGTGTAGTTATGGAAAAAATTGATACAAGACATAATTTCATATGATTTATTAATTAATGGATGAATATGAAAAGGGAAAACTCCAAACGAAAAGGCATATTAGAATTATGAGAATGTTGCTGAAATACTATGGTTATGATAATTTCAAGCCGAATCAGTATTTAATTATTAATCAGATTTTGAATGGTTATGATGTTTGTGCTGTTTTACCGACGGGTTATGGTAAGAGTCTGACTTTTCAAATGCCGGCTATTTATTTAGATAAGCCAGCTGTTATTATTTGTCCTTTGATTTCTTTGATGGAAGATCAGCAAATTATTCTGAAGAAACTTGGATTGAAAAGTGTTTGTTTCAATTCCAATTTAGAAGACAAGATTGGAGTGAAACAGGATATCTTGAAAGGTGTTTACAAATTTGTTTACATTACCCCAGAATCGATTGTTAATTTTGGTCGATTTCTGGTTGAAATGGAAAGGACAATTGGTATCAGTCTCATTGCCATTGATGAAGCACATTGTATTAGTGCCTTTGGTTATGATTTTCGGACATCTTATCGTGGATTAAAATTTTTGAAAGATGTTTTACCTGATACTCCAATTGTGGCCTTGACTGCAACAGCGACACCAGTTGTTGCGAAAGATATTTGTAATGTTCTGCAATTAGAAACAAAAGGTGGTATCATTAGATCATCATTTGATCGAACAAATCTGTATATCGAAGTAAATAAAAGGACAAAGGAAATGAGGAATGATTTGTTACCTTTGATCAAAAAATTCCAGGAAAATTCGATCATCATTTATTGTTTGACGATTAAGGATACAGAAAAAATTGCGGAATATTTGAAGAGTCAGGAAATTAATTGTGCTTATTATCATGGTAAGTTGTCGAATGAAACAAGATCGAAAATCCATAAAAAATTTTTGGATGATACGTGTAAATGTATTATTGCCACTAATGCATTCGGAATGGGTATTAATAAGATTAATGTCAGGTTAGTGATTCATTATGGTTGTCCGAGAAATATTGAATCGTATTATCAGGAAATTGGAAGAGCGGGGAGAGATCTGAAGAATTCTTATTGTTATTTGTTTTACAGTCCGAAAGATTTTATGATTCAGCAATATCATATTGAGAACAGTGATAATAAGGATCCAACATACAAGAAAAATCAGTATCGGTTGTTACAGACAATGCGTGATTATGTTAATTCTGTGACTTGTCGTAAAAAAATTATTCTGAATTATTTTGATGAGGAGAGAGAAGGAGGATGTGATAAGTGTGATGTTTGTACACCAGGTAAAGGGATTGGAAAGAAGAAGATTGATGCGAAAGAACAGAGTGTCAAGAAAGAAGCCATGATGCTTTTCAAGTTGATGGAGAAAATGAGTAGTTTTGGTGCGACGATGTATATTGATATCCTACGAGGATCAAATGGTCAGAAAATAAAACCATTCATGAAGGAATTTGTCGAATATAATAAAGGTCATCATCATACGAAAGAATGGTGGAAGGAGTTGTTCGAACATTTGACTCGAGATCGATATATTCAGCCAAAAAGAATATCACCGACTATCTTTGTTCTTGAGTTGACTAGATTGGGAATTGATATTATCACTGATGAAGAAACACGTAAGATTTTGGGTGCAGAACCATTGGCAAGAATCCCGAAGTATGCTATGAGAACAGAAATATGATTTAATAAAATTTAATCAACAGATTGAATTTTATTTCCAAAGAATAATTCTATGACCGTAAATGATGGCTGGTTCATTTAATTCATCCATAATTATCTTACACTCTGGATAATTTATTGTTAATGTATTACCATTTTTATTTATTTTACTCAATTCAAAAACAAACAGATTATTCGATTGTTTGATAATTTCAAAAGGTACATCATCAATAATTCGACAAGATTCTAAGATTAATGTTAAATTTCCGATGAGACTTTGTGAACTCCATATTATCAAATGAGTATGATCAGTTGAACAAGGAAATTTGATGTGATTGTATGGTTTCATGAAGACACCTGCACTAAATAATATTTCATGACTTGTTACAAATGAAGGAGTCAGTGGTAAATTGACTTCATCATGAAATGAGGTATTCAGATGTCTATCTGAATCATCATGAAATGAGGTATTCAGATGTCTATCTGAATCATGTTTTATTTTTAAATAGATATGATTCGGAACATCAGATTGTTCGCAAGTAATGACAATTTTGCTGTTCTTTGTGATAAACATTGGATCTGTGAATGTATATTTTTCGTCTTTGAGCATGCAATTAGAATACCAAGTTTTAACTTTATGAAATGAGGTATCCTGATGTCTATCAGAATCATCACGAAATGAGGTATCCTGATGTCTATCAGGATCATCGTGAAATGAGGTATCCTGATGTCTATCAGGATCACCAAAAAAATAATCCATTCTTTCGAATTTGCAATCTGGTATGATTTCGGTAATGAACCAATGATTGATTTTGAATGTTGGTGTAACAATGTCAGTGATATTAAAGGTAAAATCGTCGTGAGTTGATAAATTCTGGTCTTTTTGTGTTGCTTTGATAATTAATTCTTTAATTGATAAATTCTGGTCATTTCGCGTTGCTTTAACGATCAATTCCTTAATATTAGTGATGTTAATGGGATTTGTCATCTTTTATTATTAATAAAATCTAATTTTTTGAATTGAATTTTATTAATTTACATCAGTTGTAACAGACATCATTTTCTTGCCATAAATTCTATGACGATCCTGGTAGACACCACTAAAACTGATTTCAATGTTACTATTGTTATCAATCACTAATCCATTACCAACACCTTTAAACTGTGTTTCACCTAATGAAAAAATAACAAGATCGTCATTTTGTTTCATTAAACTGAGTGGTATGTCTTCAACGATAAGAAAATCATGATCGTTGATTTTATGTTTGATGGTGACATTAACATCAGAAAAATCGGAACAACAAATCATCATCTGACTGTAATAACCATGTGGTTGGTCAATTATGATGAAATTATCTTTGCCTTCATACAGCATTTCGTGTGTTGTCATCATATTATGTTTTTGTACATTTGGAATTTTTTTCTCTTCATACAGTATCGACAAATAAATATCATTATTTGAAGTATTCCGAGTATGAGGTGTTGTAACGATTTTAATTTGACCAAATATCTGTAGTGGCGGTGAAAAGACATATTTTTCTTCATTTGTCATACATTCACTGTACCATGTTTTGATTTTTGTTTCTCCCATAAATAAAGACATTACTTTTGGTGATGATTGGCAAATAATTTCAGTTAAGTGGGCATACCCTGTATATGATACTAAAATATCACTACAATCAAAATGATAATCGCGATTGACGTTGGCAATTTGGCGGGATTCTCCAACATAATCAAAATGATAATCGCGACTGACGTTGGCAATTAGGCGGGATTCTTCAACATAATCATTATCTTCTTTGTGACATTTTCTAATTAATTTTGTGTTTCTAATTGAAGAATGAAAATTACCAGTTGAATATGTCATTTTTGGGTCATTGTGACATAATGCATAACACTTTGTAACACTATCATCAATTGTAATTGTTGATGGACGATTGAGATATTTTTGATGTAATTCTTCCAACAAATCAAAATGTTTTTGTTCTTTAAAATATCTTTTGAAATGGGAAAATTGCCGATAGGTCACTTTAATATCATGCTGAAATATCAAATCAATAACAACAGGAGCAGACACTAATTTCTCCACATCACTTATCTTAACACGATGCTGGCATGGATGCGATTCATAACAACCACTAAAATTAATTTCAATTGTATCTGACATTTGCTTAATAATGAAAGGTAGTTTTTAAGATATTTTACTAGAACTACCAACTATTATGAGCAACTATTATGGCGACCAATTATCATTGTTAGTGACTATTAGGACGACGACTTCAGTGATAATTAGGGCGACGACTTCAGTGACTATTAGGGCGACGACTTCAGTGATAATTAGGGCGACGTATAAAATTATCATTTTATGAAAAATTAAAATGATTTAAAGAAATAATTCCAGTATTTGGAATCGATAGTAAGTAAATAGTCACTGAAGTTGTCGCCTTTGTAGTGACTTAAGTCGTCGCCTTTGTAGTCACTTTGGACGTCGCCTTTGTAGTCACTTTGGACGTCGCCTTTGTAGTCACTTTGGACGTCGCCTTTGTAATTACCTACAATTATAATTGGTCACCTACAATGATAATTGGTCACGTGCAATGATAAATTGGTCGTCTTTGTAGTCATATATTTTACATAAAATAAAGAAAAAATTGATTAATATTAATAATTAATAAGAGAATAAATGGAAGAATATCGTCAAAAATCAGAATTACTTAATTATCAGAAGCAATACAAGGTTGATTCTAATTTACCATGGGTGGAAAAATACAGACCAAAGAAAATCAGTGACATTGTTCAATCCGATAGTTTGTTAAAGATGTTTGAATTTATTTTAGAAAATCATAATATGCCGAATCTGATCTTTCATGGCACTCCTGGTACTGGCAAGACTTCTTCGATACAAGCCCTCGGTCTACAACTATTCGAAGAAAAATTCAGTGAGAATGTCATTAAATTTAATGCTTCCGATGAATATGGTATTAAGGTTGTCAGAGATAAAATTGCCAAATATGCCAAACAATATCGTCATAATGGTGTTACTCTTTCAGGAAAGAAATATCCTCCTTACAAAATTATTATTATGGATGAAGCCGATCAAATGACAGAAGATGCCCAGGATGCATTAAGATTGATTATTGAAGAATATAGTAATGTCTCGCGTTTTTGTTTTATTGGTAACTACATTGACAGGATTTCGAAAGCTATTCAATCTAGGTGTACTCCGATTTATTTCGAAGCTTTGCAAGCAAAAACAATGAAACATGGTCTGAAAAAAATATTAGAAACAGAAGGCATGCCAGTGAAACATTTAGATTTGATTCATACATTATCGAATGGTGATATGAGAAGTGCTATTATGATTGCACAAAATATTAAATACCAACAAGATTTCAAAAAGTTGTTTATTGAAAAAGATCCACAAACACCCCAAGAAATATTCTTAATTAATTACCAAATCTTCTTCCCAAAGAACACAAATCTTGAAATGACTGATGAAGAAATTATTGAAGCATCGAATCAGTTACATCCCAAAAAAATTAAATCAATTCTTGATAAATGCAAGACATTGTCATCAATTAAGAAAGTCACCAATTTCGCTAAAGTTATCATGAATGAAGGATATCCGATGGATAGTATTATCGAAGGGATATGTCAATTAGTCGAGAATGGTGAATATGAAATTTCTAATCGTAATATTAATAAAATCATTATTCTAACCGTCGATGTTCTCTACAAAATAAGAAAGAATGGTGATATGTACATCAATTTCAGTTTGTTTCTGGCACAATTCTGGATGATTATGCAGGAGAATTCAGCCTAATCAATGAGATCAATTTTCATAATCATTGTATAAAATTCATCACTTGGTTGCACGTCATGTTTTTTATAATAGTGCACAATACCCTCTGGAAAAGTATATTCTTTTTCATCTTTTAGAATGGTATATTCACATGAACCATTATCATCTTTGTCACAAAGACGACAAGTAGAATAACCTTTGTATCGTCTCAAACTAATCGTGATATTTCCTTTTCTGTCTATCTTTTTTTCCTTACTATGACTGCTCATATTAATAATTTTTTCCATTTTTTCAATAAAATCTTCATCAACATCTTCCCCAGAATCTTTCGGAAAAGGATAAGATTGTTGCCTATCTTTAATTTTATCACCAGTTGGTTCTGCACGTTTTTTTGTCAATCTCCAGTAACCTTCAATAAATTTTGTCTCTGAAACTTCTGTAAGAGGATATGAACTTGACATATTTAAACAATTAAAATATTATTTGTTTAAATCAATTTTTTTAAGAATCAATAAGATCAATACTCATAATCAATTCATAAAATTCATCACTCGGTTGAACATGATGTTCCTTGTAATAATGCATAACACCTTGAGGAAATGTATACCGATGATTACCTTTTTTCAAGATATAATCAGAAGAACCATTCTTGTTATTATCACACAAGCGACAAAACGAATAGCCTTTGTATTGCAAACATGACAAAGTTATTTTGCCAGTCGTATCAATTGTTTTCTCATCGTAATTAATGATATTCATAATTTTTCCCAATTTCACAAGAAAATCCTTATCCACTTCCTTTCCAGAATTAACCGGAAATGGATATGCTTCACTATCATTGTCTTCCTCATTAGAACGTGTCACATGTGGTCTCCAATAACCTTCAATGAATTGGGTACTCGAAATTTTAGTTAGAGGGTATGAATCAGTCATATTTAAACAATTAATATTATTAATGTTTAAATAATCCAATTATCAATTTTTTTCACAAAACAGAATGATTCACTTTTTTTTATTCAAATTTCAATCCATACATACCAGACATGGCTCTCATTGCTTGATATTTCATTTCAAGATAGTTTTCCAGCCACTTTTCCTCACTTGCGCTAGTAGCATACAATTCTGAAAATAAATCATTATTATTGATCTTAGAAATATCAATTCTCTCCACAACAATTAATTCAAGATTCATAATTAATTCCTGAAATTCGTGACTTGGTTGTACACGATGTTCTTTGTAATAATGGACAATACCTTCAGGAAAACGATATTTAACCCCATCATGTACAATAATATATTCACCTGACCCATTTTCTTTCTGACAAAGACGACAATTTGAATAACCCATGTAATCCACAAATTGAACAACAATATTTCTCTTTTTTTCGAGAACAACTTCTCGACGTTGCGCACTGATAATAATCACTCTTTCTAAATTTTGAAGAAATTCCTCATTGACTTCTTTTCCTGAATCTACAGGTAACTGATAGTTTTTACAATCCGTATCATTCTTCCAATAACCTTCAACAAAATCCTTGTCAGATAACTTAATCATTATTAATTAATTATAGTTAATCAATTAATAAATCAACTTATTTTCACGTTTCAGATAAGCAGGTAAGTATTTGTTCATCCAGGCTTCATGGAAGAGCACAATTTCCTGATTCGGATAATAGAAATTATGGTAAAGATGAATCAAACCATTAATTTGTTTGTCAATAATTTGGTCACGTACACCTTCCATTTCAACCAAGAAACTTCGAAATGACGCCGAATCAATATCAATTAATGATACTCTTTCAAGATTTTCTCTTTCGAGTAATCCTAAAAGTAATTCGAGATCAGCAGGCACCATGGGTTTGTATCCTTCCATAATAATGTAGATCTCAGAATTAAAGACACGACTTGTCACCGGTTTTTGGATCGAGATTCTTTCAAAATGATGCTTCATGATATACAACAAACTTAAGGTCAATGATTCAGTCATCGGCAAAAAGAATTTAATGACAGCACAACCATCTGGACTGAGTAATCCCAAAATAGTAATCAATTCTCCCAGAAATAATTTCATCATTAGTTTTTCTTCCATTCCATATTGGTCAGGATTCAATGACAATGCACCATCGGCTGTCATCAAATCAGGATGATGCATAAATTTATTATTATGATATGCTCTAATGACATCAGGATTAGTTAAATCACCATTTTGTTCAATAATCCAATTTTTCGGATATTGTTGCATTAATTTGAATTGATCACCTAATGCCTTTTCATCCAAAAATGACTGAGCTGTCCAATACCATTTGACATTATTCGTTCCTTCTTGTCTCAAATAATGATTTAATGATGCAATGAAAGCACCAGGTGCCTCACCTAAATGACACGACTTCCAGACCATGTTCGGAAATCTTCTTGTCAATCTTTGGTTACTGGCTAGAATTTCATAGAATTTCATCCAGGCATTTGTGATCATTTCGCCACCAAAATGATCTGATAACTGCCTGTTCAATGCCTTGAATGGATTCGTCCTCTTCTTCACATTTTCCCAACACATATATTCGGTTGTCCTCGAATACAAAACATCATTCATCCATTCAGTCACACACATTAATTTCAGATTCTTAATTTGTTCTGCATTCTTCACGAATTTCTTGTAAGCAGTCTTCGGAAAAAGTGGAATAATCGGTTTACTATCAATCCATCGTTTTGTTAACTGAAGCATCTTAGCACTTTTCGATGAAATTCCATTCCATTGATTCAAGTGATATGACAATTCACTATTGACATTTCTTAGAACGATATTAATATATTGCAACGATGGATCTGATTTTAATTGCACAAACAAACCCATTTTCTTCAACCAAACATTCGGATCCTCTTTCTTAATCATGTTTTTCTTGTCTTCAATGGCGCGATATTCTGCTAACTCATCTTCTGTGTATTTAATCGTCAAGTGATAGAATTTCCAAAAATCATAACAATATATACGACGCATCTTCAGAAATTTATCACTGACTATCTGTTCATTTCGATCAAAACCGATAATATAATATTGAGAATCACTCTCATCACAGCCTCTCGGATGAAAATACTGGATACTTTTGAAATAGATCTTCATGATTTTCATAATCAAGATCCAATTTAAATGACACAAATGCCTCATTTTCACAATCATTGTTTTGTGTGGTGATAATTTATGAATGGAACCAATGACCCAGTTAACAGTCAATTGAAAATCATGTTCTTCACTCTTCCATGTCACAGCATCTTCCATAATAGACAAGACATCGATGAAAATAATATCAGTTGGTTTAATCTTATCAATAATAGTAAATTGATAAATATTTTTTAAGATATTCGATGCAGGATTTGGTTCGACATACAAGTTGTTAATGACAGCATCAAAATTAATTTCTGATTGTAGTAACATGGCTTCTAGGGTACCAAGACAGTCTTCATTGCAAATGACAGTTATTTTTAGATTATCGATATTAGATTCACTTCTAAAAATATCGGTCTTATATTTTAAAACTTCAATTACTTCGAATGTTCCATAAAATGTTTCTGGGTAAAATGGATGATAAATGGAATTCTGATCATTACGAAATGGATTTTGTAAATACTGATTATGAAAAAGAAATCTGAGTTGCTTATCACCAGTCTTGACAACCCATTCTTCTTTCGAATCTTTTTCGGTCCAAATCTTCAGTTTATTCTCATCATTCTTCGACAAAGTAAATGATAATAAATAATCTGATTTTTTATTCGGTCTTTCAGTTAAATCATAATCACACATATTAATCTAATGTTAGAATGATTATTCTTTATTGTCTTTTTGCGCATCAAATTTTTTACGAGACAGAATGTCGATTAAAACAATTTGCATTTCAAATTTTTTACGAGGCTGTGAAGCCGATTCAATAATTTGCATTTCAAATTTTTTACGAGGCTGTGAAGCCGATTCAATAATTTGCATTTCAAATTTTTTACGAGGCTGTGAAGCCAACACTGAAAGTGTAATAATTTGTCTTTCAAATTTTTGACGATAACCTGAAAGTTGTCGTAAAAATAATATCTAATGTAATCGTCAAATAATCTAAACAAAACTTGATATAAGATTTATTTTTACTGAGTAACAATTAAATGGATTATAAAGCATTGAATGATTTAGTCAATGCCATTGAAATTTTCGTAGACAAACCAATTGATCCGACCGAAAGATTGGATCAAGTTGCTAAATTAGTCTATGATCAAGAATGGTTATTAGGATGGATTAATGATAACACATTTTCGAGTGATAAGGTAAATAAAACAAGTTATTTGACGAGAAAATTACATTTGAAGGAATTTCAGGCTAGTCAAGGTGATCCTAAAATTCGTGAATTTATTTTCTATTTGCATGCAGTTGTTTATGATTTGTTTGAAGAGAAAGGTAATTTTGATTTTCAAGAACAAAGTACTGCATCTGTGTTTACAACTGACAAGACTGATTCAAAAGCAGAAATGGCAGGATTGAAAAAAGAAATTTATTACATTGTTAACGTTTATAAAAAATCAGATGAATATATGAAATTTTATTTATTTGTCATCACCATGGCATTAGAATCAAAAATTAACAATCATCTCTACATCGGATATGATCTCGAATATACTATGAATGTTGTTCAATTATACCAATTGAATTACGAACATAATTATGATCATCGTAGTTTTATCTTTGTGGCTAGTCCCAGTCTAATGGGTAAGAAAATACATGATGTGTTTATTGATTTGAATATCATTAATACGAAAATAACGAAAATCCTACATGGTTCAGATTCGAAAGATTTGCCATACATCTATGAACAAATGCTCGGTAATGATTCTCAAAAAATTATCAAATTCACAAGGTCGATGATTGAAACTCGATGGATTTGTGAATATTATAAATTAAATAATGGTGATAGTAACGACAACAAATGTGATTTGTATCATGCAGTTTGGTATTTTAAATTGATCTCGACTGAAAAATATGATGAATTACAACAAATTATTGTTCAGATGGGGTCACCTTCCGATATCGTCTGGAATATTATCTGGCTCGACAAACCAAAAACAAAATATGCCTACTATGATGTTATCTTTCTGAAATACTTCTATTACCAAATGATTCAACAAGCTCTTGATGATCTTAAGGAATCAAAACAAACAACACCAACAAGAAAACAACTTCTTCAATTCTATCATTATTTCATGTATGAGCTGACACAATTTGTTTATTTAGAAAAGAAGAATATCACTAATTTGACGGAAACATGTAAACTTGAAGGAGACTTGATTAATAATTACATGATTAGAGATAAGAAAGGTAATACTTTCCGATTGAATGATGTATTTCTTCATATTATGTCATTCAAAGGAAGTAAAGATAAAATTAATCTTGTTATTTTAGATCCGTATGTCGATGTCGAAAAATTATTCAAAATTAATTATTTCCGTAAAAATTTAACGTATGTTCTCAAAAAAATGTGTTTTACTATTCTGAATGGTAAATTTCAGATCAAGAAAGATAAGAATACATTCTGGGATGGTAAAATGTCGAATACATGGGTTTATAATATGTTAACTGACATGAAATTTCCACTGATCGAAAAATTTTTCAGACAAGTGGAGACCGTGTTTATTGATCGTATTAATCAGGCTTATTGAAGTCTTAAACCATTAAATGAAGTCCATGAGATACTCGAGAAACAGAAGTGTACATACATTTCTTCATTTCGTCAGTGACATAATTGAGACAAATATCTGCTAAATCAACAAAAACTATTGGACGTGTGATTGATTGTGATTTGTGTGTTGTTGTGCTATAACCGAAAATTAATTGTGCGTATGGGTTAACAATGTTAGTATAATAGAAATCCCAAAGAAGATCCATTGTTTTTTGGGAACATTGTTCGACAAATAGTGTCAGATTTTTCATAATTAATTTAACACTATTATCATATTCTTCTAATGACTCTAATGCGACTGTCAGAATTTCTTGTTGTTCACCATCATCTAGAGTCGCAAATTGTGTATGAACACGAGTGAAGAAGATACGATTAACATTAAAATCGGCGGTTAGTTTGTTTAGTTTCTTGAGGAATGTTCGGTATTTTTTATCAATTTTGACAGTCAACCAATCAATTTCTGGAGTTTTTTCATTGATGATTTCTTTGATCTGGATGACGGTTGCTGTATAATACTTTTGGCATGTGTTTGATGGTGACTGATAGTAAGTTTTGAAAACAACAAGATCATTGATTGAATAACGATTTAATTTGACATTGAATAATTTCTTGCGGATCATTCTATTGTAAGTATCGGCTTGATGATTTGTCCAAGTTAAGATAATTGGAATATCATTAATATTTTTGGAATCAATTGTTAATTTCTTGAAACAATCAAACCATTTCATTTCTGATTTTTTGAAAACCTGAAATGATGCATCATAAGGTAGAAATTTCTTCAGTTGTTTGATAATCGAAGTTTCAAGATTAATGGATCGAAACAAATTACATATTTTCTTCAATTTAATATTGCCAGTTCTCATAATTTCAGTCAGACAAATTTGATGGGGATATTTTGGATCAATCTTGAAGACTGGACTAATATTGATACCGCCACGATGAGAAATAGAATCAGACACTGGTGGTAATTGTGCTGGATCTCCCATGAGAATAGTTTTGACATGATATTGACGAATGTTATCATTGAGAATTTTATACATTTGAGTGGAGATCATGGAACATTCGTCAATGAGAACGATTCTTTTTTCAATTTGCTTCAAGAATTTTGATCCTGAAATAGATTGAAATTTTCTTTCACCAGTTGTATTTTCAATGTATGGTTTGAATCCTAATAATTTGTGTAATGTCATGAATCTAATTTTACCAATAACATCAGTGAAATCAGGATCCATCATGAATTGTGATTTCAAGACATCTAAACTAGGATGAGTCGTACTACAAACATAAATTTTATCATAACTATTCATAATCTGCTTTGTATAATACTTCGAAAGAAAGGTCTTACCAGTACCAGCAAAACCAAACAGATAAAATTTCCAATCACTATCACACTTCAACCATGTATTTAAGAGCACAACGGCATTTTTTTGGTTGTTTGATAACTCTATTTTTCTAATTTTATTGAATTTACAAATGTTAAATCAAATTTTTCTTGAGACTAAAAGTCGAAAGAAACAATTTGTAATCAGAATGATTCAAATTTTTCTTGAACCTTGAAGCAAGGTTTGCTGACGCAAGACTGTAAAGTCGATGAGAACAATTGGTAATCAGAATGATTCAAATTTTTTCAGAATCTTGAAGCAAGGTTTGCTGACGCAAGACTGTAAAGTCGATGAGAACAATTTGTAAACGTAGTAACCTGTGGTAATCAGAATGATTCAAATTTTTCTGAAATTATCATAATTAAGTTTATCAATAAAAAATAAAATTAATATTTCTTATTGAAAATATGATGCTTGGCAACCTGATCCTGGTGCATTATCACTAGGGCTTCCAAACTTTTGTTTGAATTGGTCAATGCGGTTATAAATGGCATCAGATCTGTTTGGTTTCTTGACGTCTCTCAGAAGGTTGTTGTCGCCCTGATCATTAGGATTTCCATAACCTTCGCCCTCATCGCCAGTTTCGACAATACTGGGTTCATAATCACCACCTTCGACCTGATCAAATCTCTCACGGCCTCCTCCACCACGACCGCCACCACCATGACCGCCACCCATACCACCTCCAGGACGACCACCCATACCACCACCGGGACGACCTCCCATACCACCTCCAGGACGACCACCCATGCCACCGCCGGGACGACCACCAATGCCACCTCCAGGGCGACCACCAATACCGCCACCGATACCTCCACCGGGGCGACCTCCAGGACTGGGACGAGGAGTTGGTCTAACTCCGGGACGACCACCACCACCATAGCCTGGACGGTTATAGCTTGGCCTGTTGAAACGTCTGTTGAGACGATCGGTTGTCCAGAATCTCCTCCAAGAGTTATCAGAAATGGGACGAGTATATTGGTTCCAGTTAGGATTCCATCTCCTATTCCATGAGGCATTCCAAGCAGGGTAATATTGCCTCCATGGGTTGTTCTTGACAATTGGAACATTGTAATACTGAGAATAAAATTCAGGATAAGTGTAATACATCCACACATCATATGGATCGGACCAATCAAGATCATCATAAGGAAGCAAGTAAATTTGTTGAGTAGGATAGTAAACCCATGAGTTATCAGGGGGTGAAGACATAGGTTGATAGTTAGGAATGGCCACATCGCCAACTTGTGCGAGACCTTCTGTCATATAACCATTATTCCACCAATAAATAAAAGCCAGAACAGCCAAAATAATAACAACGATTACCCAAGTATCCATTTTATTATACTGAAGAAAACATTTTTTAATTATTCGAAGAATTTTTGATCGGTCATTTTTGTTAATTTAACGGACTTGTCTGACAATTTAACAGTCCTAATTGATGAAATGAACGCTTTGTCCTCAGATGGCTGTGTTTTTCCATGGCCATCTATATGTAAATTACATTTACTCAAATACGGCATACTTCTGCAATCAATCGATGAACAGGTATTCATCTTGAACGCATTGAGAGCAAATTTGCTTATATTAGGATAGAATTCCAGAGCAAATTCACTGGTCTTCATCCAATTTCTGATTTCAGGAGGAAGTAACAATTGTGCTTCTTCTAATTGTGGTGTCATAAACGCGAGTAACTCAAGTGGATTGAAAAAATTATTGATATCAGTCACTCTAAATTTATCGAGTTCTGTCACCATATCATCAAGTGAAGATTGGTCCATTGATTCCAAAAGAATCATGATATGATAGAGTAGAGGTGCTCTTTCGTATTGATATCCCCACAAATTAAGGTAATCAGGATCATTGAAATAATATTCCACTACCCAAAGCAATCCTCGAAGATAATGTTTAACAACTTTCTCAGTGTCAGGATCTAATTTGTTCTTTTTCACTGTAGCAGTGACATTAAAATTATTCAGATAGAAATCCTCAATGGCATTGGGACTGAGATCTAATTGGGTAGCATTAAATTTCCGATGATATTCGTCAAGCATATTTTCCATTTTGTAAACTTCAATTTGATAGTCATTTTTACCAGCAATTTTCTGTTTGTGTTTGTAATCATTAATTGACCAGGTATATTCATACAGATTGATATTCAGTTTGGGGAAACTTTTATTCAGAACATAATATTTAGTTAAGACGTTAATGAATTCTTTGCCTGGTAAATGGGCTGTCGTAATAGTAATACCATTTTGATCAGTCATCATAATTGTGCTCTTCAGACTAAAAATGAATTCTTTGTCAACAAGAAATTTATCCAGTGGCATTCGTTGCGTGATTGTCATTTTAAGTTCACCATATTTACGAGTGAATTCTTGGTAAATGGAGACGATATTGGATTCATCGATGTCATAATATGGAAATGCATACATGATTGTTCCAAATTTAATGTACTTGTTAAACAAATGGTTCTTTTCGATAAATTTCTCTTCTTCGAGTGTTAGTTTCTTGACAACTTCAATAAGGAAATGATAATTAATTTTCTTTTTGCCATCTTTGATTTTCATGAGATAAACATGATTCTCAAAACTTAAGAGTGTTGTTAAGTAAATGTCAATGATTTTCTGGAATGATCGTTTGACATTAATTGTTTCGATACGTGGGACGAAATCATTACCAAAGAAAGTAGAGAGGAAAACAATATCATAGACCAATCGATTTCGATCATATTCTCTTTCTTCCTTGTTATTGGGATGACTATTGACGTAAAAATGGATGTTTTCTTTGAATTCGAAAACATTGATGAGATCATATCCTTTTGTTTGTTGGTTATGTCTGAGCATTTTGACATTATTGAGTGGCATTAATAAACAATACAAGACAACATCAGAATCAGGACTATAAACGACAATTTTATCATTGGAGCCTGACAAATGATATCGAATGTAATTCAAAATTTTCTTTTCACCTTCACCAATTTCGTAAATATCGGAAATGAGTAATTTCATTCTGGGTCGATCCCGAGTGAATATCTTGTATGTTACTTTGTCATGTAGTTGTTTCGATAGAGCATCCATAAATTCAGTTCCTGGAGTGATATTGGCTCTTGTCCAAACAATACGATGAGTTTCGAAAACATCGACAAAATCAGGAAGTGATTCAAGATAATTTGTGTATTTTTTCAGGATTAAACTCTTGTATTTCGAAACAAATGCCATCATTAATCTTCGAGAACCTGATTCCATCATTTTACCTTTTGAAGGAACACCATCGAATGCTAACATGAAAGTTTCGACATTTTCTGGTGTGAATGTTTGTATCATAATGGTAATGTCATTGATAATTTCACTAATAATTAATTGATTGACACGATGAGGAGTAAAATAGGCAACATATTTTTCGACAACATCTTCGATATTTTTAATATGAGTGATAGAATGAGTAAATTCTTGCAAATCATATTTTTTTGAAATGGCTTTAATGGGATCGTTCGTTGGAAGTTGCTTGTTGTAGCCTTGTTTGAGAATTTCTTTGAGAAGTTGGTCAAGATCTGCCATGACATTTTGACTACTGGTATGAGCAATAGAATTAGAATCAATGAAAAAATGTTTCGCATCAATTCTGTCTAAAAAATTTAGTTTAATAGCATCAATAATATTACTGTTAATTAACGAACCAAAAAACTCCATAATTCCCATTTTTATCTTAATATACCAATGAATATTATTATAATCAAATTTTTTCATAACTACTTGTTATGAAAAAATTATTTCAAAGAGTTTTGACAATTATTTGCAATTTCAATGACGATAAAAGTGACTTGTTAGGTGACGATAAAAGTGACTTGTTAGGTGACGATAAAAGTGACTTGTTTGGTGACGATAAAAGTGACTTGTTAGGTGACGATAAAAGTGACTTGTTGGGTGACGATAAAAGTGACTTGTTAGGTGACGATAAAAGTGACTTGTTAGGTGACAATAGTCAAAATAAAAATTATTTCTTTAAATCATTTGTTTTTATGTACAGTTGCTATATGAATTATTGTTTATTAATAATCACCAAGTAGTCACTGTATTGTCACCCAAGTAGTCACTGTATTGTCACCCAAATAGTCACTGTATTGTCACCTAAGTAGTCACTGTATTATCACCAAGTAGTCACTGTATTGTCACCCAAGTAGTCATCTAACATAACAATTTCTCGTCTACCGAACGTCCAAATGATGATTTAAAAAAGTATAATTCATTAAGAATAAAATTGATGATTGAAATAATTGATAGCAGTAAGATAACAACAGATACAGATCCACATTACCATTCATTTAACATGCATATGGAGGAGTTATCGGATTCTGATTCTGATTCAGGTGTCAAACTCCTCAAATTAAATGCACGTATACATGAGAGAAATACATGTAAGTGTCCTAAATTGAAGCATATTTTTGATGCTAACCCATCATCCAATACTATTATTGCTAAACTGTATCATGACAACCCAAATGAAGATATCTATCCAAAGTATTTGCTCGCATCTGATGATGATAATCTCGAGGATTTACTTTATGATAGCGATAATAGAATCATTGTCTTTAACTACTTTATGAATGGTATTGGGGAACTCGATGATGTACGTAAGTCTGTCGAATCATTGAATACATTTTGTTATTGTAAGGATAAATTGTTCGAGAAGCCGAATGCTGGAACAATTTTGTTTGGTTCGAAGGAGATTATGTGTCATATTTCTGGTATGTTTAATTTTTATTTTTCAGTTAATGGGGAAAAAATGAGAGAAGAATATCAACGACTGTTGTACTGCAAGATCATCGAAATTAATAAACTATTATCTAAGTATGAATGTGATCATACCATCATTAATTTTTTAAAATCATCTTATTACAAGAGTGTTTTAAATGATCCCAAACTAGCAGAATTGTATACAGTCATTGGATTGAATACATTTGAAAATAAAATCGGATTTTCTTTCGGTAAAAGAGAATTCATCAGTAATGATATTGAGGAAAATTCTTACATTTGTTCTCTACGTGAACTCTTCGAAGAATTCAGAATTAATATGTCACACAAACTCAAGAAAAGAAACAACGGAAAATTCTTTATCCATTACGGTTGTTGTCGGTTGTATCCTTTGGTTATTCCACCAAACACTACTGTATCATTTGATAAAATGTCAAAAACAATTAATCTAGTCATCTAATTCTTCTTCATTATCATTCGGTTTAGGTGTGATACCATCTTTCTGTGTTAAAAAAGTAAATGCATGATTAATGTAATCTATAATGTCATTGAGTGGTTTGAGTGTTTTAGTAACATTATTTTCGGAATCAAAATCTAATGTATTTTTTTTCTGAATAACATATTTATCCATCCTCATCATTGTTTTATCACCAATACGAAACAAAATACTGAGTTCCTTAGGCATATGCGAACAAAACTCATTGAAAATCAAAACATAATAATTTTCTAGTGTCAGAATAATAATATCATATTTATGAAATTTCTTTTTGAGAAATGTCATAATATCATCCTCAACCATTATTTTCAGGCTATCATCCATCAAGACATTGTCATTAACGTAAATATTGACTTTAGTCTTCTTGTATGGTAGTTCTTTTGTTGTAAACTGAAATAATTTTGCGGAATCAAATGTTATGACATCACTAAAACACTTATCCCCTAACAAATGATATTTGTATGTTTCGTCTTTGAAAATAACTTCTTTATTCAGTGAATGCATGAGAAATTGTGTCTGGTTACAAAAAACAAGAATATCTGCTTTACGAGGATATTTTTTCAAGAATTCATAATGATATTTCCATGGTGTGGTATCAATAACAAATTCAGCCCAGTAATAATTATTTTTGTATTTAATGAGCTCAGATTGTGTTTTTGGAATCTGATAACTTCTCTCACTAACCATTAAATCATGGACTAAATCTAACTCACCTGGGTGCTTCATAATCAAAGAAATTAAACAAATCATCAAATCCCACTTTCCATTTTTATTGTGAATCTCTTCTTGAAAGTGTCGCAAAACTGGATAATCTTTCAAATCTTCCACTTCATTTAAATTAAATTCTCCTTGATAGTATTCATCTCGTAAATTAGCATCCGATGTTTTTCCAGTAATTGACAAAAAATAAGCATACAATGTTTCATAAGGACACTGAGTATTGTATAACATGTTTATTCTTAATAATGGTATTGTTATTTATTTATCAATTTTTTTACACTTTCAGTATACAATTAAGTAGAAAGAAATAAAGTGTTGACGTAGTAACCTGTAAATTTATTAAATTTTTTAATTAAAAAATTTAATAAAATTAGTTGATCTTCACATAGGAAAGCAACTTACTAAGGTTATCAGAATTCTGAAGGTCATTTGGTACCTTATTGAAAATATTCAAGAATACTGTCAAAACATGGAAGATTTGATTGAAATCCGAAGATCTCATGTCTCTGAAATTGTAATCTGATTCAATGACCAATTTAATGAAGTTGTTAATTCCGAAGACAGAACCATACTTCACAATGTCTTCTGGTGAGTGGTTTTGAACCAACTTTGTGAAAATCTTGAGAATGTTTCTGAAAGCATCGGTGTCAATGAATTTCTTCGTATTGTTAATAGTGATCCACTTGTAATTGTAATAAAAGGCATAATACAGACTCATCGTATTGATATTCACTTCTTGTACTTCAGTCAGATTGATAGTATTCAATTTGTTCGAAAGTTCGATGATCTGTTCACAAAGAGATTTCTGTGAATCAAAAGCAAAGACCATTGGAATTAATGACTTGTGATAGAACCTTGGAATGAACAGAGACGAGATATGACCATAATACCGAGTGAAATTGACAACTTGGAATTGCAAATTGAACTTGGGATAATTCTTCGTTTTGTAAAATGCTGGTGTCAATTCAAGTTCAAATTCTCTCAGATCATTCTGGTTCAATTTAATGTTCACTCCTGGAATCATCATCAACAACTTAATGTCGCTACACAATAACTGGTAATTACGAATACCATCGGTGAATGGAGGCACATTACTATACCACAATGCTTGCAGAGAAGCATTCACATTTCCATCATTGTACTCGAACTTTGGCTGAGGAAATTTGACAACCAACTTTGGCATCCAATCATCCAAAACATTGTTGTTTGTTGATTCGACTGTGAACTTATTGTCAAGTCCATTTCTCTGCATCAATTGTTCTTTCTCTTTAATCAACATATCATAATTAGTGTCATCATAAGCTCTTGGTTTTGTTTGACTTGACTGACCAAAATCATCACGACGATCATTTATGGTAAAACCATTAGTTGGTTTTTCATCACCAAGTCCGAGACCCCAAAGATCATGATTACGTGTCTGAGTCTGTTGTTGCACAGGTGCTGAATCAAATCCATCGAAAGCAGATCGTGATTGTTGTTCATTGTCGCGAACCGTGAATCCATTTGATGGCTTGATGGTTGAAAATGCATCATCATCATCAATGTGTTTCTTGACAAAGGTATTTTGAGATTCTTGTATATCATTATTGAAAAATTTGTCATTGATGTACTTGAGTGATTTCTTTGATCCATGAACTAGAGGAGGACCCTTCCATTGATATTTATCGATATTCTTCTTTGAAGTTTGATCAAGCAAAAGTTCATTCATGTCAGACAAGAAACCGCTGATATTAGTAATAGTATCCACCAAATATTTATTGATGAATTTATCGAATTGTTTCCAGGTGGCTTCACTTGTATCAACCAATCCGACGAGAATCTGCTTCTCACCACCAACCGTAAAAGTTGCCTCAAATGTTCTGTTGTATCTATCATCACTAGCATCAAAGGGAATGAACAAAGAAACAACAATAACTGACACTTCCTCACCTCTCTTGGTAATATGAGATTTCTTAATACCAATAATATCGATAATAGTCTCATCGTTCCTGGTATACCACTTTTTCGCACTGTTCACAAATGTCTCCATGTTACTTTTAATTATTAATTTTAGCTCTAGATTTATTTTTTCAATTTTTTTTATCATTTTTTAGTCCTCATACAACTATCATGACAATTATCTTAATGACGACCTGGACGATTATTGGGACAACTACCAGGATGACTACCAGGACGACTACCAGGACGACTACCAGGACGATTATTATGATGATGATAACTTAATTTACAATCTTGACTAACATCTTGCTAATCACTTTGATAGTTCATTTATGCGTTTTATAATTTTTATTTTGATAATAACTGTAAAGTGAGAATCGATTCACAATCTTGATATTAGTTAATCAAGTAATCAGCAAGATGTTAGTCAAGATTGTAAATTAAGTTATCATCATAATAATCGTCCTGCTATGTCATTATCCAGGTGATGAACCAGATAATTATTCATCATTGTTTTACGGTATTGATTTATGAAAAAAAGATTGTTATAAAGTAAAATGGATATCAAGAATCTAAAACAATTGACAGATATTATGAGCAAATTTGGTAATATTCAATTTGTTGGTATTGAAACGACACAACCAACTAACCTTGATTTTGATGAAATTGATGATTTTAGAAAAGAAGAAATAGAAGATTTTCCTGATACCACAACCGGAAAAATAACAGAAATCATCTCTGAGAAAAATACATCATCTCCACCAATGCTCATACCTATACAAAATGACAAAATAAATTGTCTTGTTGGTAGTGATCAAATAACTCTTGATAAAGAAATTTTCAGTAAACTCGAATTAGAAAACTATTCCGCTAAAATTAAAATAAATAACGAACAATTTTATTTTATTGATATGGATGCTGATATCTTTTGTTCACTCCTTGATTATCTTAATAATCGTGACAAATACGATTTCAATAACGTCAATATCCAAATTTTCAAACATTATGCTCATAAGTTTAAACTCATTACAAGTACTCCACAACCATATTACATTCTGAAAAATAAACCCTCAATCGATCTTGATGATCACCCCATCACCATTAACACAAATGATCCCACTAAATCAACTATGATCATGAGCAACCTCATTGAAAATTCAACCTTACTTCATTTTATCGATAACGACAACATCAATATGAATATTAATGATACAGTCACTTACAAATTGATTAATTTCCTCAGAATGGGTGCCTGGTATGAAAAGGATCATGAGCTCGAAAGCATTCTCACAAAATTTCACATTCAATTCATCGATCTCATTTCAGTCAAAAATCAAATGAAACAAGCAGAGTTTTCATTTCACTCACGTGTTCCAGAAGTAACCGAAATACCACAAGTCAGACCATCTCCAATTGTACCAACTCAACAATTATCTGATCATGCTGGAGAATCCAGCCTGATTGCTGGCGTCCGCAGCGATCATCATGAAATGAGGAATCATATTATTCCAAAAACGTCAATACCAATGACTGAAATTCCAAAACCAATTGCTGAAATACCAGAACCAATTATTCCAGAAACACCGAAAAACGATCATTTTGTCCCATTGGTAAGATATTTACATGATACAGAATTGAAGGAAATATTGACAATGATACGATATATGTCTAATAATTTACACGCAGGTGATAACAATCAAACACCGGAGCCTTTCTGGTTCGAGATACCATCTATTGTCCCACCATGTGCCAAAATAATTAATGGTACAAAGCAACTAGAAAATATCCTCATGTTCGACACAAAATTGTATTATGAAATCAATCCACTTTTTCGAGAAGTTGCTCTCAAATCAAACAAATTTAGTATTATGATCGATCTTCCAATTAAAACCAGTTTTGAAAAGAATATCGTCTATGAATTAATCAAATCAATTGAGTTTATCGGTATTAACACAATATCAATACCATTTTCATATTTCCATGACAAATTTGGTATCAGTATTATCAAGAAACATATGATTGATATCATTTATGATCGATTGATCATACCTGTACAGCGATTCCAAATTGATCTTCCTATCAGCGGTAGTTTTCTATCTGTCACTCTTGATATCGGTAAAATCAATACCACTTGTATCAATGCACTTGCCATCAAATCAACATTTTACATTGGTCAATCACCAAAACCAAAGATGAATGACCAATTAAATGTTAGTTATGCAGTGAAAATGATCGATATTGTTGTTCCCGTTATTGACACAAAAAAAGAGAATATTGATCAAGCAGGCAAATTTGGCATCTACACACATAAAATTCAAGAATTAGATGAATCAATCTATGAAATTTATATCAAAAACGAAAACCCAGTTTTGTCATTTATCAGTCTCGCCGACATTAAGTATGATGATGGTCAGATGGTTGGATTACATCATCCATTGAGATACGACCCACTCGATTATTGGGAAAATGATCATTATTTACTCGAATTTGCACCCGTTTTAATGTCAAAGAGAGTATTGACATTGGGATTCCGACAACTCAAAGAACCATATACCGTCAGACTGTATTACAAATCGAAGTAATCGATTCTCTGGTTAGCAGGCAAAAACATTTTATCAGATTCTTGAATATTGAATATTTGATAAAATGCATTAATTAATCGAAATGGGTTATTAATTCTTTCATTGCCATGTGTGTGAACATCGTATTTCATTTTTAATGTATCAGTCGATTCATTCTCCTTGAAAATAGTCGCCCATTTACGAGCAAATGCGAGAATATCACTATCAGGATAATATTTCAGAACAGTCATCAAAGAAAGTTTAATTCCAAGAACATCTGCCATGTTTTCTCCCAGTGTCGATAATGGACTATGATACAAATTAATGATTTTACTTGCCTGGTATTGTATTAATGGGATATTGACTGGACGAAAATACCCATTTTGATCAATGTCAGCTCCAAAAATATCAAAAGCATGCATCATTTCATGTCCAACAATCGCACCAAATCCACCAAACGTCTCACCAATATCCTCATGAAATGGGGTATTCTGATGTCTATCAGAATCATCATGAAATGGGGTATTCTGATGTCTATCAGAATCATCAGTTATGAAAAATGTGTTCATCATCGCAAATGGAATGATAATACAATTATAATACATATCATAGTAGGCATTGAATTCAATTTGAGATAACCCTTCAATGTCAGAATATGGCAAAATCTTTGGAATATTTTTATTAATTTTGTTCATCAGTAAATCAAATGTGTCTTGACGATTCTTCAGAACGATATCAATCCATTCACCATGTTCATTTACACAATGATTCATTTCAGGATTCAATCCAACAAAAACCTGCATTTGATCGAGTTTTCCAATAAATCGCATCTTAATATTTGTATCGATCTTACTGGATTCTGACAAATATTGTCTTAGTGTCGACTTCAGTTGTTCAATAATCAATTCAGCACGTGAAATTAAATTACTGTTACTATTATTTTGTAACCATTGATTAATTTCACATCTGTAAATATCGTATGTCAGTGAGATCCATTTTGATTTAATTTGTCTGAATGGGTTAAATTGAATGAGGTATTGATCAATATCAGTGTAAAATCCTAAATCCTGTATGATATTCCATTTTAGATAGTCTTTAATAATTTTCACGTCATACGATTGAATGATTTTCTCAACAAACTGCAGTGATTTCGGATTTTCAATATTAATAATTTCAGGTTGCACACCCAGTAAAGTAAAATAATCTATCCAGAAAGTCTTCATTGATGACCCTGCTAAAAATAATTCCCACGACATTTCGTGACATATTTTTCGTGGATTACCTTTATCTTCATTATCGTATGAATTAAATGAAAGCATTGTTTCCAGTATCACAACATTAGGATCCAATTTAAGAGCAAGAAGAAATATTTTCAATTGATTTAAAGAAATAT
>Ga0302300_1000075_pt1 | contig 109906 bp, 108 predicted proteins | sample III_Palsa_E1_1_FD_198756 | JGI IMG/M metagenome (GOLD analysis project Ga0302300, IMG submission 198756) | Peat permafrost microbial communities from Stordalen Mire near Abisko, Sweden - III_Palsa_E1_1 | ecosystem: Environmental > Terrestrial > Soil > Palsa > Peat permafrost | place: Sweden...
TACAAAGGTGATTACAAAGGTGATTACAAAGGTGATTACAAAGGTGATTACAAAGGTGATTACAAAGGTGATTACAAAGGTGATTACAAAGGTGATTACAAAGGTGATTACAAAGGTGATTACAAAGACGACGATTTAGGTGAATACAAAGACAACAATTCAGATGATTATAAAGGTGAATACAAATGTGACGATTATGATGTTATTAAAAAAATATTTAAATATCTTCAAAATGTAAAACACAAATAAAACTTAAAATATATATCAATAATAAGAAGAATGGATATATTTGAAAATATGATAGAAACACGTATAGAAAATGATGTGATAAATTATGTAGAAAATGATATGTCTACTAGAATACATACATATCTTGGGGGATCAAATACCAATATCAGTGTTAATGCAATTAGATATGTGATTCATGGTGCTGTTTTTCTATTTTGGATAAGTCCACATTATTTTCGCACTTGAAATAATTTGTTAGAAATAAATTAAAATTAATAAATATTTTTATTGATTTTACTATAGTATAAATATCACCTTACAAAAAATTGAATCATTCTGATTACAATTTATTTCAATCGATTTTCAGTCTTATAAAAAAATTGACATAAAACACACATCAAAAAATAAACCAATGAAACCTAAATACACCACTTATGAAAATCAATACCCAGTTTATTTACGAGACTTACTCACATTATCAAATTACACTGAAGATCCCATCAATTACGAATATATTGACATTCATTTCAAAGGCATAGTGAAAACAAATCCATCCGTTATGACACATTTACAATATTGGAAAAATAATTATTACAATCGCATCGTAAATGAGTCATATTTTCTTGATGGTTTGTCTGAGGCAATATCATTTCTTAATTGTGAAACTAACGAATCATTATTTTGTCTATTGTTCAATAAATCACTTGGTGATAATAAAGCACCGTATCATCCCTTGATAACAGATTATGAATTGTCATTTCCAATATCAGAAAACCCATCGCCAGTAGGAACCATCTCATTCAAACTCAAAAACAAATATGAATTGAAACATAAAAAATCGCATACTAGCATCATTGATGATTTTTACTACATCGAAAAATTGTCAATCTCAATAACAGCAGTTCGTCACAATATTAAAAAACTTAATGAACTATTCCAACAAAAATTAATACCTTGTGATTGTAACCTAACATTCAAAGACATCAGAATTAATCTGATGATTAATCAAGACCATACAAAACCTGTTGAAATTCATAATTTTATAAAATACATTGATGTCAAGGATACTGATATTTTAGTCACATTCAATGGCGTTACTCCCAAATATGATATATCCTATCACCATAATGAAGCATTCAGATTTATAAAATTTAGTGTCTTCAAGGAATTCATGGAAATAGACGATCGTGATGATAATTTTCATGATATTTTTGATATTCAATTGAAAAATTCATTTTATGTCAAGAAATCACAAAAAATAATTAATAATTTTCATGAATTAAAAGTTATTGGTAATAATTTCGTGATAGGTATTTATTGTAAGGATGAAGATATAGAAAGTAAAATTGGAAGATACTTTGAAAAGAAGAAAGATGAATAATTTTTACAATAAATACTCAATTTATCGTAAAAAAATTGAAATATTCTGATTGCAAATTGTTTCAATCAACTTACAGTATAAGAAAATTAGTAGGAAAATTATGGAATATTTAGAAGTTAAAAAATATCAATAAATAATGAATAAGTTAAAAACAAATTAATGAAGGTTAAAAAATTCTATTTTGATGTTATTTCATTTAATTTAGATCTTCTAGCAAAATACAAAATATTATTTAAATCAGGACCATTTAGACCATTTAGACAATTTATCAATAATCGAATGAGTTCATATCCTTCTTTAAGAAAAGCAAACAGTATTGTTTTATTGATTTCTAGTAATGAAATGTCGAACAAAGAAAAACAACTTTATGATTATAATGATTACTTAACAATTACATGTTAATGATGTATAATGATTCTCACTTTATAATTCATATTTAAAATAAAATGAAAAACGCAAATTAAATTTATTGTCATAATAATCACCTTAGTCGTCGCCATAATAGTTACCTTAGTCGTCGCCATAATAGTCAACGTAATGACGATTATTTAAAAATGTTTCCAATAAATTAAATGATTAATTCAGTGGAATGTGTGTTTAGGGCAATGGAGCACGCATGTTTTTGAAATGTGTGATCAGATGATTGTACTTGGTTTCTTGTTTGGCAATTTTCCAAGCAGTTGTGAGGATTTGGTGAGCATTATTTGATGCGGACAAATTATCTAGGTGTCTGTAATCGACATCCATGCCGTGAAACTTGCCAATGAGAAGACAGGCAACAATCCATCGAATAGCCTCACTCGAAGGAAGATGAGTACCAAAATTGAGACGTTCAATTTCCATGATATGCTGTTGTAATGCCGGATGACGATCAAAGGTTCTTTGCATCACAGCTGTCATCTTTTCAATAATTGATCCGAATGACTTATTTTGTAATTTCGGAGTATTTGTGCGTTCCTTCTTTTTGATTGAGACAGTGACGTAAACTTTTCGACAGGCATCGAATATCTTTTTGTTCTCTTGTGTGTACAAAGGTGTCAAAGGAACCTCATTCTCGAGCAACACATCCACGACAATCTTGAAAGCGATGTCAAAGGAGTTGTGTGAAGGGATGTACTGACTCCCAGACTCGGCGTGATTGATGCAAACACGACAGAATGAAGGAATGAACTTCACTGGGTACTTTTCGTCAATCTTAATAACTGACTCAATGCGCCTGATCGAGTTAATGATCTGATTCTGGTAGTTGTTGTTGAAATCATTGAACTTCCATTTCACAAGATCAGTGGCATTCGAGAAAGCAGATGTCTCAGGTACCACAGACGCTTTGAAAGAAACAGATGTCGAAACAGACGCCAAGTTCATCAAGTTTCCAGCAGGCACATTGATGGTCAAACCAAAAGTAACTGTATGTCCCGGTATTGGAACAGGTGCAACAGGGTAATTGTCCCTCCTACTCAGACTGTGAGCAGGAACAACGGGGACAAGTGATCGAACTTCATTGGTATTCTGGCCAATCACAATGCTCGCATTGATCAAACCGTTAAGACCTGAGAATTCCATTATGACTTTATTACTATAAACTTAATAAAGACTCGGATAATCAAATTTTTCTTGAACCTTGAAGCAAGGTTTGCTGACGCAAGACTAAAAGTCAAGAGAAACAATTTGTAGACGTAGTAACCTATGGTAATCAAAATGATTCAAATTTTTCTTGAACCTTGAAGCAAGGTTTGCTGACGCAAGACCCGAGACAAAAAACAATAATAATAATTACAGGTTTTTGTACCTTAAATGATCAAGGGAACCTTTCCAAGAACTTGGCTTGGCAATCACGCAGAAGCTCGCTGTTTTCGATGTGGTATACTGGACGGTAATGGTTTGTGAAATCATTGACATCACGAATCACATCGTTCTTCCAGCAAAACTGGGGCTCAGGGTTGTTGACATGACAACGTTGTTCGACACTCCACATGGTCCTCTGAACAGCGATGAACTTGAGCATCTTCTGTGCCAGTCTTTCGTCAGTACATTTGATTTCGAAATTCCAAGCAAGCAGACACAAGATCACACTACGAGCATCCAGCGAGAACAAATGGGAACCGCTTGCTGTGATGTCGATGAGGTACGAAACATGGTCTTCGGTGCCCTGGCGTGTGACAAAGACTCTCATCTTTTGTCTGTCGTATGAGTGGATGTTGGATATGATGCGCTTTCCAGTGTCGTGGTTATAGGGTGTAGTCTCTTGTCCAATGTAAGCGAACAGACTCGAGTACACAAACTCTGCAAGCAATTTCTCGAAGTCCAGGTCATCATTGTTGACAAAACAGCACTCGACCTTTCTCTTCAGAAAAGTCTCAGTAAAATAAGTGTTCAACATCTCATCGAAAACGGGAGTTATTAAAAATGTTGTCATTGCTAAGATTCGTGAGTGGCTATAATTCTGAGATTAATATATATTTCAGATTAAGTTTTACAGACATTTATGATTTCAATTTTTTTTGACTAACTTGGCAAAAATATTTTTTTACTAAATTAATTATTGAGTAAAAAAAGATACACAAGTGTTTCATTGATGCCCGACATTCTCATGATCTTGAGCATAAAGAGCATCAAGATCTCTTTCACGATCGTAGTCAGAGTATGACCAGTAGAATTTGTGTGTCTTGTCTTCTGGTACTGGAGGATCAACTTTGAAGCTACGATTGACACACACAACTATGTGTTCGGTCACATATTCATTACTGCTTTCCCAGTGAGAGAGGAAGCGGTAATTCTTGGAGAACACCAAGAATTGCTTGAGAAACTTGAGGTAGTAGGTGTTGAGAACCACCTTTCCTGGAGTTTCCAAATGACCACCAAAAGTAGAGGTGAATGGACTTCCAATCTTCTCACTCAGATCATTAACACTGTAACCCTCAACAAAATCAAGGTAGTCAACACTGGAGTGGGAATCTGCCATGAAATGACACAAACGCTGAGCAAACTTGCGATTAAGATTATCGACACCATCAGCAACCAAAATATCGTCAATCAATTTCTCGATGACAGTGGTTTTGGCTCTGATCTGGGCATCATTCTTCTCATCTTGAGCATTCACAGCAACAAGTGCGTCAATTTTGGTAATAGTAGTAGAATCCATGATTGTAAAATGGGTCTTAAATTGATGAAGCGGTTGTAGATAATTTGAAATTCAATTTTTTTCTAAGACAGAATGTCGCAGAAAACAAAGTGTAATTTTGATGTCAGGAGAAATTCAATTTTTTCCTGTAGCTGATGAAATAATTAAACAATTTGTTTTTCTCAAATCTAGCAATCAGAGGAAAAATTTGAACAGTTCCAGTTTCAAATTGTTTTTCTCAAACCTAAAGGTTATCGGAAAAATTTGAAAAACGAACTGTCTACAATCTCTTAGTCATAATTAGATCCATTAACACTATCATGGACGCATTTATCCCTCAAATTAACGCTCTTGTGGCTGAAAATGAGATCGATAACATTGAAGTGAAAATTCTGGCGATGGAAAACCTGATTCATGAGATTTTGACGGTTGACATGACTGAAAATATCAATCTCATCTACGGTCAAATGTTGTGTCAGTACCTGGCATCATCGTACACAGAAGGTACACAATTCCTCAATTTCCATGAGACATCTGCTACTCCCATCGGAAACAAGTTTGCTCCTCCAGCAAACGTCGCAGAACTCACTGAGAGAGTGATTTACCTCATGATGCTGAAGAGGTTCCTTGTCTTCAGTGTCACTCATCGATTTATCGCCTACCTTTACACCGTGGATCATTTTACGACCGATGTTGAAACTGTCTTCGTTGCAAGAAACAACCCCGGAGTGGAAAGCACATTTTCCTGGTCATTTGATGATCATGGTTACGCGACATTCATGGGTGCCGAGGTAGACAACATGAACATCATTGTTCCATTGAACTCTCGGTTTCTGGTTCCGAGAATGACTTGATTTCAGTACTATTATTAAATAGTATTCAAAACAAAAGCACTGTGATTCGTAAAAGTAATTGGGAATTCGAGTGGAATACTAGCATTGAAAGCAGGTAATCCATGTAAATCAACACCGATCAAACTACTACCGGCATCATTGCTACTCGTGAAGATAATAGTATCAGCATTAAAGACAGGTTGTGAGCAAAATCCATTTTCACTTTTGTAAAGTGAGGTGATCCTGACACCAATATCAATCTCAATTTTAATAATTTCATTCAGATTCTTCAAAGAATAAAATGATTCATATCGTTTACCTCTCAATTTTTCATCAATACAGAAACCTTCCACAAATCCATCGAATTCATGAAGAATTTCTGAAGAACTAGCACCTGAATCTGTCAGTGTTACTCGAACAAGCATGGTTGGAGGATAGACTTTGTTATTAATGTTTTCAATTTTCGAGAAGATATTTGCCATATCAACAGGTTTTTTCCATGCAACGACATCAATAATAATATCTTGATCCTTATGGAAGTAATTAACAACATGAAAACACCCGAATGGTTGTCTTAGAACATATTTTCTGACAGTCTTTTTCTGAAGATCACATTTATAGAAATACGTTCTGTTCATCCAAGTAAATGAACTAAAGACAGGATTGAAGATGGCTTTGAAAAAATTAGGATTGTATGCAAAGACTGGGATAATGTAGTAATGATCGAGTAAGATACATTCATGCATGGCTCCTGTGACGGTTTGTAAATCCATAATTTTAGTACGAGCAAATGTTTCAAGATTACGACTGAAGATCTGAACATATTGATTTTTAACAATACTAAACATATTGGCAACAATATTCATAACACCAATCCGCGCGACATAATTAATTTCAGTTCCGGTTTGCTCATCACGACGACCATGACTAGCACTGACAGTTTGCAAACCATATTCCGAAGCTTCAGAAATATCATCATCCTCAATTTTATCTTTGTAATCGATTTTCTTGACTAACTCGAGATTTTCGTCAAGTTCATAGAGGATAATATTCGCGGCGTGAAAAATAATCTTACCGTTATGAAAATCAAATGCTCCATCAGAATTATCATTAAGAGAAGAAGATGTCAGTGAAATTTCTTTCTTGTCATCAGAGAGATTAATACAGTTATCGAATGTGTTATCTGGCATTTTATCTTCAGTAATGAATTGAGTAAAGAAATCGGATTTGAGATATTTTGCTGTGAGAAATACTTCACCATTGACGATATCGAATTTGAATAATTTTGTCGGACTATCGGTGACATTGGTTACTTTACAGTTAGTGTTATGATAAACAGACGCACCTGAGAGAACAAATGATCCATTAAAAGGAATAGTTCCAACAACATTGCATTTGTATTTTTGTAATTCGAAAGCATTATTTGTGTCGATCTTCATTATGTAATTATATAACATAAATATATTTAGCAAATGTTAAACATATTTATGCATATTCCAAACGTTCTTTGATTCCTTCAGTTTTAATCCAATCAACCAAACGTTCAATTTCAGTCAGATTTGATTTTTGAACGTTAGACTTGTTTTTCTTTAGTGAATCAACAATTTCAAACTTGATACCATCTTCTAATTCATGTGTCACCCAACGCATAATTTGACCTTTAGCAGAACTCATTATAAAATGATAATATTTATTTTTATTTCAATAAAAAAATAGTTCTCTGCGTTGTACGATAGTAATTAACATGTATAGCTGTCTTAAATGACAAGTAAAACATTGTTAAACTTCAACTTTTATAAACAAAACACCGTACTATATCCCATATCTCATGTACCAAACGAAAAATACACACGATCAACAAAATTCAGCATAGATCATTATGGACCATTCTGTGGCGAACTTCAATTGGTACTATTTTGGAACAAAAATATGCTGATTGATTGGAAAAATGTTGTCTCAAAACTGATTGACAGTATCGATGTTGACATTGGTGGTTATACTATTAATACGATATATGGATCGAATATCTATGATTTGTTGAAATTGTATCAGCTTGAGATTAAACAATATGACACCTCAAACCACCAATGTCTAATAATTCCATTGCCTTTTGACATGTTTATCGGATCGAATGTATTTCCATTAATTAAATTAGAAACACGTTCACTCACGATCAGAGTTAGATATACAAAACTTGATTTATTTGATGTACTTGACTCAGAACTCCATGTCAATTATTATCATCAGATGGGAGAAAAATTTCCCATGTCTGCGGAAAAAATAAAAACTCCCGAGATTCAAGCGCTAATTGATCGAAAAATTGATATCACTTTTAATGCGTCACAATATTGTGGTGCTGAATCTGTCACTGGTAAAATGTCAAAATACAAAATGAATTTCAACCATGGTGTTAAATTTTTGTATTTTCATTTTGCAGACAAAAACACATTCGAACCAGTATCAGAAATGAAGTTGTCTAAGGTCAATTTACAATTTGATGGTCGTGATCATTATTTAAGTGAAATGTACAAATTGAAGCATGATACTATACCATACAAATTGATGAACTACACATATGTCATTCCTCTATCTGAATATAATGGTGATATTCATGAAAATGTTTCGAACAGTGTCATTAATTTTAGTAAAATAGAAACAGCTGTTCTTGGTTTAATATTCGAGCAAGATGTTGATTGTATTATCAATATTTATGCCTCAGTATTTAGTAGAATAATGTTTGGAGAAGGTGTCGATAATTATGATATTATGACACAGACATAAATGAACTGTTCCAGTTACAATTTGTTTCAATCGACGTTCCGTCTTGTGAAAAAATTGAACTATTCCAGTTACAATTTGTTTCAATCGACGTTCCGTCTTGTGAAAAAATTGAACTATTCCAGTTACAATTTGTTTCAATCGACGTTCCGTCTTGTGAAAAAATTGAACTTTTCCAGTTACAATTTTAATAATTATGATTGATGATTATTAAAATTATTTAATTTTGAAGAACGGAATATTATCAATAATTGTCAATTTAGTGTTTCGATGAATCAAATCCTTGATTGATGAATTTTCAGCCAATTGAAAACCATATGGTGTGTATGTCCGATGATCATAATTCAATGTAAAGAACCGATCATTAAGCATTAAATTCATGTAATCTGTTATTAATCCTTGACCAAGACTCGTCCCAACAAGCATGAAATCTGGTTTTCCTTCAACCATCAATCCGGTATACAATTCAACGTTGTCAATAGTCTCATAATGTTTCTTCAAAAGGGCAACAATCTTCGGATCAGAATTCAATTCCTCAAATTTAGCAAATGGTGGCAATTCGAAATGTTGTCTAAACTCATTCAACGTGCACATTCCAAAACTCCTCGTTTTCTTCAAAAAGGCAATCTCACCACCAATCAATTCAACCGGAATATTACATGGTGACAAATCTCCCGCATTCGTCGCATTAAACTTCGTAATCAAATCTTCGATCGCATAATCAGCAATGTTATACTTCTTGACTGCTTCAATGAGTCCTTCAGGATAATCAGGAATCAAGCCGTGAAACCGATAAGCACAAAGAAATTCGAAAGTAATACTATTACCGTAATGTACATTCGATTGTTGGTATCTTAGAGTATCAACATCAGGAATGACTTCATAAAAACTCTCGCCAACTGCACCAAGAACATATTCCTTAAAAACAATATTCTTGTAAATTGCCGTCACAATCAATCGTGACTGTTGGAATAGATCCTCATCTTTTGTGAATTTGTCAGGATATCTCTTCATTAATTCATCACAAATTCTGTTATGTTCTCTCATAAAAATGGTCAACATCACAGCCAAAGGTGGAATCGTAGACACTCTCTCATCACCAAAACAAAATATTTTATTCGGATCCATACCATAAGGATTCTGCATAAAGTTATTTCCCATTTCAGCCAATGTCAATGGCAAATTATCCTTCATTTTGAATTTACCATCAGTATGTGATCGGATGGCATTCTGACGATCAGCATTATACCCATACAAAGGTGATAAATCGAGATAACTAGTTGTCTTGTTAATTTCAGGATTATTTGGATCGGAATAATAAAAATCATGAATCAAAAGTGTAATGAAATAACTAAAATTGGCATTCAGATTAATTGTACTTGTTTTGAATGTCTCTCTCGCAAATAGATCAGTGATGACTTCTTTGGCATCTGGTACTTTTGTTGGTACGTAGTATGATTGAGTACAAATACTGTAAGGTGTGTCTGCTTTACCGGCGTCAGGATAAATGAAAGAATTAGAGGAACCATCAGCTTGACGATATTTATATTTCCCGAGAAGAGCAGATGGTGGATTCTTGATATCGTTAATATGCTGGTTATACAAATATGATTGCATCTTACTCGATAGCCATTTGTTATCAATTCGAGTAATTTCCACTGAAGCTAATTCACCAGCAATCGCCAATGCATTACCAAATGAATTTTTCTCATTTTCAGCAATTTTATGTGCATCTTTAGGATGTTTAATGACTTCTTTCACATTATCCTCTGAGGTTCTGACAAAATCTTTAATATCTTTACCAAGAAGACTTGACAATGTTTGGGTGTCACTCATTATACATTGTGAGAGATTTAAGAAAAAATTGAATTGTTCCAATTACATTTTCTTTCGTCTTTTAAACTTAAGAAAAATTTGAATTGTTCCAATTACATTTTCTTTTTTTCGTCTTTTAGACTTAAGAAAAAATTAAATTGTTCCAATTACATTTTCTTTCTTTCGTCTTTTAGACTTAAGAAAAAATTGAATTATCTATTCTATCTAATATTTATTATAAATACTCAAATGGGAAGAAAACGGTTTCTAGGTATTAAGGTTGGTGGAATTGCCAATATACTCAATCCAATTGCCACAATTGCGAGTGCAGTTTTGTTAACACCAGTCATGGGACCAGTTCTTGCGAGTTCTGTTTCATGTGCCACAATTACTGCTACAAGTGGTGGACATTCTGATGAGATATTTAAATCTGCTGTTATTGGTGCTGTAGGTGGATCTGTTGCAGTTGGTACGAGTGCTTGCACGACTGTCACTCAGAAGGTTATCTTTGCCTCGGTGTCAGGTGCTTCTATTGCTAGTATGACAGATCAGAATCCAGTTAAAGGTGCAATTGTGAGTGGTATTTCTGCTGGATTATGTCCATCGAATCCTCTTGCGACTGCAGTTTTGATTGCAGTTATTGAGAAAGACATTAATGCAGGATTGAGAGTAATTGCAAGTCATTATTCACAAGCATTGAGCGAATACTATGTTGAAAAAATTACGCCATTAATGGCCAAATCAGTGAAAATTCGGAAATCACGACAATATGATGAAGCTCAAGTAACATTGAATGACTTGAAAGAAAAGAAACAAGTCTTCAAGAATTTACTTGATTCGAATAACAGACAATTAGAGAATAATAATCGAACATACAAAGATAACCTAAGATTAAATAACCAATTGACAACTGAAATTCTTTTTTTACCAAAAGGTTTCAAGGATCCGAATTTAGTTTTTCGAAATAAGTTATTGGATGAGTTGTCAGTTTTAATGAGCAAAATGGTGGAAGTTGTCTGTACGTTCCGTCTTCCTGGTGAAACATCCAATCTTGATATGATGGAAACTGACAATGCATATATTGCAAAAATAAAAGAATTAACAGATTTCGATTTTGATTGTGGTAGGATTTATTCGAAAGCACCTGAATATCCCGCCATGATGGAACGTGCCAAACAACTTGATCATAGTTTTAATGAATTGAAAATAGAAGCAGATTTGATGATTGATACGATTCATGACAATTTGATTCGATATGACGGAATACAAGAAGAATTCAAAAAACTGAAAATTGGTAAAGTTCGTCATGAATTGATTCAAATCAAAAATAGAATGGAAAATAGAATGGAACAAGAAAGACTCATTGCATCAAAACCACTGGATTACCAGATTTATCTTCATCCACTTGATTTTCAAAATCCAACAATGAAATCAACTATTCAATTTAGTGAAGATAAGCAACTATCACTTGATTCTCGAGGACAAGTTGGTCTGGAAACAAGAACAACGGGTGTTAAAATTGGGAGAAGTGATATTTATCCTCATGGTGTTTCTGTTGCTTACACTCACAAGAATAATATACAAACATCCAATAATATTGAAGTACAAATACCAATTGCTTTTGAACAATCAGTTGGTACGTGTGTCGCTACTCGAGATACTCTTTCAGGTAGAAATGAAGGATATACATATGCAACTCATGAAACACATCTTAATACTGATTGTGTGATTGCAGGTGGGCTTGCGATAGTGGGAGGTGTTGGAGCAATTCTAGCACCAGAAATTGCCATTCCAGTTACCGTTATGACACAGGTATTTGATTAGTTTTTATGAATTAAATCAAAATTTATTTCAAAAAAACGTCAGACTCTTTCATGTGATTCAGAAGATTCATGAGCAATCGTTGTCATAATACCTGATCCTGATGTAGTACGAGTTGATTGTCTTGATTGTACCATTTCAATAAAAGTAGCATCATTTTTCCAACCAGGGAGAATACTTTCGATGATTAGTTTTCTGATCGCTTTATGTGCCACGTCAAATATTTGGGTTGTGGGATTTGCCAAATTAGATCTGATTACTTCACGAATTGAATGATCGATATTGATTTGAAGAACAGCATCAATTTCGATATATTCATCAAAAATGTGTTGGGCAGTTTCAAGTAGGTTATCAGCGAGAACTGTTGTTTTGTAATCATCAACTGTTTTGTAAAACAAGATGTTTTCAGCCATGTATTGTTTGGTACTGTATTGCAACAATGCAGTGTAGATGTGAGGATTGTTAGTGTCAAAAATGAGCGAAATATTGTCTGTTGAATCATATCTTTGTAGTGTTGGTCGTTGCAAGAGAATGGCAACTGGGAAAGCAAGGTTACAAACAAAAATAACAAGAAGTGCATACAAGAAAACATATTGCAAGTCAAATGGCAAAACTCCAGCAAGGAACAAAATGACACCCACCATGGATGGTAGACTGAAAATAGTTGTGATCAAAATTTCGAGTCTAATGGCAAAAGGATCATCGACATCAAGTAATTTATATCCGCTAATCGAAATAGGGATCAGATAAAAGCCAAGAACAGCAATGAAGGGGTAAAGGGAATAAAATTGGCAATTACCATCAATTGTGGTGTTGAATTGGATGACAAGATAAATGAATAATTGGACAATGCATGTAATAAAGAGGATGATTAATTTGGCACGTGTTGTACAAAAGTGTCTCATTCGCCATTTCCATTTTTCACCGAATTTGCCATTAGCTCGTTCTGGCTTCATTCTGTTTACTGCTGAATTAATGATCAGACTTGGTGTCATGAGATTGGATGACAACATGCAAATTGGTAAAAGAACACAATAGGTACAATTCAGTAAAATGCAAAATGTGTGAGATAATTTTGTGTCAGACGAAATGTCAACAATTATAGATGCTGAAATTATTATGGAAGCAATCAGGATCGATATTTGAGCTAAAAAGATAATAAATACAGATCGATGAGTAAAGAATGGATTTTCTCTATGTTTCCAGACAACTGATAACAAAACAGCTAAGACAATAGCCCATGAAAGGAAAAGTAACAATAGCCAGTACATTATTTGAATATAATCAATATTATTATTGTTGCAAAATCAATTTTTTTCATAATATTTTAGTGACTAATGTAAATGACGATTAAAGTGATTAGTGTTGGTGACTAGAAAGGCGACCAATTATCATTGTTAGTGACTATCATAAAATAACCAAAGAAATACGGAAATTATAAATATACAATGTAATTACAACAATGTCAAAAGAAACAGCAAGTCGTAAATCACAATTAATCCATAGAGCTAGTCCTGCGGTTTCTGCCACGAAATATAGTGAAGGAACAAAAAAGAAAGGTAATGATGGTAATACATGGGTTGTTAATATTGCAACTAATGGTGTGAAAAGATGGAAGAAAGTAACAAATTCAAATTCGAAAAGTACCGCTAAACCAATCCTTAAGAATCCTATTGTTGTTAGAAAGCCTATAGTTGTCAAGAAACCTGTTAGTAAACAAAAATTACCAGTAACACGATCAAGTAAAGCATTTGAAGATGCCATGAGGAAAAATCTATCAAAACATACACGTGTTATTCAGAAAAATATTGTTTTTGATTTTGTTCGTTCAGTTAAACATATTGGTACATTTTATGTTAATGAAAGAGTACTCGTTGGTGACATATTATGGGATGCATTGAATTTACGTCCTGGTAACTATCATGTTTATCTCGTTGATGAATCTCCTATGATAGTCCACGAGAGTCTGCCAAAAATAACGAAACAAAATCTGTCTGATTATCATTTTAGCGATTATGGTTATGGTGTTGGTGTCGATACTGGTGTCTTTGGTTTTTTTGATAGTCAATTTGTCGAATCAACTATGCCAATGTCGACAAAACAAAAACAAACTAGATTACCTACAATCAATTGGAATTTCAATCAAAAGGTCTTGATGAGAAAGAACTATTTTTTCTTACAACCCAAATTACTTAAGGATGGACCATTTGGTTATCCTCCTGAAGAAAAGGTCGGTTTCATTTCAGCAACTGGTCAAGGTGATGGCATATTTGCTTGTTTTATCCATAAAAGAGAAATAGCTCTCCTTTCTGGTTATGTTATCTCGAATAAATTGTACGATAGGGGAATTATTAATTAGAAGTTATTCTGAAAAAATATTTTCAAAATAACTATGATCCTGATAGACATCAGGATACCTCATTTCATGATGATATTATTAAACGACACTTTTATTAGAAGACTGTAAGAAACGTTCTCTCATGTCATCGACGAAATTCTTCTGTTTGTATATCCACTTGAGGGTAATTTCATTCGAATTATCATGATCGCCACGACGAACACACTTAATCATAATATGAATTTCACCATCTCGATACTCGCACGAGCGGTAAGTAAAGCGGTAATCAGTGGTGAAATTCAAGAATTGTTGAAGCATTGTGACGTACATTGGTTGGAATTCTCTTTCATGAAACTTCATGACGAAATGACCGACAAATAGGGCATTAAATGGACTCGTCATTCCACTCGTTTTTGAGAAATAAAGATACCCAACCGGTCTTAGAAAAGCCATCGCCATGAAAGTACATTGTTCACATGCAAACTTGAGATTAATTTGCTGAGCAGTTTCAGGGTTAGCTTTAACATCTGCAAGTAAAATATTCTCAATTTCTTTCTCCAGAAACGTAATTTCAGTGTTATAGCTCATGATAGCAATTTTAATTATTTGAACTAATACAAGATTTAAATAATCAATTTTTTCATAAGACTGTAAGCGAAGCAACCTTTGGCAAGTCGAATGAAACAAAGTGTAATTGGAACAATTCAATTTTTTCATAACTCACCGTTTTTTTAAGTTAAATTAAATACAGTGTATATGAATACCAACAACTTCTTGTTGTATGACAGGAGGTGCCATTGTTGCCAAATATACATCAATGTCAATATCTTGTTGCTTAGTATCGAACACCCATCCAATTTGCTGTTTTTTTGAACCACAACGTGAAACATATTGTATGGTTATTGTTGAGTAGTCAACCGTTTTAGCATGATGGTACGAAATAATGCGATGATCAGCAATAAATACTAGGAATTGTCGTAAGAACCGAATGTACAGACGTTCATAATCGATCTGATTAAAAAAAATAATGGAATTCAAAAATGGTCCATTGAAAAAATCTGTGCAACCAAAATGATAAAGATAATCACGAGTAATATGTGACATTGTCATAAAAGTGCAAAGATCATTCACGATTGACGAATAGAGTTTAGTTTGAACATCTATGATATTGTCTTGTTCAATTATCATTTTGGACATTTTCACAAGTGGTTTTATGGATGATAAGTAATCATCCATATCAATTCCTGTTGCAATAATAAGTGCATCAATTTCAGCTTTCCTTTCGCTATTCATGTCTAATATGTTATAATAAAAATAACAAAAATCAACTTTTCCCATAACGGTAAGTTATAGGAAAAGGTGTAAGTGATAAACTTCAAATTTTTTAATTTTTATTATTGGAAAAGTGATAAGCGGAGCAACCTGTGGTAAGTGATAAACTTCTTTTTTAATTTAATTTTTATTATTGGAAAAGTGATAAGCGGAGCAACCTGTGGTAAGTGATAAACTTCAAACCAACTTCCAGAAAAGGGTCTCTTCTCTTCCATCATCACGTGCGACACAAGTGATGGAGCATTGAGTGAATGCATCATACGAAGTTGTCGAGGTAACGCGAATGATGTGGTATGTGGTGCAGAAAGACACAAAATTCCTGAGTGTTTCGTGGTAGTCGTTCCTCCTACGCAGGCTGTAGGCTGACGGAACTGAATTGGTACGGGTAGTGTCGTCTTCTTTACTGGAGTCGTTCCTCCTGCAAAAAGGGTGATTGATATTACCTTCAAAAGTAACATGACCAGGTCCGTGGAATGACTTCGTAACCAGACGACACAAATTCTTCTCAAAACCTGGATTGACACCTTGCTTCCTGTGGAGATCAAAATTGAGGATCTCAACAATTGTGTTCTCGAGTTCAGTCACATTCTGTTCAGTGTATGATTTCAAAACAAGACTAGCAATACGAGCATTCATAATGACAACCATTTTTTGTGATTAATCAATGAATTGATTAAAGAATTTATAGAATTTTTATTTATCAATTTTTTCTTGAGACCATTCGGTCGAAAGAAACAAAATGTAAGTGGAACACTTCAATTTTTTTACACTGGAGGTGTGACCATTCGGTCGAAAGAAACAAAATGTAAGTGAAACACTTCAATTTTTTTACACTGAAAGTGTGCAGTATGTCGAAAGAAACAAAATGTAATTTGTGAAGTGTAAATTAATCAACATAAGTTAATTAATTTAACATTGATGAAGAATATCAATCATCGAGATCAAATTCGGCATCGGATTCATTGTAATAAAGATCTGTGTGGACATAGAATTCCACGAAGTTTTCGAACGTCCATGAAATCTTCATCTTCTCAGATTCGTTCTCGCGATCAACGCAGATGATAGTCACATCAAAATCCTTGGATCTGTGATGGTCGTCAATTTCTTCGATATTTTCTTCGAATTTGGTACAAGAGATGATCTTGTATTGTAAGAAGAACTTCAAGAATTCTTTCCGAATGAGGGTTTGGTATTGGTTGTAGACAACATGGTCATAATTGTCCTTGTCATAGAGCAATTTAAGATATCGAGGTGCGAGCGGATCATCAATTTTCTTGTTGCATTTGTACTTATATTGCATGTTATTACCCATGTCGTTGCCGGTCAACACCTCATGCAACAACTGACAAAAACTCATCATCGAGAACCAATAAAAGTCTTCGGGATTTTCGTCTTCCTTTCGCAAGATCTCATTGACAAGATTAATCATCTCAGTCTCAGCGATGACGTCCTCAATATCAGTGTTTGCGATAAACTCGACAATTTTTTGACGCTTATCACTATTCATGTTTGAAAATTAATCTAAAGAATTGTGTTCATGACTGACAGAATGTTTGATTATCAATTTTTTCCTAAGACATTCTGTCGAAAGAAACAAATTGCAATCTGGATGATTCAATTTTTTCCTGAGACAAATTTTTTCCTAAGACAGATTTTTTCCAGAAAGTGAATATCGAAAGAAACAATTTACAATTAATAATCCAATTTTTTAAAATTAGATGATTAATAAAAAGTATTTTACTGAAGATACCTGTCAAGGCTACCATGGTGTAGCCCTGATTTATGGTATGATTCGACCAATTGTGGTAAACCAGAAAACAAGACTTTCCAAAACTGATCAAATATATCATTTCGCATTGATGTGAAAGAAATATCATTAAAATCAAGAACATCTGAACAACGTCTCATGACGGCAATACAATTAATATGAGGAGGTGTGTCATCATAAAAATTAATGACCTCGTTTAAGCGTAGTATTTGGTTTTGTTTTTTAGTCCAGGAAAACAGCCATTCGAGTTGTGAAATGTCACTCTTCGGGTTTTTGAAAAAGCGAAATAAAAAGATTGGTGAGCTCATCCATTCACCAAGAATGTATGACTGATTCTGCGTTAACCAAACAAAGACATCTTTTGGAATGTTCATCCAGAATTTGATCATTGTAACATGATTGAAATCAATCTTTTCACACTCAATGACTGTGATCTTTTGTTCTTCATCTGTGTATTCGTAGGGCAAACATAAGACGTTTTTATATTTAAGCTGAACGTTAAATTCTCTTAACGCTTGATAGGTATCTAGTGTGAATTCATAGTTAAGGTGAAAAAAGTAACCGCATCTGTTTCCGTTTTTGTAGAAATAAGTAATTTTTTCTCTTGTTGGCTCTGTCTCAATAGTTAACAAAATATCGTAGGCATTCAAATGAAACTTTTCGACTAGATAATCCATCACTTCAGACGAAAATTCAAAATTGATAAAAAGATTTCTTTCATAATGAACTCTCACCATTGAATTAACTACATCAATCAATTTCTCGAAATGAGTGAATAAATTTGTTTTCAGTAGTAAGTATCGAACATCAATACGATATGAATACTTGAGATTATATTCAGGAAACACCATAATTTCCTTAAGAACAATCGCCAATTCGAGATCACAAAAGACTGCTTGACAATGGAAACTATAATAATCGTATTTCACATGTTTCATCTTTCGCAATGCTGAATAGAACGCGGTGAGATCAGTTGAGCGAAATCTTAACACGATCAAAAAAACAAAATCCTCAAGCAACTCAAAACTATCAGGCGTTCTTTCAATGTTTTTCTCCAAACAAATCAATGAAGCTTGTGTCACATTTTTTGCTTTATGTTTGTGACGGTCATACAAAATGTTTGCATGTGCTATCATGTTGTTGTTCTGAATGTAATTGTCAATGTCAATATTACAACCAAAATTTTGGATAGAAGAAATAACATGAGTGAAAAAAGCAAGATCAAGTGAAAAGAATTTCACAAGAAAATCTTTCTCTTTGACGACAATGTGAAAATACTTCATAAATCCACCATTACTATTGACAAACTCATCAAACTTTACCCTGTCTCCAGAAAGAAGAACATCCTGATATTGTTGAAACACATCGGTCATTATTCTACTGAAGATGTCTTTTATTATAAAAATATATTAAGACATGTATTTTCAATTTTTTCCTGAGACTGTAAGAGGAGTAACCTTTGGTAGGCGGAGCAACCTTTGGTAGACGGAGCAACCTTTGGTAGACGGAGCAACCTTTGGTAGGCGGAGCAACCTTTGGTAGACGGAGCAACCTTTGGCAGGCGGAGCAACCTTTGGTAGGCGGAGCAACCTTTGGTAAACGGAGCAACCTTTGGTAGGCGGAGCAACCTTTGGTAGGCGGAGCAACCTTTGGTAGGCGGAGCAACCTTTGGTAGACGGAGTAACCTTTGGTAGACGGAGTAACCTTTGGTAGACGGAGTAACCTTTGGTAGGCGGAGCAACCTTTGGTAGGCGGAGCAACTCAATTTTTTACAAGTTATTGACAATTATTTAAGTTAAATAATTGGCAATATTCATCGAATGCAATGTTTGACATGAATTGCGTCTTTTGCATCAATGATTTGTTCGTCCCAAAGTTTCCAGAGAGCGTAGTTCCATGTAACATTGATATCGCTACCAAATGTTTCACGAGAGAAGCACACCACACTGATAACAACCTCATCATTAATGGTCTGACAGTCAAAGGAAGTGATACGATAATCCCTGAGGAAAACCAACAACTGAACAACCATTTTACGGAACATGGTGCTGTGTTCATTATCAGTGGGACCATAAAGTCTACCCAGAAATTGAGAGGTGAAAGGGTTGTCGATCAAGTTAGAATGGAAAGTCAGATGATCAGTGCCGGAATAGGAGATGATCAAAAAATGACAGATGATGTTGGCGAATTCGACATTGATACCGTCACAAAACAGAATGTGGTCAATCAATCTTCTGCAGATGACAAATTGAGTCTCAGCTTCCTGTTCAGTGAACTTCTCAACCGTTACTGTGTTAATGATGGACTTCTTCTCGGTAGCATCAGCGCCTGAAAATTTCTCACAATAAAAGTAATCTCGATGAGACATTTTTAGTCAGCAATTTTCTTGATTTTAAATAGGTAGAAACGTGAGAAAAGAAATCAGTTTTTTAACAAGGCAAAACGAATTTAAGAGAGTAGGGGAGAAAGCAAACAACCAAAGGCTTTCTTGAGAATTTTGAGAGAGGCAAGAGTTTAATACTCGATAACGGGGTAGCAATATCTTTCCGACAATCGAGGGTTCTTGAACTGAAACCAGTAGAAACTTCGAAAATCATTTTTTTTTCATTATTAACTACTAGTCGAGTGATTAATAATCATCGTTAGTGACTACAAGAGTGGCATGTACAGTGACTACAAGTGCGACGAGTACAGTGACTACAAGTGCGACGAGTACAGTGATTATTAGTGTGTACAGCGATAAATTATTCAACAATGACTAGTTTGTTATTTACCTAAATATATAGATGGTATAATGATTCTCACTTTATAGTTACGATTATAATAAAAATTACAAAACGCACATAAAACTTAATCATCACTGAAGTAATCGCACTTGTAGTCACTGAAGTAATCGCACTTGTAGTCACTGAAGTAATCGCACTTGTAGTCACTGAAGTAATCGCACTTGTAGTCACTGAAGTAATCGCATTTGTAGTCACTGAAGTGATCGCACTTGTAGTCACTTACAATGATGAGTGGTCGTACTGATTATCACACAAATCGCGAAAAGATTTAATTTTTATTTTACGTGTGCAATAATAGTATGAAAATCTGTATTATTGGAGCAGGGGCATCAGGATTATCATGTGCCTATTTTTTGATACAAAAAGGTTATCAAGATATAACAATTATTGAATCTTTGGATCGTATTGGTGGAAAAATTCATTCTTTCAAAATTGATGATTTAATCTACGAAAAAGGTGCTGTCCATTTGCTCAATTACTATCAAACTACTGACGAATTACTCGAAAAATTCGGTGTTAAAGCAGTATCAGTAACTGAATATCATATCGTTCTCAATGAATCAATCAAGAAATTATTCATGTTTGTTGCTGAAAGTGTTAATATCATTGCTGACCTGATCAAATACCACGAAATGACAAAACACTACAATGACACATTTCTCAAAAATGCCAATTTCAAAAATATTGCCAAAGATGCCAATTTGCGGTTATCTCTTCATGATTTTCTGATTCATCATAAACTTAATTCACTGATCCCTTTTCTCAGTATGTTATCGATGAGACTCACAAGTACCGAAGCAACAGATCTGTCATTTGCTGTTTTTCTCAAGATTTTCCCACCAAGTATGCTTTATGCCTTCATTAATTATAATATTCCCATCATTGGTCCAGAAATCGCACAACCATCTGTCAAATTTATTCCCGATGGTTATGAATCACTCATGGAAAAGATGGGTCAATATTTAGTCAAAGAAGGAGTTGTCTTCAAATTTGGAAGAAGAATTCAATCTGTTATCGGAAATGAAATCATTGCATCTGATGAACGATTCACATTCGATAAAGTAATTATGACTAGTATTTGTAAAGGTATCTCGAATTTCGATCCTATTTATATTGATGGTCTACCGATCATGGATTTGTTGATGTCAAGTAAAATAACAAATCCTTGTGTGTTTAAACAACATATTAGAAGTAATCAAGTCAATTATGGTGATTATATTCTGATGGCATCAGAAATAAACAAACCGTACAGTATCTATAATTTTTACAAAGACACTAAGGTGTTAGGAACTCTCAGTGTTGTCAATACGAAAGACAGGACTGTTTTGAGAGAAAATATTATTAATTATTTACCGAAACATTTGGGAAAATTAGAAATTGTCGAAGAGGATCAAGGATATTTCTGTTATTTGCAACCTATTATTTCAGTAGAAGACATCCAGAATGGTTTTTACGATAAAATGGAATCATTTCAAGGGAAAAACAATATTTATTATTCGAATATCTTCTTCACAATGAGTTACAGTGGTATTGTCATGCAATACGCCAAAGAACTTGTTGACGAGTATTTTTAGTACCCATGTATTTTCCTTTTGTCCGTTTTCTCAAGAAAAAGCAAACAAGAAAAATCATTGATTGGAATAAATTCGGGAGGGAAAATGATATGTATCAATGCTAGTTTGATCAGAGAAAAATCTAATGGAAAATGAAAGTTAATCCAGAAATACATATTGTTTTCTTGGTGAACAATGTCATAATTATTAACAGATCGAGAATTGAAAAACAAAATAAAACTAATATCTGGAACAGGTTCAGAAAAATTAATAAATAGTTTATCTGATATGCAGGTAAAATGGAGTTTTATGATCTGGTGTGATTTGTCAGTAACATGAAGTGGTTCTGCACCAGTAAAATCATATTTCTCGTTAAATGGATTCTCAGGGAAAATTAATTGGTTAGTCATTACTAATAAATTAATTTTTGATTTTAAATTGAAAAACTACATATATTTATGGGTCAATTTGTCTAAACTTCATTGATATTTTTTTCTTGATAAAAACCACGAAAACAATATATTCCAACAACTGGTATGCCAATTTGTATCAAATACATCATTCTAGCATTCATAAAATACCAATTACATGATTTGCCTTCATAAATAACGACATACAAAATGACCATATCCATGAATAATAAACTCGCATGTGCTAAGGCGGTCATCTTAAAAAATGTATATGGTTTGTCAACAACAATAAATGCAATCAATGTCAAAATCAAAGCGATCAAATGAAAACACGTAAATGGTATGAGTAATGTTATAATATTGAAACAGGTTTTTGTTAAACATTCACTCAATGGCAAATTTGATTGTTTCAATTCAAAATCAATTCCTGCACAGAGAAAAATGAGAAGCATTCCGTGATATACAATCATGGCTTGCAAGAAAATGTAAATGAATCTATCCCGATAGATTGACATGACTTGTTATTTTAATAACAGGTCATGTTTTTTAAATGATTGTATATTCATTTGGATTTCTTGTGTAATAACAATTTGCGATCAATGATATGCAAGTCGTCAATGGTAAAAGACATATCTGAATGATGAACAAAATATCTGAAACTTTTGTTTCACGACCAACAACAACTGTCAATAGAATGATAATATCCAATCCTGATAACATTGTCACAATACACGGTATCATTTCATACACAGATCTTTTACTGAAGCTAACTCGACGATAATAATTAACCAACATGATAACTAAAAACATGATATCGAAGCTAGAAAATACAATGAGTAGAGAAAATGTAGATCCATCAATTGTCATTTTAGTGACATCATTGATGAAAAAACCAATCATGACAAAGTAATAAATGAGCAAAATCGAGTAATACACAACAATTGTTTTTGGAATATAGTAAACAGTCTCACTCATTGTTAATAATTATTGTTATTATAATAGGTTATTATAATTGTCAAATAATCAATTTTTTCTTGAGACAGAATGTCGAAAGAAACAAAGTGTAACTGTAAAAGTTCAATTTTTTCTTGAGACAGAATGTCGAAAGAAACAAAGTGTAAGTGTAAAAGTTCAATTTTTTCTTGAGACAGAATGTCGAAAGAAACAAAGTGTAACTGTAAAAGTTCAATTTTTTCTTGAGAGCATTAACAAGCCATTTTTCCTCGAAAGCATCAATGACCCAATGAAAAACACGATCAATCTACTTTTTGTGCTTTTATTTGTAATCATAAAAATAATAGACTGAATGATAAAAATTAGAGTATATAATGATGATTTCGGAAACATGAATGATGCACATAATGACAAGATATATAAATTACGTGCAAAATTACTTTTTACAACAGGTTTAAGACTACATTCACACTTGATATATCCTGAATTAAGACATGAATGGCATTTATCAGGACGAAAAACACGTACTGGTATTTTTCTTTGACCAAAACAATGTTGACATGTTAAATACTTTATGTATGATTTATAATTGCTGTTTCCACAACAACATGGAACAATAATTTTTCGACCTAGGCCATCAACTGATGATTTGACACCATTACCGCGACATAAGACACAAATATTAGTTAATTTCAAATTAGAATTACCAGATCCATAACACATATCGCAATCTTTCACTTGACATGATTGGCACAAGATGAATGAAAATCCATGACAATATTCGCACGACATTATTGAATAGTTTGTTATTATAGTAAGATAATGATCATTAAATCAAATTTTTTTTATAACTTACAATTTTTTATTGTAATTGTTCAATGACCAGAATGGCACTAGCTGGAGAGTTTGTTCCATAAGTTGATGAAGAAGCATTACCATTGATTGTTACCAATGAGCATGCATAATTTAGTGTCCAAATACTGGGATTACCGATGACTGGATAGATAACATTAGCGTTAAATGAACCAGTTGTTGATGCTATAATATTAGCACTAAAGGATTGAAAAAAGACACCACCTGCCGTCGTTAAATCTTGATTGAGAATATTAGTCAGTGTATTAGGCGTTATCACTGATGTCGATGCATTGCCTGGAAATTGACCGATCATACCACCTAAAAGAACCATTTGGCCAGGAATAACACTAATACTACCTCCAATGGCGACATTCGCATTGGATGATCCTGATCGTGGACCAATAATACTGGAATTATTTTGACTGATCGACGGTGTTAAAGTATTATTCAAAACAATTGTTTCCATCGTTAATATTGCCATTGATGGTGCCACAGTTGCAGTCACACTAAATGTATTTGTCGAAGTAATATTGTCAAAATAAAAAATCGCTGAGAAAACAAGATTAGAGAGTTGTGCCGTAGAACCAATTTGTTGATACGTATTATTAAAGGAATCTTTGACAGTGATAGATGTTACATTTCCTAATACTTCATAACCTTGTACAATCACATACACCGAATTATGCGCCAATGATGTCAATGTTGACACATTTAATGTTGTTGAAGTACTAATAGTTGTTGAACTAGCTATCTGATTAATATTAGTCGCAACAGTCACAATTCCAGTACCACCTGGTATTCCATTATTTGTATTTAGTAATACAGTACTCGCACTCGAATTGTTATTTGCAATACTAATCTGATCATTTGCCAAAGCCGAAAATTGTGCCTGTCCCACTAAAAAAGCCTCATTAGATCCTATTCCAGTAATCGACCCAGGAATAGTCGAATATACAGAACTCGATAACTTCACTAATTTCATACTTGTTGCTGTTACTGGAGATGGTATTGAAACCGTATAAAAAGCTTGATAAATACCCGCTACTGCAAGTATCACAGCAGTAGCCGTCGATCCTAATGATCCATTAAGCGTCATATTGTTAACGGGACCAGTATTTGAGAAAATAACAAATTCACTATTTGTTGGTGGGATTGTACTCTGTGTCAATGTTTGTGGTCCAGTCGCACCCGATGTATATGAACTATTCAAATAAAAATGACCATGTGCATTCACCATAGAACCTGTCGCACCAGTCGCATTAATCGCTCCAGAAGCTCCCCGAAATCCAATCACACCTGTACTACCAACAGTACCTATATTACCAATCGTACCATTGTTACCAGTAGCACCTTGAACACCACTAGCACCAATAATTCCAACACCACTCGCACCGACATTACCAAGAAGTCCAGTGCCACCAATCAATCCAGTACCACCTTGAAGACCAGAAGAACCTTGAGTACCACTCATACCAGTAGAACCTTGTGAACCAGTTGTACCTACAATTCCTATAATTCCTCCACTACCTATCAAACCCTGAATTCCACTGCTTCCAAAAAACCCAGTACTACCAACATTACCAGTTACACCAATAAATCCTGTACCACCAGTATTACCTATTGATCCTAAAATACCAGTCGAACCTGATTGTCCAATTGAACCAATACTACCAGTTGCACCCACGACACTAGTGGCACCAATCTGACCAATGACACCACTACTTCCAGTAAAACCAGTTAGACCAGAATTACCAAGAACACCTGTGACACCAATCGTTCCAGTATTTCCAATAGTTCCTTGTATACCATCCATACCTATGGTACCAGTCGCTCCAGTGGCACCAGCATATCCAGTTGATCCTTGAATGCCTATTGAACCAATCGTGCCATCAAAACCAGTTACACCAGTGTTTCCGAATATACCTGTTGGACCCATCACACCAATAAGACCTGATGCACCGGATATTCCTATTGTACCAATACTACCATCATTTCCATTTGATCCAGTCGGTCCAGTAAATCCTTGTTCACCAATATCACCAGGATTACCATCAAAACCAGAATTTCCAATATTTCCAGTAGAACCTTGAATACCAACAGCTCCTGTTGTACCAATACTACCAGAAGGACCATTCTCACCAAGATTACCATCAAGACCAGTCACACCAAAACTAGAAATACCAGTCGCACCAGAATTTCCTTGAGTACCAGTATCTCCTGTTACTCCAAGAATTCCAGTACCTGTGATACCGTCACTTCCAAGACCAGTACTTCCAATATTACCATCAATACCATTATTACCAATGACACCTTGGATTCCAGTAGCACCTATCAATCCTGTCGATCCATTAATTCCAATACTACCATTCGAACCAATATCACCTAATATACCTGTTGCACCTAAAATACCAGAACTACCTGTATTACCGTCATTTCCTAACGGACCAATTATTCCTGTCGAACCCATATATCCATCGATACCAACTGCTCCTGTTGTACCAATAATACCAGTTGCTCCCTGAAAACCATTAGTACCACTTACTCCAGTATTTCCGATTGAACCTTGAAAACCAGTATTACCAATTGATCCATCAAGACCGGTACTTCCAGAATAACCATTTTTACCAGTATTACCTGTAGAACCAATATTGCCTTGAATACCTGATTCCCCAATACTACCAGTAGCACCTTGTGTACCAGTATTACCAGTTGAACCAATATTACCAATTATTCCTGTTGAACCTGACAATCCAGTTGTCCCAATACTACCAAAAGATCCTTGAAAACCTGTAACACCGAATAATCCTAGATCACCACTCGTTCCGGATAATCCGATATCACCTAGATTACCAAAAACTCCTGACGCACCATTATTACCAGTTGTTCCTGTAATATTCATTCCAGTACTTCCAGATGTTCCTTGAGAACCATCAAGTCCTGTATTACCAATAGAACCGATTGATCCTGTTGCACCAATAATTCCTAAAATTCCTGTACTACCAATATGACCAATTACTCCAAAAATTCCATCAGAACCAGACGCTCCGAAATTACCAATGTTACCGGAATTACCTTGTTGTCCTTGTAATCCTTGAGAACCAGTAGAACCGACAGTTCCTGTTGATCCTATTAGACCAGTATTGCCAATCATTCCGGAAACACCTTGAGAACCGATAGTTCCTGTGCCACCATCACGACCATTCATTCCAGTGGCACCAAAATTACCGAAAGAACCTGAAGAACCAGTCATTCCAGTGCTTCCTTGAAATCCAGGATTACCAGCAAATCCGGAATTTCCTGTTGTACCAAGACTTCCAGTACTACCATTGTTACCAATTATTCCAGATATTCCAGAATGACCAGAACTACCGGTTGATCCTTGAAAACCAATAAATCCTGATGTTCCGATCATACCATCTATTCCATTTGTGCCAGTATTACCAAGTGAACCAGTTGGACCAGTGTCACCGATTGTTCCAGTATTTCCATTGTTGTCTAATTCACCAGTATTACCAATTGTACCAATTATTCCAGTGTCCCCAATAGATCCTTGAAAACCATTTGTACCTGTATTACCAATAAATCCTGAAGAACCAATGAAACCAAGAATTCCAGTTGATCCGGAAAACCCGATTGTTCCGGTGCTACCAATAGAACCTTGATCTCCAGTAGCACCAGTACTACCAGTGTTACCAACAGAACCTACAGTTCCTGTATCACCGTCAGGACCTTGAAAGCCAGTTGATCCGGTTGTACCAATCATACCAGAGGAACCAATATTTCCTGGAAGACCTTGAGAACCATCATTACCTATCAGACCAGTACTTCCATAGAATCCTTGCGCGCCTGTCGGACCGGTTGGACCATCGAGAGCAAAACTACCGATACCAGTATCACCATTGGGACCTTGAAAACCTGTTGATCCGATGGTTCCTTGAAAACCTTGGAAACCGGTTGATCCGATAGTTATTGGACCGGTTGCTCCGATAGATCCTTGAGAACCGGTTGAACCATTAAATCCTAAGAATCCTGAAGAACCGAGTAGACCAGTGATGCCTGTTGGTCCTGAAGATCCTTGTTGACCTAAGATATTAACGTAACATATTTTGTTACAATGAGTACAACCATTAGGATTATCGTCGTAATATTGATTACAACGTCGACAAGCGCCTACATTCTTTCGACTTTCAGTCTCAATAATTAGTCGACATAAATTTTGATATTGCATTTTATATCTATGATTTAATTGATCGAATAATAAAAATTATTAGATTAATTTATTACATGAGCTTTCTACGCGACATGAATTTCATCAGAATTTCAGTGGAGACGTTCTTTCTGTTGTTTTGATGGTTGACAACGAATTGAGAAATAATTTCAATTAGACGTGCCTTGACTTGTCCGGTTGTGAGACGTTCAATTGTCGATCCTGGCTTTGGTGGTCCGTAAGCATCAGCAATCTTTTCAAGTTCTTCATCATCCTCCAAGAAATGTCTGAGCCATTGATAAGGAACATCAACCTCGAGTTTTGATCCAAATTGCATTTGTTCTTCGATCGTATCACCACCACCTGAGAATGATCCATTGATTGCCTTCTTGATACGCGGAGGACTATCGGTCAAGAAGACGGCAGGAGACTTACCACTAGAATCCATCTTGTTACCAAGACCTGTGAGGCTGGGGAAAAACTTGCAAGCAATGACAGCAGGCTTGAATTCTTTAATAGTGTGATGAACAGCAATATCTCTGTTATGTCTGAAATATGGGTATTGATCAATGGCCAGTGGAACAATGCAATAAGCCTTTTCATTACCAAGAACATCAGGGAAAGAGGAATTGAAACTGGGTGCTTCTTGGAAAGCGAACCAAGAATACATACCCATATTGACTGAATTGTTAAATCCGAAAATACCCTTGACAGTGCTCAAAGTAGTTGCCTTCATAATCTTACCGACATTGACATAGAATTCACCACCGACTGTCTTCATGTTTGAGAAAATCCAAGTGAGTTCAGGATCGAATCCCAAGGCAATAATATCCTTGGCGTTTTCCTCTGCCAGACGATATGCGGTTTGGTGATCGATATCCTTGGCATAAACCTTCTCATCATCAGACATCTGACAAATGAAAGGAATCTTGAAAATTTGTTGGAAATAGAGACACATCAAAAATGGAAGCATATGTCCAAGATGCATCGATTCAGAGCTAGGACCTCTTCCGGAATACATGTAACAAGGAGTACCCTTCTCGTATTCGTCGAGGAACTTATCCAAATCGATGTGACAATAGAAAATCTGTCTGGCAATCCAATGGTGAACCTTCTTACCACTGATTTTCTCAATACGCTTAATAATGTTATCGTCGATGTTCTTCAATCCCCACTTCTCACGGAAAACGTCGTATTGAAGAACACCCTTGGAAGCAACCTTGTAAGGATTGATGACATCCTCATCTCTGTTTTCAAGGTCAATAATACCGACTTCCAATTCTTTGATCAGATCAAGAAGATTCTCAGCTTTACCAGAAGACTCATCCTTCAGGGCCTTCAATGCCTCAAGTTGTTCCCTCAAAGTAGCAAGAGAACTAGAATTCAAAGTCTCAGTTGTTGAAACAGGTTGTTCGGTATTCATTTCTTTCTTTTTAATATTCGTTATTATAATGCATATTATTTTCAATTTTTTTTCGTGATGGTTGATTTTGGTGATTAACTTGACAACTAACTTGACTATTGATTCGACGACTAATCTGAAAACTAATCTGACAACTAATGGCGACGATAATGGCGACTAATCTGACAACTAATGGCGACGATAATGGCGACTAATCTGACAACTAATGGCGACGATAATGGCGACGATAATGGCGACGATAAAGGCGACGATAATGGCGACGATAAAGGTGACGATAATGGCGACGATAATGGCGACGATAATGGCGACGATAATGGCGACGATAAAGGTGACGATAATGGCGACGATAAAGGTGACGATAAAGGTGACGATAATGGCGACGATAATGGCGACGATAATGGCGACGATAATGGCGACGATAATGGCGACGATAATGGCGACGATAATGGCGACGATTTCGATAATAATTATTCCATCATATTAATGGTTATAACTCGATTCTCACTTTATACATTATATTTAAATAAAATATTGAAAAGCGCAAAATAAAATACTAAAGCAATAGTCGCCAAAGTAGTCGCCAAAGTAGTCGCCAAAGTAGTCGCCAGAGTAATCGCCAAAGTAGTCGCCAGAGTAATCGCCAAAGTAGTCGCCAGAGTAATCGCCAAAGTAGTCGCCAGAGTAATCGCCAGAGTAATCGCCCAAGTAATCGCCTAAGTAATCGCCCAAGTAATCGCCCAAGTAATCGCCCAAGTAATCGCCAGAGTAAATCAACAAGATAATCGTTCAAATAATCGCACAATTAGTCATTAGATAATCATCATAACCATGCAAGAAAAATTGAAAAAACAAGTATTATAACCAATAATTAATTAACAAATAAGAAGATGAGTCGCGAGAATACCTTGAGATCGTACATGAGGCGTAAGGCTACTCTTGAGTCTGTGATGAATGTGTATGATATTTCAACCAATGGATTTATTCCTGAGACGAATGAGGCTAATTTGCCTGAGAATTATGCTGAATGGGAAGATGTTTGTCGCCAGTTGCCTGAATTGATTCATAACAAAACATTAGATTCAGTTATTGAAAGTCTACCATTGATTTCTGTTGAAGAACTTGTCACACCGGCGCAGAAAAAGAGAGCCTATTTGATTTTTTGTATGATTGGTAATGGCTATTTGTGGAAGAATGGCAAGGAAGATGTCCCGAAGTGTCTTCCTGAAAATATCGCTTATCCTTGGTTTCGTGTGGCAAAGGCATTGGGTTTGAAGCCTATCTTGACTCACGCTGCGGTCGATTTGTACAATTGTGTTTGGGATCCTAACATGAAAAATGCCGATCCTGATCAAATGGATTGTCTTTACACTATTACTGGTACACGTGATGAGAAATGGTTTTTCTTGATTATGAGTGCCATTGAATTGGAAGGATCAAAGGGTATTCATATTTCCTTGAGACTTTTGAAAGCATTCCATGACAAGAACAATGAAGCAATCATTAAAGAATTGGCAGATTTGTCAGAAAACATTCATCATGTTGAACTGCTCTTGAGACGAACATTGGAGAAAGATGATACTGGCGAATACAAGTGTCATCCAGATGTTTTCTGGAATCAATTGAGAATTTATCTTGGTGGCACGGCTGATCCGACAGTCTTCCCTGATGGTTTGGAATTCGAATCAATTGAAGGTGGTTTTGAAAGGAATAATGGAGGAAGCGCTGCCCAAAGTAGTCTGATTCAATTGTATGATGCCGTTTTGGGAGTTGCTCATGTCAGTATCCATACTCGTAAATTTCTTTTGTTGATGAGATATTACATGCCTGAGAAACACAGATTCTTTTTGGAAGATATGGAAAATGTCTCTGAAATTAGAGATTACGTCATGATGACAAATGATACTGATATGACTGAAGCATTTAACAAATGTATTGAGAACCTAACACAATTCAGAAAGTATCATTATTACATCGTACAACGATACATTATTGATAAACTACCAGCTGAGGCAGCGAAACACGCAAAAGGAAGTGGTGGTACGACACTCAATGGCTTTTTGGTCATTTCGGAAAAAGAGACCCATAATTCTGAACTTGTTGAGTAGAGTCAACTCAGAAAAATTTGAAAGACAAATTGTTTCTATCGACATACTGTCTCAAGAAAAATTTGATTATTAAAATATCTATTCTAATAATCAACTTAACATCGTAGTAATTAATAATGGTCAAACTAATTCTAGACTGTGAATCATGGTTGAAGGAAATTTTGACAAATATTTTTAAGAAAATTCCGGTTGGATATGGTGAAATAACTGCACAGATTACGTCAAATACGAATGATAATATATTAGATGTTTTTAAAAATCCGATTTATGATGAACACATGACAATTTATTATAGTAATGATCTAATGGTTTTTCATTCTAGTTATAATTTTAAACCTTATTTCAAGTGTTTGTATCATTCAGATATTTATTGGTGGAGTAAAAATGGTCATCTAAATCATTATATTGTGTCGAAACTTTTTAATATCGGTATGGCAACAGCAAGTCTATTGATTAGCGCAATCGAAAACAATTATGTTGATATTTTTAAAGTGAATAACTTTAACGAGAAGAAACAGGTAGATAAAATTTTTTCAGTTTACATTCATCCCATTATCTGGGCACGAATTGAGTTAAACCATAAGTTTACTGATGACAAAAATAAATTCACTCTTGATCTTATTAGATGTTGGTATGAAAACAATCCATATCTTTATCCGAGTAACCTAATGGATATGTTTTTGAGTATGATTTCGTTTTCAGGTAAAACAAATTTCGCTGAATCATTTAACGAATTGATTGAATGTGTATTTATGATTGCTGAAAGATGTCCTGTTATGTATCACGAATCTATGTTAGGATCGACAATTATGACACAATTAATGCTGAGGATGAGTTTTGGTTGTGAATATATTGGGGATATTCATGGTTTTAAAAAAATATCCATAAGTAATTTTCGTGAATTTTATGATTGTTATCGTCGACTAATCAAACAAAATTTTTGAAGTTATCAAAATAACATTAAAAATCAGTTGTGAAAACATAGAAATATCCATTGGTATGAAGATAACAAGCAATTGGGTGTTTCATTAAATTGATTGTCTTGATCTGTTTCAAAGAGTGATCGTAAAGATAGATTTTTTTCTTCTCGAAATGACAAATGTAAAAATAACCTTCATAATCCATTGTGGCGAAAACTGGACGAAATGGTGTTAAGAGTTTTTTAATGAAATCACCATGAGGAGTAATGACAAGAAGATGATGATGAATACCCCAAAGAATATAATCACCATTAGTTGTGAATGACATTCCATACACTAATTGGAAGTTATCTGGTAGATAAATAACACGTTTGAAAACCATGAATGAATCATAGACATGAAGCATTCCAGGTTTGAGTGAAATAATAATATCACCAGTTGGATCCTTAATGACAAATTGTGGTTCGTGTTGAGTATCGAAATGTGTAATGTAAGAAATGTGATGTGCATCTTTGTGAGAGGTTTCGGTAATGACTTTCAATTTACGATCAAAGTAAAGTCCCCAACCGACAAGATCATCTAATTGGATACGATATTCTGTGTCACCATTGTAATTTTTTATGATGACAAAATCTTTGTCGTCAAAAATGGCAAATTTGTTATCGGATAGAATTAACCTTCTGAATGACTCACCAAAATTGTAGGTGATCATGTGAGAATTCATAATGGATTTTATTGATACTATTCTTTGAGAAGGTTTAGTTATCAATTTTTTTTAACACTGTAAGTTATGAAAATAAAGTGTAATCAGAATGATTCAATTTTTTTTAACACTGTAAGTGTATGTAAGTTATGAAAATAAAGTGTAATCGGAATGATTCAATTCTAAACTCAGTGAAAAATGTTGGATATTTGTCGTCAATATCGTTTTTTAATATATTTAGAAGGTTTAAATCATCATAAAAAATTATTGATATCTTTTTACTTCTAAATATTCCACAATTTTTCTACCAATTTTCTTATCTTGATAATAAATAATAATATTTAAATTATCGGACCATTGATCCATGTCGTTCTCTAAACTCAATACCGTTTTATTTGCATATTCAGTAAATTCAAATGAACCATATGGTTCACCATTTTCATTAAAAATAAAAAAGAAGTCATCTTCACGAACAGTTTGTTCCATAAATTCCTTAAATGTATCAATGTTTTTAAATCGGAAGGCTTCGTTATGATAATGTGTCATTGTTTCATGACAACTATGTGATTGACCTTGAAAAGTAACTAAAATATCTGTGTCTTTAACATCTATCTTGTCAATGTAATCAGTAATAATTTCTGGATTGATACGATTTATTTCTTCAAGATGTTCTTGGTCAAGATCACCGATTGGTACAAGACGAACAGCGAACTCATTCAAATTTTCATTGATTTTCAAAACAAGATTAATTTCACATGGAATCAATTTTGGCTGAAGAGCATCATTAATGATTTCAATATTGAAATTTTCTCCAGTAATTGTTATTTCAAAATTTTCCTGATAATGCAAATCGTCGACAATACGTCGTGAAGTTTCTTTACGCTCCAATTCATAATTAGTTTCGAGTTTGAATGATATTGACGTTGATGATAAATCGTAATTTGTTATTAAAGGATAATATCGAGGTTCATCGTTATTGAGTGATTCGTTAAATAGAACACAAAACAATGATTTATTTGTCTCACAATTAAGAAATGACATCGCTTCTGTAACATCACCAAAAATGTATGTTTCGTTGACATTTCGACTATAAACTTCTTCCATATCTTGGTGTTTTGTAATGACATTGAGATTTGATTCGACATTACCTTTAATATGAATAGTAATACTATCATCAGAACCTAAAAGTAAATCACGAACATACACTGGATGTTGATCTGCATAAGTTGTGTACTTCGGTTTCATTATTAGTTTGTTTTTTATTTGAATTTTATATCAATTTGTTTCACGAGACTGTAAGTCGATTGAAACAAATTGCAATCAGAATGATTCAATTTTTCACGAGACAGAATGTCGATTGAAATAAATTGCAAATAGAACATTTCATTTTTTTACAATAAATTAAGTATTTATTGTAAAAATTATTCATTTTTCTTCTTTTCAAAGTATCTTCCGATTTTACTTTCTATGTCTTTATCCTTACAATAAATACCTATCACGAAATTATTACCAATAACTTTGAATTCATGAAAACTATCAATCATTTTTTGTGATTTCTTGACATAAAATGAATTTTTCAATTGTATATCAAAAATAGAATGAAAATTATCATCACGATCTTCGATTTCCATAAATTCTTTAAACACGTTAAAATTTATAAATCTGAATGCTTCATTATGGTGATAGGATATATTGTGTTTGTGAGTAATACCATTAAATGTGACTAAAATATCTGTGTCGATCACATCAATGTTTTTTATAAAATAATGAATTTTAACAGGTTCGGTATGGTCTTGGTCGATCATGCGATTAATTCTAATATCTTTGAATGTAAGATTGTTATTACAAGGCATTAATTTTTGTTGAAACAATTCATTTAGTTTTTTAATATTGTGACGAACTGCTGTAATAGAGATTGATAATTTTTCGATGTAATAAAAATCATCAATGATACTAGTATGTGATTTTTTGTGTTTTAATTCATATTTGTTTTTGAGTTTGAATGAGATGGTTCCTACAGGTGATGGATTTTCTAATATTGGAAATGACAATTCATAATCTGTTATTAAGGGATGATACGGTGCCTTATTATCACCAAGTGATTTATTGAACAATAGACAAAATAATGATTGGTTAGTTTCACAATTAAGAAATGATATTGCCTCAGACAAACCATCAAGAAAATACGATTCATTAACAACACGATTGTAATAATTATTTTCCCAATTTTGTAAATGTGTCATAACAGATGTATTTGTTTTTACTATGCCTTTGAAATGAATATCAATGTATCCGTAATTGGTGGGATCTTTGGCATAATTTGATAATGTTATTAGATCTCGTAAATGGACTGGATATTGATTTTCATAAGTTGTGTATTTAGGTTTCATTGGTTTATTTTTAAATGATATTTTTAGATCAATTTTTTTAAATGATAATGTGGATTATTTAATAAAATCTATTCCCAGTTTGGTGTCATGCCAGTGATCGCTTCGGTACATTAACTGAACTGTTGATCTACTTTCTTGGATTGTAGGGAGGTTTATTTGAAAATTATGAATAATGATTAAATTTAATTTAGAAATTCATCATGATAATTCAATAAATGTTTAATTATCATCAACCATCTAAATGCCAGCATTCAAGTAAAGTTATGTATCATACATCCATATATTGTTGTATTAATAAAATAAAAACACGTTTTGATGTTATAGCCTGCATAGAAGGAACGACTTCGAGTCAAATAGTAAGTAACAAAATAATAACAGAATCATTTTTGAATATTATGTCATACCGATTATCTTATTTTGATAGTATATTAATAGAAAGTTGCAGTAGAGGAACGAATCGTATTGATCATATTAATGAAATCGATGTCCCACAAAAACAAAAAATAACATATACAACCCATAATACTTATGTCAAAGGAATGAATTTAATATGTATTGGTTCGTATATTAATAAAAGATTTGCGAAAGATGGAATTGTTAATTGTTTATTAATTGATGGTAATAATGTTTATAAAGGTGAAATGACAAATAATAAATACACTCCTGGAAAGTGGGAAAATGAACCATTAATAACTACATCTGATGGTGTCGAGGTATCAGATGGAGAAAATACTGTAAAGTTTCAGAAACAAAAATTTCCTTAATTAATACCAATAATAATTGATATTAATTAAATATTTTCATCAAGTGAAATAACAAAAAATGGCAAACATTCAGACATTAATAATTAATCAATTTTTTTAATTGATTTCGTCATAGTCATCATCGATTGTAATTTCGTCTTTGAGTAAGTTAGTTATGATAGTTTTGAGACAATTACATGAATGATCTTTATTGTATTCGGCAAAAAATCCTGGATATGTTTCCTCAACAATTAGTTTCAGTGATTTTTCATTTTTGATAACATATTTTGATTCCCGAAATAATGTGATAATATATTTAATGACCTCATTAACTTTACTTTTGCGCATAATGCGAGTAAAATTAATAATATGAGGGTATGACAAAACAAAAAATGGTATTAATAATGTCAATATTCTATTATTTCTTACACTATGCGACCTTTCAATCAAGTTATTAAGATAATACATAAATAAATTATTATAATATGTGTCACGATGAATTTGATTTTTGTCTCTTTTAATGTATGGGTCAAACCAATGATCATCTATCATAAATGATTTTAATACAGTTTCATCAATTTTAAGTTTTATTGGTTTAAGATGCCATATTTTACAAAATATGTCAGAAACATAAGCATGATATTCTTGATCAAATTCTGTGTTGTTAATTAAATTAGTTTTAATAATATGGTCTAATGCATTATCGAGTAATAATTGATGATCTCTGGAATAACAAAAATCACTGAATAAATTTAAACAATAATCAAATTCTTCATCATGAATAGCATGTTTCAAAAGTGTGGATATTGATGGTATGTATTTCTCATGTAATGTTGAAATTTTATTAACAAATGCCGGTATGCTTGTTTCTGAGACATTTGTCATTAAATATGTCGTACCCAGTTTAAGGTGAGAGTCACTGTTAACATCAATTATTTTAACTAATACATCGATATCTAATGAATCACATGATGTGCAAATAATGAATGGAAAATAACGAACAAACCGTTGACAATAAACAATATTTTCTTTCAAATATTCATACAATATTTTTTCATGATTGTTCATTTTATCACCAGATATGAATAATATGACACCATTTGCTTTTTTGAATCGTCCATAAGCGTCATTTAATTCTCTTTGCAACGTATACAAGTTATGAAAACGATCAAATAATTGACGATGATCTTTCAGTAATTTAATGTATTTAATCCAAAGTTTGCAATCAAAAAAAATGACAGTAAATCCTAAATCGTTTGACATTGAATTATAAATTACGGAATAAATTATTTATCAATTTTTTTCGTAACTTACTGTTATGAAAAAAATAAATAAAACTTATTACCAAATCACACCAACATCTTCTGGCATAAATCCAACCAAATCGTTTTCACGACAATAAATTTCCCAAGCTTCACATCCTTTCTTGTATTCTGGCCAAGCTCGACCGCACATAGTAAATAGTTCATAACCGAGCACCGTTTTACCACTGTCTTTAATAAATTGATTGAATTGTATGACAAATTTGTTGTAGTTCGGTTTTGTCAGTGGTGCAACACCTTTGATGGCTTCACGCTCCATTTCACCAGTTCTCATACCATTAGCATCAATCGTAATACCCCTGTCTTGTCCAGAATGGCTAGAATCTTGATTCATGTTTGTTTTTAATTACTAGTATTATAGTAATTATAAAAATCAATTTTTTACAATAAGTAAACATATTTGACTGTTCTTGGGATCTTATGATAATATTCTTTGTGTATTTTCAAGTATTTGACCGTTTTTGGTATTTTAAATGAAAAATCTTGTTTGGCCATCATTTGCAAATGAGTCAATTTCCAAAAACCTAATGATAAGATGGTACAATAACAAGTCAATGAGAGTAAAGAAAATGTAAAAGGTTTGATGTCATGAGTAAAACTTTGACCAAGTGTTAAATATTGAATTGATGATGGTAAATTATCAATACATTGGTTAAAATCAACGTCAAAAATAATTCTAACTAATGATGATGGCAAATTATTGACGGGTTGATTAAAACATTCACCAAATTTGAGAAATAATAATGATGGTGCAACAATATTATCGAGTGATTGATTAAACTGTTCTGATAATTTCAAATATGTTAATGATGATGGTAATTTTAACACTGGTTGATTAAATTCGCTATATCCTCTAAAAATGATGCGAACGACTGATGATGGTAGATTATCAATTGGTTGATTAAATTTGACATTAAAAATGATGGTCTTGACGGTTGAGGGTAAATTATTTATTGGTTGATTAAAATAAAAACCGAAATTGAGAAAAATGATATTGTCTGATAATAAGTGATCAACAGGATGATTAAAATAAATACTAAATGTTAAATGTGTTATTGCTGGATAAAGTATTTTCAAATTATCAATTTCTGTGTTAAACAAATTACTGAAATTAATATGAAATTTTAATGGTGTATTTCTTTTTTTTAAGAAGGTGTTTAATGTTAATGACACAGATAATGGAATATCTGATAATGTAAGATATTGGATTGTCGAATGTAGGACATCAATACGTTGATTGAAACATTGACCAAATTTGATATGTGTGATTGATTCAGGTAAATAATTTACGGGATGATTGAAATATTCACCAAAATAGAGATATTTGATTTTGTTTGGTAAATTATCAATAGTATGATTGAATGTTTTTCCAAATTTCAGAAACAGTAAATCTGGAGTTAATGTTTTCAGAATATTAATTCCATTATCAAACTCATCACCAAAACATAAAAATTTTAATGACGAAGGTAATATTTTTTTAATATTACCAAAATAATTACCATCAAAAATGACATGTGTTAATGTAGATGGTAATTTGTGGTTATCAGCTACATCAACATCAAATTTAATATGTGTTAATGATACAGTATTGAAATTTAATATACTAATCATGCTTTTTATTATTAGTATTTTTGTTGTTTGTGGAATGATATCAGTATATGAATATATTTTTGACACATAAAAAGGATATTTTGTTTTATCGTTTTGTGTAAGAGTACAACATTGTATATGTTGGATAATTCGCAATATAAATAGTGATTTCGAACATGAATAAAATTGAGCTAATGTGTTATTTGTCAAATATTTGAGAATATCTGATTGTAATTCATAGGATAAATTAATCATTTATCTTATGAATCAATGATAATTTATTAATCAATTTTTTCATAACAGACTAACATACTTAACTGTTCTTGGGATCTTATGATAATATTCTTTGTGTATTTTCAAGTATTTGACCGTTTTTGGTATTTTAAATGTGAAATCTTGTTTGGCCATTATTTCTAAATGAGTCAATTTCCAAAAACCCAATGATACGATGGTACAATAACAAGTCAACGAAAGTAAAGAAAATGTAAAAGGTTTGATATCATGAGCAAAATTTTGTCCCAGTGTTAAATATTGAATTGACGATGGTAAGTTATCAATACATTGGTTAAAATCAGAGCCAAAAATAATTCGTACTAACGATGATGGCAAATTATTGACGGGTTGATTAAAACAATAACCAAATTTGAGAAATAATAATGATGGTGCGACGACATTATCAAGTGATTGATTAAATTTTTCTGATAATTTCAAGTAAGTCAATGATAATGGTAAATTTAATATTGGTTGTTTAAAAAGTGACCAATCGTGGAAAATAATGCGATTGACTGATGTTGGTAAGTTATCAATTGGATGGTTAAATTTAAAATTAAAAATAATAGTTTTGAGTGTAGATGGTAAATTATCGACTGAATGGTTAAAATTATAACCAAATTTTATGAAAATAGTGTTTTCTGGTAATAAGTGAGAGATAGGTTGATTAAAAGATTCACGAAATGTTAAGTGTGTGTTTGTGGGATGAAGTAATTTTAGATCATCAATTTCTGTGTTAAACCAATTATTGAAATGGATGTGAAATTTTAATGGTGTTTGTCTTTTCTTTAAATACGTGTTTAATGTTAGTAACACTAATAATGGAATATCTAAGAGTGCAAGATATTGAATGGATAGAGGTAATTTGTCAATATGTTGATTGAAATAATTTCCAAATTTGATATGTGTGATTGATTCAGGTAAATTATTTACCGGATGATTGAAAAATTTACCAAAATAGAGATATTTGATTTTGTTTGGTAAATTATGGACTGAATGATTGAATGATTCTCCGAGTTTCAGAAACAATAAATCTGGAGTCAATGTTTTCAGAATATTAATTCCATCATCAAACTCATCACCAAAACATAAAAATTTTAATGACGAAGGTAATATTTTTTTGATATTACCAACAAAATTACCATCGAAAATGACATGTGTTAATGTTGATGGTAATTTATTAATAAAAACATCTTCAGTGGCGGTAAATTTGACGTATTTTAACAATAATTTACTATTAATATCCGCGATACTAACAAAATTTTCTAATATTAGAATTTTTGTTGTACTTGGAGGGTCATCAGTGTGTAAATATGTTTTTGAGACATAAAAAGGATATTTTGTCTCATCTTTTTTTATCAGTGTGCAACATTGTACAGGTAGAATAATTCGTAAGATAAATAGTGATTTTGAATATGAATAAAGTTGTGCTAATGTGTTATTACTCAAATATTTGAGAACATCTGATTGTAATTCATAGGATAAATTGATCATTTGTCTTATGAATTAATAATGGTTTATTAATCAATTTTTTCATCTAAGTATTTCCTGATCTTCTTACCAATCTTTTTATCTCTGTAATAAAAATGAATAACAAGATTATCTGACCACTGATCCATGTCGTTATCTATTCTGACAACAAATTTACTCGTCTCTTCAGTTATGTCAAATGATCCATAGGGATCATCGCTCTCATTAAAAATAAAAAAGAATTCATCATCGCGTACTGTGACCTCGAGGAATTCTTTAAGAACATCGAGATTTTTGAATTTGTATGCTGTATTATGATAATGTGTCGTCGTTTCATGACAACTGTGTGAATGGCCTTCAATTGTTACAAGGATATCGGTGTCTTTGACATTAATTTTATCGACGTAACCGGTAATACTTTGTGGATAAATTCGATCGATATTTTCTTCTGGAAGATGTGCACCAATTGATATTAAGTGGGCATAACCGTTACTTAATTTGTTATTAATTTTAAGGTTTTTGAAAATTAAATTGATATCAGATGGTATTAGTTTTGGTTGTAGGATGTCATTGATAATTTCGATATTGAATGATTCACCAATGATTATGATGTGGAGATTTTCAATGTAGTGTAAATCATCGACAATTCTTCGTGAAGTTTCGGTGCATTCTAATTCATAATTAGTTTCAAGATTGAATGAAATTGATTCTGATGACAAATGATAACCAGTTATGAGTGGATGATAGCGATCGTCGTCATTATTGAGTGATTGATTGAATAAGACACAGAAAAGTGATGTATTTGTTTCGCAATTAAGGAATGATATTGCTTCAGTGACTTCGGAGAAGATGTAGGTTTCATTGACATTTCGACTGTAGATTTCTTCCATGTCTTGGTACTTTGTGATGGCATCAAGGTTTGATTCAATGTTGCCTTTTAGGTGAATGATGATGTTATTGTTATGTTCATGGAGTAAGTCTTGAATGTGTATTGGGTGTTGATTGGTGTAGGTTGTGTACATTACTTTAATTTTAGGGGTTTATTTTTATGTTGAGTTGTCATAAAATCAATAAATAATTTTATCGGTTTTATTGATCATTCATAATCTTAAGATATTCAAATATTTTTTTAGTTGTCTCATAATTTTCACAATAAAACCGTATTTCCAGTTTTTTACGCCACTCATCATCATCATCTGTATCCAATTTGATCATAATTTCATTTTTTTCATATTTGATTAAATTAAATCCATGTGATCTCAATTCAGGTAGAGGAACATCATCATTTTCTGGAGTGTATTTTAAAAATTTTTTAAGTGTTTTAATATTTTGAAATTTAAATACTTCATTATGATGATAATTTTTGGTTCTGTATACACTCCTTACACAACATGTGCTTTTATCCACTGATTCACGTTTATTATAATAAGAAATACCATTAATAGTAACCAATATATCAGTATTATCAATATCTATTTTTTTAATGTATTCATTGATATTTATGGGAATATGACAATCACCATAATTTAAGCTATTTTCGGCATTAATATTTAAATCATCGAAATTCAAATGTTTTGGTGATGGTACCAAAAATCGTCGTATCATCAAATTTAATAGATATATCCACTTTTTATCAGCGATAATTGTAATTTTCAGATTTTCTTCATAATGAAAATCATCAGATACCTTGCGTGAATATTTTGCACTCAATTCATATTTATTGAATAAATTGAATTTAATCATTTCATTGGAATTTTTATAATTTGATATTGTTGGATAATAAGGTGTTTCTTTACTACTAGTAATAGATTTATTGAATAATACGCAAAATAAATTATTTTTGTTCATGCAATCTAAAAATTCAAAAACATCTGAAATCTCATCACATAAATATGTCTCATCCACAATACGACAATATTTATCATCGATCTCTTCATATTTTTTTATTACATTCAAATTTGATTCAACATATCCATTCAAATGAATTACTATCATATTCAATCCATTTTTGTGTTTCGTAATTAAATTTCTGACGAATGCAGGATTTTGATCTTCTTTTGTAGTGTATTGGAGCTTCATTAATTATCCAAATTTTATTATCCACATAATTTTTTTGCGTTTAATAAATATTGGTATTTAAGCACAGATTATCAAGATGTAAATAAATAAATGGTAATTTCTATATATTCAAAAAATAATTCTATTTCCCAAGTAAGGTAAAAAATAGACTGTTTATTTTCAATTGGTAACTTTTTTTGATTACCAATGTGAAAAAACGTCATTTTCAGTAATAATGCTATTTTTTGAAAATAAACATAAAATTATCAATTATCTATTTAATAATGTTATTTGATAATAGATTGTTCCATGAATATTCACAATTACAAAGGAGTATTGTTATTTACATATTAACTAATATTTTTGTTGAGTTATGTTCATGTTCATTTGATAGATTCTATGATTTTCATAATTTAATGACATCTTGTTTGAATGATGTTAAGAATGACAAAATATTATGTTTTGCTAATAACACACAAGATATTAATCATGATATCATAGATATATTGAAATTTATCATTGAATCAGTGACATACAATGACAAAATATTTTACACATATGACATGAAAACATTAGGCCGTTTTTTCTGTAACATCAAAGGTAAAATTATAACATTAATTAATGATCAATACTGTGAGTATGATCATAGTGAGTTAGCCAATCATAAAATAAGATTTCACAATTTGGTTACATCGAGTAACTACAAGAATAATGCTATTATTGTTTCAAATATTGATATGTTTAAAAAATATGATAAAAGGCTATTTACTGCATATGATTTATCGAAATGTGTTCTCAATAAAAATATTGGAAAATGGTTACAATTTGATGATATTAATTATGCATTTCGTGCTTATTTTAAAAATCAAAGTCGAATCAAGTGTAATATACAAGAACATATGTTCAATGATAGTATTTATGAATCATTTAATAAATTTTTAGACAAAACGGGATTATTGAAAAATGATATGACCTTTGATTATTATTATTACATATTTACAAAATATTGCCCTACAATATCTAACCTAAATATTGAAACACTGATTATTTCATTTAGAAAATGTTTAAAGACCATTCGACGTAGATTCAAAATAAAAATAAATGATGATTCAATTGAAATAACAAATGTGATACTGTTAAAAAGAAACATGACTAGTCATAAGATACCAACAATTGCTTGTTTCATTGTTGATATGTTTCTCTTAAAAAGAAACGGTATTATGATGAAATTGAAACAATTTTATCAACAATATATGACATATGTTAAAATAGTTTTTAGAACTGATATTACTATTAAAGTACGATCATTTAGGAAGAAACTGAATGAACTATTTGAATATGATATTGTAATACGACATAATGGAAGGTACAGAATTGAAATTGAATTTACTAATTTAAAAAAAATATGTTATAATAATACTTGGTTATTAGATCTTGATGTATATGAACCAAGGAATAAATAGTAAATACTGATGATTAATCGATCATTGTTATTTAACAAACACCAATATAGAAGTGAATATATACAGAGTATGATCATGAATAATCTTTTCCCAATAAAATAAAAAAATTATAAAAAAATATATTTAATTGGGAAAATGAAAAACGACCAATCATTTCTGTTTGGCAACTTTATTCTATCGAATAAATTTTATTGACTATTATTATTTACATGAGGGAAAAAAGTTACCAAACAGAAATGATTGGTCGTTTTTCATTTTCCCAATTAAATATATTTTTTTATAACTTTTTTATTTTATTGGGAAAAGATTATTCATGACGATACTTTAGTATATATCCTCTCTTATACAGTGTTTCTTAAATAACAATGATCGATTAATCATCAGTATTTACTATTTTAATAGATTTAATAGCTTTTACTATTATTGTTATGCAATAATTAATTTTAACAGTCATAATTAGATAGTAGAGGCTCAATAGAAAGTATTTTTAATTTTGTTAAAATTAAATAGAATTGTAACATATTTTTTTAAGAACAGACTTGAGATACTATTTGGTTATAATGTTATGATATGATGAAAGGTTTAGTTATTTAAAAAATATGTTATGATTGTAATTTATTATTATACCTTGATGTATATAAATAAAACAGTAAATACTGATGATCAGTCGATCATTGTTATTTAATAAACACTGTATAAGGGAGGATATATACTAAAGTATCGTCATGAATAATCTTTTCCCAATAAAATAAAAAAATTATAAAAAAATATATTTAATTGGGAAAATGAAAAACGACCGATCATTTCTGTTTGGTAACTTTTTTCTATCGAACAAATTTTATTGACTATTATTATTTACATGAGGGAAAAAAGTTACCAAACAGAAATTATCGGTCGTTTTTCATTTTCCCAATTAAATATATTTTTTTATAATTTTTTTATTTTATTGGGAAAAGATTATTTGTAACAATACTCTATATGTTCACTCCTATATTAGTATTTTCTTAAATAACAATGATCGATTAATCATCAGTATTTACTGTTTTAGTAGATTTAATGGCTTTTACTATTACTATACAAAACTTAGTTTTAAAATTTTGGCTCTACAACTATTTTTGGTTGTAATTTTCATGAATATAATATCCAAATAATGTATAAATACAAATAAATTTTAGTAAAATCAATGGTCTGATTATAATATCAGTCAGATTTAAAATTTAATCATTGAGCAAATTTTTGGTAGTAATTTGCATACAACTTATTTCTAAAATAAAATATAATATATAAACAAGTTAGATGTTTGGTGACAAAGATGAAGAATACAGTTTGAGAGCATTGATAAATATGGGAGTAACACCACCAGTTGGTTTTGATAACATTGTAGTCTCGAAAGACTATTGTGATAGTTATTTCATTCGAGTACCAAATGGCTTTTATTTTTGGGATGCTCTGAAGAAAAAAGCTGAATGGCTTACTACAGATGAATTTGAGACAAAATATTACACGACTCATGCTGTCGCACTTAAATTTCCTGATCTTGAAGATAAAGTGGTATTATTTGATTATGTACTCAATGGTGATATTTATCATCTAAACACAAATGTTAATTGTGAAAAAGCATATACGTGTGTGATAGATGATGAAAAGTATCTTAATATTCCACGGAATCGTAAATTCACTGAAGTGAAATTATTTAAGGATTTTCCGAGATACATTAAAAAAAAAGTTATTGTTTTCCTGATCTATCTTTATAAAAATATTTCTAAATGTAGGAGAAGTAAATTTAAACTGATACATGATATATTTATGCACATTATAACATCACGTAAAATGAAAAATATTGGATTACATCTGCATTCTAATGATCAAATAATTTTACTGTTTGATTTTTTAATTGAACATGTGATTGGCAAGGATAATGCATTTGTACTTAATAATTTGGCAGTCAATCACGCGTCATTAATTGGAAAATCAATCGCAGTATTGAACAATAAAAAACGTTACAATCCAGTCAAAGTTATGACAGTACGGAATCAAATAGGTAACTTAATTTCTGTAGATGTAGATGATGAAAAAAATGATGCAAATCTTGTTATCATTACAAAACAAAATTTGTTAAATAAAAAATTAAATGATGATAATTTTTTAACTATCAATTTATCATCGTACGTTATGGATGAAGAGTTAAAAAAATGTTTAAATGATGGTGAATTTGGCGAGGCATTATATTGGTATGCTGAAGAATATATGATAAATTATGATAAAAATTCCAAAGACAAAAATATAATTATTGAATACGATGATGATATTGATATTGATGAAATATATGGAGAATTTATTCGATATCTAATAAATCAGCAAATATTTAAAAAAAAAATATTGTCAATAACTGATTTTACAATGGAATATTATGATTTTTGTAAAAAAAAATATTCAAGCACTGAAATTTTTGATCCTGATAAATTTATGATACTTTATGATGATTTTTCTATTACCAATAACAATAAAAAAAGAAAAAGTATGAAAGCGATGGAAAATAAAATGCAAATTGATACATTGATGGTCATCAAAAGTATTTTGAATGTCAATAATGCATTGATAAATGAATATGTTAAGGATATGATAATTTTACCGAAGAAAAATGTTAATAAATATTTTAGCACAGTTTACGATAAATTTGAGTTATATTGTCTATTAGTTTACAATGAAACTTCAATAATGAAAAAATCAAAAGCAAGAATTGAAATCAATGAGAATTTTGGTAAGAAAATTATCACAGAATCTTATGATGGTGGAAAAAGAAATATTATGAAACTATCTTCAAGTAAAATAAGCATGGATAGCGATATATTCAATAATTTAGATATTGTACACAATAAATCTAGTTCCAAAACAAAAACAAGAAGTAACAGAGGAAGAGGGAAGAAAGACACTGAAGATTAGATAATCATTTTTCAAATTAATTTTTATTAACCTGAAAAATAAAAATTATTTAACATCGAAATGATCAGATCTATTACCAATAAGAAAACTGTTTAATTTTTTAGTAAATGATTCTGACATTTTTTCGATATTTTTCAAATGTTTGTTTGTTTTATCATGTCTTGTTTTTTGCCTGCGTGAACATTGAGTATTACATAAAACACATATATATTTATCGTCAGATGCACTCTTAAATGTTTTGTCGTAATCAGATAATACAGTCAAAATAAATCTATTTGTCAATTCAATGTTTCTCTCTAAAATATAATCAAAATGATCGTCTTTCATATAATTATTTGTCATACTCATTGTTAACTACAATAAATTAAGTTTTTATTTTTACATTGTTAATTATATTTTACGCTAAAAATGTCGGACAAAACATTGCGTTTTACTACATTATATTATTCAACCATCAATCATCTATATCACCGAATAAAGTATCATTCAATTTTTTAGCTATTTTCTGCGATAACTTTTTTACATTGTTTAAATGTTTATTTGTCTTTTCATGTCTTGCTTTCTTTGTTCTAGAACATTGGCAATTACATAAGACACATGAAAATTTATCTTCTTGTACATCTCGATACATTTTATCGAGATTCACCAAAACTCTCATGATAAATTTTTCTGATAATTCATTATTCATTTCATATGCGTTAATAAAATATTCCTTTTTCAAAAAATCGATCGACATATTAATATTATAAAAAAGGTCTAATTTTAAACCGGTTTTATTTCAATATCCCATTTAGTGTTTTTGCGAATTCATCTTTCAAATTTCTCATATTTATGATATGAGATTGTGATTGTTTGTGTGCCACTTTGATTGATCGTTTACATTGACGATTACACACTAAGCATGTAAAATAATCTTCATCATATTTGCGAAAAACATTATCATGTCTTTTTATGACCATTTCAACAAATTCATCAGCCAAATCATTATTAGCTTTTAATATTTTAAGTTGATGTTGTCTTTTTGGATTATTATCTGACATTATTAAATAGACAACCATTATTTTATAATATTTTCATAGGAATGATTAAAAATAACATAAAAATAAATATATCAAATTTAACAATGCCAAAGATTAAAGCATGTATATCGAAACAACTAAGGAACACAGTATGGTATATATTTAACGAAAATAAAAAACACAGAAAATGCATGAGTTGTAAACGATCCAAAATAAATAAATCAAATTTTTATTGTAGTCACATTATTGCTGAAGTAAAAGGTGGATCACAAAATATTAATAATTTAATACCATTATGTTCAGAATGTAGTGATTCCATTAACACTGAAAATTTTTATACATTTGCTAGTCAAATACAAGGTATTGATGAAAATATCATTGAAAAAAGAGTACAAAACAAAATTGATAAATACAAGGAGGAAATAGAAAAACAAGATCCTTCACCAATTTACACTGATAAAAAAAATTTTAAAGATTTTCCATTGCATGTTAAAAAGATGGTCATTAGTTTTTTAGATGATCTTTTCATAAACATAAATGGTGGAAATGTGATCAGATATGATTTTTTACATGAAAAATTTATGGAAATTTTTGCTCTTGAAAAAATAGACAATGTAGCACTATGTTTTCATTCCAATGAAAAAGTAATGAAATTATTCAAATTCATTGAAGAACATGTCGTTGGAACTAGAAATACATATACGGCAAATAATTTGAGTAATTTTGGATTTAGGAATTCAAATTTGTCGGGTAAATCTCTTGTCATTCTAAACAATAAAAGGGATTATAACCCTGTCGAAATAACAAATATACGATCAAAGTTAAAAAATGTCGTTTCAACAGAATTATCACGCGAGAAAAAATTTAAAAATAGTTCCAGTTTTGTCATTGTTACCAAAAGAAATATATTAAAAAGAAATAATAATGATAGTGATAATGCTTTTATCACTATTGATTTGACAAATTATGTAATGAATGCTGAATTAGAAAACAATTTGAAGATGAATGGTGCTGAAATGGGTGAAGCACTTTATTGGTATTCCTATGATTATTTGAAAAACAATAAGCGATTAAATATCAAACAAATTGACATGAATTTATTTGAGATGAATGACGGTAATGTATTTAGTTCATATCTTGTATATTTACGTGAAAAACAAATTTTTAAAAATAGAATATTATCGATTGATGATTTTTTTATTGAATACAAATCATTTTGTGAAATTAAATATGGATCAATGTATTATTACGATGCAAATAAATTTTTAGTTTTGTACAATGATTTTAGATCAATAAATGACATCAAAAAAAACAAACATATGAAGAGTATTGAAAATAAATTGCATATTGATAATTTAATAGTCATCAAAAGTCTAATCAATCGAAACAAATATGATTTAATACTTGAATACGTTAAAGATGTATTACTTTTTGAGAAAAAGAATATGAATGTTTATTTTAGTGAGGAATACAAAAAATTTAAGTCATATTGTTTGTTAGTACATAATAGATCTCCAATTACAAAGACATCAGAAACGAGAATATTTATTAATAAATGTTTTGGTAAAGACACAATTCGTGAACCACGTAAAATTATGAAAATATCATGGAAATATATGCTTGAAACATGTAAAAATGATAATTTATTCAATAGTTTAGATATTGAACACAAAAAGAAAAGAAGTAATCGTGGAAGAAGTAAGAAAGACGACGATGACTAAACATATATTTAATTTTTCGATTAATAAAAAATTAATCGAAAAATCATTTAATAACCATTATGTTCAGAATACAGTGATTCTATTCACTCAGTCACCCAGCGTTCTTGATACTTATCATAATAAGTATGTACAGATTCACGTTTCTCTGCCTGTATACCAAACAATATATACTGCATGCGTTCACTATAGGAATCAGATTGAACGTATTTCTTCTTCGGTTTCTCATCATCAGAATCTGAATAAATTACTTTCTTCTTCGTTTTCTTCGGTTTCTTCGGTTTTTCATCAAAATCAAAAGCCTTCCTACTGATTATTGTCTTTTCATTTTCAGTCTTCTCGGTGTTTTTGAAGACCATCTTCACGTTTTCTCCATCAAAAATCACCTTAGACGAAGCAAGTACTCTAACACTCTTTGCAATGAAATCACCTTCAATAGGAAGAGAACCAGAACCCGTGCTCACTTCAATAACAGCGTCAGTGTTCATTGTTGATGATAACGTATTTTTAATTATTACAATAATAGTATCTAAAAATATCAATTTTTTCCTAAGACTGTAAGTCGAAAGAAATAAATTGTAAGCAGTTGGCTTCAATTTTTTTAAGAACCAAATCTCACCACATAAGAGTGTAAGTGTTGACCAACAATTTGCACCATATTCTCATACTCATTTCCAATAGTATATTCATGAAGAGCCATCAACAATACATTAACTGATACCTCAAATTCCTGTAAATCCACTTTCTGATTCATTTCAGCCAATTTCAGAAATATCTTATGTTTTATCTTGGAATATTTCTCAATCTCCACATGACAATTAATTAATAAAGCACCCAAATGATGTAATTTCTTCGGATAATCTTCAACTATACCTAAATAATTTGACGAAAGTAAAAAACTCTCATTAATGTATTCTCGATCAAAATTCTTCTCCTGACACATTTTCTCCAGAACACCAATTCTTTGCACAATCTCTGCTTCTGTCATCGGTACAAATGTCTGTATCTTCTCCTGACACACAGAAATCAAATATGCCAAACGTTTAGTCTCATCTGAAGGACATAAAGTCAACAAATGATCATGATACGAATTAATTACCTTACCATAAAAGATATTCTGATCAAGCATTTTCTGAAGTCTATCACACATGTCATTGGTCGTCATGTTTGAAGTAATTATACTTCATATTTAAGACTATGATAATCAATTTTTTCATACAAAATAGACATATTTGACTGTCTTTGGTATTTTATTGGCGTGCTCTTTCGAAATTATCAGATATTCCACTGATTTTGGAATTTCAAATGGTAAATAATATGCATCTATAATTTCCAATCGTTTGAGTAAAGGTTGATGTATATTTTTTAGTCTTGTTTGAACTATCATACAATTATATGTCAACGAAATCAAAGATAAATGATCAAAATGATGGCAAAATTCGTAACCAACTGTCAAGTATTTCACCGATTGTGGTATGTTGTCAAGTGACTGATTAAAATTATCACCCAAAATAACTCTTACCAAAGTTTCAGGTAAATGATTAATCGGCATATTAAAACACGATCCGAATTTCAAAAAACGTAACGGTGATATTATATGATCGAACGATTGATCGAAATGTCTTGATAGCTTCAGATAAGTCAATGATGATGGTAACTGGCTAATTGGTTGATTAAAGCTACCATCAAAACTAAAAATGATTTTATTAACTGATTGTGGTAAGTTATCAATTGATTTATCAAACCAGTGACCAAATATGACAGTTTCTAATGATGATGGCAAATGATCGACCGATTGATTGAAATAATATCCAAAATGAATAAAAATAACACTTGATGGTAACTGATCGACTGATTGATTGAAACGTCGACGGAATTTTAAACGTTTAATAGTTGGATAAAGCAACTTTAAATTATTAATTTGTGATTCAGAATCTTGATAAAGATGAATCGATAAGTGTGAATGAGTCTGTTTTTTTTGTATAAATGTATGAAATGACAAAGACACGATTAATGGTACATCTGTTAGAATAATTTGTTCAATTGATTGTGGTAATTCATCGATTGATCTAGAGAAACATCGACCTAATTTAAGATGTGTTAATGTTAATGGTAATTTATTGACATGCTGATTAAAACAATAGCCAAAACTAAGATATTTCAATGATACAGGTAATTCATCAACACTATTATTAAAATGATCACCAAATTGTAAAAACTGCAAATTAGGTGTTGATAATTGTAAATCGTCAATATTCTGATTGAATGATGTATCAAATTTGAGATATCGCAATGATTTCGGTAAAATTCCTTTGATATGATGACCTAATAACGTACGAAATCCAAAAATAAGATGTGTGACTGATGATGGTATAGAACATTGTGAATTAAAATGATCACTATTAAAATTAAATTTGATGTATTTTACTGATGGTGGTAAATTTTCAAGTGATATCTTGTTTTTAATAATTAATACTCTGATAGTCTTTGGTATTTCATCCAACTTCAAATGTATTTTTGTAATATGATATGCCGGTAGTGTACCTTCATCTTTCAAAATAGAACAAGATTGTATATGATTCATTTTCCGTAAAATGAATGACAATTTCGTACATTGATAAAATGCAAAGAGAGATTTATTAGATAAATGTTTTGATACATCCGATTGTAATTCATAAGACAAAGTATCCATTTGACTTATGAATTAATAAGGTTCAATTAATCAATTTTTTATGTAAAACAAACAAATTTTACCGTCTTTGGTACTTTGTTTGCATACTTTTTCGAAATTTTCACATATTCGACTGATTTCGGTATTTCAAATGGTAAATAATATGCATCTGCAATTTCCAATCGTTTAAGCAGAGGTTGATGTATTTTTTTTGGTCCTGTTTGAAATGTCATACAGTTATATGTCAATGAAACTAAAGATAAATGATCAAAATCATGACAAAAATTGTGACCAAGTGTCAAGTATTTCACCAATTGTGGTATGTTGTTTAGTGGTTGATTAAAACCATGACCAAAAATAACTCTTACTAAAGTTTCAGGTAAATTATTTATCGGCATATTAAAAGACGATCCGAATTTCAAAAAACGTAACGGTGATGTTATATGATCGAGTGACTGATTGAAATGTCTTGATAGTTTTAGATAAGTTAATGATAATGGTAACTGACTGATCGGGTGATTAAAGTTACCATCAACACTAAAAATGATTCTATTAACTGATTGTGGTAAATTATCAATTGATTTTTCAAAACTGTAACCAAATATAACAGTTTCTAATGATGATGGCAAATGATCGATAGCTTGATCGAAATAATGTCCAAATTGAATTAAAATAACAGTTGATGGTAACTCATCGACTAATTGATTGAAATAACGTCCAAATTTCAAACGTTTAATACTTAAACGGAGCAACTCTAAATTATTGATTCGTGGATCAAATTCTTTATCAAAAAGCAACTCTAAATTATTGATCAGTGGATCAAATTCTTTAACAAAATGAATCGATAAGTGTAAAGGGATTTGTTTCTGTTGTATAAATGTGTGAAGTGATAAAAAAACAATTATTGATACTTCTGTTAGAATAATTTGTTCAATTGATTGTGGAAGTTCATCAATTGATTTAGAAAAACATCGACCTAATTTAATATGTGTTAGGGTTGGTGGTAATTTATTAATGTATTGATTAAAACGATAGCCAAAACTAAGATATTTCAATGATAGAGGTAATTCATCAACACTACAATTGAAATAATCACCAAATTGTAAACACTGCAAATTAGGTGTTGATAATCGTAAAGTATCAACAGATGTATTAAAATAATCACCAAATTTGAGGTACAATAATGATTTTTGAAAAATGCTATTCACATTAGAAGAAAAATATATTCCAAAAATAAGATGTGTAACAGATGATGGTACAGAATATGGTGAACTTAAATTTTCACCATTAAAATTAATGTATTTTACTGATGGTAAATTTTCAGGTGGTATATGGTTGTCCGTAATTAATACTCTAATATTCTTTGGTATTTCATTTATACGTAGATGTATTTTTGTAATATGATATGCTGGACGTTTACCATCATCTCTCAAAATAGAACAACACTGTATATGATGATTCATTTTCCGTAAGATAAATAACAATTTCGTACATCGATAGAATGAGAAGAGAGATTCATTAGATAGATGTTTTAAGACATCCAATTGTAATTCATAAGACAAAGTATCCATTTGACTTATGAATTAATAAGGTTCAATTAATCAATTTTTTATGTTAAAATAACATACTTAACAGTCTTTGGGACTTTATATGCATAATCTTTAGAAATTTTCACATATTCCACTGATTTTGGTATATCAAATGGTAAATAATATGCATCTCCAATTTCCAATCGTTTCAGTAGAGGTTGATGTATTTTTTGTGGTCCGGTTTGGAATGTCATACAGTTATATGTCAATGAAACCAAAGATAAATGATCAAAATCATGACAAAAATCGTGACCAACTGTCAAGTATTTTACCGATTGTGGTATGTAGTCAAGTGGCTGGTTGAAATCATCACCAAAAATAACTCTCACTAAAGTTTCAGGTAAATGACAAATTGGCATATTAAAAAACTCACCAAATTTCAAAAAACGTAGTGGTGATGTTATATGATCAAATAATTGATTATAATGCCTTGATAACTTCAAATAAGTTAACGAAGATGGTAATTGAGCAATTGGCTGATTAAAATCACCATCAGTACTAAAAATAATTCTATTGACAGATTGTGGTAAGTTATCAATCAATTGATTAAAACACTGATCAAATATGACAGTCTCTAATAGTGATGGTAGATGATCGACAGACTGATCGAAATAGTATCCGAATTGAATAAACATAACAGTTGATGGTAAATTATCGACTAATTGATTGAAATTTTGACCAAATTTTAAATGCCTAATACTCGGACAAAGTAACTCTAAATTATCAATTTGTGTATCAAATTGTTTATTAAACTGAATAGATAAATGTAGAGGTGTTTGTTTCTTTTGCATGAACGTATGTAGTGATAAAAAGACGATCATTGGTACTTCTGACAAGATTATTTGTTCAACTGATGGTGGTAATTTATTAATTGATTGATTAAATGTTTCACCAAATTTAATATGTGTTAACGATGATGGCAATTTGTTCACTGGACAATTAAAATTGTAGCCAAAACTGAGATATTTTAATAATAAAGGTAATTGGTCGACATTACAATTGAAAGCATTACCAAATTTTAGATAACGTAAATTAGGCGTTGATAGTTGCAAATCATCAATATTCAGATTAAATAATATGCCAAATTTCAGGTATTGCAATGATTTCGGTAAAATTCCTTTGATACGACGATCGAAAAACCTTCCAAAAATGAGATGTGTGACTGATGGTGGTATAAAAAAGCAAGAACTAAAATAAGTACAATCATATTTAATGTATTTTAGTGATGTAAATTTTTTCGATAAGGCATCATTTTTCGTTATGAATATTCTGATATTCTTCGGTATTTTATCCGCACGTGAACATATTTTTGAAATATGATATGCAGGACATGGACCGTCATCTTTCAAAATAGAACAACACTGTATATGATTCATTTTTCGTAAGATAAATGACAATTTCGTACATTGATAAAATACGAAGAGAGATTTATTAGATAGATGTTTTGAGACATCTGATTGTAATTCATAAGACAAAGCATCCATTTGACTTCTGAATTGGTAAGGTTCAATTAATCAATTTTTTATGTAAAAGTAACATACTTAACAGTCTTTGGCACTTTATGTGCATAATCTTTAGAAATTTTTACATATTCCACTGTCAAAAAATAAAAATAAAAACAAAAAAGATACTGAAGATTAAATACCAATCTTTCGATTAATAAAAATTAATCGAAAGATAACATAAATAATTATTCAATAAGGAATATATCCATTTGGATAAGTGATCTCAGTCATCCACTCACCTTTTGATTTATCAAAATAAGTACTCGAAAATACATATTTCCTTGACGATGTACCAAACAAATCATCATACTTGCATCCATACGTATCATGATCTTTGCATCCATCAGACTCTTTACCAGGAATCCTATCCTTAATTTTCTTTGGCTCGTCATCATCAGAATCAGAAACCTTCTTCTTGGTTTTCTTTGGCTCGTCATCATCAGAATTAGAAACCTTCTTCTTGGTTTTCTTTGGTTTATCATCATCAGAATCAAAAAGCTTCTTGGATTTCTTTAGCGTGTCGTTATTATCAGAAGCATATTTCTCCTTAATTTCCTCACTTCTAGAACCATGTGTTTTGTCTGTGTTTACTTGTTTCATATCATCAATAAAAGTCAATTCCTTAGGATGAATCGGTTCTCTCTTATCAGTTGCAATAATATTGTCACAAGCTTGAATACTCGCGTTAGTGCTCATTATTACTAGTGATTAATAATTTTTATTACTATAATTAGTAACTAAAATTATCAGTTTTTTTTTAATTTACTTAGATTTCGAATAACCAATTTATTCGTCTGGATAAGTGGTTACAGATACCCAATGTTTTTTTGGTTTATCATAATAGGTAATCGATGATATACCAAACAAATCATCATTATCTGTATTAAAAATCTTCTTTTTTGGTTTTTCATCCTCAGAAGAGTCAGAATAAAAAACTTTCTTCTTGACTTTCTTAGACTTCTCATCTTCAGAATCGAAAATCTTCTTCTTGGTTTTCTTTAGTTTCTTATCTTCAGAATCATAGACCTTATCCATGGTTATTTTCTTGCCCCTGTAAATGAAGTCCGAATAATACGCCTTAAGAAAAACAGGTTTTCTTATGACAGTAGTAGACTATTTGCACTCAAAAACACCATTTCTATAATACGTCTTCATGTAGTCACTCCATACTTCTTCATTCGATAGTCTGTGAGATTCAATGTCAGTTTTCATTGGAGTTACGGTGCATTTTTTCATCGAAGTATAAAATTGTGAAGGTGTCTCAATTTTATTTACCATACAATAATCACACCATTTGTTAAACTCATCAAAAAATTCAGATCGCTTGTATTGTCTATTTTCCCAGCATCTAGCAAGATTATTGACAGCACAATAATGATGCCATGAATCACGATGTTTGCAATAAACTTCTCGAAAATACTTATGTCTAAGATGACTTTTCCATGTTATCATGTTTTCTTTAGATGGGGTTATCTTCGGTATTTTTTATGTTTTAAGAGATTTATTTTCGTTGTTATACGACGAATTCACTTCCTTGTTTAATGAAACAGATTTAGGAATACTGAGGGTAACCATTTGTTTACTATTTGTTATAATAATTAATAAGTAGTAAATAAATTAATTTTTTATTCCCAATTTACACCCACATCCTCTGGTATAAATCCAACCAAATTATTTTTTTGACAATAAATATCCCAATTATCGCGACCTTTCTTGTATTCAATCCATGCTAAAGTACACATTTCATAATCATGGTTATAATCAGTTAATTGACTAGGAAATCCTGCATAATTTGCCCTACCATGATTAAAAAGGTATCTTTCTAATTGCCCAACAAATTTGGTGTAATTTTCCCTATCATATTTAATTGCTTCACGTTCCATTTCTCCAAATCTCAAATCAGGATGCATAGCGGTTAATGTTTTATCCACGAAAGACGTTTCACCAATAGAAGAAATTGTTGGATTCCACAGATTGTAAACACTAGTATCCTCAAGATTAAATGATCCAATTCCATTCTTTTCGCAATAGGATTTCCAAGCTTCAGGTCCTCTCAAGTATTCATTCCACGCGATCGGTTGAAATCCACTCATTCCATTATTGTTACAATAAACAGCCCACGCTTCAGGACCTTTTTTGTATTCAATCCACGCGTCTACCATTATTTTGTGATTGTGATTGGTTTCAGCAAGCATATAGGATATAGATGGTGAATGATGCATCTCCAAACATTGTTTAAAATAATCATCGTTAAAGATATCATAATCTTCTTTTTTAAATGATTGACGATATTCTGTATATTGTTTATGAAATATTTCGAAAATACTCATCGACTCCGGTTTCGATGCTTCATAATCAGTATCCCAATAATCATCTTCAGAATCATCTATTTGATCTGGTGTTTCAGAAACGCTAGTTTCGAAGGAGGGTATGACTTCAGAAACGCTAGTTTCGAAGGAGGGTATGACTTCAGAAACGCTAGTTTCGAAGGAGGGTACGATTTTAGAAACACTAGTTTCGAAGGAGGGTACGATTTTAGAACGCCAAGCATTGTAAACATTAGTATTCTCAGGATCGAATGGTGCAAATTTATTCTTTTTGCAATAAGATTTCCAAGCGTCAGGACCTTTCAAGTATTCACGCCAATCAATAGGTTGAAATCCACTCATTCCATTGTTATGACAGTAAACCATCCATGATTCAGGACCTTTTTGGTATTCAGTCCAAGCGTTCCTCTTTGTTTTGTAATCATTCGCTCTCTTCATTTTTAATGAAAGTCGATATTCAACAAACTGTTTATCAAATATATTGTAAATATTCAACAATTCTGAAATTGTTTTTCCAACAAAAACTTTATCATCATCTTCAGATTCTTCTTCAGATTCTTCTTCAGATTCTTCTTCAGATTCTTCTTCAGAAGAATGTTCTGATTTTACTGAAATATGATGTGACTTCAAAAAAAAATTATTAATAAAGATCCACATAACTTTTCCATTTGCTTCATTTGTGGTTTCCGCATATGTAATACATTCATTTACATAATCAAAGTCAACTTCTTCCTCAATTAGTTCATTACTCATATTAGTAAGTCTTTCACATCTTTCAGTTGTTTCAACACTGACATTAGTATTAATATAATTAACTCGACTATAACATTTTTGCACTAAAATAATTAAATACATGAAATCCTCTGTCATTGGTACTGTTGGTACTGAATGAAAATTATCATATTCAATTTGATTTCTAATAGTTTTGTAACATGCCTGCAAAAAATCAATATCTGGCGTTTCGGAACATATTAAATGATTCAATTGATTGAACATCACTGAAATATCCTCTTGTGTCATAGGTACAAATTTTATCATTCTCAGTGAACATTTAAAGACATTAGAATTAAATTTTTTGATTTCTTGTTTGGTTTCTTCATCAGTAATTTTAAAAATAAAAAGGTAATCAATCACAATCAATTTGAATGTTGAAAATGTCCGATAATCGAAAATACCAGATGAAAGCATTTCCTCTAGAATGTCATTTCTTGATTTGAAAAGAGCTAGTGTCATTATTTATTTAATACTTTTAATATTTATTATAGGTATCAAATTAATCAATTTTTTTACAACACATGAATGTATTTAACAGTCTTTGGTATTTTATGAACATATTCCATATGAATTTTCAAGTATCTAACAGATTTCGGTATTTCAAACTTAAAATCATAATAACACATAATTTCTAATTTTCTTAATCTTAAACATTGTAAGTTTTGGATTTCACAATGACATGTTAATGATATTAAAGATGAATTAAAAAACGTATGTGTAAAATTGGGACCAAGTGTCAAGTATTTAACAGATTTTGGTAAATTATCGATTGGTTGATTGAAATCATGACCAAAAATAATTCTTTTTACCGATGGTAAATTATTAACAGGTTGGTTAAAATATCCTCCAAATTTGATGAATAATAATGATGGTGTAATTACATTGTCGAATGATCTATTAAAACCCCGTGATAATTTTAAATATGTAAGTGATGGAGGTAATTTAGTTATTGATTGATTAAATAGACCTTGAGAACTAAAAATAATACGATCAACTAATGACGGTAAATTATCAATCATATGGTCGAAATTGGCACCAAAAATAATTGTTTTCAATAATGGTGGTAAATTATCGACTGGTTGATCAAAATAATATCCAAAATGAATGAAAACTATTGTCGCAGGTAACTTATCTACAGATTGATTAAAATTTTGTCCAAATTTTAGACGTGTCACACCAGGAAGTGACTCCAAATTATGTACTTTCATATTGAATGTTTTATTGAAATGAATAGATACAGCTAGTTTAGGAGGAACGACTTCATTTAGAGGTGTGTTTTTATTTTGTACATATGTTATCAATGATAAAAATACTGCAAACGATATATCAGATAATATTATATGTTCGATTGATTGAGGTAATTCATCGATAGGTTGCTCAAATCTGTGTCCAAATTTAATATGTGTGATAGACTTTGGTAAATTATTAACTTTATTATTAAAATAATTACCAAAATTGAGATATTTAAGTGTTAAAGGTAAATCATCTACGTTGTTGTTAAAATAATTACCAAATTGTAAAAATTGTAGATCAGGCGTCATTAATTTCAAATTATCAATTTTCGCACCAAAACGTTCCCCGAATTTCAAATATATTAATGATCGCGGTAACATATCATCAATAACACAATTAAAATTATATCCAAATATGATATGTGTTACAGTTGACGGTATAGAAATAATATCACTATCATAATAATGATTAAATTTAATATATTTTAATGGTGCGATTATTTTTGGTAATTTTATCATATCAGCTGTATCTTTTATTATCAATGTCCTCGCTGTATTTGGGATTTTTTCTGTTGATAAACAGATCTTTGATATATGAAAGGGATAACGTTCACCATTATCGAATCCAATGGTACAAATCTGTATCTGATTCATTTTTCGTAAAATAAACATTAATTTCATACATTGATAAAATGACAATAAAGATTTATTGGTTAGATATTTAAGAACATCTGATAGTAATTCATAAGGTAAATTATCCATTTAATTTATGAATTAGTGATTGTTAATTAATCAATTTTTTCGTGAAAACATTTTATTCTTCTCGAAAACAAAATATTTCAATTGACTTTCAGTCTCGTGAAAATTTTGACTTGCAGTCTTGGAGAAAAAATGAAAACAGCAGGTTTGATAAGAAACAAATTGTAGACGTAGTAATCTTTTACACTGTAAGTGTACAAAATGATTCAATTTGTTAATCTCTTTTCTTGTCTGATTTCCTTTTTGGCATTGGTGGAAATAAATTTTTCACCTTTGTATCGAGTGGTGTTTTCCTATCAGGTAACGATTCAATAAATTTTTTCCATTTTGTCTCTGATACTGATGTTTCGGAAGAAGTATGTTGTTGTATACTGATAGGTGTGTTACTCTTAATACTAACCGATGTTTCTGAAAAAGTATATTGTTGTATACTGATAGGTGTTTTACTCTTAATACTAAAAATTCCATCGATACTTTCAATTACAGCTCGTGTAGGAGTGTCGCTTGTTTTTTTTTCTAACTCTGGAAATAAATTTCTAAAATATTCTTCGTAACTTTCAGGTAAATATACACCTGACATTCTTGGGAGATCCACAAGTAGATTTTCATTGGGGTAATTGTATGTGTCAGAATAAACATATTCTGAATTGTCACAGTTATTTAAAATTTTAACATGATCTTCATATCTTTTGTTGGGAATAATAATATTCAATGTTTCCAATTTTTGATAAACATTAAAAATATACGCATCAATAAGTGTATTTTTAGCACGAAATTCAGACAGTTCGAATGTCAAATGTTTCAACATTTTACACTTTCCAAGATTCTTTTCCAAATCTTTTGCAATCTTTATTGACGTCGTATTAGACTTCAATTCATACTGTTCACAAATAATTTCTAGTTCAGTAACTTTGGGAAAAGAAAAAGAAAATCCAGAATCTGAGATACAAATTTTGTTAGTAAGTGTTTGTACCTTATTTAACGTAAGGTCACAGTGTCTTTCCAACGTAAGTGGAAATCCAAGACAATGTTCAATGTTTTTGAATCGATGCAAATCATCACAACTTCCCATAAATTCAACCCTTGTAAATTGTAGAAATTTCTCATCTTTCTGATTAGTGAAACACTTTGAATCATATCTAATCAAATCAGTCACAGACTCAGGAATAGTATCGAAATCAAATGAACTGAAATACTTATTGAACTTAATAAAATACAATTCCAAAATTTTAAGATGTCTCAAATTCTTGATCTCATTAAGAATTTTCTCTGATAACTTTCTTCCGAAAAATCGAAAAGATTCAAGTTTTTCCGGCAAAATCAAACCATCATAATTGGTGTCAATAATGGTCTTAATGTTCCCTGCAAATCTAATTGCAGTCATTGTTTCCGGAAATTTTGCATCAATGGTAACCACTTTTCCACCACACTTAATAATATGTTCTTGTTCGCCACCCATGATATTCTTGTATTGTTAATTGATTAATTATTGTATATATTTATAACTTAAATGATCAATTTTTTCACACCACGAATGTGACTAGAATAATTACATTTTTTCATGAGATGGTATATTAAGGAAAACAGTCTCTGTTCCATTAAAATCATTATTTCTTATTATGTAGCAAGAATTATAGTGTGCCCAATTGTAATGAGTCATCCTATATTCACAACATATGGACTTAAATGTAACACCACAATGGCATTCATCTGGAACCAATACGACGACTGTTTTTAATTCATTTGAACTAGGATTGAGATTCAAAGCAAATTTATATTCCGAATCATGAAAATCATGTTTAAGAATTCTAAAATTGAGACGTTGCAATAATATACATGAATTAAGACTTGATGTTAAACAAGTAGAAATTTCACTATTATCATAACTATCTTCTGCATTTTTGTAAGTAATATTCAATTGTTCGATACATGGAAGAGAAAACTTAAAACCATTTGATACAATTTTCATTTCGAGTGTCATAATTTTCAAATTATTCAATGTCATATCAGTATTTTTGTCAAGAAGATATCCACAAAATGATGTACCATAAACATATTCAACATTTTTGAATTTGTGTAAATCGAGACATTCACCAAAAAAATCGACTGTCGTGAATTGAAGAAATTTATCGTCTTGTTGATTAATAAAAGATCTTGAATTATACTCAATTAATGTAGTCACTGATGCCGGAATGTCATTGAAATCAAATAACTCTGTTACAATATCCTTTTTCTTAACAATTCTAATTTGTAGTTCTTTCAAATGTTTCAAATTTTTAATTTCATCATAAATCTTTTTAGGGAGATGACTTCCAGAAAATCTGAATGAAACAAGGTTTTCTGGCAATATAGTACCTTCATAATTAGTCTTGATAACAGTACCCATACCTCCTTGCAAATAAAATGAAATAATATGATCAGGAATTTTTTCTGTGATAGTGATGGTTTTTCTGATCACTGGAGAAAAACAGTTAACAATAAGTTTATTATCAAGAAGCATGGTTATTAAATTTAATTAGAATTAATATATACTTAAAAAATCAATTTTTTTCTAAGCCTGAAAGGCGAAGAAAACAAATTGCAATTTGAAAACAAAATATTTCAATCGAAAACAAAATATTTCAATCGAAAACAAAATATTTCAATCGAAAACAAAATATTTCAATCGAAAACAAAATATTTCAATCGACTTTCAGTCTCGTGAAAATTTTGACTTTCAGTCTCATGAAAATTTTGACTTTCAGTCTCGTGAAAATTTTGAGGTATCGAAAATTCAATTTTTTTAACACCATAAGTGTATGTATTTAACAATCTTTGGTATTTTATGAACATATTCTTTATGAATTTTCAAGTATCTGACAGAACAATTCCAAAAGTTGCTCCACTTACAATTTTTATCATAACATAAAATTATGATAAAAAGAGTAATACAAAAATCATTCAGTTTCACTAGGATGTGTAATCAAAAGATATTTTGTGATTTGAGCCATCAAGAGTATAAATGATGCATCTTCATTCTTATCTTTTACATCAAGAATGACTGTCTTATCATCAACGTATTTCAAACATTCTTTTTTTACGCCAAGAATGGCTGTCCTATCTTCAATATATTTCAAACATTCTTTTACGAATTCCAGATCAACTTCCTTATCTTCAATCAATTTCTTTAATTTTGCCATTTTTTCTCCAAGAACAGTATCAGATTGATAATAAAACTTTAATTCTGTATAACAATCGGAAATCAAAAATGACAAATCCTTTAATCCTACACTGATACCTAGTGTTTGATCTAATTGATTTCTGGCATTACGACAACACTCATCAACATAGTCTCGATCAATATTTTTTTCCTTGAGCATTTTTGTGAGAGTAGTTATCCTAGTCTCAATTTCTTCTTCTGTCATTGGCACAAAAGAGATGAGTTTTGTGTAACAATCACAGAGACGAACAATAAAAGTCATCTCTTTTTCTGAACAATTTGTTTTTTGGCACAAATCAACCAAATCATTTCTGTAAGAATGAATAATAGCGGAATTAAACATTCACTTCTTGAGCATGTCATCAAGGATAACAATCTTTTCATCAATTAATTCATAAACACTATCTGCTACCAAAAGACATCTCGTTAATCTAGTGTTAGTATAATCATTTGACTCAAACAAAGAAGATGCCATTATTGTGATTGTTTAATTTATATTATCTTAAGGAGGTTACTCATTTTTCAATTTTTTCATGACGGAAAGTTATTGAAATAAAGTGTAGTTGGAACAACTCAATTTTTTCATGACACTTGATTTGTGTTTAAAATAATACAATTTCTGGTATGGTTGAGAATAATCCGTCATGGCTCGATAGAACATCCTATGAAGGATCATGTCCTGTAGACACTCTACACGAATCATTATAGAAGTAATAATTATCGATGAGGAAATCAGTTTTTTTGATCAATTTGTTAAGATCGACTGACATGAAGACCGACTGACATGAAGATCGACTGACATGAAGACCGACTGACATGAAGACCGACTGACATTAGGACCGACTGACATGAAGACCGACTGACATTAGGACCGATTGACATTAGGTCCGATTGACATTAGGTCCGATTGACATTAGGTCCGATTGACATTAGGTCCGACTAACATTAGGTCCGACTAACATTAGGTCCGACTAACATTAGGTCCGACTAACATTAGGTCCGACTAACATTAGGTCCGATATCAATTGACTATATACGGACAATAATTGGTACCATTGATTTGCATCGATTTTAACCATTTTTCTCTGTAGAATTTTTTTTAAAACCTTCATGTTCTTGTTTAATGAGTAATCACAGATTTATCAAATAAACGTCAATAAAAGTTATTTTATGGTGTTTTAACCTGGTCAGTTAGGATTACTGTATTTATTCATTATGTCAATTAAAATTTTGATCATGATTCATTAATATTGTTTTAAAATCAATTCTTTGATGGTAATGTACGATAATTCTATTAATATTTAATTGGGATAGTAAATAAATACAGTAATCCTAACTGACCAGGTTAAAACACCATAAAATAACTTTTATTGACGTTTATTTGATAAATCTGTGATTACTCATTAAACAAGAACATGAAGGTTTTAAAAAAAATTCTACAGAGAAAAATGGTTAAAATCGATGCAAATCAATGGTACCAATTATTGTCCGTATATAGTCAATTGATATACTGGTAATAGTAACAATAGGTATTGGTAGCAATAGATAATAGTAATATCAAATAACATCATGGCTTATTTAATATTGTTAGTTTTAACAACATTAATTAATCGTCATCACTTTCATCATCAACATATCCATTTAGTTTTTTTTCGAGGAAATTTTTAAGATCTTCCATATTCTTGACATGTTTTGTTGTTTTTTCATGACGGGTCTTTTTGATTCTAGAACATCTGCTATTACATAATATGCAGGTGTATTTATCATCTGTGTATTCAAGAAAAATACCATCATATTCTTTTAATACTTGATTTACGAATCTAGTTGTTAAAAAATTACTTTTTTTAAGAAGATCATCTTGACATTGTCTTTTTAAATCAGCAAGCGTCATATTATTATCACTATCACTACACAAGTTTATATTTTTAATATTTATGTCGATTCTAGAAAAAATTTATAAAATATAGTACAAAAAACACTTTATTTTTAGTACTTAAAAATAAAATATAATAATAATTAGGATGCCAGAATATGAAGAACTGACATTAGAAGAATACGAAAAAATAAAATTTGGTAAAACAAATGAATCATTAGTCAATGAAAAAATGAGAAGAGTTGATATTGATGATGATGTTAGAAGGGTAAATGTTATTAACGCTAAAGAATATGTTGATACTTATTTTATTCTTGTTGGTAATCCTGAAGGAGTACTTTATTGGAATGCTGAAGATAAAATTATCAAATGGTACAATTTTAAAAATTTTAAAAAGACGTTTTTTCAACAAACTCGATATTCGATCAGTTGGAAAAGAGTAGATGGTGATTTACAAAAAAAGGAATGTGTCAATATGCGTAGATACATCCAAAAAGGTAAAGTTTATTATCAGGTATTTCGTACTGATAGGCCTGATTTCTACAAAGTGGATGGTAATATGTATGTCAATTTATTTAGACGAACTGCAAATGAAGAAAATTTCATTGATTACAGAAGAAGATCAAAAAGTATTACTATGTACTCACTTGCAGATTTATTCGCAAATGTATGTTCATGTTCCATATCTCGATTTAAGATGATACATGATTCACTGACGTCAATTGCATCATTCACTAGAGCTGATAAAATATTGCTTATTAAAGGTGATATGGATCATATTAAACTTTTGAAATTCTTTCATAAGAGTGTAGTTGGTAAAAGTAATACGTTTCGTGTAGAAAACTTGAATAGTTTTACCACTAATTTATCTGTGATAAATGGCAAAATATTAGCATTGATAGATAATAAAATGGTATACACATATTCACAATTGAGAACTATTCTCATTAAATTAGAAAACATATTAATGTTAGAAAAGATTAATGATGTTGAAAATGTCTGTAGTATTGTCATAACATCAAAAAAAGATATCTTTAAGCAACCCAGTGAAGAAATATTTAATGCTGTAGACTTGAGTAATGCCTATCGTGATAAAAAACTTGTTAAATACCTTAAAGAACCAGAAATTAAAGATGCAATAAGATCATATTTTGTTGATCATGGTGAAATAACTATTGATAATACACATAAAGAAGTATTATGTGATGATAACGTCTATTATATCTTTATTGATACCTTGGCAAGAAATCATACATTCAAGGACGAAAAACTAACATTTGAAAGATTTATCGAAGAATTCAAAAAGAGCAGACCCAAAATGACTAACATAAATGTCGAAAAACTACTCAAGGTCTATCATATGTTTCTGAAGAAAAATAATAAACATAGAAAAGGAAGAAAAGACAAAGATGATTCATTCAAACTAAATAACTCAATGTTATTAAAGAAGTATCTCATTGATAATGAATTAGAATTAGTATTATGTTTCATAAGAGACGTATTTTTGTTATACAAGACAAACATCTACATGACATATAAACAATTTTATCATAATTTCACGGTTTATGCCAATATTATTCATGGTGTGACGATAGTTGATGGAAAAATAATAACATCAACATTGATTAGAAAAATATTTGGTGAAGAATCAATACAATTGAAAAATGGATATTTATTGAATATATCGTATAAAAAAATTAGAGAAATCTTCAAGAAAAAATCATGGTTGACACATCTTGATACATATGTTATTTATGAAAATCCGATATCATGTAAGAAGGCTGGTAAAAAAGACATTGAGGAATAATGTATTAAATCTTTCATAATTTCATGAAAAATTTGATATTCTAACATCCTATTAGTCACATTAAGATATCTAACACACTCTACTACAACAATGACTACTTCGACGAATCAACTTCGCAATCCGAGATTGGACAAGATTTTCGAAATGATTAAAATGGGATTGTTCATCTTCGGTTCAATCCTTTTCATTGCCATTTACTTGCCAATCAGCATCACTAACTGCAACAAAATTTTGAACAACACTCCTGAGTACGTTTACAACGCCAGTTGTTTTTGCAAGAACAACCCTGGGAGTTCACCTGCAGTTGGTCAATTCATTTTGACTGACAATGATTGGTTCAGACAATTCAATTACACAAACGATTTTTCGAATGTGTTCTCTAATATTGCACCTATTATTTTCAGTATACATAATGATAATCAACTGTATATTTCATTCAATAGTTTTTCTACATATTACCAATATTATTATCCTATTCAATGGTCAAATACTGTGATTCATAACATGACTTTGACAATGTTTGAAACGTATGACCCAAATGGATATTTTAATGGTACAATTTTGCCCCAGAATTCATGTTTTTTCATCAATACTGATTTGTTGAATACTTCGAATTATGAAATTATAAAAAAAAATAATGTTAATGACTGTTTCACAGTAGTAAAACAATTTCTTGGTGAAAACTTCAATCCAGTCATCAATACTGGGTACAGTAACAATCCAACTTATCGTAAAGCTTGCGATCTTGATTATTGTCAAATACCATACTGTCCACAAAGTAATCTCATCACAATTATTTTTTTTTGTATCACTGTGGTTGGTACTTACTACACAGGACTACGAACATGCAAACATTTGTTCGTATGGATCTGGTATCGAAAGTACAAGGTTCCAAATGCTGTCACGGTACCATTGTTTACTTCGGCAACTATATCAAATTTGCAAGAGCAAAAACCAAATGGGGAAGTTTAATAAAATTTATAACAATAGTTATGAATTTCATTAATTTAGGCGAGTTGTTTAATAATTAGATGTGCTGAAACTGGTGTAGTACCGTCACCGGTTCCGGCATATGGTGTAATTAATAATGCTGTTGGATTTAGTGATGGATTATTAATACTGATTACAGTATTAATAACGGTCGTTTGAACTAAAGCCATTCCAACTATTTGAGTAGTACCAGTTGCACGACCAACTACTGTATATGCTTGTTGAACACTATTCACAACAATGACTAATTGTCCAGATCCAGTTACACTAACTTGAAATAAAATTTCATAAAATCCTATAACAGCTAAATTAAATTGTGCTCCAGCAGATGGTGCTATTGCCGTTATATTACTTCCTGGTTTTGTCGGACCAGCATTTGGAAATAGAACAGATCCACCAACCGGAACTTGATTAAGATTATCATTAGGCATCAATGCATAAAAATCAGCAAAATCAATCAATCCTCCACTACTACCAGTCGCTCCAGTAGCACCCGCAGGTCCTGTAACTCCAGGCGTACCAACACCAGTAGCACCACTTACTCCAGTTGCACCAACAGTTCCTGTACCAGTTGCTCCAGTAAAACCTGTCGCACCAGGAGTGCCAACACCAGTTGCTCCAGTAAAACCTGTCGTACCAACACCAGTCGCTCCAACAGTTCCAGTACCAGTTGCACCTGTATTTCCAATAACACCAGTTGCTCCAACAGTTCCCGTACCTGTTGCACCTGTATTTCCAATAATACCAGTTGCTCCGACAGTTCCTGTACCAGTAAGACCAGTTGCACCAACATTACCAGGCGTACCAACACCAGTAGCTCCAGTAAAACCAGGCGTACCAACACCAGTAGCTCCAGTAAAACCAGGCGTACCAACACCAGTAGCTCCAACAGTTCCTGTACCAGTTGCTCCGGTATTTCCAATAAGACCTGTCGCACCTGTATTTCCAATAACACCAGTCGCTCCAGTAAAACCAGTAGTACCAACAGTTCCTGTACCAGTTGCTCCAGTATTTCCAATAAGACCAGTCGCACCAGTAGTACCAACACCAGTTGCTCCGATAGTTCCTGTACCAGTTGCTCCGACAGTTCCTGTACCAGTAGCACCAGTAAGACCAGTTGCTCCTGGAGGTCCACCAAATGCTCCTGTTGCACCAACAAATCCTTGTATTCCAGTTGCACCAATTTGACCGACACCAGTAGCACCTTGTGGTCCAGCAGGTCCAGTTACGGGTGCGACAAAGACACAACAACTATCACGGCAATTATCAAGACATTTATTAGTGGGGATAGGAGCACATTGACATGAACATGCAATCGAACCTGATGAACACCTTATAATTCCGGTACCTCGACATCTTAAACACAATGAACGTGACATTATATTTTACTAAGATTTGTATTAAAAATAAACCTGACAACAAAATGTTTTCTGTATAAAAGCAATTATGTGCGGTGGTTGTAATAATTTTTGTAACAAGTGTCAGAAGAGAGAATGCATATGTTATGTTCGTCCAGTCTGTGGTACCTGTAATCAACGTGAATGTACATGCAGAAAACGTGTCAAATGTGATGATTGGTGTGATCGGTGCCGTCGTGACGTCTGTATTTGTGTCAGTCGTAATAACTGGTGTGATCGATGCCGACGTGATGTCTGTATTTGTGCCAACCGTAATAACTGGTGTGATCGATGCCGTCGTGAAGTCTGTATTTGTGTCAGAGAAGATACCTATTGTAACAAATGCCAAAGATCAGTGTGTATTTGTGTGAGCACGTGCGAGAAACGTCGATGCGAAACTCGTGTGATTGATAATTTTTGCGGTACTTGCAGGAGATCTCCATGCAATTGTGATCGTCCTCGTAATTGTGAGAGACGTCGTGAGTGTGATGACAGAAGAGATTGTAATCGACGTGAAACTGTAAATGTCAGGGTTGTCATTGATGATAGACGGACTAGATATTTTTACGATTACTATTAAAACTGCACGTCTTAAAAAAATTGAACTTTTACAGTTACATTTTGTTTCATTCGACTTGGCAGTCTTATGAAAAAATTGAACTTTTACAGTTACATTTTGTTTCATTCGACTTGGCAGTCTTATGAAAAAATTGATTTTCAATCTCTAATTTAAGTAGAATAAACAAGATGGATCCTGAACCAGAAAAATTAATTAACAAGAAGGAAACTGGAAATCATAATTTATTGTATGCACCATTGGTGTATAGTATCATTAGTTTTTGTTTTTTCTCCATACTTATTGTTGCATCATATTTAGTCAATAAAAATACTTGTGATCCATTGACTGTCCATTTTCTGTTTACTATGCATGTCGTCAGATGTATAATCTCAAATGTCACCTTTTTGATTATTATGGGTTGTTTTTTAGTTAACCCAAAACATGTCAGAATGTGTTTTTACATCATAACATCTATTTTCATTTGTTTGAGTCTTGGTGATTTATTCTTGTCTTTTCTTCAAGTCGGATACTGGGATAAATTCTGTAGTATCGAATATTGTAAACCTGTAACGACACTGTTCGCTGTCTTCAGTTTATCATTTAATGGTGCACTTATGTCAGGTATATATTCAAAGAAAAATACCATTAATTAATTAATTTTTTTCATAACACAGGTTACGAAAAAAAATTGAAAATTCAATCTCCAGTTAAGTAGTTAAGTAGAACAAATAAAACAAGACAATGGACTCTGAGCAAAACAAATTGATTGAGACCAAGGCGATGGAAAACCACAATTTGTTGTTGTTTCCAATGATATATAGCATCATTAGTTTTTGTTTTTACACCATTCTTGTGATTGTAACATATGTAGCTGGTGACGAAGCATGTCATCCATCAGCATTGCATATGCAATTCGTGGTCTTTGTTGCCAGATGTATCATCTCCAATTTCTTGTGTTTTGCCATCATGTGTTGTTTTTTGGTGAGACTGACCAGAGTGAAGATGACATTTTACATTCTGATGGGTATTCTCGTTTGCTTGAGTATTATTGATTTTGTGTTGTGTTTTGTTTTAATTGGCAAAGGAATAACGATGGAAAATTGTGAGATTGGCGTTCGTATCATCACACAAACATTGTTTTCAGTCGTTAGTTTTGTCTCGATACTTGCTTTCATTATGGACACCTATCAAAATATCAAGACCAGATACCCAGCCTAAAACATTTTAATTCCATAAAAATTGATTATCAATGTATCTATAGAGATGTATTAATAATCACCAATTACAAATACTCTATCAATCAAAATGAATATTGTTCAGACAACGAAGAATAGAAAAAATCTACCATCTTTGGTATTAATGTGTTTAATGAAAAAGACAAGAGAAGAACAATATTTTACTTTTCATCGAATTATTCAAACTGAAGAACTTGTTAGACATTACATGGGGAATGGACCTAATTTCTTTGTGGCTCCTCAAGAGGAAATGACAATTCAAGATGAGGATTTTGATGCGACATTATTACCCATGTATGGATTGAAAAAAATATCTCTCAAGAATTGTGATTTTGCGAAGCATCAGACACGATTATTTAAACTTGGTAGTACTATTAATGTTAGTGATGTCTTCATGGAAGATGTCAAAAATCTTGGATTCATGGAAGATGTCAAAAATCTTGGACAAGGGCGGAGATTTCCTTTTAGATGTTCATCATTGATTGCACCTGAATTGGCTATTCTAGTTAAATGGGTATTAAATTTTGGTGATAGATGTAAACCTAATGCAGATTGTAAACTTGATATTGATCGATTTTTTGAAACAGATCATGCTCATATAAACAGATATATTAAAGATGACAATGAATTTTATAATCTCGAATTTTTTCGTTATGATTATTTCGGTCGAATAACAGATTTGACGATCGGTTATCTATCATATAGATACCTTTATGGTATGTGTCGACTGAAGAAACTTGTTGTTTGGAATGGATTTATTGGAAAACTGGAAAAAGATTGGAAATTATTTGCTAAAATAGGTGTTATGGATAAATCAAAATTTTTGGGTGGTCATGTTTTTGGATGTCCTAATCTTAAAATTTTGGAAGTACCCGAAGTGGTTAATTTTGAAGAATTACCTGCTTTGGAAGAATTGACTATTACTGGACCATGCATTGATTTTGATTTAACCAGAAACACTAATTTACACACATTGAAAATTATTGATTCTGACAATTTTATTAAAATAGTTGTTGCACATGAAATCAAAAATTTACATATTCATGATAACGTTACTATTGTGATACTGGAATAATTCTGACACAAAAGTGTCAAAATTATTAAAAAATTGATAAAATTGTTCAATAGTAATAGATAAAAGAAATGAATACTGATCGTCGATTTGAAAATAGATTGACATTCTTGTCGCATATAGGTGAAGCACATAAATTATTATTCATACCAATGATTCACATTACAATTAGTTTTTGTGTATTCATGACATTTGCCATTGTTTTTTATTTTACCATTCTTGATAATCCTCTGTGTGAGGAATCATCTCGATTTTTGTACATTATCTTCATTGTGAGATCTACTACATGTGCCATTTTGTTCGCTAGTATCTTATGTTGTTTTTATTTGTTTTTACCTGATGGTGTTAGATCAGGTTTTCTGACGATCATGATTCTTATTTTTCAGATTCTTCTTCTGGACGTCATCTTTATTATCATTGCAGATCCTGCAAATATTTGTTATCCTATGTTACAGTGCGTCGTTCTGTATATCATCTTTACGATTGGAAGTTTTATCTTCGTCACCATTGCAATGACATGTTTTTATTGTCGCAAAAACACACGTGTCATACCACTGTCAAACTAAAATGAAACTTGTTTAGATGTTTCACTTTATTCCATGTATCTAAAGTACCACCAGGTTTTGGTTGAATTTCGCCAAAAGTAAAAGCAATTAAATGAGTGCATTTCTGAGCAATCATTGTATTTCTGTCATGATAACCAGTACCGTATTCGACATGAATATCATCAAAAATATTTTCAATTTCGTTTAATGAATCAATAACACACTTTTGACTGAATTTCCGGTGTAATGAATTAAGGTAATCATCTTCGTATTTATTATTATTAAATTTGTAAGGTAAATACAAAATTAAATCACGTTTATCTTTTTTAAATAATCGAATGGCAACATGATCAGCCCAAGCAGACCCACCACTGACTAAAGTAACGTCATCATCTAATGTCTTAATATAATCTCTCGACGTTTTGATCATATATTTGAAATGTTGATCGGTCAATTTATCTGCATCATCATTTCGACCTGCTGTTCCGATAATCGCCAAATAAATCATTAATTAATATTAATAATTTATTATTTATTTATCAATTTTTCCATTGAACCGATTTTAGATAAATACATTTCAAATGATGTCAGTCTTCGTGCATAAATATTATGACGTGATTCATTTTCTTCTTGTATTTTTTTCATTGTTTCCGATTCATCATTTGTCTCTTTGACCATTACCTCGAGTGATTCAATCATCAATTCATTAGATACTCGTACGTCACGAATTAATTCTAATATGGATTGGTCATCTTCATAACGATCATCAATAACAATTTCAATCAAAATATGTTCTTCTTGATAGAACAAATTCGTGAAGGCTGATTTCAATACTGAATAGAAATACGTCATTATTGAAGTGTTAAAATTATTATGATTAAATAGGGAATTATTTTATCAGTTTTTTTTCGACCAAAAATTTTGTTTTGATTGAATACTGATCAGTTCAAAATCGTTTTTATCATGATTCACTTCGAATAATTTATCAATTTCAGATTCTGTCATTGAAATTTCTCGTAACATTTTTTGGTATCGTTCAGGTTGTGTCGTTTTGACATTATCGAGTAATTGTTTAAATTGTTCGTCATAGAAGCTGTCACGTTGTATCAAAGGTTCTGTGGAACCATGACAGTCACTTACAATATAATCATCATGAAATGAGGTATCATGTAAATTAGATGATTTTTTCAATTGTTCAATCATTAATTTCATTTCCTTTATTTCTTTCTTCAATTCTGCGTTTTTATGTTGTATCAGATCATTTATTTCAAACATTATTTTGAGTGTTGATATTAAATTTGATGTAATTTGATCCGTTATTTTCTTCTCATCATCGTCATATCGATGAATGTTAGTAATAAGATCGGATTCGACAACGTTACCGTAAAATAACCTCAAATAAACAGATTTTAGTGTTCTAATGATAGACAACAATACATTCATGTTGATTTTATTATAATTACTAAAGATTGTGATTTAATCAATTTTTTCATAAATTATGACTAATATTTTGACGATTACTTGACTGATATTTTGATGATGACTTGACTGATATTTTGATGATGACTTGACTGATATTTTGGTGATTACTTGACTAATATTTTGACGATTACTTGACTGATAATTTGGTGATTACTTGACTAATAATTTGACGTTTACTTGACTAATATTTTGACGTTTACTTGATTAATATTTTGACGTTTACTTGATTAATATTTTGACGATTACTTGACTATTATTTTGACAATAACTTGACTAATATTTTGACGATAACTTGACTCATATTTTGACAATAACTTGACTCATATTTTGACAATAACTTGACTCATATTTTGACGATAACTTGACTGATATTTTGACGATAACTTGACTGATATTTTGACGATAACTTGACTCATATTTTGACAATAACTTGACTAATATTTTGACGATTGTTTGATAATTAATCGTCAAATAATTATATGGTTGTAATTCGATCCTCACTTTATACATTATATTGTAATTTTTATTTAAAACGCATAATTAAAACATAACTCAAGATATCGCCAAATTATTAGTCAAGTAATCGCCAAATTATGAGTCAAGTAATCGTCAAAATATTAGTCAAGTAATCATCAAAATATTAGTCAAGTTATTGTCAAAATATTAGTCAAAATCTCGCCAAATTATAAGTCAATTTATCATCAAACTATTAATCAAGTTATCGTCAAACTATTAATCAAGTTATCGTCAAATTATTAGTCAAGTAACTAACAAATCTATTAGTTGCTTGACTATATTTATGATATGTTTTATACTTCCTATTAAAATATCAAGTATAAAAATCAATCGAGGGACATATTTTCTGTATACGATCTCATAACATCATCAATTGATTTTTGTGAATAAGAACCAAAGTATCCATCGAGTTGTTTTCGAGTACCATTTAAAATTAATTTACATTCAATTTTTGTCTTTTTGTTAGAATAGACTTCAACAGCGAATTGAATAATTTTTGACATGACGCCTGCCTGGATACATTGACTAACTCGCGATAAAATTAATCGACGTGAGAAATACATGTGCATTTCTGGTTTCACACAATCAAAAATTTCATCATCATCAATAATTTGAAATAAGATTGGATTTGTTGATTTACAGTCATTAATTTTTTCATCATTATTAATAAATTGTTTGACTTTCTCAATAAACATTTGCTTTTCATGAACGTTAAATTTATGAAAATTATTCTTCAGAACTAGAAGTGTAATACTGAGACTCTCATGACTGATGTTATTTTTAGTAAAAGTTACACAAGCTTCTTCATAATACTTATCATCTGGAACAAAATGATCATGTTCAATACGTAAATTATTATAAATATCAAATGGATATTGCTCAGACAAAAGTAAATATTGGTCATAAAGACATTGTTCAATAAAATAAAAATGTAACACACCTGAATGAGAAATAGGACGATACCAATTAATCAAACCGACAATGACTTTTTCTTCATCAGAACATTCTTCAAAAAATGACACAATTTCCTTAAAAGCATTCGGTGTCAATCCATGATTACTTTTTTGAAATAACAGATCTAAATCAACATCATAAACATTAATTGGACATTTATCTATCATCAGATAAAGTATTTTTAGATCAGTATGAGGATTTGCCATCCAGTTTTTCAATTCTTCTGTCACAACTCCATACATAATAGCCAAAAGTAACAAACATTCCGGATTTTTAACATTTTCAGGTTTAAGACTAGTCCATTCCTTAATACATGAAAAATTTTCAAATAATTCATCATGATCTAAGATAAAAGCATTATCCAAGATATATTGTAAATCAGCTTCACATGGTATCACTCTTGGAATATCAAAATTACACACCTCATCGTGTTGATTACAATACTGTTCATACGCTAGTTCGAGACTATCCATTTGATTAATTAGTCTTAATTTTAGGAATAATTAATCAATTTTTTTAACATATCACTTAAATTTAATTTATAATTTAAGTCTGAAGTATCATTTAATAATACTGCAATGAAAGAATTACAATTAACATCAGCACAAACACAAGAATTTGAAATTGAACTTTTACTCAAAACAAATCAATTCACAGTCAGTTTCAATTTATCTATGCCAAAAATAACAATTGATGTCATATTTAACAATGATGAAACAATTAAATCAAAAATAACTGAATTTATTGATTGTTGTTTACTTGTTACGATTGACAAAAGTATTGATATAGCGACAATTACGAAAATGCATATCCGAGTTACTTTACCTCCGCAAAATGAACAAACAATGACGATTGATAAAAATTTCAAAATAATTACTATTCGTCATGAAAATTATTCGTATCAGAATTTGTATCAGAATCCATATATGTATAGGTCATTCCAAGATTAAAGATTTAAAAAGAAATGAACAAATTATAATAATATGAATAAATCTACAATTAGCAGTCTTTCAGTCATTTGTGGAGTTATCACTGGCTATTTTATTCGTGATTATGAGGTCGGATCACTCGGTGTCTACATTGATGACAAATGGAAGCAAATCAATCCTCCCAAGAAATCATAATTCAATTAAATAATTCAATTATGATTAAATATGGTAAATACCAATATTAACCAGAACAAAGATCACAAAAAGCAAAAGCAACGTCATCAAAAACGGCACTTGTTGAAATCTTCTGTTGATGTAATGATTCAGTAAAAAATAGATAACAACCACAAAAAGTAACAAAACCAATAATTGCAGACGATGAATCAGAACACCAATCTCAACAAACTGCGCCGGTTGCTTGTCCAAGTGCATTCTAGAAAGCTTAATTGAATCCATTTGTTATTAATTAATGAAGTATACTATAACTACCATAATCAATTTTTTATTTAAGAAAGACATCAACCATAGCATTAGTAATGGTTAGTATTCGAATCTACAATGGTTTTTGGAATGTCTCTTATGTTCTAGATCATCCCAAATGTGCCTTTATTTTCGGTGATAATGACCAAGGAACCGGTAAAAAAGGCCAAGCAGTTATTCGCGATTGTCAAAATGCTTATGGTATCCCAACTAAAAAGAAACCTACCTTAGAGGAAGATGCCTTTTACACCGATGATGAAGACACACAAAATATTAATCACTTTCGTGAAGCAATTGAATCAATTATGATTGATATTAAAAAATACGATGTAATCTATCTACCAGTTGACGGTTTAGGTACAGGACTTTCAGAATTAGATAAAAGAGCACCAAAAACTTTTGCCAAAATGAATACCATGATTCGAGACATGATAGAGATACTTGGTGGTGATAAAAACATGTGGATTTATTAGTTATTCGACTAATTGTTGAGACTGTAAGTCGAAAGAATCTAGGCGTTATTCGATTGAATTCTTAATAAACTTCTTGATCTTCTTTTTCATATGATCGTTAGCCACAGTAAAAACAATTTCATATTTGTCATAATAGGCATCGTTATCATTTTCTAATAAAACACTAATTGTCGTCTCTGTTTCTTCAGTAATTTCTATGTCTTCAATCATACCCTCAGAAAACAAGTAAAAATAATTAACATGTCCTTCATCTTCTAAAAATCCTTTCATTACATCAAATGATCTGAAACAAATATATTCGTTATGAGCGTATTTTGGCATGTCATTGGCATCAGATGATTCACCACACATATACAACATCACAGCTTTGTTTCTTATGTCATGAGTAAAATCAAATGAGTTAACAGGGACACGATAAAAATTCTTTCCTGAAACTTGGTATGCATATGAATTGTATTTCATAACATTCTTATGAATTTTCAAATTCTCAAATCTCAATTCACGCCCACTCGGAACTGTCTTTTGCATAATAAGTCTACTTAATCGATCAATTGCTTCTTCATTCGCAGTAATGCTGATATCTAATTCTTCATGATATGTAAAATGTTCTGTCAAACGTTCATCTTCCTCAAGATTAAACACTGTTTCAATATGAAATGACAGTGATCCATCTTCATTGATAAAATTTATCACGGTTGGGTAATGACGATGATCATCACCTTGAAGAGACTGATTAAATAAAACACAAAACAAACTATGATTCGTCTCACAATTCAAAAATGATAAACATGATTCACAATCTGCAAAAAGATATGTTTCATCAAATCTCCTCGAGTATTCATCTTTACAATCTTGGAATTTAATAATACTATTGAGACTGTTTTCAATCGTACCCTGGATATTAACAATAATAACAGAAGGCATATCTTCACGAATTAAGTTAGTCATATTTGAAATACGCATTGGTTTCAGATGAACAAAATCCTCGGTATAAGTAATATCCATTCTAATAAATATGTTAAATTTACTTTAAATTAAATAATCATCATTATCAAGATGCTTGACATTGAATCACCAATATATACGCAACAAACACAAAAAATTCCAGACATCAATGATGTCGTTTCAACAATCTTCAGTACGATCTATCATGATGAAGATTTGTTAACTGAAATGACAAAAATCTGGGAATACATGAGTACACAAGATTGTCGTATCATATCAAATGTGCAATCTGTCGAATTTGAACATCGTTTCTTTGAAGGTCTTTCATTTGTCAGAATTAATGAAATCGATGGGAAACCGATTGTGTGTTACCTTATGTATCAGGGATTGTATTACATTTGGTTTCATGATAATGTGAAATTTGAGACTTTTATCATGACGAATATTTCGACGTATCATGGTATTTATCAATCACAGAATAATTATTATTATCAACAAATAACGTATTATGACATTGTGACACATGATGATAAAATACTCTTTCGTCATCTTTTCGATCGTACCATTAATATTGGGAATTATACACATGTCATTACCAAAGATCATCATTTAGTATACAAAACTGGAAAATTGACGGTCAAAGAAATGAAGAAGGTTATTTATTCGAAATTTGAGAATATGGTACTTGTTTACGAACATGATTGTTTAAATCATGATATTAAAGTGCATACTGTCAATGATTTAGGTATTGAAGCATGTTTGGATTTTGTCATTTCGGATATGGATTCTATTTATCCATCCTTGAAAAGTGTTGAACGTCGGAATGATAAATTATTTATGACGGAGGATTTGCGGATTCAGCATCAAGTTAGATCGAGTGAGCCAAATGGTTCAACGACCATGATTTATTATAAGAAAATACCATTGTCTATTAGGATTGATGGATCGAGTCAGACTGAATGTGCTGAAGATAATGAACAAGAGTGGATTACATCATGCACAACCAAAAATTATAAAATTTTCTGGAAATATCGATTGATTGGACAGTGTCGATACATCGATTATTTCGAAAATGATGCCAGACAACCTTATGGTATTTTACGTAAAACATTCTATATCGAAGGTGATATAGAACAGAATACTGGTTTTGAAGAACATCATGATCCTGGTAGACACCAGAATACCTCATTTCATGATGATGATTATAACAAGATTAAAAATTTAGTTGATGGTAAAAATCAGGATTTTATTAATGATTATCAGACGATTATGAGTGGCCAATATGATCGAACTGCAAATCGATTTGTCAAAAAGCCATATTTCTTGATTTGTGAATCTTTTGATATCATTAATATCACAAGTCCTGTTGATGGTCTCGGGTATTCGAAGGAAGCATGTGAATCGACTGTTTCCGAAACAACAAATGTTGTACCTGAAAAAAATATTAAGATTGATCATCAAAAAGGTGAATTGATTATTGGTAATGATGATGCCAGTTTGACTAAAGTTGATGTTGCCACTCAGAAAGTGAGTCAGATTTTAACTGGATACAAATGTGGTGCTATCGGTGAGGGCACGACTGAGCGTAATGTCATCATGGTCTTAGAGTTATTTGAGGCATCAAGAGTTGTGAGTAGTGCTACCAAAAACAGAACAGACAGATGTATTGTGCGTAAGATTTTAGATGTGAACAAAAATGAATATAATCGAGCAAATGGTTCAATTATTAAACAATATGAGTATATTTTGAACAAAGAGATTGTTGTGACTGATTTTACATTTAATAACTCAGTCTGTACAAATGGTATCCATTTTTGTCATAGTATTGACGAATTGGTAAAACATGGTTGGCTTGATCGGAGTTTTGCCGATTTTGTTATTTAATTGTTAATTGTAACAACTAAATAATAGTTATTTAGTGTCTCGGGAAAGCAAGGACAAGTGGAAACATGACGTAACCAAGGAAATCATTCCAGAGTTGAACGAAAAATGCCTGTTGAGCAACAGGCATGATTCCCAAGAGAACAGGAATGATAAGGTAATAACCCAAGAGACACATGATAACCAACTGAAGAAGGACAAAGGCAGACATGATATGGTTATTTTTAATTGTTTTGAATAGATAGGTAATGTCAAAATCAATTTTTTTCTGAAACCGGAGGTTGAAGAAAACAAAGTGTAAGTGGAATACTTCAATTTTTTTTACACTGAAAGTGTACGCTAGGTTGAAGAAAACAAAGTGTAAGTGGAATACTTCAATTTTTTTTACACTGAAAGTGTACGGAGGTTGAAGAAAACAAAGTGTAAGTGGAATACTTCAATTTTTTTTACACTGAAAGTGTACGCTAGGTAGAGGATAAAATGAAATACTTCAATTTTTTTCTGAAACCAGAGGTTGAAGAAAACAAAGTGTAAGTGGAATACTATTTTCTCAGAATTAGGGATGGGATATGTCTAATAATTAATTATTATTAAATATATAATGACTAGTTCTAGTAAATTCACAGTTCCTAAAAAGGGAAAACATCAACTTCTTTTTGACGATGATCTGATTGTTAGTTTTGATTTTAGTGAAGACAGTTCTCTCCGGAGAATTCTTAATGAAACCGATCCTAATCTTCGCAAATTACTCGGTATTAAAGCCGAACGTCCAGGAGATTTTCCAAGAGTATTTGAGTTACCTGTGATCATTGATGATTCGATTAATGCTCCAGTAACTGTAGTCTTGGTTGGTGAAATCGACATAGATGGTAATTTCTCCAAGATCAGTATTTAACGATATAAATGATAAATCAATTTATTTTCTATAAGTTTATTTATCCGCGTTCAATTAACTAAACATGAGTGGATCCATAACATGTTCAAATTGTTTTTATCTTTATTTTAGGAATAACGGATCGAGCAATTGTCCCAAATGCAACACGATGAATCCATATATCCAATGTAAACCGATTTGCCCTCCCGGTCCTCCACCCTGCCCACAACAATGTCCTCAAGGTGCTACTGGTTTCCAAGGTCCTCAGGGTCCTCCAGGTAATAACGGTAACAATGGTAACAATGGTAACAACGGTGGTCAAGGTCCTCCTGGTGCAACTGGTATCGGTCTTCAAGGTGCTACTGGTATCACAGGCACTCAAGGCATAACGGGATTAACTGGAGCCACTGGTCCTGCTGGTGGTCCTATTGGTGCTACTGGAGCAACTGGTAACGCAGGTTCTGCTGGTGCGACTGGTTTTCAAGGTTCGACGGGTGTTGGTTCTCAAGGAGCTACTGGTATTGGTGCAAGTGGTGCAACTGGATTTCAAGGCGCTACTGGTATTGGTGCAAGTGGTGCAACTGGATTTCAAGGTGCGACAGGTGTTGGAGGTGGTATTGGCGCGACAGGTTTACAAGGTGCTACTGGTGCTGGTTTACAAGGAGCTACTGGTATAAATGGAAATCCAGGAGCTACTGGTGTTGGAGGTGGTATTGGTGCGACAGGTGTTGGTCTTCAAGGTGCTACCGGTGTTGGTATTCAGGGAGCTACGGGTATAGCAGGATCGAGTGCCATTATTCCATTTGCATCTGGTTTGCCTGTTACCATTACAACTTTACTTGGTATTGTTGGAACCCCTGCCTTTATTGGATTTGGTACTAGTGGATTGGGTTTATCAGCGTTAGGATTGACTATTACTTTAACAGGTTCTGGTGTTGCTTCTTCACTGGCATTTGATGTTCCACGTACAGGAACTATAACAGCGTTTACTGCTTCATTTACTAATACTACTTCTGCGATTCTTCTAACTGCAGGCACACTCAATATGCAAATATATAAAGCTCCAGCTGGATCACCAGTGATATTTTCACCTGTTCCATCTGCATTAGTATCTGTTACATTGCCTGCAGCTATAACTGTGGGTGAATTCTTTACAGGAATTGCTTCGGGATTGAATGTCATAGTTAATCCTCAAGACAGATTATTAATGGTTTGTTCATTTACAGGTTTTGCACTTGCTGATGAAGCTGTCGGTTTCATTACTGGTGGTCTTGCTATTTCTTAATTAAAAACATAAAACATATTTCATTTTATCAAAATTAATTTAATCTTGATAAAATAGTCACAATAAAAACAATATACATTCCATGTTTCTCATAAGAATTTTAACACGTAATCAAACCTTACTTTAAGGTTCGCGGACGCAATCCTTACTTTAAGGTTCGCGGACGCAAACCTTACTTTAAGGTTCATTCTTATAACATAAATTATCATTTATGATATAACATCATCATGTTTGGAGAGGCTACTAAGAGATTTAGTTTAGGTAATCTACAGGTCATGCTCTATACTAATAAAATGGCTGATGGTTATGAATATATTAATACTCATTTTGTCAGAGTAACACAACCGAATGGTGTTATGAATTGGAATCATGATACAAAGACATTAGATTTCTACACTGAAAAAGAATTTGAAAGGACATTTTTATCCAGTGTTAATCGCCATATTGATGTTCACACACGTGACGAAGATGATCCAAAAAGAAAAATTAATGTCAATGATTGGCTGATATCGAATTGTCGTGTTGCTAGTCAATGTGCTCGTGTTAACGAAAAATTACTCTTCAAAGACAATGGATTTCTTTATTTGAATCGATATCTTGGTACATTCCATGAAGAACTGAAGGAATTCTCGAAATTCTCAGCGAGTGTGAAAAAAGATACAATTTATCTCTTTGAATACATGATTAAAACACTCTCATCAAATAGTTATGATCATTTTGATTATTTTCTGAAATGGATCTGTAATATTTGTGTCGAAAGAAAACTAGATCAATCTGTCATCTGTTTCTCAAATCCTAATAAAATCAATATTCGTTACTTCCTTGAATTCTTGTTAAATAAAGTGATTGGTGAGACAAATTCTCTTTATTTGAAACATTCTGATGAAATTACATTTCGTAATAATGCTTCTCTGCTTATTGGTAAATCATTGGTTGTTATTGATGAACCAACCACTAATCTTGAGGAACTGAAAAAGACAATTGGTCAAAGTAAATTGAATGTCAGAGATAATAGGTCGCCATATTTTGCTCTCGAAAATATTGCTAATTGTATTATTGTGAATGAGAATGCCAAAATTAAGGATGATTTTTATATCGATATGGTATTATCGGAGAAAGAAAATGATTTGCTTATTCAGTCGATAACAGCAAAGGAACAGGTTGCGAAGGCATTCTTGTCATTTATTCGAGAACATAGTAAGATGTATTTGAAATTTACTGGTCAAGATAAGCCGAAGGTGAAAAGGATGATTGAATTTGAGGAAATTGGTTACATTGATTATTTGAAGTTGTTTATTCATCATCAATTTGTTCTTCCGGGAAAGAAGATTGAAATGACATTGGATCATTTTTACGAAGAAGTGAAATTATTTATGTATGATGTCAATCTTGTTGATTCGAAGAAAATATTGAAGAAGAGGATTCGAAATTTCTTGGGTAAGAATAGTGTGACTTTTGCTCATGAACAAGGGAAAACAACGAATAAGAAGAAACAGAAGAAACTGATGGTTATTTGTGATCTGAGTAAGATTAAAAGAGCGTTTATGACTGATCATGATGGTGAGGAAAAACCAAGTCAGGAAATTATCAAGATAGCGAATTCGATTTATTTGAAACGGAAATTTAATAAGGAAGTTATTTTGCCATTTTTTGTTGAGATGGTGAAGGAAATGTATGTATTGAAGAATAAGTCGATAAGTATTAATATTAATCGATTACAACACGCGATGTTATTATGTTATGATTTTATTAAGGATAATGATAATATATTGGAAGGAAAGAAGACTGTGAAAACATTTATTGTGAAACATTTTGGAGCTTCGGTACTTGTTTATTCAGCATCACATGGCACATATACGGTGAAGATTGATCATAAGAAATTAGTGAGTGTGTTTAAAAAGAATGGATGGTTGAGTCAGTATGATATTTTGTAATTTGGTTAAATGACAAAATATTATTGTATGATGTTTCTTTTTTTAAGGTATTTTAGTAATTGTTTAATGTTATTTGATCAAATAATATTAAATTTACTTAGCGTCAAAAGTAACCTTCTTGGCGCTCTTACAATACCATTTACCATCATTTTTAACTAAACGCAAAGAATATTCGTTTAATAATTTTTGAAATGGATAGTAACTCATAATTTTATGCATGTTGTAAAAACTCGCCTTAGGACAATGACATTTCTTCTTCTTCGAAACAAGTAAGATGGCAATAACTAATCTCTTCATTTGTTCTATTTTATCATCTAATGACCAAAATTCATTAATAATGTCGTCATCGTGTAACATCATTGTGTAATCGTCATCATAAATAATAACTAATTTTTCTAAAACTTCATTGGGTAATTTTATTTGCAAGTCAATAGAATAAATTTTCTTCGCAAATGTTTTATACTCATCCCTCTTGTGTCTTATTTTAGTAAATTCCAATACTTGTGATATGTTACTTTCAGCCTTGTCCAATTTCAGAAGAGCTTGTTCAAGAACCTCCATTATAATGAATTAATGATTACTATTGAATTTAATCAGATTATCAATTTTTTCTAGAGACTGTAGGTCGAAAGAAACAAATTGTAACTGATAAAGTTCAATTTTTTCTAGAGACTGTAGGTCGAAAGAAACAAATTGTAACTGATAAAGTTCAATTTTTTCTAGAGACTGTAGGTCGAAAGAAACAAATTGTAACTGATAAAGTTCAATTTTTTCATTTAAAAATTTCTTGACAAAAACAAGTAGAATGTCATCAGATGATAAAACGGAATATGTTCCCAAAAATAAAGGTAAGGGTAAAATGATAGAAGTTGTCGATGTTCCAGACAATGAATCTAAAAATTCAAAAGGTAAAGAATCGAAACATTATCGTTCTGAAGAACAATTTCGGAAACAATATGTCGCTATGATGACACAAAAGGTTAAATGTGCATGTGGTCTTTCATATGTGAGAAGTAGTATCGTTGTGCATCGAAACTCACCAATACATTTAAAATATGTTGAAGTCAATAAACACTTAATACCAACTGATGATGCATTAACTGAAGTATTGGATAGTATCCCGAAAGAGTTGTTAGACAAATATCTCAAACGATTAGGTATTATTAAATAATTTTTTAAATAAAAAAACTATTTAATCAAGATCACCAATGTCAATATCTGACGATGTATCATTCGATGAACCACCCATTCTACGCAAAAAATCTGTTCCAAGTCTATTTAAAAAATCATGAACAAGAGGATCACCTGACAATATTTCATTCGATATAATATTCATATCTCCATTCATATTAGCATTCTGAAAAAAATTTATCAATTCATGAGGTGACGAAACTAATTGTGTTATAACAGTTGGATTTTGTCTTTCACGATCAACAATAGTAGTTGACATACCAATTAAAATTCTATTACGTTCTGCAGAATTACTTGCATTTGTGTATTGCTGATAGATTTGATTAATATCAGGTGCTATACCATCAATTGCGTTTCTAATCGTATTGATGATAGTTTCGCGATTGGCTTCATCAGTTAAATAACTGCCATCTCTTGGAATTTCACTATTTTCCACTTCAGCTCTGATTTCAAAATGTCCATCATTAGGTATACCCTGCATTTGTTGTGGATCAGGTGAATTCATCTGCCATCCTTGTCTCATGCCACTAATAAAATTACTCATCACTGCACTCGGTGACGCTTCAGATCCACTAGCAAAATTACTCATCGGAAAGCGTGATGATCCTTCAGAAAGAAATCTCCCAAAAACATCCTCATGAAATGAGGGATTTTGACGTCTATCAGGATCATCATGAAATGAGGCAATCTGATGTCTATCAGAATCATCAGGAAATGAGGTAATCTGATATCTATCAGAATTATCACGTAATGAGGTAATCTGATATCTATCAGAATTATCATGTAATGAGGTATTACCATCATCATAAAATGAGGTAAATTGACGTCTATCATAATCATCATAATCGCCGCGGACGCTGGCAATTAGGCTGGATCCTCCAGCATAATCATCATTTGTCAAATTAGCAGATGTTATGATATTATGTGGCATGTCAGGATTAGATAGTCTGTTTGCATTACGATGTGTATCATATGGTTCAGAAGGTTCATGACCAAAAGGTCTCGTCATTCCATAAAGTGCTTGTGTCCCACTCCTATTTCTGGGAGTAAAATTAACTGTTGCTGAAATCATATGAGGTGATTTGTCATCAAGTGATTTGACAGGATTAGATATGAGATTAATGATACTTTCCTTATCTAATTCCAAAAAGAGATTGACTGGAATATTGCATGTTACAGAACAGGCAGAAAATCGAATTGCATCACACTCAGTAATGTAAAAAGAATATCCTGTACCTATGATTCTGTTGGTTGCACTGATGTTCACCAACAAATTCTCGAATTGCACTATGGACATCTCATTAATAATTTCTGACATTTTGGTTTTAAAATCAATTAGGTTTGAGTTTGATGAATGAATGTTCATCAATATTAGAAAAGCAGTTTTCATGTGACTAAAATCAAATTCACCGGAATAATACCAGTCAAGTGTTGCGATATTTGGTATTCTATCATAAAAAATAGAATTAACATTCAAAAATGTATCAATCAATAATTGATGAGTCTTAAAATAAGCATCGACTTCAGGATCAAAAAACAAATGATCTTTCAAAACATCAATTTTAGTCTCATGACCATAAACTGAAGGATCTTTGTTCTCCATCCATTTCTTGTAATGATCAGGATTCTCTTTTTTGAAAAAATATTCTAATTCTTCTTCCGTTAACTCTTTTTGTGTGATTAATGACAAAATTTGTACAGGCAACCGAAAATTGAGACATGAATGGTTCTTCAACAACGTTAAACAATACAAATAGGCATTAAGCAAATCATTGTTCTTCATTGACTCAGGATTAACTTTCGACCAGAGATTTTTCGTCAGAAATATTTCTTTTAGATATTTCTGAATGATCCCATGAATATGTCTAATAACACCAGTCCCACTGGCATTTTCGACAATACCTGAAGAAACATCAAACCAAATGACTGATGTGACTGAAGTCGTGATAAAAATATTCAGTAATTCCTTACCTGTCATATAATTTGAGACATTGATACCAGAAACACCAAACATATTTCTCGCTTGTTCATTCAAGACATTCGTAATCCACATACTATCAACACTAATAATATCTTCATTCTGAAGACTAAATGTCTTGGTTGTGATGACATATGAGAAATTTCGATCAAGGGTATAAAGTTTGAATTCATTCTCAAAAATAACAATGATATCATTACTAAAACTCATTAAATACACTGCTTTAATTCCATTGTCATTTATCTGAAACGAATTTGATTTTAGGGTTTGCTCATTATACCACATTGTTCTTGAATGCTGTTCCGAAGTCACACATGTCATATTTTCAAAATCTTTACCATTTTCCAATGAATATGGATAAAGACATGAGTTCATGTAAACATATGGTGATTCATTTCTTTTCTTAATTGTCAAGATAGTAAAATCCCAAATATTACGGACGGTTGTTTCATCAATATGGAAATACAATTTATCGTCAAAGGTAACACATTTGCAATCAGGAATAGGATTAATAAAGATATTCGAATCAATGAAAATTTGACCGTCGATTTCAGTGCGATAAAAGAAGGTCTCTTGACGTCCTGCAGAACGAACGATGTTGTTGATCCAGGGATCTGTTTCAACGGCAGGTGTGATCTTTTCAATTAGATAATCAGTTGTGACTTGATATTTATCATGTGGATCAATAAACTCAATAAAATTACCAACAGGTGTGAATGTTGTTGTCTTGTTAAATTTGTCATTTGATCGAGAATAATCAATCATACAAATTTGATTATTCTTCTTGAAGAATGGCAAACCAATCATTTCATCAAAATCACAGATCGTATATTTTTCTTTCTCAAATAACTGAACATTAGAAGACTTCTTTTTGAAAGCAAGTCGATGAATATTCTTGCCGTCTTCATAAAATAATTCTTGATTACTCTTATCAAATGATGTGTATTTTTCTGATGACAAAAATTCCAATTTGTATTTAGATGAATCCAATTTTTTGATTGTAAAAATCAGAAACTCATCATTATCAAAAAGGATAATTTGTGTCTGAGCAATAAGAATGAAATCGTTAATATCGACATCACGATCAATTATAACATTAATAGCACTTCCTTGACGCGAATGGTAAAAAAAATAATAACGATTTGGTGCATATTGTAAAATAGCTGTTTTACTTTTTTTGTTCTGAATAAACCTCATTGCTATTGATATTGATTTTAAATTTAAATTTAATTTTAAAATCAATTTTTTCCTGAGACTATCAAGTCGAAAGAAACAAATTGTAAGTGGAATACTTCAATTTTTTCCTGAGACTATCAAGTCGAAAGAAACAAATTGTAAGTGGAATACTTCAATTTTTTCCTGAGACTATCAAGTATTTAATCAAGAATGCCGATGATGTGATTTTCATACCAGACATAATATCAAGACATTTATCAAAATCCTCAGCCAAAATATCAAATGTGGAATGGTTTGATACTTCGAGTAATTGCCAAAAGTATGGATTAATGTTACGAATGACAGTAAGAACATTAGTTTGGATTTTTCCTGATTTATAAAAAATTTTAATCATTGAATGAGGACAACACAATAAATTAATCATGCCCGCGAATGATTGCAGATAAGGAGATTCACTAATATTCTTGATGAAAGTGTGTACTTGAGGATTTTTCAAGTTTTGATAAGTAAAAATCGTTTTCAAATACATCTTGTTTGACAACATTTCCATAAGCATGGGATAGCAATCAAAATGACGAGGGATAATCTTAGTCAACATTTCTAACATTTTCTTATTTGGTAAATACATAATCAAAAAATGAAGCAGTTTTTCAGTAAAAGGTTTGTGCTTTTCAATACAATAGTCATAATATTGTTCGGCATAAAATGGTCTACCGGCAAAAGAACCTGCAAAAACACTGGTGAATGTCTTTTTATCCAATTTATGCAAAAGATCTTCAAATTGTGCGACGTTGTTATCATTAATATTTATTTTTTGTCCGTATTCCATAAATCGTTGAGACAATTCACAATTGATAATATACCATACTTCTTGAGTGTAATTTGCTAATTTATTTTCATTATTCCAAAACAAATCATTGAAACGAATTTGTGATATTTCAGAAAAGTCAGCAGAAACAATTGGAACATCAATCAAATTAACAATTTTAACAACATCACCAATGTAAATAGTCTTTTCATCAGTGATTTTTTTTTTCAATGTGTAGCCAATTTTCTTCAAAAGAAGATCAACCATTTCTCTATATAATGATTGATCGGGGTTACCGATCTGAAATGCATATCCTTCTCCGAATAGAGTTTGAATATAATCGTACATACAAATGTTATGTAATTGTCCTTTCGAGTTATAATATTTCCATACAGGCAAACCATCTTTAACATCATAATATAGAATAACATTGACACTATTTTCTGAAGCGTCATAATGACGATACTTCCAATCATCTGAATCAGATCTTATAAAAACGGTGATTGATTTTTCTTTCTTAAATTCACCGAAACCTTTGAACTCAGGTTCAATGAAACCAGTGAAAAATAATCGAGCACATTCACTTGCAAATGCGCTGATTTGATTCTCAACAAAAGTGATAATTGTGATCGTCATGATTGTGTGTTTTAATTGTTAATTTATGTATGTTTTAATTAATAAAAATCAATTTTTTCTTAAGACAGAATGTCGAAAGAAACAAAATGTAAGTGGGAAACTTCAATTTTTTCTTAAGACAGAATGTCGAAAGAAACAAAATGTAAGTGGGAAACTTCAATTTTTTCTTAAGACAGAATGTCGAAAGAAACAAAATGTAAGTGGAAAACTTCAATTTTTTTGAATGACTACCTTATCGATAACACTATGACGTCTATGGTACTTCAATGACGCGAATGGTTAAAATAATAATAATAATTTGATGCATATTGAAAAATAGCTGTTACTTTTCTTGTTCTCAATAAATTTCATTGCCATTGATTTTAAATTTAATTTTAATTTTAAAATCAATAATTTTTTCTAGAGATTATCGAGTCAATTATTTAATCAAGAATGTCGATGATGTGATTTTCATGCCAGACATATCATTAAGATATTTATCAAAATCGTCAGTCAAAATATCAAATGCGGAATGGCTTGATACTTCAAGTAATTGCCAAAAGTATGGATTAATGTTACGAATGACAGCAAGAACATCAGTTTGAATTTTTCCTGAATTATAAAAAATTTTAATCATTGATCTGTTACAACACAACAAATTAATCATACCAGCAATTGATTTGAGATAATGACAATAACTAATGTGCTTGATGAAAGTGTCCACGTGAGGATTTTTCAAGTTTTGATAAGTAAAAATTTTTTTCAAACACATTTTGTTTGTCAACACGTCTGTAAGATGGGAACCAAAAGAACCAATTTCAATCTTAGTCAACATTTCCAACATTTTTGTAACTGGTAGATACATAATCAAAAAATGAAGCAGAGAATTTTTAAAAAGTGTGTTGGTCGTAACACAATAGACATAATATTGTTCGGCATAAAATGATCTACCTGTACAAGAATTGGATCCAGAGAATGTCTTTTTATCCAATTTACTCAAAAGAACTTCAAATTCTGCAACATTGTTATCATTAATACTTATTTTTTGTCCGTATTCCATAAATAGTTGAGACAATTCACAATTGATAACATACCATACGTCTAGTGTGTACTGTGCTAATTTACCTAAACTATTCCAAAACAAATCATCGAAATTAATTGCCGATATTTCAGAAAAGTCAGCAGAAACAATTGGAACATCAATCAAATTAACAATTTTAACAACATCACTAATACCAATAGTCTTTTCATCAGTGATTTTTTTTTTCAATGTGTAGCCAATTTTCTTCAAAAGATGATCAACCATTTTTCTGTATATCAATTGATCTGGGGTGCCAATGTTAAATGCATATCCTTTTTTGAATAGAGTCTGAATGTAATCGTACATACAAATATTATGTAATTTACCTTTTGAGTCATAATATGCCCATGTAGGCAATCCACTCGACCAATCACCCACATTATAATACAGAATAACATTAACAATATTTTCACATGTTTCGAAATGGCGAAATTTCCAGTCATCCTCGTCAGATCTTAAAAAAACAGTGATTGATTTTTCTTTGTTAGATTCTTTTTCTTTCTCAGATTCTTTTTCTTTCTCAGATTCAATGAAACCTGTGAAAAACAGTCGAGCACATTCAGTCGCAAATGCGCTGACTTGATGCTCAACAAAAGTGATAATTGTAATGGTCATAATTGTGTGTTTTAATTGTTAATTTATGTCTTAATGAATGAAAATCAATTTTTTTTAGTAATCATTTGATGATTACTAGACAATTAACTAGGTGATTATTTTGGCGACGATAATGGCGACGATAATGGCGACGATAATGGCGACGATAATGGCGACGATAATGGCGACGATAATGGCGACGATAATGGCGACGATAATGGCGACGATAATGGCGACGATAATGACGACGATAAAGGCGACAATTTACTGACAATTAACCTTAATACTAAAAATTATTTCTTTAAATTATTTTTATTTAAAGAAATAATTAATACAATTGTCGCCAAAGTAGTCACCAAAGTAGTCGCCAAAGTAGTTACCAAAGTAGTCGCCAAAGTTGTCGCCAAAGTTGTCGCCAAAGTTGTCGCCAAAGTTGTCGCCAAAGTAGTCGCCAAAGTAGTCGCCAAAGTAGTCGCCAAAGTAGTCGTCAAAGTAGTCGCCAGAGTAGTCACCATAGTAATCACCATTAAATCAAGATATCACCATATAAAATATCTTCCATAAGTAAATGAGCCAAAATTGTAAGGTTACCGGAGAACCAACATGTAAATGTATTGGTGATAGTCAGCCAATATATAAACCAATTCCAAAAGAAACAATGAGAAAATTATGGGAAGATCATGTTATTGGTACCAAATTTGTCATTAACACACTGATTGATAACAAATCAGGATCGACTCCGGAATTTCAGGCATTGTTACCTGTTGCTATGCAAAATGCTGTTGATATTGGTACTGAAACTGGTAAATATATCGGAAAGAAGAATGGTATTGAAATGGGAGTGAGAATGAAAACACATATTGAATGTGTTGGCGATATGATTACGAAAATTGCAACAGGTCAAAAAGCTGAATCTAGTAAGAAAAAAGCGTACGAAAATGGGGCAGAATTCTCAAATTATCTGGTCCAATTTCTCAGTTACAATGGTGACAAACTAAGAGAAAATTTCAATCATCATATCGAATATTACTATGAAATTGCATATCTTCGACAACAGAAAAATTACACCGACGAAATTAAAAAATTCGATGCACTCGTCACACATATGCTCGCATTTTCCGATCTGATTTACTATCAAGTTTCATCTATTTCAAAATAAAAAATTGAATTATATTGCACACTTTTAGTGTAAAAAAATTGAATTATTCTAATTACACTTTGTTTCTATCGACATACTGTCTCTAGAAAAAATTGATTTATGTACTATAATTCAGTTAGATTAACAAAACAAAATGTCACAACCCATTGCAATTAAAGGTCACCAAATTCCCACAGATTATTCTGGAATGAATGGTATTGAAGGAATTGATGTTTTCAAGATTTATCAGTCACTTGATTTTGGTCTACATACATCATTGAGCAGTATTTACGAATTGTGTGAAAAACTAACAAAAGAGTATGATGCATCACATAACATCGATCATCATATTCAAGTATTCAAAAATACGGTCATGATTGCACTACATGAGATTACGAAAATGAATTTTGAAAGCAAAAACAGATATTTGAGAATTATTACCTTTGTTGCTCTTCTGCATGATACCATTGATGACAAGTATTGCAATCATGAGCAAAAACTCCAGAAAAAACAAGAATTGAATGATTTTCTCATCAATGAAATTCCTGAAGATTGTGAAAATATTATGTGGTGTATGGATCATATTTCTTTCTCGAAGGAAAAGAAGAGAGGCTATCCAGCTTGTCATGATGATCCTCTCCTCACTTTGGCACTGCGAACTGTTTCTGATGCCGACAAACTTGAGGCTATTGGTACAGTCGGCTTGCAAAGAATGCTTGATTTTAACATGTCAGAACAAAATGGAACACCATCAACTGATATTGCACGAGCATCAAACATTCCATCCATGATGATGAGAATTCGAGCTCATGTTGCTGAAAAATTGTGTTTGCTCAAAGATAATTACATTCATACTCAAAAAGGTAAACAATTGGCAACACCACTTCATGTCGTTATGATGAATATCGTCAATGATGACGTCAAACTAATTGAATTCATTAAGACTGATAAACGTTATGTTTAATTTTTTATTTCATCAAACAAAAAATTAATTAGATTTGTCATAGTATAAACCCATGGCTTGTTTACAATTGTGATATTGATAAACAATCCTTGGTGAGTTAATTTCACCATTTTTGTTTTGTGAAATATTATTATTCTGTGTTTTCGGTGCCATTGTAGGTGTAGTCGACGCTCCTACGCAAGCTGTAGTCGACGCTCCTACGCAAGCTGTAGTCGACGCTCCTACGCAAGCTGTAGTCGACGCTCCTACGCAAGCTGTGTTAGGAACTGATGTTTCGACAGGAGGAAACATTGGAATAAGCGTACCAATAATAACATTATCATAATCGTCATCATTCATTTTTTCATTTTCATACAATGCTGATGTAAATTGACAATGAATATCTTCTGTTCTCTGATATTTTGCATCTGTTGTTAAATCATCTTCTGATCTTGGTCTCTTGGAGTTTTGCAAATAATGCAATGATGCATAAACAGAACTAAAAAAGATATTTTCATTTTGTTGATCATTGGAACTCTCCATTTGTTTATACTAATGATATGATTATAATATCAAATTTTTTTTGAATACTCTGACAACTAAGCTAATGATTTTTAGTATTCATGATTTATTCTGGACCAATTTTTCCCAATTCAACAATAATTTTATCGGTTGCTTCCATATTCATTGATATTCTTATCGGTTTATCGACACTTTTGGTTGGTGAAAAGCTTGAATCACCATTTTTACTGGTATTGAAACCAAACATAGAGCCTTTCTTACTCACCATACAAAAAATGACAAAAATACCGCAAAACATGGCATTTTCATAAACTAAAAAATGAAAATAGAAAATATTTGTTAGTCCATATGGTGAATTTCTTGAATCAAACATCCAAAATGGCAAAATAATGAACACAGTTTCAAATGACAAACAAAAAATTGAGATCTTATTCAAAAGTGACATTTTTTGACAGAAATGTTTAACATCATCACTAACTGTATCCATATCAGTTGTACACAATTCAACAATTTTCTTCGTCACATAGAAAACAATCAAACAAATAGCAAAATTATCAATTCCACTTAGTGACACTCCAAAAACATAAAACCAATTCAACAATGAATAATTTTTTTGACTGTCAGCGATCATTGGTCCAATCATAAAACAAATTAAATAAACAAGATAACAAATGATATTTAAAAAATTAACAAAAATGGTAAATTTTTTCACCATTTCGTTATCTGGGGTAACTGTAAAACCTAAACTTGTTTTAAACCATGGAAATAATAACAAACCAATAGCCCATCGAACACAAAATGAACTCACCGGTAAAACAAGAAATTTCGCAAAATGTTGCACACCTGACAAAAACAATGCATGAGAACAAACACCACCCATCGCACCAAAAATAAGGATAGCGTACAATAATTTCACAAGTGTCATTTTAAATTGAGTCACAATACAATTATTGATCAAAACAACTGTGATCCAAAACAAAAGAATCGTCCATAAAATCAAATAAAACGTGAATATTGATATTTTGAGTTTATTACTAAGACAGTTATCTGTATGATAAAATTCACTTTCAATACTAAAATCATCTAATTGATAGACTGAAAATTGTTGATAACAGTTCATTTTTTATATTTATATCTACTATTGATGAGATTAACAAATCAATTTTTTTACGATAACCGCTAAGTGTCACCAAATTATTTTTTTCAAGAAAATTTTATTTCTCAAAAAAAATTAAAATTTGAATGTTCCCGGGTGCTTAATTTCAATGATAACGTAAATAGCTAAGAAAACACCAAATGAATACATAACAATAGAAGTCTCATTATCATTAACGAACTTAGTAATTTTATTGTAAATTTGACCCATGATGTATTGACTATATTTTACTAAGTTATGTAATATGTTAACAAATCAATTTTTTTACGAGACAGAATGTCAGTAGTAATTTGTGGTAAATGGAAACTTGATTTTACGATTTACTCAAATCAATAATAATTTTATCTGTTGTCGAATCATTGATAGACATTTTTGGTATTTCAAGACTTTTAATTTGTGAACTTGCTGATTCATTATTTTTCGAAGAACCAAGACCAATCATTGAACCTCTTTTACTAATCATCCAAAAAACAAAAAATGTTCCTGAATACATGCCAAATTCATAAACAAAGAAATGAAAATAAAATATATTTGAAAGTCCATAAGGTGTGTCCATATTCTTGGTCTCAAACATCCAAAAAGGTAGCATAATAAATGCCAGTTCGAGGAACATATACAGAATTGAAATTTTATTAATGATTGTCATTTTTTGACAAAAATGGGCAATATCATCACTGACAGCAGTTTTATCAATACGACATAATTTGACTAATCGTCGAGAAACATAAAATACTGTTATACAAATTAATAAATTGTTCATTCCTGCAATGGAAACACCAGAAACAAGGAAACAATTTAATAATAAATAATTTCCTTGACTAACTGCAATCATTGGTCCAATAATGAAACAAATTAAGTAAGAAAAATAAATAGATAAATTCAAAATTCTGAGAAAAATAGTAAATCGTTTTTTCAGTTTGTCATCTGTCTTCCCAGTTAATCCCAAACTGGCATTAAACCATGTCTTCAAAACAAATCCAATCGAACCCCTAACACCAAATGTACTTACTGGCAAAACAAGATATTTCGCAAAATGCTGAACTCCAGATAAAAATAAACAATGAGAAATAACACCACCTAATGCTCCAAAAATAAGTAATGAATACAATAATTTCACAAGTGTTATCTTAAATCGTGTCATAATACAATTATTAATCAAAACAATCAACATCCAAAACAAAAGAATCGACCATAAAATCAAATAAACAATAAACACTGATATTTTGAGTTTATTACTTAAACATGTGTTTGTTCGATAAAATTCACTTTCGATACTGAAATCTCCTATTTCATGAACCGAAAACTGTTGTTTGCAATTTTCCATATTATTATATGGAAGAGAGAAACAATTTTTTCAGACATTGGAAGTATTATTGATGATCACAAGATCAAAATCATACAAGACAAGATCATTTGCGATGTTAACATTATCAGTCAGTAACATATCAATACCCGTTGTCAAATGTGCATACAAATGTTTTTTGTAATCATCATGAAATTGAGCACCGTTTTTAATGACGAGAAACTTGAGGTTAGGATGAAAAGCATCTGGTTGAATGTATCCACCATCAAAAATCAATGTATGATATTTCTTTATCATCCAATTGTAGGGGTATTTACCAGCATTGATAAATGTAAACACATCACAACTAATATGACGTAAATTGAATTTCTCCATGTTTTCGAGTATCAGTTCTTTGACATGAATGCGATGATTTGTCAAAATACCTTTCAAATTATCAATAATGAGGAATTTACTATGATTGTAATAACTACTTGGCATTCCACACAATGATAATTTTTCAGCCAAAGGAAAATTAATCAGTGTGATATTTCCACAAATGATCAATTCGACATGTCGTGCATATTTATGACTTGCCACAAACATGTGCTTCGAATTCCTCTTGAATTTTTGGAAAACTTCATCCTTTTGCGGAAAGTAAATATTCAAAGTAGCATCACTGATTTCATCTTTTGACAATGTAAAACACAGAGGATCTTTGGGATTAATCGGCTCTTCAGCAGATAACAAACACCACTGACCTGTAATTGTCTGAACCATGATAATTTAATTAATCAAATCTAATATGACAATAGAAAATCAAATTTTTTCTGAATATTTGACAATAGTTTGACGATAGTTTGACGATAGTTTGACGATAGTTTGACGATTGTTTGACGATTGTTTGACGATAATTTGACGATAATTTGACGATATTTTGACGATATTTTGACGATAATTTGACGATAATTTGACGATAATTTGACGATAATTTGACGATAATTTGACGATAGTTTGACAATAGTTTGACAATAGTTTGACGATAATTTGACGATAATTTGACGATAATTTGACGATATTTTGACGATATTTTGACGATAATTTGACGATAATTTGACGATAATTTGACGATAATTTGACGATAATTTGACGATAATTTGACGATAATTTGACGATAATTTGACGATAGTTTGACAATAACTAAGTTATGTGTTTAGTAATTTAAATTTTAATGATACATATAAAGTGAGAAACTTGTCAAATTATTGTCAAACAATCGTCAAATTATTGTCAAACAATCGTCAAATTATTGTCAAACAATCGTCAAATTATTGTCAAACAATCGTCAAATTATTGTCAAACAATCGTCAAATTAGTCAAATTATGATATTTTAGAGATCATTCTCCCACATGATAATTTTTTTAGTTAATTAAATATAACAATGTACGATTCTGATATTCTTGCGCAAGACCAGAAAGTTATCCGCATTAGTGTTATCATTCCTGTTTTGAGTGATACGTCTTTTTTGCATTTGTCATTATGGTCTCTTGCACCATACGTTGCTGAAATTATTGTTGTTGACAATACCAATAACCCTGATAGTGATGTCACATCCATTGTCAATAGTTTCATTACGGACAAAATCAAAGTTGTTGTTTTGACAAACAATGATTCTTTGGATGTTGTGATGACAAATGCCATTGCTCAGGTTTCAAACCAATATATTTTGAAATGGAATCCTGATTTTGTTGGTTTTGAGAGTGGTGAGAACAATGGTCATTCTTTGGCTGAGTTGGTTATTTTTTCGACCAAGAAAATCAGGGAAGGTCACAATGGTATTTTCTTCTGGTCGCCTAAAATTTATGGTGATATCAACCATGTTCAGTCAGGTAATGAGACAAAACTAAACGGATATCTCATTGATAAAGATTATATTTCATATGTACCTTGCGAAGAATACGCATATTCGGCTAGAGCGGATCCCAATGGTGTTTACTATTATCACAATAATCCGACAAAAGATCCTTATTTTTACATTTCACTGACGAATTGTAAGTCAACAGCTGAATTGTTACTGAATGCATTCAAAGCAGAATATTTGAAATGGAAGAAAACAGTCAACGATATTGATATTTCATTTAAAAAATATTATGAAACAATTCGCAAAAATGATTATCAAAATGGATTGAAGTGGACTGAGGCAAACATTCCCAAGATTACTGTTCCGCATCAGTATTTACTTCCTGCAATTCTCGAAAAAGAAAAACATATTTCAGATCAAAACTTCAAAATTAGGAGAGGTGCAGATATTACAGCCTATCGTGATTATCGCCATTATGGTCGTGCATCATATGGTCAAAGAATATCACATAGTGAAAAACAATATCATATTGTCGATTTTTTTCGTTATTTAATCATAGATACCGAAATTGCATTCACTACTGTCAAAGACATCATCGTCACAGAAACACTCTCTGTCATTCATGCGATAACTCCTCATCCTATAGAAGGTATCGCACCTACTAATTCACATCCTACCGTCAAACCTACCGGAATAATTCCTGAGACAAATACTGGAACAACGACAGGAACAACTACCGGAACAACAACAGGAACAACGACAGGAACAACTCCTGGAACAACTACCGGAACAACTCCTGAAACAACTACTGGAACAACAACAGGAATGACTACAGGAACGACTACAGGAACGACTACAGGAACAACTCCTGAGACAACTCCTGAGACAACTTCTAGACAGATAAATACTGTTAATCAATCTAATTCTCGAACAACTATTGTCTCAAGTGAAACGAATGTCGTGAATGGAAGGACAGTAGTGAAGACTATTTTGTCAATTGTGACCTATATTTAATTTTTCCTTTAACAAAAGTAAAATGAAAAATTAGTTAATTTAATTTTAATAGCCATTAATACGTGACATCAGTCCGAAGTTAGCATATCCTGCGTGACCAAAGAGAATACCGATCAAGATAAGCAATACTATACCTTGAAGAGTGGTAATTCTGTTGACTCCAGGGAACATTTCTGGGATAGTGTAGTTCCAGGCCATAGAGACGATCCATCCGAGTAGCAAGATAACTAGAACGAGAATAAGAATATAAAGCAACACAGTGCCTGAATCACCATTTCCACCAAACATATTGTAACTTGTTAAGATTTAAATTTTTATTATACCAAAATTCGCGAGAAGAATATTTCGAACGAATTTTTAAATTATATGAATAATTAATTAATGATATATATTTGGTTCCTCAGATTTATCATTTATTTGAATTCAGGTAAAGACATTATTTATATCCCACCTATATGGGGGCATCTTAAATTAACTGTCGATAAATTTTACTATCAACTCGATTATATCCCACTCGTTCTTCAATTTTTAACATGGATATTGACTTTCCTTGCTCCACGTACTGATAACACCGAAAGAAAATCTCTCAATCACTGGAAATCACTTGATGGAACAACCATTACCAAATCTGATTCATCTGATTCATCACTTAATCAACTTCTCTGGAATCAAACAATGAGTTTTTTTATGAGACCTCATAAAAAAGGATATGTTATTGATTTCTCATATTTAGAAAAATATGAAGTGAAATCTGAATATTACAGATATGGTGGCAAATGTTATTTGGTTAATGGCAAAATAACCAAAATGAAATATTTATCGAAAACTTATCATACTATTCCACTCTGGTTAGAAAAAGTATTCCGATCAACCATCTTTGTTGTTCTACAATTAGAAACTCATGCCATTAGACTACATTTACTCACAGCACAAAATAATGTCATTAAATATCGTACATTAACGACATCACGACTCATTCCATTATTGAAAGTACTCACATTTAATACAATTGAAGACAATCGTGGTGTTGGAGTTATCATTGAATTAGTGAAAACCATCACAGCATTCACTGATAGCTCATTTAGTCAATATTGTGATGATTCATTTCAAAAAGGTCAGTATGATATGGAAGAAATTATGGGATCTCCTGGTACTGCTTGGAACAAAGAAATGTCTCAATATCGTCAACATGTCGATACATTTTTATTTGAAATGAATCTCATTAACAAATCACAAATTGATACTAATATCGACATCAATTTTATTCGAACGTTTTTCCTTGTCGTCACTGCTTGTCATGATCAATTTGGTGATGCCAATGAAGCTAATATTGGTGTTAAATTTGAATATCCACCACGCATTAAAATTAATGATGAAGAAACTATGTCTATTCTAGAGTATGAAATTATTAAAACACTTGTCAGTCTTGTTTTCTATCCAACTCCCTTGTTATCAGAAAAAGAATGGACTCATAATGCAGACTTGAAGAAACATAAGTTAACTATTAACAAATTTGTCAAAAATATTTCTATTGACACCAAAACCTGGTTCAACCCAAGTCAATTCAAAATTAGCGTTGCCAATTAAAACTAATCTTAATATAAATGATATCAAAATTAGTATCCGTTTCATTGAATGATGATATAACAAATATAGTCACAGAAGATGGCACATTATTTCAAGCCGGTTATCAAGACTATTTCACATCATTTTGTCAATCAGTTGTCAGTACGGTAACATGCGAACGTCTTATGTATATCTTATCTGATTGCGGTGTTGTCTATTCATTGTGTCTTGATAATTTGTGTGTCAGGAAAATTGTTTATTCCAGCAAAGATTATGCTGTTCAAATCAAAGGTGGTAAAAATCATCTTCTCATCCTCACAAAAAACAAAAGAGTCTTCGGTGCTGGTGATAATACGACATACCAGATTAAACCGCATGGACTATGTTTTTATGACAAGGCAATTGAAATAATCATTCAAAAATATTTGACATATGAATGTCATTGTTTATTTGCAGGTGAAGTAAATGAATTTTGTCGAAAATGTGTCTGTCCACCTCCATGTCCTCTTAAAGAACAATGTACGCCAATGACTTATCCTCAAGGGACATTTTCAGTTGAACAAAACATTACCATTAGTCCAGTCATTATTAATGGAGTATCGCCATCATCAGTTACTTTACCGGCAACCATATCAGGCACAACTAATATTACTTGTTGTTCACTGAATGGTATTTTATTTGGTAGTGTGACATTCACCATTAATTCTGTACTTGTTACTGCTGGTACTTATGGAACAACAACAATTATTCCAGATTTACAATTAGTCGATTCTATTCCAACAAACCAATTAACGCAAACTGTCATTTTGGATAATTTATTGTGTAATTCTAATCCAGAAATCATTTTTACTCTGTATTCTGATATTCCTATTATGGATCAATTAGGTGGACGTGGTATTATTGTTGGTTCTTCAGCTATTACATCAAGTTTAGGACCATTACAAAATGCTACAGGAGTGAGTATTCAACCAATTATCGTTATGATATCTTTAATGTCATACATACCTTGTTGTCATTCTCCTTGTCAAAATGTTATTGCACCTCAGTGTTGTTGTGGTGTCGAACAACCGACATGGGATAAGATATTTGCTGGATTTAATACAAGTGTTATTTTGGATGATTGTGGTAAAATGTGGACTTTCGGATCTATCTATCAAATTAACCCTCACGATTCGGATTGTGATTTTTTGACAATTTTGAATGATTGTCATATTGGTTCAATAACAATTGTGAATGAGAAAAGTATGAAGAATTGCCGAAAAAGAGTCATCAATACAAATGGTCGGGATATCATTATTGATGTTTGTGAGAATTACACGATTAATGGAAAACCATTCTGTCTTGATGATGTTATTGTTTTGAAATTTAATGACTTGTGTGTCAATGTTAATGTGTTTGTTGATATTTGTGAAAAGAAAATAATTAAAATTATTTACAATAATGACCAATGTACAATTTTCAAGAATAATGTCGTCTTCAATCCATTAAAATCAAATATTATTAATTTTGGTCGTGTCAGAAAACTTGGAACTAAAATCAATACTTATGTGCAAAATGGTGATACTGTTAAAATAAGTTGTGATGATGAACAAATGGTGACAGCTGATTTACCGACTGTTCTGATGATTAATGAATTATGTGAGACAGAAAAAATAATGGAAGTGTCAATTGGTTGTAATAATTTGAGTGTCTTGACGTGTGAAGGTAATATCTTTGCCCTTGGTAATAATAATTTTGGTCAATTAGGATTAGGAAATAATCATAATGTGATTTGTTTTCAAAAAGTTGATCGATGTGTTTTTAAGAATAATATTGTGAGAATCTTTTCAGGATCAACAGTGACATTTTATGTTTCATGTGATGGTCGAATTTATGCCAGTGGTAGTTATGGTTGTCTTTTTGATGAATCACAATGTCCAGTCAAGTTACACGGAATTCGGAAATCATGGAATGTCAAGAAAATCTGTGTGAGTAAAAATAATATTGTTCTTCTGGGTGGTAATGGTAAAGCATACGGTTATGGTAGTAATGAATATGGACAATTAGGATATGATCAGAATTACTCTGTTGATACTTTTTCGAAATTAATTTATTAAATTTTATTAGTAAATTAATGACGTTACTACGTCTACCACAGGTTACTATGTAGATTAATTTTCGTCATCGACGAAGATGGTGTTATTCCAATAGGTTGACCTGAAGAACCCACGACCATACCTATCAGTAGGGTTGAGAGCACGAGGGTTTCTTCCGGGATAACTAGGACGAGTGGAAGAAGAAGGAATAAAACGGGAACGAGATCCCCTACCGCAACAAGATGATTTACAGCTACCGCACATGTTAAGTTTAGTTTATATTAAAATTAAATTATGAAATTTAGTTTTAATTTCTTGTTGTGAGTTGGTCAAATTACTTTACTGTTTCTTTTCGTAAGTGATGTTGAATCCAGTGAATGTCTGTCCATCAGGCGTGTGGAGGGGCGTTTTGACAAGAACGACGTGCTGTGGATCGCGAGTTGATGTGTTTTCACTGTGTGGATCGAAAGACGCATACACAGGAGTACCAGATGGACCAACATTACCAATTGGTCCTGATAGAAGTGGCATGAAAGGCACAAACGTCGGCATAGGACCATATGGCATCGGAACAAATTGCTGGTAATAAGGAACGCGTGACGGTTGTTCAGTCTTGACCTCATCAACAAATTTCGGAGGAATGGCAACGTGTTCTTTCTTCTTATTGGCAATGTCAATCTTAAGACGCTCGATGCGTTCTTCTCTGAGCCTCTCATTCGCAATATCAATCTTAAGACGCTCAGTGTGTTCTTGTTTTTCCTTGAGCTTCTCATCGGCAATCTCAAGTTTGATGTTCTCGATCTTCTTGGCAATGTTGATGGCATTAATTGCCTCAGTTGACATGGTGTCCATCTGCTTGAAGATGAGCTGATTCTTCAAGGCTTGTAGGGTCTCACTTGAATAGTGGTCTTTCACTTTGTAGAGGGTGATCTTCTGAGTGATAGCAACCCCATCGATTGAAGTGAGAGGCAAATCAAAGCGAATGGATTGCCTGTCCTCAGACAAACATCCCATGGTTGTTTCAGTGGTGTTGATCCACTGAGTCATGTTGTCAATCCTGTCAATGATGAACCGAGTGAACTGTTCGTAGTTCATGGTGGCTGGATTGCAAAAGTTGTGCCAAGTGAAATGGGTCTCAGAGGCATTCTGCTCAGCTTCAAGGAGAGTCAAGGAATAGAAAGTCAAGGTTTCATCTTCAGACAAAGAAGAATTTCCAAACAAAGGTTTGGCACTGATCTCCAAAGACTTATTTCCCCTGGTAATGGTGTTCTTGAGAGTAACATGCAAACGAATTCTGGCATGAGCAAAAGAGGCGTTAGTAACAGGCACAATGTGCGAAAAAACAAAGGTACATGCCATGATTGTAAGTTGATCTAGTTGATTTGTTAAGTATATTAAGGATTTGGATTTTCAATTTTTTTTCGTATTGTTAGGTGATTACTAGGATGACTATTAGGGCGACGATAATGGTGACTATTAGGGCGACGATAATGGTGACTATTATGACAATTAATTAAAGGTATTAATTTTTAGTAGATGTCTTGTTAATCACCTTTGTCATCACCATAGTCGTCGCCTTAATAGTCACCATAGTCGTCGTCCTAATAGTCACTATTATCGTTGCATTGACAGTCACCATAGTCGTCGCCTTGATAGTCACCATAGTCGTCGCCTTAGTAATGACCAAAGTTATTGTTCAAATATTAAAAATGATTTTAAGAAATTATTTTTAGTATTAATACGAATTTTTATTGTCTTTGTAAATCTTATTCATCTTGTCCATTTGTGATGATAGATACTTGACAATCATTTTTTTCGGATTATCATCGAGACTAAGATTCTCGAGCATAAACGTGTCATCTCCTATACCGCCAGTTCCTAAACTAAATTTTGGTGTTAGCAAAAATTCATAACCTGAAACAGATCCAATGAAAAAATATTGAAATTTGTCATCCTGTTTACCAAAAAAACCACATAATCGAATATATGTATTATTATTGTGGTCGTAATATTTAGGATCATGATTAACCAGAGCAGTATATGCATAAATAACAAATCTTTTCTTTCCTTTCTCTTTCAGTAATCTGATATTTTCGAAACCAGATATTTTTCTAATTTTATTCTCATATTCTTCATATTTGTTATCCTTAACATCTCTAATAATATCACCAATCTTGTCTAATTCGATTTTCAAAACTGGTGCATACGTTGATATTTGCTCTTCCAACAAACTAATCCCATGCCAGTCAGGAATAAATTTGTTAATGTCACAATCAATATCAGCAAGATGTTCCCAATTGAAATGATCAACCATTTAGTTAATAATTAGAATATTAAATTTTTAATCAATTTTTTACGAGACCGTAAGGTCGATTAAAACAAATTGTAACTGGAACGGTTCAATTTTTTTACGAGACCGTAAGGTCGATTAAAACAAATTGTAACTGGAACGGTTCAATTTTTTCACGAGACCGTAAGGTCGATTAAAACAAATTGTAACTGGAATAGTTCAATTTTTTCACGAGACAGTATGCTGATTGAAACAAATTGTAATCAGAATGATTCAATTTTTTTACGAGACCGTAAGGTCGATTGAAACAAATTGTAACTGGAACAGTTCAATTTTTTCTAATTTTTTTTCGAAACATAAGTTTGGAGAAAAATTATTTTAGGAATCAATAAAGTGAGTTGTACATGATTCTGGTCTAATAATATTCTTCATGAAGTGAGAAGAGGTGTCATCCATGATAAGCATATCCAAGTGCGGAAAATTGATCTGTTGGTCATATGTCGCCTTCTTCATATAATTTTTGACGACAAGAGTCTTGACCTCAGATTTCTTGTTGCTATTGTGACAGAAAGTAATTCGTGGGCAAGCATTGTTCAAGATCAATTTCCGATAGCCAATGGGTGGAATGTTCCCTTCACCTCCAGTATCACCAACAACTTCAAATATTTCGGTACTGATGTGATTCAGTTTAAATGGCTGATTTCCGACGGTCAAGGATTTTAACGTTCCAACATTAGTTAAGGTTGTGTTTACGGTATTCAAGACATTGTGAGTATTTTCTCCTTCATCACGAAAAATGCTTAAGTGTTGTAGTGCCGGAGCATCAATCATAATTTTCCTTTTGGAATGATCGTATCTGATAAACAAATTAGTCAATTTAGCATAACCTGCAATGACGATCTCTTTAACACGATGCTTGATAATTGACAACTGTTCTGTTGTGTCTTTTGGTATCAAATCAACAATATGAGGATATTTCATATGATGAATGACAAAAGACTTCTTCTTGGTAAAGATCGAAAAGTCTGATGTTGTATCAATCAAATTAATCACAATGTCATTTTGACGGAGATCGATATAGTATTCTTCATGAACCGTCAGAGCATGAACACTGAGATCATTCAATTCTGAGTAACACGAAAGGAATTTGGTCAATGCAGACAATCTCTTTATAATATCAGGAATCAGAAGTGATGGTTCTCGATCTTCATATTTGAATGACTTCAGGTTTGGACACATGATATTCTCAAAAATAGACACCTCCCACCAGTCAACATGTGCTCTATAATGAGGCGTGCCAATGACAAAAAACAATGACGTCAGAGAATTACTATCGATCACAATTTTTGGAAGATTAATATGAGCTTGATTGTGCTTGTAATCGAAAAAGATAGTCAATGATCTCAATTTGGTCAATTTCAAAATTCCACACTCCAACCATACTTTATCAGCATTATTCATGAATGAGGTAACATGAATAGACAGTTCGATAATACCAAGTGGAATATTATCAAAGGTTCTATAGGATCCATTAAGAAATTTTAGTGATGGTGGATATATGTAGAGAAATTTCTTTGCTTCAATTGATGGATATCGTAATGTGAATGATTTCAATTTTGTCATCAGAGCCAAGAAATTATTCGCAAAAGCACTTGTACAATTCTCAATTTCCAATTCCTCAATAGATTGATAACGAGGAATGACATTGATCGCAGAATGATGTCTAATTGTCACTTTAGTTAACTTTGTGAAAGAAAAACAAAATGGCTCCTTGAATGGAATAATGAATTTTCGTCCACATAACATCATAAGCATGTCATTGATCAGTGTAGACTTGAATGAACTTTTAACTGACACATCTAGAATAGTTTTGTAATATTCAGAAGTGTCAATGATGAGATGTTTCATTTGTGACAATGCCCAAACATTTTTTGGAATAACCATGACTGAAATGTTATTCAAACCATTATCAAGATCGTCAATTGATCTGAGTACTTCGACTTCAGATCCAGAAATGTTCCTCAAAAATAATTTCCATAACGGCATATCAAACAAATTCAATTTTAAAGCAACAAAATTGTAATAACGAATCAGACAGAATGCCTTCAATGACGTTTTCATCAGGTTGATCAATTCCTTAAATGTCAAGAAAGATGTGATGATTGCCAGAATCTCAAGAGGAAAGTTCAACAACATGCAATGTTCACGAGAATCATTGTGTGTGTCTTTGTATGAATTTGTCAAATAATTCCGAAAGGATGGTGTTTTGAGAACTGGTAAATACGATTTTACTGTTTTGCCAGAATAGATCTTACCAGGCTCAATCGATGGAATCACCATTTTTTTCTGTTCGAAAAGATCAGTATAAATGAACTGATTGAATGCACTCTTAAACATCGATCTCGTACTATCCCTGATCAATTCTCTTGATATCAATACAGGTATATTTGCAGTCTCAGCGACTGAAGTCGTTCCTTCTGCAGGAGGTACGACTCCAGTGGAGAAGACGTCAGTAGCCGACACTGCAGGAGAGACGACTCCAGTGGAGAAGACGTCAGTAGCCGATACTGCAGGAGGGACGACTCCAGTGGAGAAGACGTCAGTAGCCGACATTGCAGGAGGTACGACTCCAGTGGAGAAGACGTCAGTAGCCGACACTGCAGGTGTGGGTTCTTCAACTGTCTCGCCATCACCATCATTATCTTCTTTCAAAAATTTTGCTTGTGTTTCCTCATCATTGTCTTCTCTCTCTCGCACTAATCCAATATTAGTAGACTCGTGAGAATTCATGATTGGAAGATTAATCTCTTTTTGACAAAATGAGACAACAGAAAAATCAATTTTTTTACACTAAAAGTGTGCAGAATATCGAAAGAAACAAAATGTAGTAACCTGTGGTAGACGTAGTAACCTGTGGTAGACGTAGTAACCTGTGGTAGACGTAGTAACCTGTGGTAGACGTAGTAACCTGTGGTAGACGTAGTAACCTGTGGTAGACGTAGTAACCTGTG
>Ga0302300_1000077_pt1 | contig 105189 bp, 100 predicted proteins | sample III_Palsa_E1_1_FD_198756 | JGI IMG/M metagenome (GOLD analysis project Ga0302300, IMG submission 198756) | Peat permafrost microbial communities from Stordalen Mire near Abisko, Sweden - III_Palsa_E1_1 | ecosystem: Environmental > Terrestrial > Soil > Palsa > Peat permafrost | place: Sweden...
TAAAGGGTAAAAAGAAATGAGGCAGTTTCTCTCTCTGAACATACCTTATGGTTGTTTGGTCGACCATCTGCTCTCATCCCTTTTCACTTTATAACGCTAATATATTAATGATAACAAACATAGGAGGGTCGACCAGCGAAGCGTAGTCGGGGTGAGTAAACTCTACGAGACCGTAATCTCGCCCCTCAAATCAGTCTCTAACCATTCTTTAACCTGCAAAGGATCATTGGTTTGACCTAACAGATACATCATTTTAGTTACTGCTGCTTCAAAAGTCATGTCATAGCCATTGGCTATACCCATATCCTTTAATTCCTTGCTGGTTTCATAGCGGCCTAACTCAACAGTGCCAACTTTGCATTGCGAAATATCCAGTATCACTTTCCCGCTAGCGATAGCTTCTTTCAGCAGATCAATAAACCATTGTTCGGTTGTGGTATTACCGGCACCAAATGTTTCCATCACTACGCCGCGAACATCCGCTCTCAAAATAGTACCTACCACCTTAGGGCTTATGCCCGGGTATAATTTAAGTACGGCAACATCACTAACCAGATTTTTATGCACAATCATGGGTGCATCAGCAGGCTGACGAATATCATTTGCACTAAAGCGAAGATGCACGCCCGACTCCGCCAGTATTGGATAGTTCGGTGAACGGAAGGCTTCGAATTTTGATGAGTTATATTTAAATGAGCGGTTACCCCTGAATAGCTTATAATCAAAATAGATACAAACTTCGGGAACACGCGCGCGATCATTCTTTTTAGCATTGGCAATTTCGATGGCTGTCATCAAATTTTCCTTTGCATCGGTACGTATAGCGCTGATTGGCAATTGCGATCCTGTAAAAATTACGGGCTTGGCCAAATTTTCCAGCATAAAACTCATTACCGATGCCGTATAAGACATGGTATCAGAACCATGCAATATCACAAAACCATCAACATCGTCGTAATTTGATTCTATTAGTCCTGCAAGCTCACTCCAAATCTCCGGGTTCATGTTTGATGAATCGATGATCTTATCAAACGAGTGTACCTTAATTTTACAGTTTAGTCTATCAAGCTCTGGAACATTGTCCATTATTTGCTCAAAGTTTATGGGTTTGAGCACCTTTGTAGTAGGGTCGCTCATCATACCAATTGTCCCCCCGGTATAGATGATCAGAATCTGGCTCATGAATGGCTTAAAATCAAATGTATAAATTAATTATATACCAAATATCTTCTTTGAATTCTCTGTGGTGATAGCAGCCACAGCTTCAATATTAAGCTGGTATAGCTCCGCAACCTTTTCGGCAATGTAAATTAAGTATGAACTTTCATTAGGCTTACCCCGGTACGGAACGGGGGAAAGGTACGGAGAATCTGTTTCTAAAACGATATGCCGTAAATCAATTTCCTGTAAAAATTTGTCTAAGCCACCGTTTTTATAGGTTACTACGCCGCCAATTCCTAAATAAAAACCTAAATCAATGGCTTTTAACGCTTGCTCATGGTTACCGGTAAAGCAGTGCAAAATACCGCGCAAATCTTCGCTGCGCTCTTCTTCCAACACCTCGAAAACTTCGTTAAAAGCTTCGCGGCAATGAATAACGATGGGTAATTTTAACTCCTTTGCTTTTTTTATCTGTGCCTTAAATGCAAGCACCTGCTCGGGCAGGGTAGTTTTATCCCAATACAAATCAATACCAATTTCGCCGATAGCGTATATTTTGCGTCCCTGCTGCGTATTCCAAATGGCATCGAGCACAGTTTCCCAATCGGCCTTAACCGAGCAAGGGTGCAGACCAAGCATTGGGTAACAAATAGCAGGATATTCTGCCGCCAGATCAAAAACCTGCGCAGCCGATGAAAGATCAACATTGGGCAAAAATAATCGACCAATGTCGTTCTGCTTGCAACGATGCATTAATGCCGCACGCTTTTCATTATCTGTTTCGTAATATAAGTGGGTATGCGTATCGGTAAATAACATGGTACAAAAATAAAAAAGCCTCCCGGTTATCGGGGGGCTTAATAAATAAATAGTTACTATTAGGCTAAAGCCAAGAATATGCTGCTTAGTTACCGTTGGCTGAAGCCAACGGCAATGAATTGATGGTAATCATTGCCGTCTGCCTTAACTCACGGTAACAATCCTCCCGTTTTTATCGACTTTAGCTATAAAATTGACAAGATTTCATTGCCGTCTGCTTTAGCTGACGGTAACAATCTAAGTTTTCCTGGCTTTAGCCCAATAATCAACAGTAGGCTTTATATTAATTGTTTGTTTTTTTAACCGGATAATGATGTTTTTTTACGAGTGGCTTTTTAGCTACCACCGCATGTTTAATGCGTTTTACGCTAACCAGCTCCACATCAAAAACCAGTGTACTGGCAGGTGGTATAGGGCCACTGCCCTCGTTACCATAAGCCAATGCCGATGGGATAATGAATGTAGCTTTTTCGCCTTCGTGCAATAATAATAAACCCTCGTCCCAACCTTTTATAACCTGGCTGGTATTAACCGGGAATTTAATAGGCTCGTAAGTACGACCCGGCTGATCAAGATCCGACATTTTCGCTATTGCTTCAATGTTTGAATCAAATACCTGCCCGCTTATTAGCTTGCCAACATAATTTACCGATACAGTATCGCCAGTAAGTGGCCTTGGTTTAAGGGATGTTTTGGTGATTACATATTGTAAGCCTGACGGTGTAGTTTTTACCACCAATTTATTATCAGCGATGTATTTGGCGGCTTGCGCGCCTTCTTCTGATTTTACCTTTTCAATATCAGCATTACGCTCAGCAATAGCATCGCTTAACGACTGGATCTTTTGAACTTTTATGTAAAAATTGATGTTGCTGCCTTTCGGGAAAAACGGCGGGCGACTTTCCTCATGTCCATTAAAAACAGAATCTGCCGGCATTTTCACCAATACGCTGTCGTTTGCAGCCAGTAATGGAAATATATCCATCATATCGGTAAGCGCCTGTGATGGTTGTACCTGTATTTTAATAGGGTGCCCCATGGTATAGGTGCTTGAAATTACCGAATCCTTATCAGTTTTTTGAATAACATCAATGGTGATAACATCATTTTGTTTTATTTTTTCACCCGGATTATGGGTGAAGATAGTATACTGTACACCTCTTGCTGTACGCTGCAAATCGCTTTGCGCTTTTACCGAAATAGTACTTGCGCAAAGCAACAAAATACCGAAAATATATTTTTTCATATAAATAAAAAAACCTTCCCGCTAACACGGGAAGGTATGTATGTCTTGAGGTTATTATTTTCTAACCGGTTGGCCTTGTGGCATAGTCGGCATGATTGGAGCTACCGGTTTTGGCGCATTTGGATTTGGTTTGATGATATCAACCATTTCAATTTCAAATGCTATCGGAGTGTATGGGCCAATGATTGAAATACCACGTTCGCCATAAGCAAGGCTTGATGGTACAATAAAGATGGCTTTTGAACCTTTGTTTAACAATTGCAAACCTTCGTCCCATCCTGGTATAACTCTTTTTTGACCTACAGGGATATGGATAGGTTTGTATTGACGCATTGGGTCTGCAGGCATTTTACCTTTAACGGCTTCGTCTTTAACTGAAGTATCAAATACTTTTCCGTTAAGTAATTTACCGGTATAGTTTACAACTGCAGTATCACCAACAACAGCGTTAGGGCCTGTACCTTGTTGCGTAATTACATAGTATAAGCTATCAGGTGTTTGTTTAACAGCCAGTTTGTTATCAGCGATGTAATTTTTGATCAATCCAGGTTCGCGGTTTTTGAAAACAAGTGATTGGCTTTTGATGTAATCAGTAATCTCAGTTTGGAAAACCTGGTCGCTAAGTGTGCCTTTAGCAATAACTTTATTTACTTTAATAGTGTAAACTAAGTATTTGCCTTTAAAGCCCGGTGGCTTAGGTTGTCCTTTTTTGAACATTGAATCAGCAGCTATTTTGATAGTCGCGCTATCACCTTCAGCTAATTTTTCTAATCCTGTAAAAATATCACCTTTAAACTGTGGTTTAGGAACCAAAGTTTCTACCGGGTGACCTTGCTCATAAGTACTGAATAAAACTGAATCGTCATCTCTTTTAGCGATAAGGTTAACGCTAACAAAGTCACCAGTTTGAATTTTCGGTCCGCCTTTATCTACATAAATATTATAAAGCAATCCTCCGTCATCTTTTTTAAATCCGCCATTGCAGCTTGCTAATCCCACTGACGCAAGGGCTAAAAACATTAGGGTTTTTTTCATTTTAATTATTGAATTAATAAATTTTTATATTTAGGTAAAATTAATTTAAATTGTTCTACAGTCTCTTGCAGACTGTCTGATGATACTCCTCCGGCCGCGTTACGATGCCCGCCGCCGCTAAAATACTTTTTACAAATTTCATTTGCCGGAAAATCGCCTTTCGAGCGCAAAGATAGTTTTACTTTATCTTTCCTTTCAACCATAAATGCAGCTAAACGCACACTACTTATTGATAATGCATAGTTAACAATTCCTTCCGTATCTCCGGTAATAACATCGTATTCTTTCAGCTCGTCTGCAGTAACTGTTATCAACGCGGTGTTGAATTCATTAAAAACCTGTAATTTATTGGCTAAACAATGGCCTAAAAACTTAAGCCTCATTTCGGTCGAATCATTATAAACCAGCTCATGTATCCGGGCGTTAGGTGCACCTGCGTCAATCAAATCGGCAACTATACGGTGTACCGTAGATGTCGTATTCGGCAAACGAAATGATGCCGAATCTGTCATGATACCAGTATAAAGGCAACTCGCTACATCAGCATTAACCAATTCTTTATGGCCAAGTATTTCAACAATAAACGTATATACTAACTGCGCGGTAGCACAGGCATTAATATCCCAATGGCGATAATCATCAAAATCCTGTGGTTCCAGGTGATGATCTATCATAATTTTCAGTGCGTTGCTTTCACCCACTTTTTCGCCCATTTCATTAATACGCCCAAGCGCGTTAAAATCAAGGCAAAATATCATATCCGCATCCGCTATAAGCTGATCGGCTTTAGCTACGTTATCAGTATATATAATAACATCGCCATTTCCCGGCATCCAATTTAAAAACTGGGGATAATCTGTTGGGGTGATAACTTGTGCATGATGCCCCTGCTGTATCAAATAATTATACAAGCCTAATGACGAACCCATAGCATCACCATCAGGTTTATGATGGGTAGTAATAACTATTTTCTGGGGCTGAGCTAAAAAATCAATAAGCGAAGCGGTATCTAACATCAAATTTTAAAAAAGAGTTGCAAAGCTAAATAAAATTCCAACTGATTGACAGATAAGTAAAACATTTTTTTGTTCAGGTGTTTATCAACGTTAAAGTTGTATATATAGTATATAAAACAACGGCTTTTTACTTTAATTAAAAACGCTACTTTTGCACCAATTTTTAAAAAACAGATATGGCAAGTAACAGAACATTCACAATGGTTAAGCCTGATGCCGTTGCAGCAGGGCACACAGGTGCAATTATTGACCAGATTATAAAAAGCGGCTTTAAATTAGTTGCTATGAAATACCTTTTTTTAAGCCCTGAAAAAGCAGGCGAGTTTTATGCTGTACACAGCGAACGCCCTTTTTACAAGGATTTAGTTGCTTTTATGTCTTCAGGCCCGATTGTAGCTGCAATACTTGAAAAAGATAACGCTATTGAAGATTACCGTAAACTAATCGGCGCTACAGACCCAACTAAGGCTGAGGCTGGAACTATTCGTAATAAATTTGCAAAATCAATTGATGCAAACGCTGTACATGGTTCTGATTCTGACGAGAATGCGCAGATCGAAGGAAGCTTTTTCTTCTCGGCTTTCGAACAATTTTAACCTTCGGTTAACGTTTTAAAACTGATAAAACAAAATACGGAAATATAAAGCCGATATTTTGTTTTATCAGTTTTATATGTCTAGCTTTACTTATCTAAACAGTTTTTAAATCAACAAGTTATGAAAAGCACATTCAAATTAATGATATATTCAGCAATAGTAGTATCATTATGCGTTTCTGCTACCTTGCTGTTTAAAAACCACCCCGAAGTTCAACTTTCTTTCTTAATCCCGGGAATCTTCATTTTTGTTTACTCAAAAATCAGGGACGAAGTTTATGTAAGCCTACCTGTACGTTTACGTATGGCTAGAGGAAGATAATCTCTTCAACTAATATCTCTTTCGCTTTATCGTTTATCTTAGTGATTATCTGGCTACGCATCAGCATCAACTCATTTTTTATTACTGATGATTCTATACGCAGATAAAGCTTTTTATCGTGTATGAAAATTTCCTTAGTACGATTAGCTACCGATTTACCAACCAGTTCGGGCCAATGGGCCACAATGCCGGTTTCCTCAAAACGTTTTTTGATCTTATAAACGTTCAGCATTTGCTCAATAGCTTCTTTTAATGATTTATCGTTGGCTTTACGCATCAATTTCCCCTCCGGTAACTTTAAATAATTTAATTGCCACGCCCATATCATTAAATATGGTTTGCACCCGGCTTAAACTGGTGTCGGTGATAAAAACTTGCCCAAAATCATTATCGCTAACCATCTGCATTAGTTTGGTAACGCGCTTATCATCCAGCTTATCAAAAATATCATCCAGCAATAATAAGGGCTTAAACCCTTTTTGTTGTGTTAAAAAAGTATACTGCGCCAGCTTAAGCGCTATCAAAAACGATTTCTGCTGACCCTGTGACCCAAACTTTTTCATCGGTAAGCCATGTATGGAGAATTGCAGATCATCTTTATGAATGCCTGATGTAGTTCGTTCAAGCGCCCTATCGCGCTCGATACTCTTTTTTAGTAGAGCCGCGAAATCATCCTGCAATAACTGCGATTCATAAATCAGGTCTACCTTCTCCGCATCGCCCGTTAAAAACTGGTAATGCTGGTTGAATATTTCGGTGAAGCCCTGCATAAAAAGCTTGCGCTTGTTAAATATGCTGTTACCTGCCTCAATCAACTGTTCATCCATCACTTCTAATAAATGCGGATCATATCTGCCCGTATCCGCTATCAGCTTTAAAAAAGCGTTGCGGTTACTTAATACCTTATTATATACTATAACTTCATCCAGGTAATGGTTATCAGTTTGCGATAGCACATTATCAACAAACTTACGCCGTTCCTCGCTCCCGTCAGTAATGATACTGGTATCATAAGGAGAGATCATTACCAAAGGAAATAACCCGATATGATCAGCCAGTCGGGTATAATCCTTTTTATTATGCTTGAATTGCTTTTTCTGGTTGCGTTTTACCGCGCAGGCTATTTTTTCAGGCTTATTGTTTTTGCTGAAATTACCGTTGATGATAAAGAAATCCGTCCCCTGTTTAATCTGCTGCGTATCTATCGGGTTAAAATAGCTTTTACATAACGACAGGTAATGTATCGCATCCAGCAAATTGGTTTTGCCTGCACCATTATCACCGGTAAACGCGTTTACACCTTCGCTGAAGGTTAATTCGGCTTCGGAATAATTTTTAAAGTTGATTACGGATAGTTGCTGCAGATACATATTGAGGTGCCCCAAAGTTAGTGATTTGAGGTTAGAGATAATAGATTAGTTATTATTAGTAGGACTCCGTTTGCAATAACCTTTTTAGAGCAAAGCCGAATAGTGATTTAACGCATTTATTCATATTTTAGCAGCCATGCCTATTTTCCCTACACAATATTCTACTTTATCTTCGGCAGAATTGAAGAACCATTTACAAAATAAATATGGCTTTGCAATTTTAGTGTGCAAATACTTATTGAGAGGTGTAAACGATCATTATTTAGTAGAAACTAAAGATAAAAAATTCGTCTTTAGAATATATCGTAAAAGTCATAGGTCCCTTAATGAAATACAATCTGAGATAACTTTCCTGGAAACTCTTAATTCACAGGGAATTGGTGTTTCATATCCTATATCTACAATAAATCAGGATCAAATTTTAGAATTCAATGCAGCAGAAGGAACCAGGTACGGAGTTTTGTTCAGCTATGCAGAAGGTTTATCTGTAAATCGACTAAGCGATATCCAGTTATCTAACTTTGGCAAGGAGTTAGCTCGAATTCACAATGTTTCCTGTAGTATTAAACTTCCTTACGAACGTAAATCATATGATTTAAATACGACTATGCGTCAGCCCTTGCAATCTTTCAAGCCAATTTTTGAAAATATTCCTGATCAAGAGCTTTGGATTAAAGATACTATAGATAAAGTTATTCATAAACTTGAAAGTTTTGAGCTTTCAGAATTTAGCTATGGTTATTGCCATTATGACCTTTTACCAAAAAATTTCCATTTTGATAATAAAGACAATATTACTTTTTTCGATTTTGACTTTTTGGGTAAAGGTTATTTGGTTAATGATATTATGACATTTTGGATCCATCTTTCCCTCAACGCAACATTTAACAAGATGAGCCAGGAAGAAGCAGATCATTCATTTAATATTTTGATTAAAAGTTATAGAGAAGTAAGGCAACTATCAGAAAATGAAATAGCTGCCATCCCCTATCTAAGCTTCGCGTTTTGGATATTTTATATGGGTTATCATATTGAGCATTTCGACGACTTTTCAAATACCTTTTTCAATCAAAAATTTGTGATTGAGCGCGTTGAGTTAATCAAAACCCTTACCAATAAGTATTGTCACTTTAATACATAATAATTTGAAGCCATTTTCGTCAGATTTATATACAGATTGTATCAAGTACTGTTAAAGAGTATGTGAGAAAACTAAACTTATTACACTTGATAACTGCCTTTTTTATAAATATTTATTCGCTAAATCACACACTCGCTCATTCACTAAATATTTAATACAAAAGCTATTGCGAGAAATTTATAAAACCGTAAGTTTGCAAACTTAATTTTAGAACAGAAATGGCCAAAAAGCAGGATAACACAAAGGTTGTTGCAAATACTAACAACGATCTGGGACAGACAGGTAAATTTGTACGCGAAAATCAAAAAAGCTTATTATTTATAGTTGCAGCGATAGTTGTAATGGCTGTAGGTTATTTTTTATACCTTAAAATGTACCTTGCCCCCCGCGAAGTTGAGGCTGCTAACCAAATGCACGTAGCACAGGATTTCTGGGAAAGAAAAGATTGGGATAAAGCCATCAACGGCGATGCAGGTTACCCTGGGTTCGCTAAAATTTTGAGCGAGTACAGCAATACTAAAGCTGCTAACCTTGCCTATTTTTACTTAGGCACAGCCTATTTAAACAAAGGCGATTACAATAAAGCTATTGATAACTTAACCAACTATCATGGTGATGATACCATGGTTGCTGCTGAAGCTTTAGGCTGCACCGGTGATGCTTATGTTGAATTGAAAAACTACGACAAAGCAGAAACTTATTTCAAAAAAGCTGCTGACATGGCGAAAAACAAGTTTTTATCGCCAATGTACCTTAAAAAATTAGGCTTGGTTTACGAAGCTGAAAACGACAATAAATCAGCTGAGGAAACTTATAAAAAGATCAAATCTGATTACTTCGGCAGCGCCGAAGCACAAAATATTGACGAATACATAGCCCGCGCGCAAGCTAAACAATAGTGATTGGAGGTTAGAGATTGGAGATTAGTTGCATTTCGGCGAAACGCTAATCTCTGATCTTCATCCTCTAACCTCTAACCTCTGGTCTCCAATCTCTAATCTCTAGCCCCCATGTCTAGTCAGCATAAAAATTTAAGCGATTTCTCTAACAGCGAAGTACCTTCGGGTGCTTCATACCGTTTTGGCATTGTAGTAGCCGAATGGAATGCTGAAATAACTAATGCCTTATACCAGGGTGCTTATGAAAGCCTCCTTAAATACGGCACCCCTGCCGAAAATATTTTCACATATCCTGTTCCGGGTAGCTTTGAATTAACATCCGGAGCCGACCTGTTATTGCAAAAAGGAAATTTAGATGCTGTTATTTGTTTAGGCTGCGTGATACAGGGCGAAACAAGACATTTTGATTTTATTTGTAACGCGGTAGCAAATGGAGTGAGTAATGTTTCTATAAAATACTCAAAACCTGTTATATTTGGAGTATTAACCACTGATGATCACCAGCAGGCATTTGACCGTGCCGGGGGCAAACATGGCAACAAAGGCGACGAGGCCGCAGTAACAGCTATAAAAATGGCTCATTTAGCTGAAACCTTGAAAGCTTAATTTACGTTAAAACTAAAAAGTTATAAAATGAAAAAATTACTTTATATAGCTATTATAGCTTTAACATTAGGTAGCCTTGCTTCTTGCTCAAGCAAACTTTGCCCGGCTTACAACACTTACCCCCGCAGCGCCCGTTAATCGAGGTCTTGTCATTTTATTATCAAAAAGCGTAAAACTAAATGCAGCATTACACTGTAATTACGTTAGGCAAGCTTAAATACAATATTTTTGTAACATGAATTGGACATCGTTAGACTCGGCGAATCAGATAGATACGATCAAACAGCAGGCCGGCTATAGCTTAATTTTTAAGCACAGCACACGCTGCTCTATCAGTATGATGGCAAAAAGGCGCTTTGAAATGGATATGGATAAATTGCCTGCCGATATGCCTTTATATTTTTTAGATCTTATTAAGCACCGCGATCTATCCAGCAAAATTGCTGAAGATTTTCAGGTTCACCACGAATCACCACAAATGCTGTTGATTAAAGACGGCGACTGCATACTAGACCAATCTCACGGAGAAATCTCTGTGGATGAGGCTATGGAAGTACTTGTGTAAGTTAAAAGTGAAAGGTTAAAAGTTGAAAGTTTTTAAAACCAACTTTTAACCTCCAACTATAAACTTATACCCACCCGAAATTAATAGTTTGCTTTAAATCCGGATGCAAACTCACATGTACAGGGCAACCGAGACCAGCAAGCTCTAATATTTTCTTTTCTTTATCCGAGTATTCTGACGGGAATTTTATATTCACAATAATTTCACCCACACGGCGCGGATTGGCAGCCATTACCTTGGTTACTTCGGCTTTAGTACCATCCATATTAATGTTGTGCGTACGTGCCGCGATGGCCATGGTGGTTAATATACACCCAGCCAATGACTCTGCTAACAAATCAGTTGGTGAAAATGCTTCACCCTTGCCCTGATTATCAGTTGGCGCGTCAGTTAAAATTTTAGTACCTGATTGTAAATGTGTTGCCTCAGTGCGAAGATCGCCTAAATAAGTTGTTTCAATTGTTGCCATAGTTTATTCGCCTAACCCCCTAAAGTAGGAGCCCGGGTAAGCAAATTTAGCTTTATCATTTTTAATGCAGAAATTCCGGTCTGTAATTTTGCAGTAATAAATTTAACATATTGTTCCCCCTTTAGGGGGTTAGGGGGTTTTTACCTACATTTGTATTATGATTGATCTGCCAGTAATTCCTGCACAGCCGGTTAACCGCAAGCCTGATTGGCTTAGGGTTAAACTTCCTGTGGGAAAAGAGTATGCACAGGTTCGTAGTTTGGTTGATACACACAAGCTACACACGATTTGCGAAAGCGGTAATTGCCCTAATATGGGCGAATGCTGGGGCGCGGGCACGGCTACGTTTATGATATTGGGTAACATATGTACCCGTTCATGTTCATTTTGCGCGGTAGCAACTGGCAGACCATTAGCTGTTGATATAGATGAACCTGCCCGTGTAGCCAACTCGGTTAAGTTGATGCAGGTAAAACACTGCGTAATTACATCGGTAGATAGGGATGATTTAAAAGATGGTGGTTCTATTATTTGGGCCGAAACCATTAACGCCATACGCAGGGAAAGCCCTGAAACCACATTAGAAACCTTATTACCTGATTTCCGCGGCGTATGGGAAAACCTTGACCGTGTATTGGAAACTAGGCCCGAGGTTGTTTCACATAATTTAGAGACCGTTCGCCGCCTAACCAAAGAGGTGCGTATCCAGGCTAAATATGATCGCAGTTTGGAAGCCCTTAACCGCATATCAAAATCAGGCTTGCGTACAAAATCGGGCATTATGCTTGGTTTAGGTGAAAAAGAAGAAGATGTTTTGGAAGCGATGGATGACCTGTTAAATGCAGGTGTACAAATATTGACTTTAGGCCAGTATTTACAACCAACACGCAACCATCACCCGGTGATTGATTGGATTCATCCGGACCAGTTTAGTTTTTACAAACAAATTGGCCTTGACAAGGGTTTTAGGTATGTGGAAAGCGGGCCATTAGTTCGTTCATCATACCACGCTGAAAAACACTTGTTTGAAATCTGATAATTCTTTATATCTTCACCACGAAGTTGAGCAACAAAAGTAAAATATCATTATCGGAAGAGGAATTAGTGCTTGCACTAAGGCGCCACGAAAAAATCGCGGTGGAGGCATTATATGATATGTATTCCTCTTCGTTGTATGGAGTTATATCCCGAATTATTATTGACACTGCCGTGGCAGAAGACGTTTTACAAGAGACTTTTGTAAAAATATGGCACTCTTTTGCCAGTTATAGCACAGAAAAGGGCCGTTTATTTACATGGATGGTAAATATTGCCCGAAACCTGGCTATTGATAAACTCCGCTCAAAGGATTTTAAGAACCAGAACAAAAACCAAGAACTTGAAATTAACGTAACTTTCATAGACGAACAAAGGAACACAGTTTACAAACCTGAGTTGCTAGGTATTAAGGACTTAGTGCAAACACTAAAAGCCGACCAGAAAGAAATTCTTGAATTGGTTTACTTTAAGGGTTACACCCATGTGGAAGCTGCCGATGAATTAGGCATACCATTGGGAACCATTAAAACCCGCTTAAGAATGGCAATACAACAACTCAGAAAACATTTTAATTGAAAGTTTGAAAGTGGAAGATATTAAAGCATATATTGAATCAGGCATATTGGAACTTTACGTTCTGGGGGATGTAAGCCCCGGCGAAAAGTTGCAGGTGGAGGAGATGGCATCCAGGCATCCGGCTATTAAAGCCGAGTTGGATGAGATAGAGCATTCAATGGAATTGTTTGCTGCAGCAAATGCAGTACAACCATCAGCGCAGTTACGTGATAGAGTATTAAACAGCCTGCTTACCAATTTTGGGGATGATAATAACTTCCCATCAAAACACCCACAACCTGTTAAGGATAATGTTATCGCTCTGCCTGCACCAAAGGCCAATAGCTTTTATAAATATGCATTTGCCGCTTGCTTTGCTTTATTAATAGCAAGCGTTGTAACCTTATTTAGTGTTTACAATAAATTACAGGATGCCAATACACAGTTAGTGACATTAAACTCCACTAATCAAAAATTCAGTTCAACGGTTAATTTTATGGACCGCCAACTGAGCATTTACCGCGATACATCGTTTAAAGTTATCAAACTAAAAGGAACAGCCAATCATGCTAATGCATTAATGCTGGTGGCTTTTAGTCCCGCTAAAAAGAAGGTTGTAATAGACATGGCCGACCTTAAAATGCCTGCGAATGACAAAGAACACCAATATCAGCTTTGGGCATTAGTGAGCGGCAAACCTGTTAGTTTAGGTGTTTTCGATAAAGATGCTGCTGATAGCTCCCTGATGAAGGAAATGAAGTCGGTACCTGTAGCTCAGGCATTTGCAGTAACCCTTGAACCAAGGGGCGGCAGCATTAACCCAACAATGGACCAAATGATGGTTATTGGCACCCTTTAACCCTGAAACACACCTTTCAGATTGTTAAATTTATGTTAAAAACACCTATTTATAGGTAAAAAAACCTACTTCAATAAAACAATAAACTTTATTCGTCGTTTTTGTAACTAATAGGATGCGCTTAGCGTCTTATGTACACTAACATCGAGTATTTAGTTCTTTATAAGATCAGTTAATAGTTAATAAAAAAGGGTTGTTTGATACTGACAACCCTTTTTTTATGCCGTAAATTTCGCTATCGTTATAGGTAGCTGACCAATCAATTTACCCGGCAGCACCACATGCATCCGATTGGGTAAAGCCAGCTCGTCCCCAGCCTTCCCATGAATATAAGTACCAATAATACAGGCATCCTGTGATGAATATTTCTGAGCCAGTAAAGCAGTAATTATCCCGGTAAGCACATCACCCATACCACCACTGGCCATAGCAGCATTACTTGTCGAATTAAAATAAGCTTTACCATCTGGTGTAGCGGTTATCGTATAATCGTTTTTTAGCACGATACATATTTTATGCTCTTTTGCTTTTTCAATAGCGGTTTGTAAACGTTGCCACCAACTGTTGCTTTCACCAAATAGGCGGTCAAACTCCTTCATGTGCGGTGTTATAATACTGCCTTCCGGTATCATAGCCCAAAGCTGCTTATGTTCCGCAAGAATGTTTAGGGCATCAGCATCAATAACAATAGGCTTTTTATAGTTTGTTAAAATATCGCACAAAAGATTTAATGAGTTTTCGTCATTGCCCAATCCCGGGCCTACAGCCATTGTACTAAATGTATCCCAACCGATCTGAGGCAAATCATTCCCCTGGCGTACAATCGCCATAATCTCGGGCAGATAGCTGTTCAATGCAATTAATCCGCTCTCGGGTACGCAGGCTGTAGTTAAGCCAGCACCCGCATGCGCGCAAGCTGACGAACATAGCAAAGCCGCACCCATGGTTTTAGCTTGCCCGGCCACAATAAGCGCATGACCGAAAGTCCCTTTATTGCTGAATTTATGGCGGGGCTTCATCAGTTGCCTGATGTCTTTTTCTGTTATAAACTGATATGGAGAGTTAAGCGACTGCACAAATTTGTCATCAATACCAATGTTAACAGCTTCCCAGCATTCCATTACAGGCCCTGATTCTGGCAACAGGAAGTTGATTTTAGGCTGTTGGAAGGTGATAACCAGTTTAGCTTTTAAAACCGTGCTGTCGGATTTAGTTTCGCCTTCGGAGAAGAAGCCTGTGGGAATATCAACAGCTACTACCGTTTTCTCTAATGAATTAAGATCCTTTACTAGCTTCTCATAATCGCCATGCAGCGGTTTATTCAAACCACTGCCCAGCATAGCATCAATTAAAACCGCACTATCTTCATCAGGAAAATCATCTCCCGGTTTAATTTCCGTTACTGCTATGGTGCTTTGCAGCTTTTTCAGGTTGACATTAAAATCGTCGGATGCTTTATCAGAAAACCGGGTGATCTTGATGTTTACTGATTTATAATGATGCCCATGCAAGATCCGCGCGATGGCTAAACCATCTCCACCGTTATTCCCCGTTCCGCAATAGATAGAAATAGCCTGCTTCTTATCCGGGAAATGATTCACAAACCATCCTACAAAAGCCTTGGCAGCCCGCTCCATTAAATTAACAGAACTTATGGGTTCATTAACGATGGTATAAGCATCAGCTTCGCGAATTTGAGGGGATGTGAGTAACGGTAGCATATTTCATAAAGTTATGATTTATGCTTTTTGTTTTGAGATATTATTCAGTGAATAAATTAATAATGATATCTGCATTGCAGAATAACTATCGAATCATTTTCAACCTTGTAAACCAGTCGATGTTCTAAATTTATTCTCCTCGACCACCATCCGGCAAGATTATGTTTCAGCGGTTCTGGTTTTCCGCTTCCTTCAAATGGCATACGCTCAACTTCTTTTATTAAGGTGTTTATTTTCTTAAGCATAGACTTATCTGTGCCCTGCCAATATAAATAATCTTCCCAGGCAGTATCTATGAAAATTATTTTCATTCTTCAATAAGACCTTTTTCCTGACCTAAGCCTTTTTCATAATCTTCAATACCCTTTAATAGTCTTGTGGCATTATTGGGACTTTTAAGCAAGTAAAAAGTTTCTTCCATACTTTCATAGTCCGATTTGGAAAGCACTACAACATCTTCTCCGTTTGTGCTGGTAACATATAATGGGGTATGATTATTACGAACCTTATCCAAATAAGATTTTAGCTGTTGGCGAAATGATGTATATGTTGTAACCTGCATGGCTTTCAAATTTAAATAAAGATAAAAAAGAATACCAACATGTACAACTTTATGTACATGTTATTTATGCTTTTTGTTTTATGCATTTATTGTTTGGGTAATTTATAATCAATACCCCAATCTTTTGCATAATCCTCAAGCGGGTTTAAGCCAACTGCTTCTCTTCGTTTATCTACATTAGGCTCATCTTCAATTGGAGAAATATAATATTTACCTGTTTTGTTATCCCGCCCTATCTGGCTACCATAAATTTGCTTTTTGCCATGCTCCAACGCCGATCTATCCTCCATTAAAGCCAGCTGTGAACCTTGTGCTTTACCATTTTTAACCGCGGCTCGCATCATTGGCAAATATTTGTCCCTTGTTAAACTATCGGCATGTTGTATAACCAAAAAAAGGGTAACATTCCCCTTACTTCCAACAACCTCCGGCCCCACCCAGCCATATTTATTTAAAACAGCTTCAACTTTTATAAGGTTGATGCTATCGCTTTTACTCATAGCAGCCCATAAGGCATTCATCTCTTTCGAATTATCGCCGTATTTATTTTCAATTGCCTGAATTTGCTGCCTGCCACTCTGGTCAGAATCATAAATACTATCTAACTCCCTCGTCAGTGGCTTGTTGTAGTTTGCTTCAGCCTTGTCTTTGTTTTTTTGTATGATGACCAATAAAGGTGCCCAGCGCTTATCTTCATGTAAACTATTCAGATCCGCATCTACAATAATATGATCGTAACCGGTATAGCTGCCATTAGATGCAATTAATTGCAAATTACTAAAAGCACTATCCGGGTAGTTGGCCTGCGACCATGAACAGGCAGCATCATAACGGTCTCTGGCTGTAGCCAGATTATGGTACCATTTAAATGCATTTGAAAATGTAAGGGCGGAGTTTTTATAATCTTTGGCGAGATATAAGGAATCAGCTTTCCTGGTTAAAGATTTATAGGCCTTGAGTTCGTTATTCTGTGCAAAAACGGGCGATAGAGAAGCAACGCTGATAACAAGCAAAATTATCTTTTTCATACTGAAATATTTAGGTTCGCTAATTAACTAAATATTTAGTTAATTAGCGAACGCTATGAAAAAAATAAATAATCAATAATAAAAACAGGGTTATTTTATCCCCATTTCCTTTTTCAAAAACTGGCCGGTAAAGCTTTCTTTCACCTTACACAAGCCTTCAGGCGTACCGCTGAATAGTATTCTACCACCACCAGAGCCACCTTCAGGACCAAGGTCAATCACATGGTCAACTGTTTTAATTACATCAAGGTTATGCTCTATAACTAAAACCGTATTACCTTTATCAACCAATTGATTTAATACACCAAGAAGCACGTTAATATCTTCGAAATGCAAACCCGTTGTTGGTTCATCTAAAATATAAAAGGTATTACCAGTATCTTTTTTGGATAGTTCGGTTGCCAGCTTAACACGTTGCGCCTCACCACCTGATAATGTGGTAGAGGCCTGCCCTAAACGGATATATCCTAACCCAACATCAAGCAAAGTTTTAACCTTACGATAGATAGCCGGGATATGCTCAAAAAATGGTGTGGCATCTTCAATACTCATATCCAGCACATCGCTGATGGATTTGCCACGGTAACGTACCTCTAAAGTCTCACGGTTGTATCTTCTGCCGCCGCATTCTTCACAAGGCACTTGCACATCGGGCAAAAAGTTCATTTCTATCACCTTCATGCCTGCGCCCTGGCAGGTTTCGCATCTTCCGCCTTTTACATTGAACGAGAAACGGCCCGGTTTATAACCACGGATGCGTGATTCCGGCAAAGCCACAAATAAATTCCTGATATCAGAAAACACACCGGTATAAGTAGCCGGGTTTGAACGAGGTGTACGGCCAATTGGTGTTTGATCGATCTCGATCACCTTATCAATATGCTCTAAACCCTCAATTTTATCATAAGGCAAAGGATGCTTTTTAGCCCTGAAGAAATGGTGATTTAAAATAGGATATAAAGTTTCAGTTATCAAACTTGATTTACCGCTGCCCGATACCCCGGTTATACCGATCATCTTACCTAACGGGAAATCAACACTTACTTTTTTTAGGTTATGCCCGGTTGCTTTTTTCAAGCTGAGAACTTTTCCATTACCATCACGTCTTCTTTCAGGAATAGCGATCTCGCGCTCACCGTTAATGTATGACGTAGTAAGGGTGTGCACCTTCATTAATTCGGCAGGCGTGCCCTGAGCAACAATTTGTCCGCCATGTACGCCGGCTGCCGGGCCCATGTCAATCACGTGGTCAGCTTCCAGTATCATGTCCTTATCATGCTCAACCACTAAAACGGTGTTACCCAAATCGCGCAGGTTTTTTAGGGCGGTGATGAGTCTGGCATTATCACGCTGGTGAAGGCCGATACTCGGCTCATCCAAAATGTACATTACATTCATTAACTGCGAACCGATCTGCGTAGCCAGCCTGATACGCTGTGCTTCGCCACCCGATAATGTTTTGGCCGTGCGATCAAGCGTTAAATAACTCAAACCAACATCCAGCAAAAACACAATACGTGCACGGATCTCTTTTAATATTTCTTTGGCGATAACATTCTGACGCTCGGTTAAACGATCTTCCAGGTTATTGAACCAATCCTGCAGATCATTTATATCCATAGTGGCCAACTCAAAAATGTTTTTGTTATCCACCTTAAAGTGCAGTGATTCTTTTTTAAGTCGGGCGCCATCACATACCGGGCAGGTTTTTAGCACGCGATAATTTTCCATGTCATCCATACCCTCATCACTGCGGCGTTCCTGCTGTTCTTCCAGCATGCGGATCACCCCATCAAAGGTGATCTGATAGCTTTGGACGTTCCATTTATTGTACTCAACTGCAACGGTTATCATTTCGGACGTACCGTTCAAAATAATGTCGAGTTTTTCTCTTTCCAATTTCTCAATCGGCACAGATAAACTAAACTCATATTTTTTAGCCAATGCTTTTAACACCTGGAATATCCATGTTTCACGGAATTCACCTAAAGGTGCCAAGCCACCATTCAGGATGCTCAGTTTTGGGTTAGGGATTACCGAAGCTTCATCAACCTCAAAAATATAACCCAGGCCATTACACTTTTCGCAAGCGCCGTAAGGCGAGTTGAATGAGAAGGTGTTTGGCTGAGGCTCATCATAAGAAATCCCCGAAACCGGGTCCATCAAAAATTTACTGAAATAGGCAACATTGTTGTCCTTATCGCCAATTCTGATGATGCCTTTGGATATTTTTAATGCCGCTTGTATTGAAGTATATAAACGCTTGCTGTTTTCATCGCTCACCTGCAACCGGTCAACCACAATATCAATATCGTGAATCTTGTAACGGTCGACTTGCATTTTGGGCTCAACATCGGCAATAGCGCCATCAATCCAAACCTTTAAATAGCCTTGTTTACGTATCTGCTCAAACAATTCGCGGTAATGGCCTTTACGGGCTTTAACTACCGGGGCTAAAATATTTATAGGCTGACCATCAAAGCGTTCGTAAATGGTTTTCAATATCTGATCTTCAGACATGCGCTCCATTTTCTCGCCGGTTTCATACGAAAATGCCTCGCCGGTACGGGCGAAAAGCAAACGCATAAAATCATATATCTCGGTGATGGTACCAACGGTAGATCTTGGGTTTTTGCTGGTTGTTTTTTGCTCTATGGCGATAACCGGGCTCAGGCCAGAAACCTTGTCGACATCCGGGCGCTCCATACCGCCCATAAACTGGCGGGAGTAGGCCGAAAATGTTTCCATATAGCGGCGTTGTCCTTCGGCATAGATAGTATCAAAGGCCAACGACGATTTTCCGCTGCCGCTCAACCCGGTAATTACCACAAGTTGATTGCGCGGAAAAGAAACATCAATATTTTTTAAGTTATGCACCCGGGCCCCGTAAACTTCAACTTCACTTTGCTCGCCCAGATCTACTGTTTTTTCAATCATATATTTTTGATGGAGTGAATGAGTGTTTGAGTGATTAATTATGTTTTTGACATGCTTAATCAGCTCTTCAAAAATCGCTCCTTATTTTTATTTAGTGATGGACTGAATTAGTGATGGACTGATTGAGTGTTTTAGTGATGGATTGAATAAGTATAAAACACTGTAAATCACTCCATCACACAATCGCTAATTCACTCAATAATTCCGCGGCAAATATACGCAAAAAAAAGCCCGATTCGCTTAGTGCGGACCGGGCTGATAAGTGCTCCGTAATCTTTTTACAAATTAATTATATGCCAGCATTTGCGAGGTTTGCGTGTGCGCGTAAATTGGTTTAAAACCATAACTTACAGGCTTGCTGATAACCTCTTTCATGGCAATTAGGTTGTATACATATACACCGGTTTCGCGGTTTAAATGCATACGGAAATAATTGTCCTCGTTTTGCTTGGTAATTTGTCTTTGTAATTTAATCTCTCCATTGTTGTAGGCCGCCGCCGCCAGGGTCCAACTATTAAATTCGCCGTAAAGCTCTTTAATATACCTGCATGCCGCGATTGTTGATTTACGAACATTTAACCGTTCATCAACACCATGGCCTACTTTTAAACCGTAAGTACGTGCAGTACCGGGCATAAACTGCCAGATACCTCTTGCACCTTTGGGCGATGTACCGCTGCACAATCCCGATTCAACTAAAGGGATGTACTTAAAATCTTCCGGGATACCATACATCCTGAGGATGGGCTCGATAATAGGAAAAAGCTTTTGTGCTTTAAATTGCAATACATTTGATTGTATCGACAAAAAATTATGCTGCTTAATGGAGTGCCTCAACTTGGTATTTACGCGGGCATCATTTACCGGCAATGCCTCATTGGCAAAGCTATAATCGGTAGATGGCCTATTTTTTGTAAACAGAAAATTAGTTGAGTGTTCAGTTGCAATATTGATGGGTTTTGACACCGCTGAATCACTAATTGCAAACCGGGAGATGATAACCAGCACGAACATTACGGAGCACGTAATTAGGTGTTTTTTAATCATTCCTGTTTTTATCATATTTATTATGTAAGTGAAAACTCGCCGCAAAGGTACATATATTAATCACATTATCAAATACTTACCAATACCTTAGTGTTTTAGGGGCTTCAAAAAGAGCCCAGAATCTGTGTTTAAAGGCTTTAAACACAGATTCTGATCATCAACAAAAAAATAAAATTATTGTTTAAAAAATCGTAACTTTGACCCTCACGCTGCGAAAGCGCTAAACAAAAAATTATGGCATTTAAGAGAGCACCTACCGGCCGCGACAGCGCTCCGGGCAGATCATCAAACAGGACAAATAAGTCCGATGACAGGCCAAAAAGACCCGCATCAAAGGGCAAATCATCAGGTTCCGACAAAACAGATTGGAATAAGCCTCCTAAAAAAGAAAGCGCATCAGAACGCCCGGGCGAAAGAAGGAGAACCGCAGGCAGCAGACCCAGTGCAGGCAAAAGTGAAGGCGGCGATTTTAAAAGCAGCTTTACCGGTGGCGAGAAAAAAAGCTACTCACCCAAAAAACCATATTCAGGCAGGCCAAGTGATGGAGGCGACAGGCCAGCAGGACGCAGTAAGCCATATTCAGGCAGAGTAAGTTCAGCAGATAGCAGCGATCGTCCAAAAAGAAGCTTTGGCGGCGACGAAGGCGACAAAAAACCATATTCAGCACCACGCAATAAATCATATTCAGGAAGGGCTGGTTCATCAGACGACCGTCCGAAAAGAAGTTTTGGCGGCGATGCAGCTGGCGATAAAAAATCGTTCTCTTCTCCACGCAAAAAATCTTACTCAGGTAGACCGACAGGTGACAACGAAGGTGGCGAAAGAAAAACAGGTACTGAAGGCGAAAGACCTGAACGCAAATTCGCGCCAAAATCTTCAACCGGTGGTACTTTTAAAAAACGTGAAGGCGCAACAAGCGAGCCTTTCCGCAAATCAGCAAAATCATCATACAATAAAATAACTCCCGACAGAGACGCACCGGCTAAAACCATGCGTAGCCGTAAGGAGAAACCAAAAGACGATTCAGGCCTTATCCGTTTGAACCGTTATATAGCTAATGCGGGTATCTGCTCTCGCCGTAAGGCTGATGAATTGATCGAAGCAGGTGTAGTTTCAGTAAATGGTATCGTTATAAACGAATTAGGTCATAAAATTGACCCGATAAAAGATGAGATCCGTTACAATGGCGAACTGCTGAAACGTGAGAAAATGGTTTATGTGTTATTAAATAAACCAAAGGATTACATCACCACTACTGAAGACCCACAGGAGCGCCGCACCGTTATGCATTTGGTTGAAAAAGCCAGCAGGGAACGTATTTATCCTATCGGCCGTTTAGACAGGAACACCACTGGTTTATTATTAATGACCAATGATGGCGATCTTGCCGATAAGCTTTCGCATCCACGCAGTAACATTACAAAATTATACCAGGTTGAACTGAACAAAAGTTTAGCCCAGGGCGATATGAACAAAATCCAGTACGGTTTGGAGTTAGAAGATGGTGTAATTAAACCGGATTCTATTTCATACGTAACAGGTGGTTCAAAAAGAGAAATTGGTATCCAGATTCACAGCGGCAAAAACCGTATTGTACGCCGTATATTTGAGCACTTAGGTTACGAGGTAGTAAAGCTTGACCGTGTAATTTATGCAGGTCTTACTAAAAAAGACCTAACCCGTGGTCGCTGGCGTTACCTTGATGAAAAAGAGGTGATCCAATTGAAACATTTGATCAAATAATTTAAGATATATTCAGCGTTGAAAGTTCAAGGTGAAAAGTTAAAAAGCTTTTCATTTTGAACTTTTTTGCTTTTAGCGCCTAATTACTAACTTGCGCCTCATAAATCCAATCTCTATGAAAAAATTATTGCTGATTATAGCCCTGCTATCCCCTGCGTTAACGTTCGCGCAGCATAAAAAACCACTTCCTTCAACTTTTAACCTGGTGATAGGCACCTATACTACCGGCGCAAGCAAAGGCATTTATGTTTACCGTTTTTACGAGGATAAAGGCAGGGTGGCTTATTTAAATGAGATTGACAGCGTTACCAATCCATCATATGTAACCACATCGGCAGATAACAAGTTTTTATACGCGGTTAATGAAGGCCCCCAAGGTGGCGTAAGCTCATTTACTTTTGATGGTAAGACAGGCAAAATGGTACTTATCAATAAACGACCAACCCAGGGCGCTGATCCATGCTACATTCTTGAAGATAAAGAACAACGTAATATTTTTATAGCTAATTATACCAGCGGCAGCTTGGCGGTTTTCCCAATCAATAAGGATGGTTCTATTGCTCCGTTATCACAATTGATCCAGGACTCAGGCAGCAGCGTTGTTAAAGACAGGCAGCAGGGCCCGCACGTGCATAACGCTATACTAACAAACAATGAGAAATACCTGCTGTATACTGATTTGGGTACCGACAAGGTAAACATCATGCGCTATAAAGCGTCTAAAAACCCACCGCTCACACCATCTGACCCAGCTTCTGTAAGTGTTGCGGCTGGTAATGGCCCACGCCACCTGGTATTCTCTGACGGTGATAAATATTTATACCTGGTGCAGGAAATAGGCGGCTTTATCAATACATACTCGTATGATAACGGCAACCTGAAACAAATACAATCATTAAGCATGCTTACTCCTGAGATGAAAGGCAATATCGGCTCAGCCGCTATTAAAATTTCTCCCGATGGCAAGTTCCTGTATGCGTCAAACCGCGGCAATGCCAACGATATTGTACAATATGCTATCGACCCGAACAACGGCACGCTGACGTTCGTATCACGCACCTCATCATTAGGTAAAGGCCCACGCGATTTCGCGATAGACCCAAGTGGTAAATTCTTAGTAGTAGCCAACCAAAACAGCGACAGCGTATTAGTTTATCGCCTCGACCCGGCAACAGGCAAACCAACTAACGTTGTTACCCACATACAGGTCGGCAATCCGGTATGCTTAAAGTTTGTTCCGGCGGAATAAAATGACAATAATTTACAGTCGAAAGCACCTAATTCGTCACCGTAAAATCACATCAAAAATATTACACAATACATTAAACTTTTTGTTCTACTTTTAGTCAAACATTTATAATAAGGTTGTTATACTTTATATGTTAAATGTTAGTTTAATAAATGTTTAATTTTTATTATGAAAAGGTTATATAAATACGTATCCGGTTTAGCTTTAGCCGGGATACTTTCGGTAGCAGTTGTTGCAACTGCAAGTGCACAACGTGGCGGTGGTGGAGGCGGTGGCTTCCATGGCGGCGGGGGCGGTGGCTTCCGTGGTGGTGGCGGCAGTGCGAGCAGCGGTGTTCGCAGTTCGTCATATGCAAGCGCATACCGCGGTAGTGCAGGTGTTCGAGCAGCTGGATACCGTGGCACTGGATACAACCGTGGCGGTTTTTACAGGCCCGGCTTTGGCTACTATGGCTATCCGCATCTTGGTTTTTATTTAGGCGTGTTGCCTTTTGGCTATTACCCGTTTTATTGGGGTGATGCTTTGTACTACTATTATGGTGGCGTATTTTACAGCCCGTATGATGGTGGCGGTTACCAGGTTACTGTTCCGCCGGTTGGCGCGGCTATTCCAAGCTTGCCACAAGGTGCAAAATCTATCATGATTGACGGACAGCAGTTCTATGAATTGAACGGTGTATATTACAAAGCTGTTATTAATGATCAGCAAAAAACTGTTTATGTAGTTGCAGGCCGCGATGGTGTGTTAAATACCGATGGCAGCAATGTGGCTGATGGCAGCGAAGTTGCAGCACCGCAAGTTGGTGATATTGTAAATGAATTACCTGACGGTTGCCACAAAGTGACGTTAAACGGTAAGAAATACTTTGTATCGCCAAATGATATATACTACCAGGCTTATACCGACCAAAACGGAAACGAAGGTTACCGTATAGCCAGTGTACCTGATAATAACGACCAGGATCAGGATAACTAATCCTTTCCGGGGTATCCATCTATAAAAAATCTGCAAGAACAAGCTTAAAGCTTTGTTTTTGCAGATTTTTATTTTTTATGCGATTTTTTTTAATTAAAATTATACTCTTAATGGTTTACGGGCCAATTAATTACACATTAAATCTTGCTGAATAATTAATTTAAATGTCTTTTCGCAAAAAACGTTCGCTTTCCGAGATAACCAATGTTAAAAATCATAACCCTAATGACGAAGCCCTAAAAAAGTCGGAAGCTAACCTGCGTACTATTTTTGATAATACTGATTCCGCTTACATTTTATTTGATACAAATCTCCAGATCCTTTCCTTTAATTTATTGGCCCAAAAGTTCTCCGAGGGGTATAATAAAAAAACACTACGTATCGGCAGGTATATTAACGAGTACTTTTCGGCAGAAAGATGGCTCAAGATATTAGAGATGCTGGAAAAGCTAGCCGCAGGGGAAACCATCAGCTATGAATTGAGCGTTATAGATGATAACGGAATTACCAACTGGCACCACATCCGCTGGTTAAACGTTAAAAACAACGACAATAAAAACTGGGGATACATTTTAACGAACAAGGATATTACCGAACTCAAAACAGCAACACTGGAGCGCGAGCGTATAACCAATGATTTAACACAGCACAACCGCGACCTGGAGCAATTCACCTATATTATATCGCATAACCTGCGTGCGCCTGTGGCCAATATATTAGGGTTAACCAATATTTTGAAAGAACACGGCCAGGGCATGGACGAGGAAACCCAACAACAAGTAATTGACCGCATATTTACTTCAACAAAAAATATTGATACCACAATAAAGGATTTGAACCAAATATTACAAACCCGTAAACCGGTAGGCAGCAAAAAGGAGAGAGTAGATTTTGAGGCGATGGTTGATGCGGCTAAAACAAGCCTCCGCAACATAATAGCTTTAGAGAAAGTAAAGATTAACTGCGATTTTACTTCAGTAGATTCTATGTTTACCACCCGCAGTTATTTGTACAGTATTTTTTACAATCTCACCTCCAATAGTATTAAATACCGTAAAGCGGATATCCCTCCACTGATCAGCATAACTAGTCAGAAAATAGACAACAGGATAGAGCTACGTTTTAAAGACAATGGCAAAGGTATCGATCTGGACAAAAACGCCGAAGATGTTTTCGGTTTATACAAACGTTTTGATACCAGTGTAGAGGGCAAAGGTATGGGCCTGTTTATGGTAAAAACACAAGTTGCCGCGCTCGGCGGTTCCATACATATTGAAAGCAAACTTGGCGAGGGTACTGAATTTATATTGCAATTTAATCAATCCGCATAGTTTATTTTGTACTAAAAACGGTGCAACTAATCGTAATCAGGTAAATATTTTTCGTTTTCTGAATCGCAAAACTTTCCTTAATAGCAAAAAAATGTTGCTACAGTAGCTAATGGTCACTTTATGCGGCATTGGTAACCCATTACCGGTATTTGGCATTCGCTTTGCAACTGCGTGTACATAATATCCACCCACAAAAAAATGAATGCTCATAAAATTAAACCTGCTATATCTGGTATAGCTATAATAATGCTTGGTGTTATGGCTGGTAGCTGCGGTTCACTTAACCGAACGCAGCGTGGCGCATCAATAGGAGCAGGAGCAGGAGCAACCGTGGGTGCCGTAATTGGCAAAACTGCCGGTAACGTTGCATTAGGTGCTATTATTGGCGGTGCTGTTGGCGGCACGGCCGGTGCATACATAGCCCATAAAATAAACCAGGTTGATTATTTAGATAAGCCTATCCCCGGTGCAAGGATTGTTCACAGGGGCGATACCACTTTCGTAAAATTTACTGATGCCATAATTTTTGATCAGGGCAGTACCGATCTTAAACCTAATGCCCAGGTCGATATTAAAAACTTAGCAGCCGCCTTACAGGCTAACCCGCAAACCAACATCGCGATTATAGGCCATAGTGATAGCTTAGGCACTTCGGATTATAATATGGATCTCTCTGTAAAAAGGGCACAAGCGGTAAAATCAGCCTTAGTTAGCAACGGCATAAGTGATACCCGCTTAAACACTATTGGCAAAGGTTCAGCAGAGCCGGATGCGGATAACAAAACTGCTGCAGGGCGGGCTAAAAACCGCCGGGTAGTAATTATTATTATCAACAGCGAAATAAAGGAACGTCCCGCTAAAAATAGCCAATAAGATAAAACTATCGTCATTGCGAGGAACGAAGCAATCTCTACACAGGCTGCGCATGCATAAAAGTTCCTCTGCATAGCATAGAGATTGCTTCGTTCCTCGCAATGACGCTTTGTTTTTGCATTTGTACAAAAAATATTGATCATTTTTAAAAGCTTCTGTTAGTTTAACAGTTTTTTTGTTTTTTGTGCCTTGTAATCAAAATGTTTATACATTAACTTTGTTTCATGCTAAAAAAATCGGGCGCATTATTGTTAACCATGCTGTATGTAATTACAGTGGTTGGTTTCGCGCTTAATTTGCAGTACTGCGGCAAGGTAATTACCGATGTTAAAATTAATGCCCCTTTAAATGGATGCATTAAAGGCCCTATGGCGACAAAAATGAAATGCTGCACCCAAAAGCATGTCGATATTAAAATTAAAGATGCGCATGAAAATGGCGCGGTATCAATTTTAGCAAAAGTCTTCGCTTTTCAGTTACCGGTTTCATTATTTACTCATTTTTCATTCATTGCCAACCCGGCATCGTTTCAAAAGTCTTTTCACGAAGCACCACCCGAATCCGGGCAATCCAGTGTAGCAGTCTTTTTAAAGAACTGTACCTTCCGTATTTGATCAATTAGTCGTACTTCCACATTTATCGCGGTAAATCTTACCGCCTGTTTATTTATTTACGATTAATTTTTATTTTAAAGTAGAGCTTTCCCCTTTGTCATTCTGAGGAACGAAGAATCTTCTTCAATAAACAAAACGGACCATGCAAGGTTTAGAAGATTCTTCGTTCCTCAGAATGACAAGGTTGATAAGTGAGCATAACACATTTAACATTTTCTAAATCAAATGATATGAGAACATATTTTTTATTAATGCTGATACTGATACTAATCACATACTCTTCATTCGCGCAGCAGCCCATGAAGATCGATACCGCTAAAAAGAAGCCATCATCAACCATGGATATGGATGGGATGGATATGGGCGATATGAAAATGGATAGTTCTAAACCCATGATGAACAGCCAATACTCACTGGATGTACCTATGAACCGCGACGGTTCGGGCACATCATGGGTGCCCGACGAAACGCCTATGTATGCCTATATGATTCCCGCGAACGGCTGGATGACCATGATACACGGCAGTTTTTTTGCCAGATATGACAATCAGGATCTTTTTAAAAGAGGATCGCGCGGTGGCAAACAGTTTGACGTACCCGATTGGATGATGGCGATGACACAACATAAAGTCGGCAGTGGCGGCTTGTTTTCTGTAAACACCATGTTCTCGTTTGATCCGTTTTTAGTCGGGCCGGGCGGCTACCCACTGCTTTACCAAACAGGTGAATCATACAAAGGAAAAAAACTGGTAGATACTCAACATCCGCATGATCTTTTTGCAGAACTAAGTGTTAACTACACGCAAAAAATAGCCAAAGATGCGGATCTTTCATTTTCCTTCGGCGATCCGGGAGAACCTGCTTTAGGACCGCCGGTATTTATGCACCGTTTATCAGCCATGAATGATCCGGATGCTCCGCTGGGACACCATTATCAGGATGCTTCCCATATCACTTTTGGTGTGGCTACTTTGGGCTTGAGGATAAGCAATGTAAAGTTGGAAGGATCGATATTTACAGGCCGGGAACCGGATGAGTTCCGCTATAATTTTGACCCGATGCGTTTTGATTCCTATTCTGTTCGCCTGTCCTATAACCCATCAAAAGAGTGGGCGCTACAGGTTTCAAATGGTTGGATAAAAAGCCCGGAAGCGCTTGAGCCGTTGCAAAATGTGATCCGCTCTACTGCATCAGTCATCCACACTAAAATGCTGAATGAAGATAGCTACATAGCCACTACATTAGTTTACGGACAAAACCATTATTCCGACAATCAAAAAACGCTACCATCAGTATTATTGGAAAACAGTTTCCAGTGGCACAAAGTAGCGATTTATGACCGTTACGAATATGTATCCAAAGATGCTGATGAGCTGGATTTAACGGGCGAGTTTCCGGCAAATCCAAATTTTAATATTAACGCCATCACATTAGGTGTTAACCGCATCTTCAGTACATTTAAGCAAACTAATATAACCGGTGGTGTACAGGCAACCGCCAATATATCACCAACGGCATTACATTCGCTTTATGGCAGCGCGCCAATTGGGTTTGAGGTTTATATCAGGATAACACCTGCACTGTTAAAGATGAAGAGCGATAAGATGCAGGGAATGGATATGTAAATCTGAACACATATCTCTTTTTGTCATTGCGAGGAACGAAGCAATCGCGAACTATGCAAGGTCGCTCTTCTGCGTGCGATTGCTTCGTCCCTCGCAATGACAATTTATTAAAACTTCTTCACCGTCTCTGTTATATGCGCCAAATGGTGCCTCCCATGCCAGGCGTATAAACCAAGCGCGCGTTTAAGCGATATGGTTTGCCCCGATTCCGGATTAGTAAAAGTGCGGCTCCATTCATTTTCGGTAAAGCTTTCCAGCAGGTTAACCCAATGGATATGTATCCCTTCCAGTATCCGTAATGATGGTTCTACAGGTAATCGATAATCTGGTTGCAAGGCCCAATAAGCTTCTTCGTAAGGCTTTATGGTAGGGTTATCCTCGGTTAAAGCTAATTTAAATCGCACAATAGAGTTCATGTGGCTATCCGCTACGTGGTGTACCACTTGCCTTAAAGTCCAGCCGCCGGTGCGGTACGGGGTATCCAATTGCTTATCATTTAAACTGATAATAGCCTGGCGCATTTGGCCCGGCAACATTTTAATTTCGTTTATCCAATACCTAATGTCGTCATCAGTATATGATGCCGGTGGCGTGAATTTCCCCACTGGATATTTCATTTGTTCGTCTGTCATAGTTCTAGTTTATATTTTCTTTACAATACCGTAAATATGTTCGTCTAAAATTTCACCGTTCTTAAAGATATTATTTTTCAATATTCCTTCTTTTAAATAACCCGCCTTTTCCAATACACGCATAGACACAGGATTATTATCAAATACAACGGCGCGGATACTGATGATATCTAAATGTTTAAAAGCATAATCAGTAATAAGTTTTACAGCTTCAGTAATAATACCCTTTCCCCAATATCGCTCACTTACCCAATAACCTAAAAGCGGCGCTTTGGTATAAACATCAATCCTAAATTCAAGGCTTATTATCCCTATAACATCCTCGTTTATAGCTATTGCAAAACATGTTATCGGATCCTGCCCTACTTTGCTATTAATAAAATATTCCGCATCCTCAAGGGTATAGGGTAAGGGGAATCTATTAAACAAGAACCTGCTTATATTAGGGTTGTTTGCATGCAATTGCAATGTAGGAGCATCGGCCAAATTAAGTTCACGTAGTATAAAATCACGACCGTTTAGTTCCATAACCGTAATATTGCAATTGTTAAAAATAACAATATTAGTTAAACTGCTATATTGCATATTATATTACCTCATTATTCCTTCAATGAAAAAACTTTTTACGTTACTGTTTATAGCTGCCAGCATTAATACTTTTGCCCAAAAGCTAGATACCCTGACGATCGAAAAAATAATGCGCGACCCAAAGTGGATCGGCATAGCACCATCCGACATTAAGTGGAGCGACGATGGCAAAAAGATTTATTTTAAATGGAACCCCGACAATACTTTTAGGGATGAATTATATTCCATTACCCCCTATAACCTCACCCCGCAAAAAGTAAATGATAAAGAGCAACACGAAATAACGCCCAATTACGGTAGCAAATGGAACCAGGCGCATACTTTAAAAGTCTATTCGCGTAATGGCGACATCTATCTGGAAAACATAAAATCCGGCAAAACCATACAGCTTACCCGCACTACCGATAACGAAAACTCGCCAACCTTTAATGCCGATGGAACAGAAGTTTTATTTATTAAAGCTGATAACCTGTACGCGTTAAAACTTAATGGCGGGGAGTTGATACAACTAACCAATTTTGTAGCATCAGCTCAAAAAGATAAAACTAACGATGAAACCGAGCAGGCAAAATGGCTAAAACAACAACAGCTTGAATTATTCGACATTATAAAACTGGATGATAAAAACAAAAAGCTGGATGCCGAGGAAAAGAAAAAATTTCAGCCTAAAAAGATAAAAGAACTGGTAACCGATGGCAGGGATGTTGACAATGTGGAGTTAAGTCCGGATGGCAGGTATATTACTTATCGTTTAATCAAATCCGCGGATGATAAAAACACCATCGTACCAAATTACGTAACCGCAAGTGGTTATACCGAGGACATACAAAACCGCACCAAGGTTGGCGGCCCTCAACCTGTTTGCGAATCATTTATTTATGATACACAGCGTGATTCAGTTTACGGCATCAACACCAAAAACATTATTGGCATAAAGGACCTGCCTGATTATGTAAAGGACTATCCCGCTGAATTAGCAGACCGCACCAAACTAAACGAAGACCGTAAAGTGGTTGTTAACGGCCCAATATGGAACGAAGATGGCAAGCACGCCATTGTGGTAGTGAATGCCATTGATAACAAAGACCGCTGGATCATGTCGCTGGATGTACAAAACGGCGCTTTATCGCTGCTCGACAGGCAGCATAACGATGCCTGGGTTGGCGGCGCACCGGGCATTGAAGATGATTGGTACTCTACCGGAAATATTGATTGGCTGGATAATGATCATTTTTACTATCAGAGCGAAGCGAGCGGTTACAGCCATATTTACGTTTGCAACATTAATAATGGCGATAAAAAACAATTAACCAGCGGCAAATGGGAGGTACAAAACCTGCAATTATCGCACGATAAAAAAACCTTCTACTTCAATGCCAATATTAACCATCCCGGCGATTACCAATACTACCGTTTACCGGTAAGTGGTGGCGAGCCGGTGAAATTAACTTCTATTAAAGGAGATAATGATGTATCGCTTTCACCTGATGAAAAATGGCTGGCTATAAGGTACTCGTACACCAACAAACCGTGGGAATTATATCTGCAAGCAAATAAACCCGGTGCAAAAGCAGTGCAGGTAACACGGTCAACCTCTGCGGAATTTAACTCTTATACCTGGCGGGATGCACCTATCATCACTTTTAAAAACCGCTATGGCAGCGATGTTTATGCCCGGTTATATCTGCCTAAAAACCCAGATCCGGCTAAACCGGCAGTAGTGTTTGTACATGGTGCGGGATATTTACAAAACGTAATGTATGCCTGGAGCTATTATTTCCGCGAGATGATGTTTAACAACATGCTCACCGACCAAGGTTATACTGTTTTAGATATTGATTATTCAGGCAGCGCAGGTTATGGTCGGGATTGGCGCACGGCCATCTATCGCCACATGGGTGGTAAGGATTTAAGCGACCAGGTAGATGGTGTTAAATATCTGGTTGATACCTATGGCGTAAACCCTAAACACGTGGGTATTTATGGTGGCTCATACGGTGGATTTATGACCTTGATGGCCATGTTTACCGCGCCTGATGTATTTAAATCAGGTGCCGCGATACGCTCGGTAACCGACTGGGCGCATTATAACCACGAGTATACCGCCGATATTCTAAACGAACCTTATAACGATGAAAAAGCGTATCGTTTAAGTTCGCCTATTTATTTCGCGGATGGGCTGAAAGGAAACCTATTAATGCTGCATGGCATGGTGGATCAGAATGTGAATTTTCAGGATATTGTTAGGCTTACTCAAAAATTGATCGAGTTACATAAAGAAACCTGGTGGCTGGCCCCATACCCGGTAGAAGATCATGCCTTTGAACAACCCAGTAGCTGGGCTGATGAATACAAACGCATTTATAAGCTTTTCCAGGAAACGCTGAAGAATTAATATTTTGCTCGCGCGATGAAAAAATTAATCTTCATAATCATAATATTAATAGGTGTTGGCTGTAAGCGTAAGGATAATACGCCTACAATTCAAATTAGGCTGATCGATAGTAATAAAACCCTGAAAATATCAGGCTTGGATTATGCCATTCTGCAAGACATTAACCGCGATACCACCACCAACGTATGGCAAAATTTAATACAGGTTTATCGCATGCCTGCCGATACGGATATGAAGGATTTCCAACCCATACAACCGGGCAAATACATAGTGCGCGATAGCGCGGTGGTTTTCGTCCCGGATACACCTTTTAATGCCCATGAAACTTATTTTATGCGCTATTATCAGTACGATAAAGGCAGTACCGCCTGGGATTACATCAAAAACCACCAAAAACCGGGCAAAAAGCAGTACCAAGACTTGATTTTTAAGCAATAAACTATTTGAAAATCAAATAATATACACTATATTTGCATTCAAATTAAATGGAGGGGGCGCTGAGCCCCCTCTTTTAGTTATCAATCAAAATTATCAAACCGGATAATGAATATTGAAAATAAAGTAAAAGAACTGGTAGAAGAGAAAATAGCGGAGATTGAACGCCCCGATTTGTTTTTGGTTGATGTGAAAATGCACGCCAATGGAAAACTGATTATTTTAGTGGATGGAGACAATGGTATAGGCATTGCGGATTGTGCAGCCATAAGCCGTTACGTTGGTTTTAAGTTAGAAGAAGACAACGTAATCGAAGAAGCTTATAACTTAGAGGTTTCGTCGCCGGGGTTGGATACGCCACTTACATCAGTAAGGCAGTATACCAAAAACATAGGTCGCGACCTGGCTATAAAAATGGTTGATGGCGCAAAGCGCGAAGGCAAACTAACCGCCCTTGCGGAAGATGCCATAGTAATTGAAGAACAAATTAAACAAAAAGGGAAAAAAGCCGAAGTAATTGAAAGCGTTATCCCGATAGATAAAATAACAGAAACGAAGGTTTTAATATCATTCAAGTAGAAAATGAGCAATATTAATTTAATTGATTCTTTTCAGGAATTTAAAGATTTCAAAAACATCGATCGTCCAACAATGATGAGCGTTCTTGAGGACGTTTTCAGAAGCATGATCCGTAAAAAGTATGGCAATGATGAAAATTGCGATGTAATTGTAAACACAGATAATGGTGACCTTGAAATTTGGCGCACACGTGTGGTTATGGAAGACGGGTTTAGTGAGGACGATGACCTGGAAATTGAATTAGCGGAAGCGAAAACGCTTGACCCGGATTTAGAAGTAGGTGATGAGTACATTGAACAGATCACTTTAGAAAGCTTTGGCCGCCGTGCTATTTTAGCAGCACGCCAAACATTGGTTTCTAAAATCCTGGAACTGGAGAAAGACGAAATATTCAAAAAATATAAAGATCGCGTAGGCGAAATTGTAACCGGCGAAGTTTACCAGGTTTGGAAAAAAGAAACTTTGGTGCTTGATGATGAAGGTAACGAGTTATTATTACCTAAAACTGAGCAGATACCTGCCGATTACTTCAAAAAAGGTGATAGCGTAAAAGCGGTAGTATCAAAGGTTGATATGATGAATAGCAACCCTAAGATCATCATCTCCCGTACTGCTCCTGAGTTTTTACAACGTTTGTTCGAGCAGGAAGTACCAGAAATTTTCGATGGCTTAATCACTATCAAGAAAATTGTACGCGAACCGGGCGAACGCGCTAAGGTAGCTGTAGAATCATATGACGACCGTATTGACCCGGTTGGTGCTTGCGTTGGTATGAAAGGATCACGTATACATGGTATCGTTCGGGAGTTGAAGAACGAGAACATTGATGTGATAAACTACACCAACAATTTACAGTTATATATACAACGTGCTTTATCGCCGGCTAAAATCACATCTATTAAGTTAGATGATGAGAAAAAAACTGCCGCAGTTTATTTAAAACCCGACCAGGTATCATTAGCGATCGGCCGTGGCGGACATAATATTAAACTGGCAGGCAAATTAACAGGTTATGAAATTGATGTTTACCGTGAGGCTGACGAACAGGATGAGGATGTGGACATTGAAGAATTTTCAGACGAAATTGACAGCTGGATTTTGGACGAATTTAAACGCATTGGTTTAGATACGGCAAAATCAGTACTGGCATTAACAGTGGGCGAATTGGTAAAACGTACCGATTTAGAAGAAGAAACTGTTAAGGAAGTATTATCAATACTGCAAGCGGAGTTTGAATAAAGGTGATAACCAAAATTAAAATCGTATTTTTGCAAATAAATAAGGGAAGAAAAATTAATAAATGTCAGAAGACAAATCTATAAAGTTATTTAAAGCAGTAAAAGAGCTGAACATTGGTATGGGTACCATTGTCGATTTTTTGGCTACAAAAGGCTATAAGGTTGAAAAACAACCAATGGCTAAGCTGGACAACGACATGTACAATGCTTTGTTAAAAGAATTTGCTTTTGATAAGAGCATTAAGGAAGAAGCCAAGCAAATCAGCATTGGAAAGATTAGGAAGGATGAGCCTGAACAGGCCAAACCTGCTGATTTCCGTCGTGGACGTGATTTTGAGAATGAAGAAATTCTGATCAAAAACGCGGGTAACTACGCGCCTCAGCAAGCCGAAAAACCAAAACCGGAACCCGAAGTTAAAAAAGCAGAAGAGCAGCAAGCTCCTACTTTGCCGGGTGTAAAAGTTGTTGGCAGCATCAACCTTAATGATCTGAACGCTAAACCACAATTTGGCGAGAAAAAAGAAACACCTGAGGTTAAACAGGAAGAAGCGCCCGCGCCGCAACCTGAACCAAAGAAAGAAGAAATAAAACCTGAGCCGGTTGCTGAGGTGAAGAAGGAAGTAATTCCTGAAACACCAAAAGTTGAGACCCCGGTTGTGGAAGCACCGAAAGTGGAAGCTCCTGTAGTTGTTGAGGCTCCGAAAGCTGCAGCTCCTGTAGTAGTTGCACCTCCGGTTACTCCGCCTGCAGCACCTGTAGCTGTGGCCGAACCTGTTACTCCAACACCTCCTGCTGCTGAAGAGCCTCAGGAAAACGAAGTAATACGCGCTAAAGCGGAACGCCTTACCGGGCCGAACATTATTGGTAAGATACAATTACCGGACGCGCAAAAACGTAACCCTGTTGCATCATCATCAAATAATAGTGCCGATCAGAAACGTAAACGCAAGCGTAAAGACAGCCAGGGTGGAAATCATCAACATGGTGGTGCTAATGGCGGTGGAAACCAGCAAAACCAGGCACCTATTACGCCATCAGGACCGGTTAATCCAAATCGTCCGGATTTCAGGAACAGGGGCAATAATCCTCCTGCTGCCGGTGGTGGCGGACAAGGTGGTGGTGGTAACCGACCTGATTTTAGAGGTAATAGAAATACTACGCCTCATCATAACTCAGGGCCTAAGGAAGAACCATCAGAAAAAGATATACAAGATCAGATTAAGGCTACACTTGCACGCTTAAGCGGCGCAGGTAAGTCAGGTAAATTTGCGCAGCGCGCTAAATTCCGTCGTCAAAAACGTGATGATGTTGCCGCTACTGCTGAGGAACTGGCACTAGAGCAGGAATCACAATCGAAAATATTAAAGGCAACCGAATTTGTTACAGCTAATGAGCTGGCATCAATGATGGATGTACCGGTAACACAGATCATCTCAACTTGTATGAGTTTGGGTATGTTCGTATCCATCAACCAAAGGCTTGACGCGGAAACGCTGGCTATTGTGGCTGATGAGTTTGGTTACCAGATAGAGTTTGTTAAACCACAGGATGAAGAGGGAAGCCTTGACCAGCCTGATGATCCGGCAGATTTAGTACCGCGCGCTCCTATTGTGACCATCATGGGTCACGTTGACCACGGTAAAACATCATTACTGGATTTTATACGTAAAACAAACGTTATAGGCGGCGAAGCAGGTGGTATCACCCAGCACATTGGCGCTTATGAGGTAACATTGCCTGATGATAAAGGAAAGATCACTTTCTTAGATACACCGGGTCACGAAGCGTTTACCGCTATGCGTGCCAGGGGTGCCCAGGTAACCGATATTGTAATTATAGTTATTGCTGCTGATGACAGCGTGATGCCGCAAACCCGCGAGGCTATAAACCACGCGCAGGCTGCAGGTGCACCAATCATCTTCGCATTCAATAAAATTGACAGGCCAGGCGCTAACGCGGACAGGATCCGTGAGCAACTATCTGCCATGAACATATTGGTTGAAGAATGGGGTGGTAAATATCAAACCCAGGAAATATCAGCCAAAACAGGCTTAAATATTGATTTGCTATTAGAGAAAGTATTACTGGAAGCAGAATTACTTGAACTAAAAGCTAATCCTAACAAAAGAGCCGTTGGTACCGTTATTGAAGCGGCCCTTGATAAAGGCCGTGGTATTGTTACCACTATATTGGTACAAGCAGGCCGCCTAAAAGTAGGCGATCCGATATTAGCTGGTTGTTACAGCGGTCGTGTTAAAGCGTTAACTAATGAACGTGGCCAAAGGGTTGAATCTGCAGGACCATCAACACCGGTTCAGGTGCTAGGTATGCAGGGCGCGCCTACCGCGGGTGATAAATTCAACGTACTGGAAAGTGAAGTTGAAGCTCGTGAAATCGCGAACAAACGTTTACAGTTACAACGCGAACAAGGTTTACGTACACAGAAACACATTACACTTGATGAAATCGGCCGCCGCTTGGCAGTTGGTAACTTTAAGGAACTTAACATTATTGTTAAAGGTGACGTGGATGGTTCAATTGAAGCGCTATCCGATTCATTGCTGAAGCTATCTACCGAGCAGATACAGGTAAATATCATATCGAAAGCAGTTGGTCAGATCTCAGAATCCGACGTATTACTGGCATCCGCATCAGATGCGATCATCATTGGTTTCCAGGTAAGGCCGTCAGGCAGTGCGCGTAAACTTGCTGAAGCTGAGCAGATAGACATCAGGCTATACTCTATTATTTATGACGCCATAAATGAGATAAAAGCCGCGATGGAAGGCATGCTTGCACCAACCTTTGAAGAGAAGATTGTTGCTAACGTTGAGATACGCGAAACATTCAAAATTAGCAAGGTGGGTACTATCGCAGGTTGTATGGTATTGGATGGTAAGATTACCCGTAACAGTAAAATACGTATCATTCGCGAAGGTGTTGTAATATATACCGGTGAATTGGCCTCTTTAAAACGCTTTAAGGATGACGTTAAAGAAGTTACCGCGAACTACGAGTGCGGTTTGAACATACAAAACTTTAACAACATTGAAGTTGGTGATATAGTTGAAGCTTACGAAAACGTAGAGGTTAAAAGGAAACTGTAATTAGTTACCTAACCAACATAAATAAAAAAGGCTGCTTCCTAAACGGAGCAGCTTTTTTTTGCAGCAAAGCTTGTTTTACAAGCAAAGCTATTACCTTCTGTGATAGTGGTGACGACGGTGATGATGATGATGCACACCTGCTGCACTTACTGCTGTATAGCTAAATAAAGCTATCATCGCAACGGCTAATACTTTTACGATTTTCATAATATTGATTTATGTTGTTTATAACACTATAAATATAAATGGTATAAATTGATTTTTGTTCCATATTCACACAAATATTACAAACAATAGTTGGCTATTTGGTAAGCAAACCCACTACCAGTTTCTTCCATTGTGGCCCCGACAAACCTGCACGTGCAGATAATGCCACTATAGTATTACGTACGGAATCATAGACATTAACATCAGTATTGTTAGCAACTTCGTTTCGGCCATGCACAGCCGCGCTTACGTGGTTCAGGTAACGTTCTATAATAAAGGTACTGGTAGCGTCGTGGCTAAAGAAGTGTGCTATTGAGCCTTCGTTTGTACGAGGATTGGCAACGGGCCTAACCGTCATGGTGATGTATTCAGATTCCGCTTTAGCATCCTCTACATCAACTATCTCTTCAATCCGCACCCACTCCAGTCCACTGCCGGCAATTGAACCGGGAGCAGGTAAATTAATGTAAAAATGGTCGCCCTTTTCAGCTAGCTTATAATCCTCGCTACCCTTTGTATCGGTTATATAGAATTTGGACGAGCCCGGGCCGCTAAAGGTATGCCAGTTGGATACATCTTTTAGTCTGCCTTTTGCCAGTTGAAATAATTCATGCGCCTTTTCCTTGCTCTCGCAATCAACAAAATAAATCACGTCAGTATGCTCACCCTCGTGCTGTACAGGAATATTATCAGATGCGTTGTTCATGCTTTTTATTTAGATAACAACTATGCGGCACAACAGTTTTACGCCATAATTGGATAATAAAAAACAACAGCAACAGCTTTTTTTAAATTAAAAACCTCATTTTTAAAGTGATATACAGCTAATAAAACTTTTTTTAAATAAGCCCTTGTGTAAATATAAAATCTCCTTATATTTGCCATCCCAAACGGAGTGGTAGTTCAGCTGGTTAGAATACATGCCTGTCACGCATGGGGTCGCGGGTTCGAGTCCCGTCCATTCCGCCAAAAGCATTTTAAAAATGTTCAAAAGCCTTTAAATCATATGATTTAGAGGCTTTTTTGGTTTTAAGCCCCTCCAAAGCAACCCGTATTATTCAATATTTAAGCGCGTCATTCATGACGTCTTTTAAATAGAGAAAAAAGACGCGCTGAAATCAATATAATTAATTGACTGTCAACATGTTCAAAGATTAAACATCTTGATTTAAAGACGCTGCATTTCGACATTTGTTTAACCCTTTAATGTTCGTTATGTTAGAAAAAAGCTTCGGGCTGTTCTTCTTTCTGAAGAAACCCAAAAATGAAAAAGGAAATGCCAGGTATATTTACCTGCGTTTAACAGTTGATGGCATATCAAAGGATGTGGCCACTAAAAGGCAATGGGATAACCTGCGCTGGAATGCTTCGGCAGGCCGTGCGACCGGCTTAAAAGAAGATGCAAAAGCACTTAATAGTTATTTGGATGTAATGTGCGGTAAAGTTTACCAGGCTAAGAAAATGATCATGGATGCAGATAAGCTTCTGACTGCGGACAACCTCAAAAATGTCTTAACGGGTCAAGGCGAAGAAAAGCGAATGATCCTCGCAGCGTTCAAGCACCACAATGAACAAATGAAAGCTCTGGTTGGCCAGGAGTTTGCACCTTCTACACTAATGCGTTACAAGACCGCACGCGATCACACAGCGGCCTTTATAAAATGGAAATATCAAGTGGATGACGTTGATGTCAAAGACTTGGACTATGAATTTGTGTCACAGTTTGCATTTTGGTTAAAAAGCGTCAGAAAGTGCGGGCACAATGCGACGATGAAATACCTCGGTAACTTTAAAAAGATCGTGTTGGAATGCATTAAAAAAGGCTGGTTGCCCAAAGACCCGTTCGCTGGGTTTAAAACTAACAGGAGAGAGGTGATCCGTGTTGCACTTACTAAGGATGAACTGAATGATATTGCCTGCAAAGAATTTGGAACTGAGCGACTGAACCATGTACGTGATATTTTTCTTTTCAGCTGTTATACTGGTTTAGCTTACGTAGATGTTTACCAGTTGAGGCGGTCTGACATTGTTACAGGTGTGGACGGCGGCAAATGGATTGTTACCACTCGTCAAAAAACAGAGTCTGCTACACGCCTACCTTTGCTTCCCCCGGCCTTGAAAATAATGGCTAAGTATGACGATGATCCCAAATGTGTAAATAAAGGATTGGTTCTGCCAGTGCTAACTAATCAGAAAATGAATTCTTATCTGAAGGAGATCGCTGATGGTTGCAGGATCACTAAAAATCTAACCTTTCATATTGCACGTCATACGTTCGCTACAACGGTAACTTTAAGTAATGGCGTGCCTATTGAAACTGTTTCCAAAATGTTAGGTCATAAATCGCTTAAGCAAACACAGCATTATGCAAAGATTGTGGATTTGAAAATCAGTGAGGATATGGCCGCTCTAAAAGGAAAGTTAGCGGTAATGAGTCCATAATTATTAGATTTTTTCGATAGATTCAAAATCAGATTTAAACGCTCCGGCATTTCAAATACAGCTAAATAAGGCCTTTCTTTTAGTTGATGTCTTTATATTTTTCTCCGCAATTATGCGGTAAATATGAGGGTTATTCTCCGCAAAAATTATACGTCGAAAAATTGCGGAGTATTTGGGCCTAATCTACGCTCAGGTTTAATTAGATAAAATTGAATCAAAATCAAACAAGAGACAGCAAATGGAATTTAGTAGACTTTTTTGAAGCAACAGCAACCGTACTAAAACTATAATAAGTAGTGGCGCGATTTAAGTATCCCCCCCATTTTTAGCATTTTTTGGCGCGATAATAGATATCCCGCCATTTTTGATGGCTTTTTGGCGCGATAATGAAAATCACGCCATTTTTCGTATATTTGGCGCGATACTAAAGTATTGCGCCATTATGAAAAAGGAAGTAAAACCTATAGCGGGGAAGATATTAGCTATCCTTGCCAGATTTCCGGAGGGAGCGGGCATTGAAGACATCAGTTTAAACAGCCCTGATACGCCGCGAAGGACGCTGCAAAGGTGGTTGGAAAAACTGGCCACGGAAGGCATTATTGATGTTTCCGGAAAGGCACGCGCAACCATTTATAAGTTGGCTATTGCCGAAGCGAAACCAGAGAATGCAGTAGCCTCAGCGCTGATACCGCTTTCTCTGCCTGGTGAATTCGTACGTAGCCGGGTTACTGCACCAATACAGGGCCGCACGCTGGTTGGCTATAACCGTGCGTTTCTGGAATCCTACCAGCCAAATATTGACAGCTACCTGACCAGAGAAGAAATGGCAAAACTGGCGTCGATTGGAGATACCCAATTGGAGCAACCTGCCGGAACCTATGCAAAACAAATACTTAATCGCTTACTAATTGACCTCTCTTGGAACTCCAGCCGCCTGGAAGGAAATACCTATAGTTTGTTGGATACAGAGCGCCTGATTGAGAAAGGCGAAGCAGACGATACCAAAACGGCCAAAGAAGCACAGATGATTTTGAATCATAAGGATGCTATTGAATTTATTGTAGAGGCGGCGGAGGAAATAGGTTATAACCGTTATACGATAACCAACCTTCACGCGATGCTGGCGAATAACTTGCTGCCTGACCCGCAAGCGCCCGGAAGACTTCGCTCAATGGCAATTGGCATTACCGGATCAGCATTTATACCACTGGCTATACCGCAATTGGTAAGTGAGTTATTTGAGCTGATTTTAGCAAAGGCTTCGGAAATCGAAAACCCGTTTGAGCAATCTTTTTTTATTATGGTGCATTTACCTTATCTGCAACCATTCGATGATGTAAATAAACGTGTTTCGCGTATTGCCGCAAACGTTTCCTTTATTAAGCGGAATCTCTCACCATTGTCTTTTATCGATGTCCCGGAAGACCTGTATACGCAGGGTATGCTGGGCGTTTATGAACTGAATGATATCGGTTTAATAAAAGATGTGTTCTTGTGGGCCTATGAGCGTTCGGCCTCACGTTATGCGGTCGTTCGTCAATCGCTTGGCGAACCGGATAATTTCAAATTAAAGTACCGTACCCAAATGCGTGAACTGATCACTGGCATCATTGCGCAATCGTTAAACTTAAAAGATGCTAATCAACTAATCAAACGCAACGCACTAAGGTTACCCGATGCTGCTCAGGGGAAATTTATCGAAGCGGTGGAAACAGAATTACTTTCCTTGCACGAAGGTAATTTTGCACGTTACCGCGTAAGCCCTAAAGAGTTTGCGCAATGGAAAGCTGGCTGGTAACAATTTTTAGTGTACTTGTAAGGTAGCGCTAACTGACATTAAATGCTATAGGAATTGCTTTTATAAGTTAGATAATGTTCAGTTATCCTTTATTGCCCCACTTCACAATTCAAATGATAAAAAAAGTTGTTCATAAATTCACGCATGTCTGTGTATTGCTTTGTGTCGTTTAACTTTGACCAGTCTGACCGGATTAGGTCTTAGCTGTATAGCTTGAAGAAATCTTGTAGCTGCAGGAGTTAGCTGGTTTTTTGTCCTTATAATGTTTAACAGTGCAATAAGTCTTGTGCGTAATGAAATATTCTGATCGCCTGTCCAGATAACAACATTTTCCTTAGCATTAAAATTACTTAGGGCAGCATCATAATTATTTTTGTAAAGGTCACAGAGTATCATAACAACGTTGGATAATTGATTACCATTATTGATCTCGTTCAATATTTTAGCTTTAGCTTCTGCAACATTGATCTGTTTTAAATAGATATAATTCAAAGCCATATAATAAGTGATCACAGTTCGACTGTATAAAAGATCGGGATTATCCTGATTTTTTTTCTCGTATTTTGAGATCAGATCATTGGCAGCATTTAGGTAATCAAGACTGTTGTTATAATTTTTAATTACGTCTCTGTAATAGATAGCGTAGTTGATCAGGTTTTCTCCTATGATCAAAGCAGAACGCATATCACTTGTATCTAATATTTGTACCTGTATCCTCGCATCCTGCAATAGTTGTTCCCCCTTTTGCACAACTTTTGCTTTTTCCTCGTTGTCTGATTCATCCAATAGACTACTCTTGCGAAGCATTAACCGATTATATAGCTGTTTGATATATTGTTGTTGAGGAGCCGTCATATGCTTAAATGACGGATTAGTAGCCAGTCGGTTATACCTCGTCGATATTTCTTTGAAAGCACGGTCAAGGTTATGCAGATAATCATCATCATGTTGATAGGCGTTTGAATCAGGCATATTACTGATGTAATCAAAAGTAAGCTGGTAAGACCTTATGATATCAGAAGTTGTATCAGTAAAGTCCTTGACAAGTGGATTAGATTGATCGAGCCCTGCGTTGTAATAATCAAAGGGGGAAAATCTGTTCAGCCTGTTATCTTTATAAAGCGTGGCAATGTTGGTTGTGCTCCACACATATATTTCACCCTGTGCGGTCGTGGTGACCAGTTCATTTTCCGAATTGGAGAAGGCGGTCATAACTACGGGTGAGGTCATCCCCTTTAAAACTGCGATCTTTTTTCCTGTCGCTAGTTGCCAGAGGATAGCGAAATGGTCACGACTGCCACTCAAAATATATTTACCGCTAGCAGAAATAGCAATGCTTAAAATATTGTCGGAGTGACCCTTTAATATGAAAAGTGGTTTTGACAGCATTGTACTATCTGCCACAATGCTTTGAAAATCTTTATCCGGGAGAATGGTTGATAAAAAATCTAAGTGTTTTAGCGATGGCAACCGCCAGACTTCCACTTCATTCTTTGTGTTTCCTGCTACCAGATATTTATTTGCTGTATCGATCGCAATTGAATTAACAGCGGTGTATAATTGATGATTGGATGGCGGCAGCACCAAAACGATCTTTGTTTTGGAAATATCATCTCTATCTATCTTGTAGATGACCTTGTAACCTGTAGTAAATGATACAGCCAAATGTGATGGGTCTCTTAGAAAAACGGCAGCTACGACTTCTGAATGTTTTATCGGATTAAATAATGGCAAGCTGACGATCATATTCGGATTTTCAAACTCTAACAGATCTTTTCCGACTAAGATCCATCTACCATTATGGGAAACCGCAGTGGTGGGTTGTTTATTTCCGATCTGATCCTGGAGTATGATCTTTTTATTTTCATCCACCACTTCAAGATATTTTCCCGAATGCAGCATGTAATACACCTTTTTATTCCTTGTAAACCGGTGTAAACATTCACCCATGAATATGTCTTTATTGGAATCAATCAGCCTGTTTTTAATATTCCAGTTGACAAAAGCATTACTGCCGAGAACTTCTAACTTATTTTGATCGATAACAACCTCATTAATTTTTGATGGCTGGTAGAATATCCCCAGCAGCGAGGGTGTGGTTGTGGCATGAAAGCCATCAACGAAAGTTTTAAAATCAGCATCGCTTCCATGTTCATCCAGCCAGCTTTGTGCGATCAGGAAACTTAACTGTGAATTTGTTCTTCTCGTAATACGGGCGATGTCAAGCGTTTGCTGTTTTTCCCTGTTTGCTTTACCCTGTAGCCAATTATATAGAATTGCACTGAAGATGATCAAAAGTACAACACTGACGCCGATCCATAACATTCGATTAAGCTTATTTTTTTCCTGTCTGGCGAGCAACGCGGTCGCTAGGTTCTGCTGATCTTTCTCCGCCTGTTCAAGGGCTTTGATCTTTAATTTATCTTCCGTCACAGGTTTTATAAAGCGGTCATGACAAAGTTGGATATATTGTTCATTACCAGCGGTAATGGAACGAACCAGTCCTGTAGAAAGTAACGTCGTGATAGCGACTTGACTTTCCGCAATATTCGGCTCCAGAAGGAATTTTTCTTGATTTACTAAATTGCGGTGATCACCAACTACCAATTCTTTGACTATCTTTTTATGTACTTTATCCAACACCCCTTCGGTGATGTCCGGAAATTTGACGGAGAGTGTCTCATCCACAGTTGCCCAGCTTGTGGTGTAAAAATTATTAATAATATCCAGTATATCTGGAATATCACTTTTAGAAACTTTCAGTGTTGAGTATAAAAGTTTTATTTTAGGACGGTGGATGATATTCCGTTCAATATTGCTGCAAACGATCTGGATCTCGATCGGATCAACCAGTTCTGAATCTTTATCCTTGAGTTTCAATATAAGCTCATCGACCAATTGCTCATTTTCAAATTGGAATGGCGGCGATTCAAATTCACCTTCTGCCTGACAAGGCCTCATGAAAGCCAGTTTGGCGTTAGCCGTAGTTAGCGAACGCAGGTAAAAATCGTTTTTATAAATATCTGGCAATATATCAGACAGAAGCGTAATTGTCCCCAGTTTGTCTTCACGCACGACAAATACCAGTTTTATGTTAAGCGGTTCCATCAGGAAGCGGATGTCCTGGTTGTAGATTTCCCTTTGTAGAGGCGTCAGTTCTTGTCCCGTCAACTGCTCATCTATCTGTTGCTGCATCCGATCATAATACGTTTTAGGGATCTCGAGGCTCATTAATTCACCAATTTCCTTTTTAAACCGTTTAATGACCGGTGTGGCGAAGGTCTGGAATTCTTCAAATTGGTCAAAGATCAGCAGCAATCGGGGTTGCCTTGCTCCAAAATCTTTATTCCTGGATATTTTTTTTGCGATGAGCCATAAACTTTCTTCCGCCCCTTTTAAAAACGGTAATTCATCGTCCGGATTTAATCCGACTTTTAATGAATTGATGATGTCTTGTACAAGTACATTGGTATTTTTAGGATCAAAGTCATCTGACTTTTTCAGTGCAAAGCTGCGTTCATCAAATTTAAATATCTTGGTAACTAATTCGGGTTGCTGGCTACGAAGTAATGGCAATAGGCCAGCCCTAATCAGTGAACTTTTGCCAGTCCCCGATTCCGCATGTAAAATGAGGGTCTGGCCCACCATGATCTGGGTGTATAAACGTTGTGAGTCTTCGCTTCTGCCACAGAATATATTGGCATCTTTTTCTGAAAAATAATTTAAGCCGGGATATCGAAGTTTTTTTACAGCCATATCATTTAGCGGTTAATTTGGTGATCACTTCTTCGACAAACAGATCGTAGTGTTCTTTTTTTGTCTCAGTTATTAGTAACTCACCAGCTGTATTCGTTGATATATCCCGATAATTCAGAGAGAAATTCATTCTTCCAGTAATCAGTTCAATGAACGTATCGACAAAATTAAATATCTCGATAGCCTGTAAAAGTTTTTTCTTGTCCTCTAAGCCATTCTTTTTTAACAAACGTTCACATTTAGTCTTCCAGAATGCTGCATAAGTGCTTTCAGGGTTATAACTTAAATTATCTGCATTGATGACACGGGCTGCATCTTCCAGTAGCACCAAAAAAACACGTTTCTCTGGATCATTATAATTATTTACGCGAAGCGCCTCCATCATGCAATATCTGGATTTGAGGTATTTGTCACTAACGATAAGGAAAACAGTTTTACCAGTTCCGATCATATGCATAAACGAATCAATGCTATCACCATAATGCAGGTCGGACCGATCACGAAATAATTTGAAAGTGTCTGGTAATTTATTCTTAAAACTTCGTTCAATAAGATCCACAATTAAGGCCCGGTCCGGCTGATCATTTCCGTTCCATGCGTAAGAAATAAACGCGCTGTATCTGCCATGTTCATCTGCCGGACGTAACTGACTTTCACATCTGACCAACAATTCATGAATAAACTGTGCAGGTGTATCCGGCGTAAAATCCATGCTAAATGTTTTCTTCATTAAAATACTCACATGATCATCCTCTTCTATTTTAGGGGTGCAAACATTAACTTTTGGCGCCAGCCCAAGTTTATGGCAGACTAGTTGATAGTACCAGGAATCAAAATTGAATCCTAAGAAGACAAAGCTATTAGCGGTGTTCAGCAGATATTCCTCTAAATTACGGGGTAAGGATAATGGCGGAAGCAGCTGGGCAATAGTTTGATAAAGTTTATTGTGATCAAATATCAGCGACTGGGGGAATTCGATAGTGCCAAAAATATTGTAGATCAGGGGACATTCTTTTGTCGGGACATCCACTTCAGGTTTTAGATTTACATTCGTAGCTGAAAAGTATGCATCCTTAAAATCATATCCTTTTTTACGATAAACATTGTTCAATGCCTCATCAGGGCAAACATTAATGATAAGTGAAAATGGGATCCTCGAGATCATTTCGAGCAACATGGGGTCGCCCACTTTTTTATAGAAGTCTTTGATCTGGCTGAGCACTAATCGCTGGTCGATATCATCATTAAAATGGAAGAGATTATCCTTATGTAAGTACTGGGAGTTGTTAGTGTTGTCCTCTACTATTTCCCGGAATCTTTTTTTGTATCCGACACCATTTTCATTGATAGAAAGTTCGGGGCCGAGGATAAGCACACATTGACCGGTCCTCCTTAAAATATCTTCACTTATGGTTGTATACAGAAACTCCGAGAGTTGGAGCGCCTCAACTGGTTTAGGTTTATTTGCGGGACTCATTTGATTGGTTTAGAATAAGTTGTAATTAAATAAATTAGAATGATAATTGCAAATCAGCGATAAAAAAAAATTAAATCCCCTATTTTCGATAGCCAAAACAACTGTTTTATTGGAGCATGTTGTATTTTTGGAAATGAATAAAGGCATCAATAAAGCCATCGGCAGCCAAGCCCGTAAATTAATTTTTGAAAGTGACGAAATTCGAAACCGGCCTTCTGTTTTTCTTAGCCACAAGATTGTTGACAAACCTAAATGCCGGGAGATCGCAGCCTATCTTAGCCAGGCTGGCATCCATTACTATTTAGACGAGGAAGATGATGCATTGCAGCAAGCTGACCGTGAAAAGAATGCTATTGCGATCACAGAAGCCATTAAAAAAGGGATCAGGGAAAGCACGCATATGCTGGTAGTTGTTTCTCTCGAGACATTTAATTCACCATGGATACCATTTGAAGTAGGTTATGGACATTCGGCGATATTGGGCAATTCGTTGGTCAACAGATCGATAAAGCTTGGTGTACTGACAACTTTAGAAGTTTCCGAGACACCTTTGCCGGATTTTTTAGGGATTGCTTACCCTGTAAGAGGTACAAAAAGCTTAAACGAATATATTTCGAAGGTATTAGGCACGAATGAATCAAGGCTCATTGCGGAAACCCGCTTGTTTTCCAATAATAAAATGTCGCATCAATTGGACAATGTACTTAATTGGAAACTTTGATCATTACATTTTCGGCTTAAGTCAAAGAATACAATTTTTTAATTGAGCAAAGAATCCCGCTTCCTGCCGCCATACATCCACAAATACCGACAAGTCTGCCAGCCGGCGGCATAGAAGTGTATGCGCTTTTTTTGTTCGTCTTCCATGTAATGACGAATCTCTTTGAACAGGCCTTGGGCGGCGTTCTATACGCCGCGTTTCCATGAGATAGGCGGAAATATCATCAGTTTGGCCAAGATCAATGATTACTTCGATGTGATAATGCGGCAATTTGACGGCGTGGCGGCATTTTTCGGTTTTCCTGGGTTCAGGGGCGCTGAAATCTTCGCCGATGACTTCGATGATCTTTTTCAGGGTGGATTTGAAATTGAGCTGCCAGTAGGCTATGCCAAAATCGATGAGGTTGCCGCCTTTGCCAGTGCCGTGGTCGTACCAGACGTTGAGGGTATCATTGACGGCGAAGGATGGTTTGGTGTCAGAATCCCGCAGCATGCTGAGGTAGAGCAACTCACGGCCGGCTTTGCGCAGGGGTTTGTAGCTCACCCAGCCTGGACAATAATGTGACGAGGGAAACCTGGCTTTTGATGTTGGTTAAATTTTGCATTGGCTTATCGTTTACTGATAGGCATAAAAAAAGGGCGGCCAATTGATTGACCGCCCTTTAACTGTGATTACTTGCCTCGCATCCTACGATACGGATATCTTGTCTGTCCATGGGCTTTCGCGGCTATGCCACTTCCATGATTTCCGGCGTTGACCGGATAATGCCTCATCTCCCGATTTCAAATAACTTGTAGCTGGCGATATGATAGCCAGCGATACAAAAGTGGAAAGGTTCTGAAAAGTTAAAAGGTGGTATAAAGGGTTGACACCCTATTTATTCACATAGCACATTGATAATGAGTCTTATATATTTGTTTTGGGAAAGTATGGAATGAATGATTTTTGTTATATTTGTACTGTACCTTAAATTTTATCCAATGTCAATTATAACCAAGAACCGCCTCAATGCGGTCACAGAAGTGAAGCTCGGCTTTTCGGAATACAACCGTTCTATCAACGAGGTCAAAAATCAGTCTAAATACAGCGCTACGGCTACGGTATTTTTATCGCACAACCATAGTGATGCGCCGCTGATCGATAAGGTGCTGGTACTGTTACGCCGCTCGGGTGTTACCGTTTACATGGACCGGACCGATTCGGGTATGGCACCTACAACGGGAGCCGCTACGGCAACACGAATAAAAGCAAAGATCAAAGAGCATAAGAAATTTGTGCTGGTGGCTACAGATAACGCGATCCAGTCGAAGTGGTGTAACTGGGAACTGGGTTATGGCGATGCTCAAAAGTTTGACCAGCATATTGCTTTATTACCTTTGGCAGAGAATTCAGGCACTTGGACCGGAACAGAGTATCTGCGGATCTATCCCCGGATCGAGGAAACATATAATGGCTCAGACGTTTACAATGTCATCTTCCCGGACAACCGCGCTGTGTCTTTAGCGGCCTGGTTAAGAAGCTAAGAAATGGCGAAGAAAAAGATCTTTATCAGTTATGATTACGATCATGACCGGCATTACAAAAACTTGCTGCTGGCCTGGAATAAGCACCGTGATTTTGATTTTTCCTTTAAGGATCATTCGATCGATATTTCGGTAAATAGTACCAGCGCGCGTTATATTAAAACGGTGATCGTTAACGCGATCCGTGCAGTGCCTTATTTCCTGGTGATCGTTGGCGCAAAGACGTATAAAAGCAACTGGGTGGCCTGGGAGATCAATAAGGCGGTGGAGATGAACAAGCGTATCGTGGCGGTAAAAACGGACCGGCTGAACCGTTCCCCTGATGAACTGATGGGTGTTGGCGCCAGTTGGGCGATGTCATTTACTTACCTGTCGATCAGCGGCGCGATCTTCGATGCGCGCTGATTTTAACGGTTTTTGAAATATCCTTAGGTTGTATCGCAATATTCATTAAATTAGCTGGATAAATCGTTCATTATTAACCTTTAACCTTTATTTGATGATTCCTGATGAATGGCGCGTGCTGCTGCCAAAGCCCTTAATATTAAAGACCGGCCAGAAATGGCATGTCTTCCTCTCCTATCGCTCTGTGAACCGGGGCTGGGTACTGAATTTGTATGATGTGTTGACAGAGATCGGTTTCCATGTTTTCCTGGACCAGTATGTACTGAAACCGGGAGATTCGCTGGTTGGGGACCTTGATGAAGGACTGGATAGCAGCCAGGCGGGTGTTTTGATCTGGTCAAGTGCCGCGGCAGATTCAGATTGGGTCAAAAATGAATATACGACAATGATGGGACGGGCAACGGATGATAAGTCTTTTCATTTCGTGCCGGTAAAGATTGAGCGTGTAAAATTGCCTGCTTTCGCGAACAGCAAGCTATTTGTAGATTTTACGGATTATCCGGAGGGTCCGAACGGCGGCGACCTGTTGCGGCTGGTTTATGGTATGGTGGGTAAACCGCTGGATGACGTGGCGGTAAAGTTCGCTTTTGAGCAGGACGAGGCAGCGGGTATCGCGGCGGTAAAGATCAGCGCGGCGATCCGTAATGGATTCCCGGACAAGCTGAAGGAACAATATACACAGGGCGGATTGCCGTGGCGTACAACCGCTTCACTAGCCTGTAAAGCAGCGGAGGGGCTGATCAAGCTGGGATTTGAGGGCGATGCGATCAGCATCCTGAAGGACACCATAGTAACGTTTAATAAATCCATCCGGCCGAAACAATTACTGGCTTTGGCCCTGGCCAGGCGTAGTACGGGCACTGACCTGGAAGATGCGCAGGATATCCTTGGCGAATTGTATGCAATGAATCATTTGGATCCGGAGACAATGGGTTTATATGGGCGCACCTGGATGGACCGGTATAAAAAATCCGGGTTAATATCAGAACTGCGGCAGTCCCGTAATTATTACCTGGAGTCTTTTGAGCGTTCACCGGATGATTATTATACCGGAATCAACGCAGCGTCCAAAAGCCTGTTATTAGGGCAGGCGGATAAAGCAAAGGAAATAGCGCAAAAGGTGGCTAAACTGGTGGGGGAAGAACCGGTGCCTGGTGATTACTGGAAAACCGCTACCATTGGGGAAGCAGCGTTGATACTGGAAGATTATGACAAAGCAGCGCAATTTTACCAGGATGCAATTGATATCGCGCCCACAGAGAAAAAGTCACATGAATCTACAGCGGGACAAGCGAAACTATTATTAGGTAAGCTGGAAGCACCGCAGGAATTACAGGATAAGATACTGGAACTGTTTAAAACGAATTAATTGGAAAAGATCAAAGTTTTTATTTCAAGTCGGGTGAATTCGGTGCTGACCGGTTTGCCAGGGCAACATACGCTGACGGAGCTACGCCGCTTTTTGTGCGCTGAGTTGCAAAAGCAGGTTTTCCTAGGCGAGCAGGTCCTGGAGGTGCTGATCAATGAGGAAACTTTTACCGGGGCACTGAACCAGAACGCGTTTGATAACTGTATGCGGGAGTTGCGCAGCGCCAACATCGTGATCATTTTATATAATGGTGAAGCGGGCTGGGCGATAGCGGGCAGCACATCCGCTAACGGTATTTGTCATGAAGAGGCTTTGGTAGCCATGAGTGAATTTTCGGAGATGAGTTATGTGATCGACCTGCGGGCTTTCGCGACCTTACCCGAAACCGGCGATGCCGCTGTTGCGAATGCGAATTTCAGCAAGGATATGACCGATGCTTTCCCGACGATAGTGGCTATTCCCGCAAATAATTTTGAAGAATTACAGGCCGGTACTTTGAGCCAGGCTCAACGGCTGATCTGGAACGCTTTGAATAAGGCGATGACCACACAGAAACAGATCGTCAAGGGTTCCGGCGTATTTGGCGCGACGCTGGACTGGAGCAAAATGACCTATGCGGAACGGAAAGCATCACTGGAAAAGCAGCTATCTGCGGTCTTTGATCCGTTGGCCGGCTTTGAGCAGGTCTTTAAACGTTTTCATGGGATCCCGGATAACATGTCTGTGGCTGACGCGCGTAACATGATCGGGCGGCCGTTCTTATCGGAACATACAGATATTCAAGACAGTAACCTAAAAAGCGGTATTATCCATTTTGTAGCGGTATATGGCAATATTACGGAAGGTCAGGCAAAAGGTCTGGTAGGCTACCCGGACCTGACGGTGATCAAAGCTACTTTCGGTTTGTATCTTTGGGAAAAGAACATACATATCCAGATATTTTTCGTGAAGGGCTGTATCAACCCGCAAATGATCAAAACCCGTTTTAGTGAAGTAACGAACTGGATCAAAGGTTCGAGGGAAGAAGCAAATATTTTGTCACGCGCGGCTTCAAGGTTCGCGATACTGGATACGATCAATAAAGTCAACGCTGTAAAAAAGCCTAAGCTATGAGCACTACCATCAATTTTCCCGGCCATGAGGCGGCCTGTCATTCGGTGGCGACTTCCGCGAGTGAAGCGTCCTTATTAGCACTGCTTAAACCAAAGGCATATGCTTCAGTATTGCTGGTCTTTGGCGGAGCGGATGACCTGGATAAAACCAAGTTCCTGGATATTAAACTGCTGTTGCGGCGCGGGTTACTGGCAGCCGCTACCAAACATCAAAGCATTATTCTGGATGGCGGGACGCAGTCAGGTATCATGCAATTAATGGGTGAAGCGGTTGCGGAAGAAAATGATAAAATTCAACTGGTGGGTATAGCGCCGGAAGCAAAGGTGAGTTTTCCCGGTAAAACGGGAACAGACCTGGCGCCCATGGACCCGAACCATACCGATTTTTTCCTGGTAGAAGGTGCGGATTGGGGGGATGAAACGGCGACGATCTTTAAGCTGGCCGGCGCACTGTGCAAAACAGACAAGGACACTAACCTTCCTACTATGGCCGTACTCGCTGGAGGTGGAAAGATCGCGGGGCAGGAAATTCTGACGGCAGTGCGAAAAGGGATCAGTGTACTGGTGATCCGGAACAGTGGCGGCTTCGCTGACGAACTTGCCGCTGCCTGGGATAAACGCATTGAGCCACAGGCGGATAACGTACTAAAAGAGATCGTTACATTTGGCGAGATCAGCTTTTGTGAGCTGGAGGCGGCGCCTGAAGTATTTCAAGACGGGATCGATCAGTTACTGGGTAAAGATGAAGTGCTCCAGGGCTCCTGGGCGCTGTTCGCTAAATTTGATAAGAATGCAGGATTACAGCAAGACCGGCATAAACGGTATCAATACTGGCTGATCTGGACAGGAATTGCTACGGCATTGGTCGCGATCATTTATCATGTGAATTTTACCGAAAAGGACCATAATAAGTTCATCCCGGCACAGTGGTTCTTTTATGGTTTATCGGTGACCTTGCCAGTCGTATTGACAGCGATCACGGTTGCTGCCAATTATTTTAAAAACGGAAAAAAATGGATCTTTTTCCGTGCCGCGGCGGAAAACTTTAAAAGAGAGATCTATGCTTATCGCACCCGTACGGGAGCTTACCGGGAGAATGGCGGGGCCTTACTGGCGGCACGTACAGGCGATATCGAGAAAAAGGCGCTGACCAGCGAGATCGCCAATACCCATATGGTGTTATATGATGAAAAACTGGGTTACCCGCCCAAGATGTATGGCGAAGAAGCCAAAGATGACGGATTCTCCAAGCTAAAGCCGGATGATTATATCCGCATCCGTTTGGTGGGTCAGATCAGTTATTACCAGGGCAGAACGAAGAGCTTGCGATGCAAGCTGGATTTTTTACACTGGTGCACGTATATCATTGCGGCTATCGGCACCTTACTGGCAGTTTTCGAGCTGCAGGTCTGGATCGCGCTGGCAACCACTTTGACAACGACCATCGGCTCCTGGCTTGGCCAGATGCAATGGGAAAACTCGGTAACCACCTATAACCAAAATGTCGCCAACTTGGATCAGATCAGGCTGTGGTGGAAGGGCCTTAGCGCTGCTGAACGTTTCCTGCCGGAAAACCGTGACGCGCTGGTGCTGAACACAGAAACCAGTTTAAAGAACGAGTATGACGGCTGGGTGCAGCAAATGAAGCAATCGCTGGAGAATCTGGAAAAGAAAGGTGATGGCTCAGGCAAGCCGCCTCCGGGAAAATAAAGCAGAACGGGTCAGGGAAATCAAATAGATCAATACGGCCCAGCCTGATAAGAGCCATTTAATGGTGCTGACGATATACGGTGAGCAATAAAGACCTGCATCATGCAGATGCCTGATATTATAAAGGATCTTGATATTTTCGGTGATATCAAGGCTGGCGATGACGAGGGCAAGCAGGATGTTCAGGCGCAGCAAGCTGTTAAGCGGCAGATAGGTTTCGTTCTGCATTTGCAGGTAAGAACATAAGAGCAATAGCAAGGTGTAGGTCAGGATGAAGAAATAGTCAGTATGGGTATTTCTCTGTACGACGGTAAGGAGCGTTCCATGTCCGTAGGGTATTTTCTCCCAGGCGCGGAACATAGCACGGCCGAGGGAACTGTCTGCTGACTCGGCTTTGATGAGCTGGTAATGTTCCGGTGCAGACCCGGCTACGATACTACCCTGATAAAAGGAGTAAGCAGCCAGGCTGATAAATAATACCCATAATATATTTTTCATTTGTTCAAAGGAAAGAAATCGTTAACGACATAAACCTGCCCGTGTTTACTGGGCTCCCGATTGATACATTTAATAAACGTCTCTCCGGTACGCTTAAAATTACGCGGCAGCGGATGCAGTTCGTCCGTCCAGCCCAGATCACCAATAGCGCCCCTGGAATCCACATGAAAAACACTGTGCTCCAGGCCCGGTAGCTTACAGAACAAATCGCCTGTTTTGATCATCATCTCGTTGAACAGGTAGATCATAGCATAAACCACATCACGCAGATCCTGCTCATTATTGATGCCCCGCATTTGCAAGGGTGTTTTGAGCCAGCTGCCGTGGCCAAGGAACATACGCACAAAAGGTTTATACCAGCGAAGCGGATTCAGGCCAAAGCCGAGCTTATGGGACGGCTGCGCATAATCGTAACCCTGGGTGATGATCTGTATACCGGGAAATTTACTGTTAGCAGCATCACCCGTATTCCCGGTCAATATGCCGTTGATCAGGTAATGATATTGCAGGTGGAAGAACATCAGCAGCGCATAAAAATCTTTGGATAGGAACCGCAGGCCATTGTTAAAGCGGGCCTGATCCAGTTCAATGATCGGATCTTGCTTAACCTTTGCAATCAGCTCTCGGCAGAATTCATTATCGTTAAATTCGGAAGATGCGCCGGTCGGATCCACGATCGCGGCTACCCTGCTCCTGCCTACCAGGTCATTTCCACCGGCGCTGATCAAAAACACATCGGGGTGCAGGATAGAAAGTTCTTCCACATAAACACGCTGACTGAGCATGTTTAGCAGCCAGTCACCACCAGAAGCCAGGCTGGAAACCGCGAAGTTCGGCTCCATAGCTATCCAGTCGATAACGTCTGTGAGGATTATGGGGTAATTGAACCAGGAATCACCTTCTGCCAGGATGATCTTATTGCCGGGCACACGGAAGTTGTTATTTATTTTTTTGAGGAACCGTGAGGTACGCACATTATTCTTGATACCGTCCACAAAACCCATGACCCACTCCAACGCGGCGATCTTCATGACCTGCTTGTTGTTCAGGTCATAGATCCGCTGGATAATAACGGCCAAGTCTTTCGCATCTATACAGTCACGCAGCTGTTCCAGTTCAGCGGCACTGATCCTGTTGGCAAGGAACTTATTGATCAGTTCTATTTTATCCGTTTCCGAAAGCCGGCAATTAACCATGACAAACAATTAGGTAAAACAATTTAACAGTATCTATTTGAATTTCAAAATATTATGCTATGTCTTTTCTAATAATTTCAAAAGTTTACCTTCTACCTCTGCCCTGGAAAAAGTATCCACAAAATTTAGTCCCCTTGCGCCGGGATGGATGATCCGGGTTTCATCTGTCCGGAATATCCATATAGCCTTACCATTTTTTTGATGGGTAGCCAGACCCAATTCCAACTCGTCATAACACCAAGGGCTGCAGGCATAATCTTTCGACCAGACCGCGATAAAAACGGTAGACCGATAGATCATTTCTTTGATTGCAGGTGTAACCTCTGCACCTGCTGCTATAGCTTCGTCATCCCTCAAAACGGTGTATTCCCTGCGGCGCAGCAACATTTCAATGTAGTCTGCCTCACCAGGGCTCTGACGGGCATAACTGATAAAAAACACCGGGGTGTGTTTATTTTCCGGTTCGTTGTCCGCGACTGCTGACAATTCGTTAGCTACCTGGGCGGTAATGAGGTTCGGGTTACTGCAATCCTTGAAAAGTTCAACCAATTCAGGCCCCCATTTGTCATGTAGTTCATATTTCTTCCGGTCAAAGAACCTTTCACCTACCCCGCCGAAACGAGCCAACGGTATGATCTCTTTTAGTTGCGCTTCCGCTATCCGGGTCAGCAGGTCGGATGATCCTTCTATTTTTCCGCCAACGACGAGCATCCGATGGGCGCCAGCGACTGCTTGTAGCTGACAGTACAACCAGGCATAGGTCATTGCTAATTTATCTTCGGAGCGCGGCGCTTCATGTACAAAATGCTGTACCCGTATTTTATCGTCAAGCCCTAACAATAACTTCTGCCAGACCTTTGTGTTTTCATTGGTATTCGGATAGTGTAATTCCAGGGAAACAAAGCTAGCAGATACATTTTTTATCCCTTCAACAATAGCAAAATCCAGCGATCCGTGGTAAGGACTACAGAGGATCAGGGTGACCCGATGCGAGGAGAATGATCTGCCCAGCTCATTACCGAACGCACTGAATTGTTCTATATCATTTCCAAGCGGATCGACGCTGCCGATTATAAATATCTTCATAGGTACCTCACGGATAAACTTTGGTTTTTTCAGCGATGGGCATACTGCGTTTCGCAAATGCCGCTTCGATATAATATTCCGGGTTGGTGAGGAAATCATCCCATTTAACTAACACACAGAAACGGTCATCTTCGGTCCAGGAACATTTATAATGCGGGATATAATAATTATAGCTGAATTCTTTGATGATCGTATTGTCATTGATCGCTACCGTAGTATGGTTATTACCACAGGCGGAGCAATAATAAGCGCCGCGAAATACGCTGGCATACATCGATGGCAGTACTATTCCCAAAATACCATTTTGCGTATTACCGATACCGTGATAAAGCGATGCCTGCATTTCCCTTTTGATAAACCGTTGCTCGTTCCAGCCGCGGTTTTCGGCACCGTAAGCGCCGATGAGAAAAATGGTCACCGTTGAATTACTAAGATAATCTCGGCGGATGACCTGCATGATATAATCTTCGTTAGTGGAGTCGATCGCCTCATTGAGGGAATGATCGATGATGTCGAGGTCAAGATCTTCAAGGATATAGCGTTTATATTCCCGGTCCTCGGTCTTAAATGAAATGTAACATCTTCTGGCCATGAGTTTAGGTCTAATGGTTTAATAATTCGCCATGAAAGGTAAGCAAAAACGACTAATTCTCAATGGCTGTTTCCTTTATTTTATCGTAGGAGGATCGTATCCCGCATTTGATCTCTATATTCTGTCGGGCTCATCCTTTTTGAGCAGACCGCTTACCAGCGCTGGTGTGCATTATTCCCATGGATATTAATTGCATGCTCCAAAAAAGTGCTGAGCTTCGGTAATAGAAACATTTCCATAATTGAGCTGGCCGGTCAGCTTAATATCATAAGCCAGTCCACAAGATTGAAACTACAACTCTTCCAGAAGACCTTCGGTTCTTTGTCCTTATAGCCATTGCCAGTTAAACCCTTGATCTGTTCCAGCAGCCACTCGCGCAGACGTTCGCCGACAAATAAATTTAGCTCAGAGAGGGTCGCCATTTGTCGTAAATGACGGTTTAGGATGGAAGACTTCTCAGAGACTCAGAAATTAACCGAGCATGCGGCGGAAGCGGCGACCTTCGGCATTGAACTGAACGGCTAATTATTTGACTTACATAAGGGATTTCCGGCAACGGGGGAAAATCCGCACCCCCATAATTGACGAACAGGAAGAGCGGCGCTAAGCCGCTTTTCCTGGTTAAAGTCAACAATAGATAACTATTTACTATCAGCAATTGCCGGATCAGAACGCCATCTGATAGTTTACTATTATGTTAAGTAAGGTTATTTTTGCCAAAGCTTTCCTTTTGCAATTAAATAGTTTTTAATTAGGTATTTATATTTTCTTAACCTGCCGCTAATAATCGTAAATCTGTTAAAAAGGGGGTTAGAAAATAGGGGCTATTAAACTGTTTCGCGAAAATATAGCGTTTTCGTTTATTCGCTAACTATCCTCATAGTTTCTTTATCCATGCTTTTTATTGTAAAATATGAAAATCAGGAACATTATAAATTTATAATGAGCGATAATAATCCTGAAATTAATTATTCTAAAAAATAAGTATATTTATACAACCTATACAGTTAACCACTTTAACCTTTTAAGCAATGCCAAATCCTATTATCACACTCAACAACCCTGCAACTACCGCAGCCCAGTTTGATGCACTTTTAGCACCAGGGGACAAAACTTTTTTTGCTGTTTTGGGCAATTCTGCAAACCATCAAACTTTAGCCACCGCGGCACAACCCGATGCAAGTACATGGCGACATGTATTGCTGATGACTGATCCAACCCTTTTGTATCCGAAACTTAGCTTGATGTCAACTGCCGACGTTACGCCTCCTGTTCCGCCGATGCCGACCTGGGTTGTGATAGCCATAACTTTTGACGGCAGAATTGTAGATATAGCGACCGACTTTGGCACAGCTACGGCTAATATTATTCCTTTTTTCATAGAAGCAGAAACTTTGTAATTATGAAAAGGATAATCACTTATGGGCTGATCCTAATGATGATTAGCGTAAAAACCCATGCCCAGGTCAGTAAAACAATCGATTCTATTAAACAAAAGGTAGCAACAGGCAAAGCGGCAAAAAAAACAAAGGGGACAACTTCCAACACCGACGACGCACAACGTTTTTTTAGTATAAAGGAAGTGGACGAAAACGGAAGCACGGTTACATTTCAACCCGATTACCGTGTGGTAGACCCTAATAGTGTTTTGAACCTAACTATAGATACCGCGGCATTAATAAGTAAGGCGGGTGCCACACTTAGCCCGGATATTACGGTAAAATTGAAAAAATTGGTTAATATGCTGGCCGCTGAAAAGGAGTCTATTGATAACGTAAAGGGGGCCATCATCGCTTATCAACAAGGAAGACCCAAACAAATATGGCAGCCTTTGTTAAAAAAGCAGGGGGATTTTGCAAGACTGATCTTAAAAGACCCCGACAATCTTTCCATTTACAATTCAGTGCCAAAAGACACCAGTATCGTTTCTCAATACGAAGCCCTTTTCAAGGCGGCATCAATCATCATCGGCAGATTAAAAGATCAGATCGTCTCCCAAGCCAAAACTAACGGTGTTTATGTACAGTTAGGCGCATGGCTCGAAACATCAAAGGCTTCAACACCTATCCACATTCCGGGTTTCGATAGCTATACTCCCCAACCCGCCTCAAGCGTACAGCGGTTTCAACTTGTGCTGACGGATGACCAAAAGGCACAACTACAACAAATATCCGCATTTGCCGATACCGCTAATTCTGAAGGCCTCGGTCGAGCGATTTTAAATGCAACACAAAATAGCGGACAAATATTAACCGCATTAGAAAATCTGCAATCCTACAAGGACCTGACAGCACTTTGGACCTCGTTAAACAAACTTGCGGACAGCACACAGGTAAAGACCGCTGCAGTAAAAACTGCCCTGCAAGATGCGGCAAATGCGATCAATACCTATAAAAATAATGTAGATGCACTGATCGCAAAATATAAATCACCGCAAACCTCTACAGACGGGAACCAGTTATTATTACAGGTCAACACAGATGTTGGATTGCTGCAATCGCAAACCAGCCAATTATCTACATCGCTTCAAAACGATTTTACGACGATAAATGGCTTGGTTGCAGCCGAAACTGCTGATGTACAAACTCAGATTAAAACTGATCTCCCCATTTTGCAAAAAATTGGCGGAGAATTTAAAACAGATCTCTCGTCTATAGGATCACAGGAGGCTACATTCATAAGTCAATTATTGCTGGGTAAGGGTTTAGCAGAAACCTCTTATGACTTCACTAATCAGGTGAATCAATTGTCGATAAATCAGTTAAATAATACTGCTATTATAGACTTGACGACAGCCGGGCAACGCAATCAGGGAGATCAGGTTACGATAAAGATCGCGATGGGCAAGGCGGGAGTTGCATCAACAGAATTAGAAACAGAACACTATAAACTTTACTTCTGTGGCTTATATGCCAATACTGCGGTTGGATTTCTTTTTGTAAGCCCTACTCCGGTGTTTAAACGTACCGGGGATAATGCCTTTTTTAGATATGCGCCCTCATATAGCATACTTTTAAGGGGTATTTTTGCAAGCGAGAAAACCGCAAGAACAAGCGTAAGCTATCATTCGATCTGGGAACCTGGGATTGGCCTCAATTTTTCTGCGCTCGATTTTAACAATACAGGTTCTGTGCAGCTCGGGATTGGCGGCGTATTCAGTATTTTTCAGGATTTCTTACAGTTCGGATATGGCATCAATACATTTGATGGAAGAGGATACGCATTTTTCGGTTTTAAATTGCCGGTCGGTTCCTTTACTATTCATTAATAGCCTTACCCTTCATTAAAAGCTTTCCTTTCAATTTAGGAAGGCTTTTAATCCGGGAGTTCCATCCATTCAGATAGGATTATTATAACTGGGCCAATTATTCACCTGCCCAATCAATTCTGTAGGTTTCATACCAGGATAATGCACTTCCACGTAGTCCTTAAAAGCCTTGACCGTATCTTTATTATCCCACTCCATCGCTGTCAGGCATAGCATCGGCCATTTTTTAACTTCTTTCATAAAACCGTAAACGGGCAGATACGGAGGAGCATAGTAAAAAGAGTTTTCTATGAGTTTATCATAAAGGGTTTTATTAAGTGCCCTTTTCAAATCCCTCACTACATCATAGGCTATGGTAGACTTACTGCTTGCCTTTATAGTTTCCGCCAGTGCAGGCAGCCCTTCATCATAAAAGAAAGTATAGAGGTAATCTGTAAACCCGCTTTCCAGTTCGTCACAAAGGTCTTTGCTGTAATAGGCATATTCCTTTTTAAATACTTCCAATGAAAAATCGTCGGGATGTTTTCCCGCAATGAATTTGATAACCTCGGTTTCCATGCCGATCACCTGTAGCAAGCCCGGTCCTTCTGCGATACTGGTCCCCGGAATTTTAAGGAAATATCGCTCTTTAGCAAACAACTCGAAATAATAGCTCTTGAAAAAGATGGTTTTGCGTTCATAAGTAACCTGCACATACAGCGGATGGGTCATCATTCCGTGGAAATCGACCTGTTTTAACCGGTCGTTCAGGTATGTCTTATAACTTATTTTCAATTTTTTTAAAAATAATTTTTGATTCGTTTTGACTGTCTTTGGCTTTTTCCTTTTGAAATTAATTATTGGTTATTGCAATAAATACCATCAAAAATAATCAATTGTAATTAACCGCTTTCTCCGAACAGCGATACAAACATAGTCATTTGTTTTGACATATTTTATATTGTCAAAACATTGCTTTACATTTGTTTTATACAAATATCAATTGCCGCTTCATCCAATCTATGGAATATCCAAACCATTGCCTGAACGGGCATTTGGCAGACTAAAATTTATTATTAAAGCATTTAAGGAATGACAGCAATCGAATTAATTACAAAAGAGGATTTAAAGATCTTTAAGCATGAACTACTAAATGAGTTCAAAGCTATCCTTCAATCGGGAAAGGTAGAACCTAAACAATGGCTGAAAAGTGCAGAAGTCAGGAAGGTATTGAAGATATCTCCGGGTACTTTACAGAACCTGCGTATTAACGGCAAACTTAGGTTTAGCAAAATTGGCGGGATGATGTATTACAAAATGGAAGACATCCAGAAATTATTGGAAGGCGGCAGCGAATGATCAAAATAGCAATCCACCACAAAATATCGGCTTATGGCAAAACCGTCAGGCGCATGGGCAAAGACCGGCGGCTGATGGCTACGCATATCAGCCTATTCACAGCCTTATTCGTGCAGTGGCAGCGGAATGATTTTATCAGTCCCTTTCCGGTTACCCGGAAAGAACTAATGGCTTATTCCAGGATCGCATCGGTAGCAACTTATCACAAGTGCATCCGGGAATTGGACGAATATGGTTATATCCGTTATTACCCATCTTATCATCCAACCAAAGGCAGCCTTGTTGGCTGGACGGAGAACAAGCTTACAGCAGATGTACCGATAGCTTGAGATAGCGGTATAGGGATAATAAGATAGACTGATAAGCTGATAGCATGATATGGAAATATAGCGATAGACTAATATGGCGATAGTCAGATAGATCTTTATACCGATAGATTGAGATAGTCAGATAGGCCGATAACCAAATAATATAAAGTCACACCCACGAAAGTTAAATCTTAAGCTACAATCCCGATGCGAAGCATCGAACCAGTTCCCGGCGAAGCGGGAGCTGGTTCAGCGGGAGCCCGTTACGAAGTAACGGGTTCTCAAAAGGTTCCCCAGGTTATTTTAAACCACATATACTTATGAACAGCATTTTTTTTATGGAAGCTACGGTAGAACGCGCGATGTGTATTAGTCCTTTTTTTGAAGAAAAAAAGGAGCAAGCGGAAGTTGGGCGGAGCCCTACTTTGCTTGCCCTACGCTTCGCTGCGGGGGTTTTACGTATCCTCCGGGGATACTTTAAGCGGTTTTTAACCGCGTAGTAAAAGAAAAAAGGATACTTGGCAGTATTCCTTATAACTGGATCACCGCATAGGCCTAAATAACGGCTTATGAGGACAAATGGATTAGAATAATGGAAGATATAAATGTAAGATCAGTCAGATACCCGGTGGTGGTTGATCAAAAGTTTGAAAAGATTGCGCTTAAACTGGGCCGCACAAAGCGCCAGGTCTTTATTCAGATGGTCGATTATTTCTATAAAAGCAAGAAAGATCCGGTAGACCTGAATGATGAACTATTGAAAAATACGCTGCTGAAAAACCACCAGCAATATATCGGCTTTATAAAGACGCAGGAAAATATGCTGCTCGTACCGATGAAGACATTGATGGACAAAATCAGCGAATCACAGCGGCAGATTATTGATTTTTTTAATAAGGAGGTATTAACGCACAATGTAGATGTAATTAATAACCAGTATGACCTGGCGGGTATGATGGCTGAAGTTGCGCGTCCCATGGAAGCGATACTTCAAAGTCAGAAAAGCAAAGAAACACTCAAGGCGCAGTTTATGTCGATTCTGGAGGCGTATATCAAAGCGCGGGAAGCATTTACGATGATGACAGCAGCAAGGGAGAAAGAAGAGCTCATCTCCACCACAAAAAAGCAAGTGACTTTATTATAATAATAATACGACAGGCCAATGTTTATCAATATCAGCGACAGCAAAGAAGCAGCCAATAAAGGAAGCAGCAGCGGACTGGTGCATTACCTCGAAAAAGAGAACCGGCTCGATAAGAAAAACGAACCGGAATACTGGTTCAACGGCAGGGAGGTAAAAATTGATTCCTATTTCGTGATGGAAGCGATAGATAATAACATCGCTAAATTAGGTAAAGCTGATGCTAAATTCTTCCTAATTAATATCAGCCCCAGCCAAAAAGAGATCGCTTTTCTAAGGGAGCAATATGGCGATGACGGCGTAAAGGATCAATTAAAAGGTTTTGCTGTCCGGGTAATGGATGCTTATGCACAGAACTTTAAGCGTGAAGGAGTAAACAGCCATGAAGACCTGGTATGGTTTGCCAAGCTGGAGAACTATCGCTATTACAATTACAACGATGCTGAAGTTAAACAAGGCAACAAAAAGCGAGGCGACCGTAAAGAGGGCGAGCAGCTTCATGTGCAGGTAATTGTTAGTCGGAAAGATGCGACCAATACGATCAAGCTCAGCCCCATGAATACTTCTCGCGGCAAGAATGAGGAACACTCTAAAAAAATGGGCCAGTTTGACCGGGTCGCTTTTAAGCAGTGTGGCGAAACACTGTTTGACGAGTTATTTGAATTTGACAGGCAGTTAAAGGATACCATGGCTTATGTCAATGCCCAAAAGAACGGTAGCCTAAATGAGCGACTGGAAATGAATTCATTGGAAATGTCGAAAAGCAATGCTGATAGTATTGATGAACAAAAAAGTATCGCTGAACAAACTGCTGGTATTGAGTATATCCAAGAAAGTTTTACGGCCCCCATAAATATCGACATCCGTGACGATGTTGATGATGAGGCAGTTTATGGTAGGAACAGGCATAGGAAAAGGCCGCCAGGAAGTATAAGCCGCTAAGAAAATCCATCTAAAAACCAGCTCCCCAAGATGCGCTAATGCAGGTTCAAAATTATACAGACCGCTCTTAGTTTTGCTTTTTTTTCTCCATTTCGGCTATCAATTTCTCTTGAGCTTTTATTAGTTTTTCCTTTTCATTTAGTAAGTCCTCCTTTAAAGAAAGAGCGTAAGTCAAGTTGTCAATTTTGTCTTGCCATTCGTGTGTTTCTGCATTTCGAAATCCAACTATCGGTTCTTTATCATCATAATAGGAAAAAAGGTTATAGTTCAATGCCTTGCTAAGGGTTAATAAAAGTTCTGAGTCGATGGTAGTACGCTTATAAATATCAGATATATTTTGTTTCGAAGTATTAATCTTTGCACCCAAATCTGAAGGTTTTAGATTTTGGCTTTCGGCAATTTCCTTCACAAACCCACCAACTGTATTAGCTTTTTTCTGCATTCACAAATCTTTTCAAAAAAGAAACAAGGGCAATCATTAGCATGAATAGTATTATTTGTCGATTCGGAAAATAAAATTTGACATTCTTAATTTACGTCTTTATATTTGTTTATTAAGAAATTCATATTTACATGAAATAAAGTACTATACACTTCTATTAGAAGTAACTAAGAGTCTTGCAACTCCTATCTCAAGCCGTTGGCGCAAGGCAGCAGAAGTTACCCATATCTTATCTTGATATGCTACATTCGCATATCTAAAAATAAGAGTGGGTTCTGCTGTAAATCCGCGTCAACATAAGGCTTGAGAACTGAATGGAGTTGCGGTATGTAGAACCCACTTTTATTGTTTTCTACATCATTAGGCTCATTTAAAATTAAATTTAAATGACGAATGAAAACAGCAATAAATAAGCTTTCAAATTATATACATGCAAATTGCGAGAGAATATCATTCGTTCTATCCATAGGTAAAATCATATCATACCCCTTACAAAATCCGATTAAAAACATCATCTGTTATCCTGAGTGATCAAGCTGGATAAACAGCAACCCAAGATCAGCTTAATAGTTAATGGTTTTTATTGGGTTGCTGTTATCGGTATTATTTCTACTCTTTTTTAATCAACCCAACTAACTGATTTCAATGAAAAAATTTCTACTATTCATAGTACTGGCCACGCTTTGCCTTTTTTTTCGAGCAGATGCACAAACAAGTTTTACTATAAAAGGCAGGGTTACAGATTCCTCGGATAATAAACCTATTCTAGGCGCTACCATCAAAATTATATCAAGCAAGGTAACAACATCAACAAATGAGAAAGGTGAATTCTCTATCATTTCCATAGCGAATACCGGGCGATTGATGATCAGCTATATCGGTTTCAAAACAATATTTGTCAACTTTGACGCTGCCGTTAAAGCTGACCTGCATATTAGCCTGGATGAAGAAAAAAATACCCTGAACGAGGTAAGCGTAGTTTCAACAGGCTACCAATCACTCCCAAAGGAACAGGCCACAGGTTCGTTCGACCAGATTGATAATAAATTACTTAACCGAAGTGTAAGCACTAATATTTTAGACCGGCTAGACGGCGTAACGAGCGGACTGATTTTCAATCAAAATATCAATGCTAATGCTAACCAGTCGTCTATTACCATCAGGGGTCGAAGTACAATTTATGCCAATCCAAACCCGCTAATTGTAGTCGATAATTTTCCGTATGATGGTGATTTGTCTTCTATAAATCCCAATGACGTCGAATCAATTACTGTGTTAAAAGATGCAGCTGCTGCCGCAATTTGGGGTGCATTTTCGGGCAATGGGGTAATTGTTATTACGACCAAGAAGGGAAAGTATAATCAGGGACCAAAAGTAGAGATCAACAGTAACATTACGGTTGGAGATAAACCCAACCTTTTCTACGCACCACGATTAAGTTCTGCGCATTACATTCAGGTAGAGGAATATTTATTTGCACAGGGAAATTACGACTACAATCTCACAAGTACCGCTTATCCTGGTGTATCTCCTATTGTTGATATGCTGGATCAAAGAAGAAACGGGTTGATATCGGCTGCTGACTCCGCGAGAATAATTAATCAATATAGCGGCCAGGATACCCGGAATGACGAATCGAAATATTTGTATCGCCGTACCGTCAACCAGCAGTATGATTTTAATATTTCAGGCGGAGGCAATAATAACGTTTATTATTTCAGTTCAGGTTTTGATAAAGATTTGACGAATGTTACCCGCAATGATTTCGACAGGATCAGTATTAAAGGGTCAAATACTTATACTTTTTTAAATAAGAAATTAGAATTAGCCACCGCTGTTTATTACAACAAGAACATAACCTACAATAATGGCATTACGAATATTGGGTCGCCATATCCGTATTTACAACTAAAGAATGCAAACGGGAATGCAGCCATCCCTTATGAATACCGGCAGGAATATATTGATACTGCCGGACACGGTAATTTGCTGGATTGGAATTACAGGCCATTGGACGAACTGAATTTAAACAACAATACAACTACATTAAACGAATACAGGATCAATGCAAGTTTGCGCTATCACATTATACCCGGTCTGGATGCTTCCGTTCAATACCAGTTCGACCAGGGAAACTCCGACCAGGAGAATTTGTACGACGCCAACAGTTTTTACGTAAGGGATTACATTAACCAGTTTACGCAGTATGATCCGACAACGGATACTTACACGAGGCCAGTGCCCTTAGGTGGTATTTTAGATAAAACCTATTCAACGTCTACTGCACAGGACTTCAGAGTCCAGTCCAATTATACGCATCAATGGAATTCCGCAAACAGCTTATCTGCGTTGGCGGGTTACGAGGTCAGGGACATTACCGCCAATACTTCGACTAATCGTTTGTATGGTTACAGCGATTTAGGGTCAGCCTCAGCTATTGACTACAGTTCTTTTTATACATTAATGCCAAGTGGTAATATCAGCCAGATAAATCCGGACATTTCCCAGTTGGGTACCACTAATCGATTTTTATCCTATTTTACAAACCTGGCTTATACTTTTGAGGACCGGTACATCCTGTCAGCCAGCGGCAGAAAAGATGAATCGAATGTCTTTGGGGTTTCCACCAATCAAAAAGGAGTTCCGTTATGGTCAGTTGGCGGAAGCTGGGAAGCCAATAAGGAAAATTTCTATCATATTGACTGGCTGCCATATCTTCGCCTAAGAGTTACTGACGGCTATCAGGGTAACGTGGATAATGCTTTGTCTTCGCTGGTGACCGCGCAATTTGGAGGAAGCAACAATTATAACAATCCGTATACTCAATTACTCAACCCACCAAATCCAAGCCTACGTTGGGAAAAGGTTAACTCAGCTAATTTCGGTGTTGATTTTTCCCTCATTAAGGTTCTAACCGGCAGCATTGACTACTACGTAAAAAAAGCTACCGACCTGATCGGAACCAGCAACGTAGATCCTACTACCGGTGTAACTACGTTTACCGGCAATTCAGCTGATATGACCACTAAGGGATTCGACTTTGTGCTTAATTCAGCGAATCTTAACGGCAGTTTTAAATGGAACACTACGCTACTTTTAAGTTTTACAAAGAATAAAGTCACGAAATACTTACTTCAACCCACTACTTTGGGCGATGAAATCTCAGCCAGCATCAACCCGATACCCGGCAATCCATTATATTCCATTTATGCATTTAAGTGGGGCGGGCTGGATGCAGTAGGAGATCCGCAAGTCTATTTGGACGGGAAATTAACCAAGAACTATTCTGCCATTTACAATTCAACTGATCTGTCAAACCTTCGCTATGTCGGATCGGCTACACCTACCACATTTGGTAGCATTAGAAATGATTTTGCCTGGAAACAGTTATCGCTTTCTGTTAACATCAGCTATGAACTTGGCTACTATTTTAGGCGGCCATCGGTTAATTACTCCCAGCTATTTTCGGGCTCAGCTTATATGCCTGACGCTGATTTTGCTAACCGCTGGCAAAAGCCCGGAGATGAAACCAAAACCAATGTGCCTGCTATGATTTATCCCGATAATCCTTTAAGGGATCAGGTCTACCAGTTGTCAAGTATTCTAATAGACAATGCGGATAACATCCGCTTGAAGGACATCAGTTTAGGGTATGATATTAATAAAAAGCAGTTTCCTAAGCTGCCCTTTTCAAACATCAGGATATACGCCTATATCAATAATATAGGGATACTCTGGAAGGCAAATAAAGATGGTATTGACCCGGATACTGTCCCCAGCGGCAGTATAATTTACCCTAACCCGAGAACTTATTCATTAGGATTGAAAATAGGATTTTAAGTTTAAAACGTATTGAAAATGAAAACCAAAATATATATAAATGCAATGCTGGTTATATGCGGCTTGCTGCTGCTGTCCGGCTGTAAAAAAGATTTCCTGGATAAGAAACCTGCAACCAACCTGGACGTGCCTACCACCCTGAGTGACTTGCAGCTATTATTAGACAATACCCAAAACATTTACCGCAGCCCTGCTTTGGGGGAAGTATCAGCAGACGATTATTACATGACCTATGCGCAGTGGTCCACGCAGTATACGCCCTATTTCGCAAACGCTTATGTCTGGAATAAGGATGTTTTTGCTGGTCAGGGTAAGATCTCGGATTGGGATATGCCCTACACACAGGTTTTATATACAAATGTTGTTTTGCAGCAATTGCAAAATATCACTCGTAATAGCTCAAACAGTGCAAACTATGATAACATAAAAGGGGCAGCGCTATTCATGAGAGCCTGGGCATTTTTTGACCTCGCGCAGGTATTTACATTACCCTACGACAGCAATACAGCAAGTTCAGATCCCGGTATCCCATTACGCTTGACCGCTGATATCAATGCGCCGTCTGTGCGGGCTACCGTTAAGGCAACCTATGATCAGATTTTAGCAGATGTAATCCAGTCCGGATCATTATTATCAAACAATACCTCGCTTGTATTTCAAAACCGGCCATCAAAAGCATCTGTATATGGCTTGCTATCAAGGGTCTATTTGTCCATGAGGAACTATCCTTTGGCAGGGCTTTTTGCAGATAGTGCCCTACAGCTTCAGCATAAATTAATCGATTATAATATGGTTGACACGACTACTATCGCACCATTTAATTTATCAAATGATGAGACCGTTTACCAAAATCTTACCGTTAATGCTGACCCGCTTAGCTATGTCGAATTCTCTCAGGGTTATTCCATAGACACCTTATTGTATCAATCGTACGCAAAAAATGACCTGAGAAAAGTAGTTTACTTCGCTATAAATGGGCCTGATATTAATAAAAAGTTCGGCTATTCCGGCGGCGGAACCTTGTCAAACGGAATTGCTACAGATGAACTATACCTTACACGGGCTGAATGTTACGCCAGGGCCAATAATAATACTAACGCTTTAGCTGATCTGAATACGCTATTAAGTAAAAGATGGAGAACAGGAACATATGTGCCATTTTCAAATCTGCAAGGTGTCGCCCTGCTCGATACGATCTTGATGGAAAGAAGAAAGGAACTGTTAATGCGCTGTTTAAGATGGAATGATATCAGGAGGCTAAACAAGGAAGGCTTTAATATAACACCTGAGCGGATATTAAACGGCAAGACTTATCAGTTACAGCCGAACAGTCCCCTTTATGCTTTACCTATTCCCCCCGATGTGATAGCGCTATCAGGAATTCAACAAAACAATAGATAATATCAGCTTTATTATGAAATCAAGTCAATTAATAAAATACCTTGTCATTATATTTTTATGCGCGTCATGGATTGTCAAAGGTTCAGAAAAGATAGACGCTAAAAACATGAAACGACATCCTTTCATTAACCGTAGTCGAAAAACAGTAGAATGTGCGGATACTTTAAATGTGGATTATATATTCAGGGATACTTTAGGTAAACCTGTCTCTTTATCTGACTTCAGGGGGAAATTTGTTTTTGTCGACATCTGGTATTCCGGGTGCGGCTTTTGTATCAGTGCTAACCGGGCTTTAAGGGTCGTTCATGAGCAAATGAAGGATAAAAATATCGTGTTCCTCAGCGTTTCAGTGGATGTCAATAAAGAAAAATGGCTAACCAGCATCACTGGGAATGCCAAACCATCAAAATTAAACCCGTGGGCTGGTAAGTATTGTCCGGCGCCAGGAACAATCATTTTATATACCGGGGGCACCGGTTCTAACAACAGCTTCCTAAAGAAATACGACCCTGATAACTATTATCCAAAATTATTATTTTTTGATCCTGCTGGTAAGCTGGTATCGGATCATCCACCGCGTCCGGATAATATACCTGATGATCAACCGGAAAAGTTGGTTAGTTTTCTTTCGGGTTATCTTAGGAGCAAGTGATAGAAAGATAAATTGAGATGGCTCACTAAGCCACCTCAATTTTTATGATTTTAAGGATGGTAAGTGCCTTCGGTTGATTGTACAAATTTACCGGATACGATATTATATGTACAGATATTCGAAGAGGAATTACATCCCGAACTACCACCCGTTGTGGAGTAGTGACTTGCCGTTTGATCCAATGATGGACTGTCCCAGGCTTGCTGGCCGGCGTTATAATAATAACTGGTCAATAAATTATGACTTTTTGCATTGGTAAATGCACTGAAACCGATCGCCATAGCGCCTACCATGAGGCCTAAGGCAAGTTTTTGGATTTTTTTCATTTGATTATTTTTAAGTTAATTTTTTGTTTTTAGCAAGCGGAGCGCGAATATGGCCAGCGCGATAAATGCGAGATTGAACCATACATGCTGTCCCCAGCTTAATTTTTCGATGGCACCACCACAATGACATGGCAGCTTACTCGCCCATAACAGCATACTTAAAATGTAAACCGTAAATAGTGTCATTAGGCTTAAAAAACTGTAAAGACCCCATTTTAAAGTTTGTGGAACGACCAGTAAAACAGCTATTATGAGTTCAGCTGATGGTACAAGCCAGGATATATAACCAGCAAATGGGCCAATAACCTCTACGTGGTGTAATCCATTTAGAAATCTGCGATGATCCATCAGCTTTGCGCAGGCTGTATATAGAAATAAAAATATACAGAGCAGGCAGATCATTAGGATCAACAGTTCCTTTCTCTTATTGGTAAGTTGAAATCGTTGCTTTTTAGCGGTAATGCTGTCCATAACCAAAGTATTGTGTTGTTCATCATTTACTTTGCCTTCTTTCAGGATCAGGCATCCTCAAAAATTCGCCCCTGCTACAGGTTTGGACTTCTCGTTGACAAAATTGTTCGGCGTAACCCGGGAACAGGGCAAACTTGCGGTGGTGAATAATGCGGTTAACAATTCTCTTGTGGGCGTGAGTACAGGTAACGAAAGCGGTAATTACGAGGATCGTATACCATAATGCCGCTGACATATAAGCCAGGAAGGAACCGATACAAAGCGTTGCCATAGCGGCCAGCATTGCTTTTGAGGTAAATATCTCTGCAATGTCATTGTTCCTTGCCGTGTCAAATGTTTTCATTTGCTTACCTTTCTTTTATTGTTACCTGACATAAAGCGGCTTCCAATCTGGTGCGGCCCGCCCTTTTTATTGATTTGGACTTATCGCCGTCCGCGCGTTCCTTGCATCCGACCCGGAGTAAAACTTACCAGTACCGTCCGGTTTTTACATGAATGACAGCTATAGCATTTAGGGACTGTCATTTTAGTTCTTGATGCTTCAACGCCCGGAAAGGGCGGTATGAAACCCGGTACTCCCTGTGTATTTACAGCAAGAGCCTTTCGTCTATTGCTGTAGTTTAAATTTCTTGTTGGTATTATCTCGATATGATGTTATCGAAGATAGAGGGAGATGAAAATTACAACTGTCCGCTCGGGAACATTTTGAAGTAGTCTGAAGAACATTTGGATGTTATTTGGATAACAATTGAATGTCGGCTAAACGACAAAACTATATTGTATTGGTAGGATTAAGCGGAATTGATAGCATCCCCGGCTAACGATTTTCGTCTTTTTCGGATTTGTATTTCGCATAGGCGCTGCTAAAGGTCGTCCGGCTCATGTCGAGGTAGGTTGCGATATGGTCGTTATTGATCCTTGTGGCTATGCCTGTGTTGCCATCTAAAAATAGCTTTACCCTTTCATCTACGCTCGACTTTAAAAGGTGCTGATAAGCTGCGTGTTGTTTTTCCTTTTCAGCCAGGAAATATATAAACGTAGCGTACATGATGTGAAATTCAGCCAGTAACAATTTCAGGTTCGTATAACTAAGCGTAATCACTGTTCCGCTTTCCAGCATTTGGATATTCTGTGCCTGCTTTGAACCATACAGGAAAGCGTTTGTATCGATCAATACATCACCTTTTTTAGCGATCCGGGTCACGATAAATTTATCAGCTGTAGCATCATAATAATAACACCGGGCGATGCCGCTTTCAAGATAGAGGAGATGCCCGTCTTCTGTTTCCCCGCTTTCTGCTAAATACTGATCTTTTACCGCGGTAATAATCTTGCTGTGCTCAACAATGAAAGTTTCTAACCCGTCCGGAACGGTGCCATTAAGCTGTATAAACACGGGAAAGATCTTCCTGCGGAATATGCTCTTTATTCTTTCCTGTTTATCTGTGTTCATAATTAAAGCCTTTACGCCTTTTTTAATAATTCTCAATTTGCCTATTCGCGAGCCCTTGCAATCCAGTTGTTCTTTCGACAGGTTATTGTCAATCGCATATGCCACAATCGCATCCTCATGTGACACAAAATAAATGGACAAAAACCACAATAAATGGGACATACCGTATTAAATAATAGTGTTTACCACATAAAAAAAACGTGGTACTTCAACTAATTCGCTGATGTACATTAATTAAAATCCCTGTTTACCGCAAATTTCAAGTATTTGCGGGTAGCAAAACAGTGGTGAAAGGGTTGTGCCCTCGTATTGAAAATTCTGGGTTTTCTTCTCGTTATCCTCCTTATTGATTTAAAAAAATCAATAAGAAGTCATATCAATAGCCTATTAACAATTTTTTAACAGTAAAATGCCCGAAAAACCACAACCCTAATTCTTCAACTATTTTAGTCTTTAGGTATTTCTGAACTGTAAATTTCAATGTCTTAGCCGGGATATGCTAAAAGCGTATCGAATAATTTAAAACCGTAGCTAATAGGATTTGTCACTTGGATAACTTGTCAAAGGCGCTACGGCAGACAGCTCATTGCACCACGTGTTATCACACTACGTTCATTCGCTGTCAGCCTTCGCGCCCCGCGCAGCAAAACTGAATTCGCTATGCTCCTAACAGATTTGCTTTTGGCCATTCCTAAAATGGTCTGTATTCACCAAATAGAAGAAATCTGCCCTTATTCTATGACATGCTAAAAAGAAATGGAAAAGCAGGACGCGATTACGGCAGCCCAAACACAGTCGGAGCAAGCAGATAAGTAGCAGAAATTGGCAAAGATAACTTGGGAAAAATTAAGTCCGGCAGGAAGGATGTGATCTTAGATTGATATTAAGGTAGCGGTAGCATTGAAGTTGGCTGTTAGCCGCCAGCATATATGCTGGCGGCATCTAACTTATCGGTTTTTGATGATATTTGCAAGTGAATCACATGTAACTGTACAAATGAAATTTTGAGGAAAAATACCATAAGACGATAAATTTAGAATAGTTTATTTTAATTCTTATTTTGGTACTATGAGTACCGGTAACGCGTCTAAAATAAACTAATTAATGCAGCCTCTTACTTAAAATTTTAAATGATATGAATATATAGACCCTTTCGGATATAATGCAACTCTTTGATCACAAATGAGTTGTATTTTTATAGGCATGTAATCGGTTTATTTCCGATTATCTTATTGGTTTTTTACAATTAATATGGATATCAATCAGACCATAGCGAATTACTCAAAGCAACCCATAACACGACAACTTTTAAAATCCTGGTTAAAAGACTATAAGCGGCCAAATGATAAAATCAGTGCTTTGAAGTCGGAAGGCCTTTTAACCTCAGTCAAAAGAGGTATTTATATCGCTGGCCTGAAATCATACGGTGGACGGCCTGAAAACCCGTTGCTTGCAAACCACCTCCATGGCCCCAGTTATTTATCGACGGATTCAGCTTTATCTTTTCATGGTATAATACCTGAGCGTGTATACTCGGTTACCTCAATGACGATAAAAGCCTCGCGAGATTTTGATACGCCAATAGGCTTATTTACCTATATCCATTTGCCTTTACCCTATTATGCCTTTGGTATTAATATGGTCAGGCTAACAAGTGAACAATACGCGATGATCGCCAGTCCTGAAAAAGCGATATGCGATAAGATTGTCAATACATCAGGACTGATCTTACGAAGCATTAGCGGTGCAGGTAATTATTTGTTAGATAATCTGCGAATGGATGAAGAGGTATTGAAAGCCTTAAATGTTCAAATGATCAAGGAATGGCTACCTGATGCTCCTAAAAAGGAAAGTTTAAACTTTGTTATTAAATTGATTGAAAGTTTATAACCAGGACAATGTTTAGTAAAAAATCAACTTTCCGCATTCCTTTTCCCGGCAAGGGGAAAAATAAAATCCACATTCACCGCAGCCGCGAATGTAGCCCATGCCGGAATCAAACGTCAAGAGTGTACAAGCGGGCCGTTGTGTCTGCTTCAGCGGCTGGCCGCTCTTGACATTTGATCCGGCAAAGCGCTGTTTGTTGCTTAAGCATTGAATAAGGATTGGTCGTTCATTAAGTACTAACCCTTTGAAATGATTACGAGCAAGAAGAATGATGCTAAACCGACCTTTAATTATAATCGGGCATACCTCTCTAATTATCAACGCTGAAGACCTGGCATTGGAGAACCTTGTTCCGGCTATGCGCGGAAAGGACCGCAATAAGCTAACACAGCTTTTAATTGATTTCTCATCTGTAAAATAACTTTAACTTTGCATATGCCCGCCATGCAAAATATTAAAGTAGCTGTTGATGCCGTAGTATTCGGATACACCTCCAGAGAAGGATTGTCTGTGCTATTGATCAAACGTAACATTCAACCCTTTAAAGATAGCTGGGCCCTGCCCGGTGGTTTGGTTGACGACGATGAATCATTGGAGGAAGCTGTTCAGCGCGAGCTAAAAGAAGAAACCGGCGTTAACATCAATTATTTAGAACAGCTATACAGCTTTGGTAAACCAGGTCGTGATCCACGTAACCGGGTCATCTCCATCACCTATTACGGCCTGGTTAAGCCTGATGCCTTTGAACTGTATGCCGACACCGATGCTGCCGATGTGGCCTGGTTCAATATTAAAAAACTACCCCAACTGGCTTTTGACCATAAAGAGATTCTGTTTGCAGCGCATGAGCGTTTGAAAAACAAAATGCTGTATCAGCCGGTGGGGTTTGAATTGCTGGAAGAAAAATTCCCTTTCTCTGAACTGGAAAAGCTATATATGGCTGTATTGGATCGCCCTATAGATCGCCGCAACTTTAAAAAGAAGGTCATCAAATTTGGTTTTCTGGAAGAAACAGCCGAAAAGCAAGCGCTTGATGGTGCAGGTCGCCCTGGTAACCTTTTCCGCTTTAACGAACAAAAATACTTTCATCTGCAAAAAGAAGGCATCAACTTCGAGATATAAATCATTGAAAATTAAAATAAATGAAAAAATAATTTGTGTATTTAAAACGCATATTTATATTTGCGTATAATTAACGCAAATTAATAATGAAAACAGCAGTTATTATCGCCCGCTTTCAGACCCCTTATCTGCATGAAGGGCACAAGCAATTGATTAGCATGGTTAAAGAAAGTCACGCTAAATTGATCATCTTGTTAGGTGTAAGCCCTTTGGTTGGCAGCCGCAAAAACCCCTACGATTACTATACCCGTGAAAAGATGATCAAAAAAGATTATCCTGAAGTAATTGTTTTGCCGGTAAGCGATCATCCGAGTGATAAAACATGGTCGGATAGTATTGATAACTTGCTGAAAGGCGTTTTCCCGAACGAGCATTTTTGCCTCTACGGTAGCCGGGATAGTTTTATTCCATATTATGCCGGAAGGTTTGAAACTGTTGAATTACCAGAACATGGCGATTATAATGCAACCGAATTGCGTAAGCAATATGCCGACAAGGTATTCGACTCCAACGATTTCCGTGCAGGAATCCTGTATGCCTATTATAATCAATATACCAAAGTTTATCCGACCGTTGATGTAGCCTGTTTTAAAAATAACCGCACAGAAATACTGCTGGGTAAAAAAGCGACTAACAACAAATGGCGCTTCGTGGGCGGCTTTGCCGACCCTGAAGATGAAAGCTATGAAGCCGCTGCCAAACGTGAGCTGACAGAAGAATGCGGTGAAATACAGATTGGCGAAATGACCTACGAAACATCACGCAAAATAAACGATTGGCGCTACCGCAACGAGGCTGATAAGATCATCACATCATTATTCAGCTGTGATTATATCAGCGGCTCACCTGCTGCCCAGGATGACATCATAGACCTTGACTGGTTTAAAATAACCGATCTTCAACAGATGATCGACAACGGAACTATTAGCGATGAGCACCTGGAAATGTTCAACTTTATTATTACCAAATACCTTAAAAACTAATACTATGAAACGCGAGAATTTAATCCTGTTGGCTGATGCCTACAAATACGCTCACCATAAATTTTACTATCCTGGTACTACTCAAATTTACAGCTACCTGGAAAGCCGCGGTGGGATGTTTGATGAAACCATTTTCTTTGGTCTGCAATATTTCCTGCAAGAATACCTGCAAGGGCCTGCTTTCACACAGCAGGATCTGGACGAAGCAGATGGATTTTTACAACAGGTGTTTGGTCGTGATGATGTGTTTGATAAATCTAAATTCCAATACATCCTGGATAAATACAATGGCCACCTGCCCGTTAAAATAAAAGCTGTGGCCGAGGGTACCGCTGTACCAACCAGCAATGTGTTAATGACCATTGAAAACACCGACCCCGAATGCTACTGGCTAACCAACTTTTTAGAGACTCTGTTGATGCAGGTTTGGTACCCCTGTACGGTAGCAACTTTAAGTAACCAGATCAGGAAAGTGGTTACTCAATTTTATAATGAAACGGCAAGCGAGGGCGCCGAAGCCGGGATTGATTTTGTGCTGAACGATTTTGGCTTCCGTGGTGTGAGCAGTGTGGAGAGTGCCAAAATTGGTGGTGCCGCACATTTAATAAATTTCAACGGCAGCGATAATCTGGCGGGAAGCGGAATGGCTATTAATTATTATGACGCGCAAAAAGTTTATGGTTTAAGCATCCCGGCAACGGAACACAGTATTTGCACTTTATTAGGCCGTGATGGCGAATTAGAAATTTTCAAGCATGTACTCCATAGTTTCCCAACAGGCACCATTGCCTGCGTATCTGATAGCTTTAACATTTTTAAAGCCTGTAAAGAATACTGGGGAACTGAATTGCGTGATGAAATATTAAATCGCGAAGGCACCCTCGTAATCCGTCCTGATAGCGGCGACCCGATTATGACGCTGCTTGAGATATTCGGAATATTGTTTGAAACCTTTGGTTTTACCACCAATGGCAAAGGCTACAAAGTATTACCGCCACAGGTAAGGGTGATACAGGGCGATGGCGTAAACTATGCCGAGATCATTAACATCTACAACGCACTAAAAGCAAATGGCATCAGCGCCGAAAACCTGGTGCTGGGTATGGGCGGAGCCTTACTGCAAAAGATTGATCGCGACACACAGAAATTTGCCTTAAAATGTAGCAACGCGGTTATCAATGGCCAGGAAGTGGCAGTAGAGAAAAACCCAACCGAGATGGATGCCGAGGGTAACATTACCCCTAGCTTTAAAAAGAGTAAGGCTGGCCGTTTAAAACTGGTGAAAATAAATAGCATCTTTAAAACCGTGAATCAGCATGAGCATGTAGAATTAGCAGATGAACTGCATACCGTTTTTGAAAATGGCAATATCATTAATCCCATTACTTTTGAGCAGGTAAAAGCCAATACAAATAATAAGGCCTAACGGTTATGCTAAAAAAGAACACCTCCTTAATCATTTTACTATTTGCATCGGCAAGCCTGAAGGCGCAGGTTGCGCCGAAACCAGATACTGCACATTTAAAAGATACTACCCACGTTATAAAAGAAGTGGTAGTTACCTACCAGGCCGATAAGTTAACACCAGTTACTTTTCAAAATATAAGCGGGAAAGAGCTGCAGGCCAAATCAACAGGGCAGGAGCCTTCTTATTTGCTCGCGCAAACGCCATCCATCACCGTGTATTCTGACGCGGGAAGCACACAGGGCTATTCCTATTTCAGGATGAGGGGGATAGACCAGACCCGCATAAACATATCATTGGACGGCGTGCCGCTAAATGAACCAGAAGACCAGGGCGCTTATTTTTCCAACTATCCTGATATTATGAATTCGGTAAGCGAAATTCAAATTCAGCGCGGCATCGGCACCAGTAAAAACGGCGTGGGCAGCTATGCTGGTAGCGTCCAGTTGTTTTCCCCAAATCTTTTCGATTCTACCTATACCACCGTTGGCTTTGGGTACGGCTCCTTTAACAGCCACAGGGTATTCGCTGAATATAACAGCGGGATAAAAAATAAAAAGGCATTTTACGTGAGAGCCTCTCAAATTTATTCCGACGGGTATAAATACCATTCTTCCAATAATTCGCAATCAGTTTTTATGGGTGGCGATTTAATTTATGATAAATCGGTCTTTAAAATGAATGTTTTAGTTGGTCATCAGCAAAATCAGCTGGCCTGGCTGGGCGTACCCGAAGCATTAATTGAAAAAGATCCACGAACAAACCTGGACAGCAACGAAAGGGATAATTTCACCCAATTGCTGGTACAGCTTCAACACGTATGGCATCCTAACAGCACATCAAGCCTGCAAACCAGTGTTTACTACACCTATCTTAACGGCCATTATGGGTATAACGAGAATGCCTATTTAGGCTTACCAACAACCAACGAATTGTATAACTATGCTTTCCTGTCCAACCTTATCGGTCTTTTCAGCAATTACACTTACTCCAAAGGATCATTTAATTGGACAACCGGGATTAACGGTAGTATATACGACAGAAGACATATCGGCAGTTTAAATACCGTTGGTCAGTTGTATGAAAATACTGGCTATAAAGATGAATTCAGTGTTTTTACCAAGGCCGATTATACTATTGGTCAGCTAACTCTTTTTGCCGATGTCCAGGCGCGTTACGCCACGTTTGATTATCATGGCGATGTGCCTCTAAATAGAATAGACTGGTTTTTTCTCAATCCCAAAGCAGGCGTAAGCTTCCTGGCAGGCAATAACTTTACCCTATATTATAGTATTGGCAGAACCGGCAAAGAACCCACGCGTAACGATATGTTTGGTGGTTCGGATAACTTATTGGCCGACAGTGCCGGCCATGCCATCATCGCCATTAAGTCGCCTGAGTATTTGGTGGACCAGGAGCTGGGCTTTCGGCACCGGGCAGGAAAACTGAACCTGAACCTCAATTTTTACTACATGCGCTTTAAAAATGAGATTGTGTTGAATGGCCAGTTAGGGCCCAACGGCTTACCCCTTACCAGCGAAGTAAACAGCAGCATCAGAACCGGGGCAGAACTAAGCCTTAACTACAAATTGACCGATAACCTAAACCTTATTAATAATTCAGCATACAGCTACAGCCGCATTAAAGAACAAAACGAGTCGTTCTCACCGATAGTAACGCCGCCGGTTATCATTAACCAGGAAATAACATATAGCCGTAAATCATTTTTAATAGGCTTATCGGGCCGGTACCAAAGTAGTTCGTTTATTGATTTTGCCAATACCGCCAGGGTTAATCAGTACGTAATTTTTAATGCCAGGGCGCAATATGACGTCAAACTTATTCAATTTGCTATTTTCGTTTACAATATTACCGACACCAAATACTTTAACAATGGTTACGTGGACACTGATGGCACCAAAAAATACTTTGTTCAATCGCCGGCTAATTTTTACACTTCAGTAAAATATACTTTTTGATGCATTTTTTTGATATTGAAAATACCGCTTTTTCCATTATAGGTTATCCTATCAGTTATGTTGAATTAATAGGCACAGTGTTTGGGTTGATATCTGTTTATTATGCCTCAAAGGCTAATATTTTAACCTGGAGCACCGGCATCGTGAATGAGGTTTTTCTTTTTATTTTATTCTTCCAGGTACACCTTTATGCTGATATGTTTTTACAGGTATATTTCTTTATCGTTACCATTTATGGTTGGTACAACTGGAATACTTCGACCATTGAAAACAAGATTGCCGTTATCAGCACAAAAGCACGCTGGCTAATCACCATCATTATTATAGCAGGGTCATTATTAAGCGGCCTACTCATCAAAAATATTCACCTGTACCTGCCCAATTATTTTAAAGTTGCAGCAGCTTATCCTTTTACCGACTCTTCCGTGATGGTTTTGAGTATTGTCGCCACGGTTTTGCTTGCTAAAAAGAGAATCGAAAACTGGCATTTATGGATATTGGTAGATGCTATTTGTATCATATTGTACTTCAAAAAGGGTGTTTACTTCCTGTCGCTTGAGTATTTGATCTTTTTCGGATTAGCATCATACGGCTTGTATCAGTGGAAAAAACAATTGGTTAATGATTAAGGCATTTGTATTTGGAAAGTTTTTGCCTTTTCACAAAGGACACCAAGCCATGATCGGCTTTGCACTAAACAATTGCGATTTTTTATCGGTGTTGGTTTGCTATGACAATCAGGAGCACATTCCAGGCGAAGTAAGGAAAAACTGGATTGAAGCTACTTTTGAAAATACCAGCAACATGGAGGTGAAAATACTCAGGTATGATAACAGGCTTTTACCCAATACTTCTCAAACATCTTTAACCGTCTCAGAAATTTGGTCGGCAGAGTTTAAAAAGCTTTATCCCGACTATAACTTGCTCATCACATCAGAACCGTACGGCGATCTTGTTGCCGGATTTATGGGCATAAAACATCTTCCCTTCAATTTGGAGAAGGATATTCACCCCGTTTCCGCCACTGCAATCAGGAATAACCTATCCGCAAACTGGCACCATTTGCCTGCTGCGGTTAAGCCATATTTCGTGGTTAAGGTTGTCATCCTGGGAACAGAATCTACTGGGAAAACTACGTTAACCGAAAAGCTTGGCGGGTATTATAATTGCAGTATGGTAGCTGAGGCTGGCAGGGATTTAATTCTTGATTCAACCGATTTTTCATTTGACGACTTGCTATCCGTTGGAAATGGACATGCTAAAAAAATAGATGAAGCCGTGTGCGGAGATCGCCCTTTAGTAATTATTGATACCGATATTCATATTACAAAATCGTACGCCAGATTTACTTTTGATATTGAACTGCCGGTTAACGAACATATTTACAAGACTAACAAAGCCGATTTATATCTCTATTTAAATAACGATGTCCCCTATTATCAAGACGGCACCCGGTTAAACAAAAACGACAGGGATTTACTGGACCAATCTCACCGGGAGGTTCTGGCCGATCATCAAATTAAATTTGTGGAAATATCAGGCAACTGGCAAAGCAGGTTTGAGCAGGCCGTTTCGGAAATATCAAAACTCATTATATTTAAGTCAACACTATGAAGAAAATATTATTTGCCATAAAAGGCTACGAATACCTGGCCGAAAAGATATTAGCCTGCGGCGACTTTGAAAAAGGTGAACTGGAAGTAAGCCATTTTACCGATGGTGAACGCTACCAGCGGATCATCTCGCCTATAGAAAACAGGAACGCAGTACTGATTGGCGGCACTGTAAACGATGCCGCTACTCTCGAGCTTTATGATCTGGCCTCATCATTGGTAAGCTACGGGGTAAATTCATTAACGCTCGTTATCCCATACTTTGGCTACTCTACCATGGAGCGCGCGGTGTTGAGCGGCGAAATTGTGACTGCTAAAACCCGAGCCCGTTTGTTGTCGGCTATTCCAAAATCAAACCGGGGGAACAAAGTTCTGTTGTTTGATCTGCATTCTGAAGGTATCCAGTATTACTTTGAGCATGATTTGTACCCAGTACATGTATACTGCAAGGATATTGTGATAAAAGCAGCCCTTGAATACGGAGGCGATAATTTTGTAATGGCCAGCACCGATGCAGGCCGTGCTAAATGGGTTGAATCATTAGCCAATGACTTGGGTGTAAACGCTGCCTTTATTCTGAAGCGACGCCTAAAAGGCGACCATACCGAAGTAAGCGCTATTAACGCCGATGTTGACGGCAAAACTGTTGTTATTTATGATGACATGATCCGCTCGGGTGGCAGCATCATCAACGCGGCCAATACCTATAAAAATGCCGGTGCTGGCGATATTTATGTAATTACCACCCACGGTTTGTTTGTAAATGATGGCATCAACAAACTAAAAGATTGCGGATTAATTAAGAAGCTGATCTGTACCGACTCGCATGTGAATACGCAATTTATAAACGATGATTTTGTGGAAGTGAGAAGTTTAGCGGAGTTAATTTGCGAAGCAATCTAAATCACTCAGTAGTAATAGTCGCTTCATCTCCAGATTTTATTCTTTTCTTATATTTTCTCTTAGGCTTAGGCTCATCAATAAAAAAATACATTATATAGCCGATAATAAATCCTGCTAACAATCCGCCTATATGAGCAGCATTGTCGATGCCTCCTGTAAAACCGATTATTAGGTTAATCCCAATAAAAATTGCATTATTTATCAGTAGCCCCTTTTTGGAATTTGCATCGGCTTTGTTAGTTGTTAATAAAGCGGTTAGTACACCGTATAACCCAAAGATCGCCCCTGATGCACCAACGCTTAAGGTTGCCGGATGCCACCATATACTGGCAAGACTTGCTAACAATCCACATAAAAAATATGCAATTATAAATTTTGCTCTCCCTAAAACAGGTTCAAGGAAAATAGAAACGAAAAGCAGCCCATACATATTAAATATCAAGTGCATTAATCCTCCATGCAAGAAGATATTAGTTAATAACCGCCACCACTGTCCGTTAACCACTGCTGGTCTGTAGTTAGCTCCCCAAGCATATAGGTCTTGCCCGTCAAAGGATATAAAACCCAATCCTGCAAAAACCATAATGATAAAAACCAAAATGTTTAATGCAATAATGATTATTGATACAGAAGATTTATTAGTGATTTTTATTGATGAAATAAATTTATAGAAAGAGTCCCATTGATTTTGAAAACTATATTCCGGAAGCTTTTTTAATTGCGCGTTGTTAAGCTTAGGGAAGATCAACATGATAAGCCAAATACCTGCACCGATGCCGAATGATTTAAAGATCCATCCAAATTTATCTCCGTTTCTTGTTTCGAACGGTTCATTTTTGGCTTCCAGAACTAACGGTTCTGCACTGTTATATTGAGGAATTGATTTTATCGCTGCATAATAACCCTTACGGCGATCATTATTCCCAATATGGTCTAAGTAAACAAACTGATCAAGATTTTCTTCTTTTAATTTATTATATGCTTCAATCCCTAATTCTTTAAATGCCTGTTCTTTTTCAGTATCGCTACTGTGATTACTGATGCCTTTTGTATATTCGGTTCCCAGCCAGGCCACGGGCATGTTAAAATTATTGTTGTTGCCTGTGTCTATTTGAGGGGCCCTATTTAAAATAGGACAAGCAATATACAGATGAAAAGTCAAATATTCGTTATTTCTGCCGCTCACCTCCGTTCTACGGTGTACTGTCGCGTGTTGTTTATCGATATAATGATTTGCAACTGTGTAATATTTTGTGATCGGCTTTTGACTTATTTCACTAATGTTTTTAACTGTTGTCAGTTTACCGGTTGCCGTTAGTAAATACCCTTGCAATACAATAGTTGGCGCTGATATAGCTAAGCAAGCCGCAAAAAAATAGAGAAATGGTAAATTACCCTTCTTATCTTTTAGTACCAATAATTTAATCCTCGGCCTCAGCCAGATATAAACAGGTATTACAGGCAGGCAAAATGGTAGCCAAAAGTTAATTAAATCCTCGTTTAAGGCCAATAAAGAAAATCGATATACGACCAGCCATATCAAAAATGAATACGATATAATAAAGCCGATCGCCACCAGCAAAAATTGCAGATAGATCAATTTTATCTTACTTAAAAAATTGGCCATTATACATTATAATAATTGTGATCTCGATTTAAATATATAAAAATGATTTTGTCAAATTAATTTTTAGCAGTTTCTATAGACCCTAAGTCATAATTCTCCAATGTTTTAGTTAATTGCTGCTTAATTTGTTTAACCAATATTCTCGGCCCCAACACTCTCATTTTAGCACCAAAACCCAATAATTCCCGTTCTAACTCAAAATTCAATATTACCCTGATACTGAATATTTTTCCCGTTGCATCTTCGCTCAACAGTTTTTGCGTGTGGTGCAAGGGTTTGGTCACCACGTAAGGCGCGTTAGCTGCATCTATCCAAAATATCACCTCACAATCGCGCTGGCCGGGAGATTTAGTTACCCCTATGCAATCATTATAATAAGTTGCCAGGTCGAGTGTTCTGTTCTCCCTGTAAGGCTCTTCATGTTCTTCTACGGTTTGTATCCTGTCTAAAGCTAAATTCATAATATGGGCATTGCGCTTGTGCTGCATCCCTAATACAAACCAACGGTTGCGGTACTCTTTAAGCAGGTAGCCGCTAAAGCAAAAAGTACTGGCTTCTCTGGCCTTGAATGATTGATAGGTAATACAGATCGTTTTCTTCGCTACGATAGCCTTACGAATCACCTCTATCCATTCCAGCCCTTTCAGGTTGTCGTTCTTCTCAAAATCAATTACCGGGGCACTTTGTGTTTTCTGCGAATAGATCTTGTCTTCCAGTTTACTCACCATTTCATTTAAGTCGGTAAAATGGCTAAAGCCTTTAAACTGTTTCAGCAAGTCGGATACTTCGCTCAGCACCTGCATATCCTGCTGGTTTAGCGGGCTATTGGTAATACTATAATTTTTATCGCTATAGGTATAATACTTCTTATCAATCACCACAATAGGTGCTTCGTAACCCAGCTTGTTGCTGCGCATCATTTCCATATCAGCCTGCACAGTTCGCCTGCTGACACCTGTATCAATCCCCTGGTATTCGTAAATAGCATCACTGCAAGCATCTATCAAATCATCCAGCGTCCATTTCTTAAAACGGTTTTGCAGGCATTGGTCAATGGTACGGTAGCGGATAAGGGCGTTGCGGTTAACGGGCATCGGTTTGAAAATATTTTTTGATGAATTTATAAATTATTTTTCACTGCGCAAATACGCTGCGCACTTGATGTTTCTCTTTGTACTGTCGAAAGGCTGAACGCGTTCACAAACGCCCCCTCTCCCGAACCGGGGAGAGGGGTTTTGGCCCGGAGACTTTTAATTGTTAAACTTGAATACCACAATAGTTATGGAAAAGGAAAAAATAGGCAACAACGAGTTAAAGGCATTAGGTATTAATGATGTGGAAGTATTGGTAAACTTTAGTCGCGTGGCTAACGGTTTGCTTAAACACAATGTGATGGCTAAAGCCGAAATACTGGCCAATTTAGAAGCCTTGATTGACGACCCGATGCCTTACGCTTTAAAGAAAGGCGGCAAGTTTAAAAACCTGGCCGAGGATGTAATTGCCATGCGTAAAGAGGGCAAATTTGTAAAGCAGGAACGCAGCAACTTTAAGCTGAAAGAAGAAATAGCCGACTTCCCGGTGTGGGGACTGGAAAATATTGAAGTAGGTGCACTTGCGCAAATGCGGACAGCCATTCAATTACCTATTGCTGTTGCGGGGGCATTAATGCCGGATGCGCACCAAGGCTACGGCCTACCAATTGGCGGCGTTTTAGCTACTACTGCCAATACAATTATTCCATTTGCTGTGGGGGTTGATATTGCTTGCCGCATGTGTTTAAGCATTTTTGATTTGCCTGCCGAAGCTATTGATACTGAAACCGATAAGCTGAAAAATATTTTGGTTGATAATACTTATTTCGGGATGGGTTGTACTACTAAATCGTACTTTGATAGTTCTTTATTTGATAGTAAAACCTGGGGCGAAACAAAGATCATTCGCTCATTAAAAGATAAGGCTTATGCCCAATTAGGTACCAGCGGTACCGGTAACCACTTTGTGGAATGGGGCGAATTGACCATTACTAACGGCGCTTTAAGTGATATCCCAGCCGGTAAGTATTTGGCTTTATTATCGCATTCTGGTTCACGTGGATTTGGAGGCACTGTAGCCGATTACTACAGCCGCATTGCCATGACCAAAACCAAGCTCCCTGCCGAAGCCAAGCATTTGGCTTGGTTAGATCTGGATAAGGATGAAGGCCAGGAATACTGGATAGCCATGAACCTGGCCGGCGAATATGCCAGTGCCAACCATCACGAGATCCACAACAAAATAGCCCGTGCTTTAGGTGTTAAGCCCATCAGCATGATTGAGAACCACCACAACTTTGCCTGGAAAGAGCAATTGGCCGATGGTACCGAAGTAATGGTACACCGCAAAGGCGCGACACCGGCAGGCAAAGGTGTTTTAGGGATCATCCCCGGCAGCATGAGCACACCTGGTTTCGTGGTGCGCGGCAAAGGCAATACAACGAGTATTAACTCCGCCAGCCATGGTGCAGGGCGGTTGATGAGCCGTAGTGCTGCTTTTAAAACTTTAGACAAAGCCGCTATTGCCGCCAACCTGGTTGATAAACGTATTACCCTGATGGGTAGTGATATGGACGAAGCGCCGATGGCCTATAAAGACATCCATACGGTAATGGCGGCGCAAAATGATTTGGTGGACGTACTGGCTAAGTTTGAGCCGAGAATAGTGAGGATGGCGGATGCGAGGGAGAAGCCGGAGGATTGATAGGGATTTGTGCAATGATAAATCGCCTAGAAACAAAAAAATGATTTTTATAAGTAGATTAGTTAAATTATTAAAAATAACCTAAAAAATGGCTGATATATATAAAGTAACTCACAGTGAAATCACTCAACTTCCTGTAAAAAAAATTTTGGACTTTTTGGATTCTTTGGGATTACCATCTGACAATATTATTGCAGAAGATAAAGAACGTGCTATTATAAATAAAAATCTCCCGGAATACTTAATGAGTTTACCGGAAGAAGTTAAAAGAGATGCAAGGTACCTTTCAAAATATGTCGTTGGTGCAGGATTTGGTCTGTTTGATTATTCATTAAATGCTGTTTGGAATGAAGTTACTTTAGCTCTTAGAAATAAAGCTATTACATACGGTTTGGGCATGTTTTACGATGCTGCTGTTGGAGGTAAACTTAGAGAAGCCTATAACACTGAAGATGATTTAGTCGGATTAAAAGATATCACTCTTTTGAATGCTAGTAAAAAACTAGAACTTATAACTGATAATACTTATAAAAAACTCTCTCATATTCTTGATATGAGAAACGATATAGGGATTTCTCATCCGACAAATTATACAATTAATGGCTTCGAACTATTGGGATGGTTGCAAACATGTGTGCAAGATGTTCTATTAGATCAACCCTCTGAAGCAGCAATACAAATAAAGGCTTTTATAGACAATTTAAAAGGTGAGAGTAATGTTTTGGACCGATCAAAAATTACGAGTATTTTACCTAAAATTAAGGATTTATCTACCCATCAATGTAGCAGAATTGTTCTTACTTTATTTGGTCTTTATGTCGCAGATGATACATCTCAAACCTTAAGGAAAAATATTGCTTCAATTGTGCCAACTCTATGGGAGTATTCTCAAGATTCAGTTAAACAAAAACTTGGCCTGACATTAGAAGGATATAACAATAATTTACACAATTTTAAGTACGAAAAAGGGGGAGAATTTTTTGATATAGTTAAAGGAAATAATTTTCGAACCAAATCAGAAAAGTTAATCGCATTGAATGAACTCACTGAGGAATTAATTGCCGCAAATTCTGGGTATGATAACTATTACCATGAAGTTCCTATTATGTCTAAAATCTTAACTTACTTCAATACTCCAAAAGATTTACCGTCCGAAGTATCTTCAAATCTCATTCATACAATACTAAAATGTCGAATTGGACGTGGACTAAATTATGAAAACGGAGTATCACCCAAAGGAAAACCGTTGTATAATAAATTTTTCATGCTAATGCGTGAAGAGTTTATTCCTGAATTTATTGTACAACTGACAACATATGATATAAAAGCAAAAATTCGAAATAATATATCTAAAAATCAGCTAATAGAATTATTGAAAATGATTAAAAGTAATATCGTTAACGAAAGATATATAGAAGCGCTAGAATACTTAATTAGAAAACTGCCTTCTGATTCTGAAGCTATGTTAAGTAAAGATTTTAAGAAAATTTCTTCAGCGTTTTTGACCTGGACATAGACTCAAGTATTATTTTGTCCTGCAAACGTCCAGTCTGTGCATGCGTCGCAAACCCGTTGAAGATATGTTTTTTAAGAGATTAATATTAAGTCAACAATAGAATTTTTTCATTGAAAATATTCCTTTCCATATTATAAAGTTCACCAAAATATTTTTTTGTGAGGATTTCAAAGTATCCAGATTCTTTATCGTAATTCACGTAAAAAACGATGACTGGATATTCATTAGAGCATAATTGTTGCCTTAATGACGAATAAACTCTTAATATTTCAGACTTTGAATATTTTGTAGCTTTTATTTCAATTCCAATTTTTATATTATTGTACATTCCTATATAATCGAATTTATTCTGGTAATCTGAAATTAGCTTAATTCTTCCGCTATTTTGTAGGAATACTTTAGCTATTTCCGACGCTCTCCAAGACTCAAAATTCTTCATATCAAATATCAAAGTTAGAAGGATAAATAGGTTTTCTTACCATTGTGTTTACACTATTCCAATAGGATACTACTTCATCTCTTAATAAAACCAGATTAGCTTCGGTTAATTCATATGTTGTCGGTAAACTACTAAGACGATTTGTCTGTGGCCCTCTTATAGTTGCAATATACCCTTTCGATTTAAACGGTTCTGTTTCATTATGATCTATACCTATTAAATAAGTAGGAGCATTATATTTAGAAAGTCTAACTAAATCTTGCAACTTAACTTGTATTTTAAGTTTTTTGTCCTGTGCTGTATATCCTTGATCAGTAGTTTTAACTTGGAAAAAACAAAACATTTTTGAGTTGTAATTTCCGATTACTTCAGCGTACAAGTCAATGGTTGGCCATTTGTCACCTATTAATGTCGGACTAAATAAATGCCCTTGCGCTGTTTTTCTCGATAGAAAAACCATCAAAAGGTTTTCTCCTAAATCACCAATCATAAAATATATTTTTCGAAATATGAAATAACATTGACATTATTTGCTTGAAGTAGCTTAAGCTTTCGTCCAATTGTTAATAATCCAATCGGCTATTTTCTTATGGGTCCGTTCATTGTGTGGAACCTTATAACGAATCATTTCTTCTATCTTTTGATATGTCTCTAGTTTAGGTATACCTGAAATATGTTTATCGGCAAAATGATTAATAAAATATAGGATTTCATAGCCTTCTGTTCTGTTTAATTCAGACCAGTCAGTTCCTTTGATATAATAAGGATTATCATGGTCAGCTTTTGCCACCCATTTATAATACTTCCCATCATCATAAAGCATTTGTGATTTTAAATAACTCATAATAAGCAAATAAGGTTTAAGATTTATTAAAGATATAAACTTATTAATAAATATTAATAGATTTTATCTAGATCAATCTCCCGCTACCAAAAGCTTCCCCCTTCTGGCGCGAGTATGCAGCGATGGCAAAGTGCGGCAGCGTACTCGTGACTCAGATAGATAACAAAGCGAAAAGTCACGAGTACCCTCAATCTAGCGCGAGTATGCAGCCATTAAAAAGCGCGGCTGGGTACTCGTGACTTTCTTACTTCAGGACAAGACATACAGAACGAAGCAGAAATGTCACTAGTACTCCTTGCTTTAGGCCCGAGCTGCACACTTGCGCCAGATGAGGTTACAGTTCTATCTGCCGACACATTATACAAATCCGAAAGGTTATTTATATTCACAAAATATTTACCAATCTTTTCGCCATTAATGAAAAAGCTGTTTATATTGATTACCCTATTTATACTGGCGCAAAACGCAATAGCACAAAAAAATGACCTGAAACAAATTGCTGATAGCATTAAGACAGAGGGGGAAATGCTTTATCATTCCGAATGGGCATCGGGCCATAGTACACAGATTTTCACCTCCAGTTTCGGCAGAAAGAAGCTGCTATCCGGTGGATATTTTTCTTATGAGACTAAAAAGGGAATGACCACTATCTTTTTTTCTAAAAATGAGGATCCAGTAGTATTAGCGACAGTTAACTTCGATCATGGTTTAGACTCGTCCAAATACAGTATAGACACTACTACAAGAAAATTTACCGAAAATGAAAAAGAGTTCTACACCATCCGGTCAAAAGCTGCACAGGCTGTTTTAACTGACACGCTTTTTAAATTTTATCAAAATACCAGTTTAAATCTTGTTCCTATTATAAAAAATGGGACAAAAAAAGTATATGTCATCACTGCACAAACCGCGCCGAATGAAGTATTATTAGGAAATGATTACCTAATCAATTTCGACAAAGACAATGGTATAATTAAAAAAACAAAGCTTCATAACAATCTTATCCCCCTGGGAACTGGCGGTCAAGATGCGATAAAAGCCTCCTCACACCAACATTTAGGTGAAACAAGTCCTTTTATTACAGCGACAGATATTTGTGCATTTAAATTATGGAAGGCAAAGACTACCTGGGTGATCAGTTTCGTTGTCTCAGCTGGCTATGTATCTGCATGGTACTTTGACGATGAATCTTTAGAAATTTTCACCCAAGCCGAATTCGAAAAAAAAATGAAAAACAAATAGCATAAAGCTATTCACTCCTTCCGGCGCAAGTATGTAGCGATGAAAAAGTGCGGCTAGGTGCTCGTGTCAGAAAAGGCGGGTATATGTAGTGTAGTTTTTGAAAAGAATAACTAAACCTTACTATGTCCATAACAGAATCGATAGAATTACTTAAAGCCTACAACGGCCCGCTTGGGTTAACGTTGCATAAAGGGGCAAGCGAGAAGTTAATCAATAAAGTTGAAAGCACTTATGGCATCACTTTGCCTGCTGATTTCAAAACTTTTTACCGTTTTACCGATGGCTTTGAAACGGTTGAGGATATTTTCAACATGATCCCACTTACTGAGATAATCGAAAATAGAACCCGGCAAGTCAATGAGCCTTTATATATTGCAGAATACATGATATACAGCGATATGTGGCAATTGGAAATAGAACCGAAAGATTGTAATGATTATAAGATCATTGTGGACGCGAATTACAATAAACTTGTATTGACTACTTCGTTGGCCGAATTTATCAGCAGGTTTTTAAAAGCAGGGGTATTTGAAGTAAATGGCTTGTATGATTGGCGAGACGAAGTAGAAAGGCAACCCATCTATCCCACCAAACTTAAATCCACTGAACCGTTGTTAACCGTTTTTTATCACAGTCTCAGGTATGGCCTGATTTCTCAGAAAGAAGTTATTGATTGGGCCGATGGTATAGTGATGCATGATAACGAGCCAGAAACTTTTTTTATTGAGTTATCTCTTAGTCGTGATATAAATGAGTTAATAAGTCTCCTTAATTCAGTACGTGTGCCAGAAGACGCACATGTGGCAAGGGCCATTTTAGGTTTGCTGTATCATCGCTTATCGGCTGGTGCTATCAATGCCGACAAAGCCATCAGCATTATGGATAAATATAAATGCTGGAATATGCTGACCTCATTTGAGAAAGTCCACATATATAATTTTACTGATGAGATTTGGCTGGCCGACCCAATAATTCACGAAATCGAATTAACACAAGAAATTTTGAATTTCCTGATTAATTATAAAGAGCTTGAAATTGAAAATTACAAGAATTGGGTTGGAATCAGTTACCGTATAGAGTACCTGATCACGGAAGAAGAAAAAAAGCAAATTGCCGACAATGCTGCCGGGAAAAGAAAAGTTGAATTAAAGTTATTGTTGATAAGTGTATTCGTTTATGGGTTGGCCCTTGTTTCATTTATCGTATTAATAACAAGCTATATAGTTGGTAAACATAGTGTGTCTTCCGGTAAATTCTGGAGTGACCTACACCAACTTTCATCGTTGTATATCTTTTTCTTTGTTAGCTATTATGCTTTGGTCAGCGGATACTGGCTACTCAAAAAAGCAATTACCGGATTTAAAAAAGTATTGAGATAGCATCGCTGACGGTAGAATTTGTCTACGGATTGATGATGCTTAGTCTCTGACTACCTATTTCAATGCCAGTCATGCCCGCAAAATCTACATTGTTTTGCATCCGGTGTTCGCGCCAGTTTTTCGCATACAGGGCACAGGTTAAGCAATACCTTATCTCCGCTTTCCTTTAAAATGCGTTCAGCGCAATTGATCATAAACTGATCATGGCCTTGGTTAAGTAAATTTAACACTTCCGGATCATCACTTAGCCAACCATTTCTGTAATACGCTTTGGTCATGTTCTCATTTACCGATCCTTCTAATTTAACTGTCGAGTGCTGATGTCTTAAGGCAAGTTTCTCAGCCGGGGTCATTAATTTACTGAAATAGACAATGATATACCTTGCTGTTTCTTTGTTAACACTATCCATTTAATAAATATCTGAAAATAATTCAAATAAATCCACCTGCGCAAATACACTGCGCAGTGCCTCTATTTCTTTGTATCAACATTAAGAAATAAAGGAGGTTCACAATGAAATTCAACCTGTTAAGCAAATTAAAAAACCAGACTGTTAACCATGAGGGTGCCAAAGCATTTACGCTGTCGCCAGAAATGGAACTGTACACCGCTGTGGTTACCTGGAGCTTAAACGACTCTTTTTATGAAAAAGACGAAGCGCGTTTAGTGCGCCTGCAAAAATTGATCACCGCGTGCGACCCTTTGTTTGTGGGTAAACTGGCTGTATATGCTCGCACCAAAATGTATATGCGTTCGGTACCGTTGGTGCTGGTTACCGAGTTGGCTAAGCTGCACTCGGGCGACGATTTGGTCGCCCGAGTCACCGATGGCGTAATCGGCCGTGCCGACGAGATCACCGAGCTATTGGCCTGCTACGAATTACTGAACGAGCGTAAAGGCACTAAAAAACTGAACCGCCTGAGCAAGCAATTGCAAAAAGGTCTGTCAACAGCGTTTAACCGTTTTGATGAATACCAGTTTGGTAAATACAACCGCGATGGCGCTATCAAACTGCGCGATGCGTTGTTTTTGGTTCACCCTAAAGCAAAGGACGAATTGCAGCAGGTACTATTCAACAAAATAGTGAACGGCGATCTGCAAACCCCTTACACCTGGGAAACCGAGCTGTCGGCATTAGGGCAACTAAACTTTGATAGCGACGAGGCTAAGGCAATAGCGTTCTGCGCCAAATGGGAAGAACTGATTGACAGCGGCAAGCTGGGCTACATGGCCCTGTTGCGTAACCTGCGCAACATACAGGACGCCGGCGTAAGCTATGCGCATTTCGAAAAAGTGTGCGTCCGCTTAGCCGATGCGGATGAGATTGCTAAGGCAAAACAGTTTCCGTTCCGCTATTTGGCAGCTTACCGCGAATTGATCAACCCAGTGGTAACCAAAGTACCTGCGCAAAGCCTGGTTAAAAAGCTGACTGCTTTAATGCAGGGGCAAAACAAAGGTTACACCGGCGAGTTGCTGGATGCTTTGGAAAAAGCAGTACAGGCAAGTGCTGCCAATGTCAAAGGCTTCGGCTATGAAACCCGTGTGCTGTTAGCATGCGACGTTTCGGGATCGATGCAGACACCTGTATCGGCTAAGAGTAAAATCTTGCTATACGATGTGGGCTTAATGTTGGCTATGCTGTTGCAATCGCGTTGTAAAAACGTGGAGGTGGGTATGTTTGGTGACAAATGGAAAACCATAGCTGTACCACGTAATAACATCTTAGGTAACGTACAGGAGTTTTATCGCCGCGAGGGCGAGGTGGGTTATGCTACCAATGGCTACCTGGTTATTAAAGATATATTACAGCGCAGGGTAGAAATGGACAAAGTGTTTCTGTTTACCGATGCCCAGTTATGGAACAGCAATAATACTGCCGACCATATCCAAATCCTGTGGTTGCACTACAAGGCGGAGGTATCGCCAAATGCGAAACTCTACCTGTTCGACCTGAAAGGTTATGGCCAAGCGCCATTGCAAATATTGCGCAATGATGTATACTTGGTTGCCGGCTGGAGCGATAAAGTTTTTGAGGTGTTAGCTGCCTTAGAAAACGGAGGTTCGGCGTTAGATGCCATCAATAACATAGAATTATAAGTAAAGCGTGGGGAAGCTAACGCCCCATGCTTTTAAAAAGAAATTAAAATATAAGGATGCCGTAGAATCGGGTTACTTCGCACTGGTTGGGGGTGGGCAGTGTGGCGCAAGCTATGCTGTGGGTTCGAGTCCCAAAAGCGGTCCCCCGTCCCGCGTTCGCCTGTTGCTCCTTATTAAAATATAAAAGAAGGTGTCGTAAATAAGTCTTACTTCGACCGGGACCTGTTGGCGGGCATAGCTACGCGCAGGTAATGAATGGCTTATTGCTTTTAACCCTTCTTTTTAAAGAAATTGAAAATAAAAAAGGTGTCGTAAATGGGTGTTACTTCATAACGCTGCGGTCGCCGGTTCGATTCCGGCCCTGTAAAAAGGTACCTCAGTTGGTAGAGGACAGCACATCAACAGTCACTTGTTGCTTTTTACCCTTTTTTAAAGAAACTAAAATATTAAGGTGCCGTAAATATGCGCTACTTCGTGTCGCCGGTTCGAGCCCGGCCTTTGGAAGTAAATCCCATAGTAGCTCAGTTGGCAGAGCAGTGCAAGCGCATATTGCCCATCGCCCTTAAGAAATAAAGAAGATGCCGTAGGTAAGCGTTACTTCAACCTGTCACGTATAATACGCTTACCCGATTATTGCTCTTCTTTTTAAAATACCTAAACCTAAAAAAGGTGCCGTAAACTGGTGATACTTCGGTATGATGTTCCCTGCGGGGAAAGGTGCAGATTCGAGTTCTGCCTGCAAGTAATTGTAGTAGTCTAAATCTAAAAAATCTCACCGGTTGTTTTTTGCCCTTTTTTAAAAAAATAATGAAAGATGTCGTAGGCGGGTGATACTTCGCCCGGTTGAATGCCGCGAAAGCGGTACAGGTTCGAATCCTGAAAGCCACCTGCTGCTTGTTGCTCTTTCATTTATATTTTGTAATCTTATATTATTAAATCATGACTGAGACTATCCTTCAAAAACTGCTCGAACTGGAGTTGGCTGAAAATATAAAAGTACTGTACGCCTGCGAATCAGGTAGCCGTGCATGGGGCTTTGCTTCGTCCGATAGTGATTTTGATGTACGCTTTATATACTCGAGGCCAGTAAACGATTACCTTGGTATCACAGACCTACCCGATAATGTGGGATTGCCTGTTAACGAAGTACTGGATATAGGCGGTTGGGACATCAAAAAAGCATTAAAACTATTCCTGAAATCAAATAGCACATTGTACGAATGGCTGCAATCGCCAATAATATATCAGGAAGATTCTGCTTTTGCTGATGATCTGCGTAAGCTCATGCCGGAATACTTTTCATTACGCTCCGGCGCTAACCACTATCTGTCGATGGCACATAATACACTTCGGGACGATCTGCAAACCGAACAGGTAAAGCTGAAGCGCTACTTTTATGCGCTTCGCCCCGCATTGGCTTGCTTATGGATCGTTATGAAGCAAACCGTCCCGCCTATTGAATTTGATAAACTGCGGATTGTTATAACTGACTATGAAGTTCAAAACGCTATCGATGAGCTGCTGGAAAGGAAAAAGACAGCCGATGAAAAAGCTTTGATAACACCTGTCCCGGTGCTTAACCAATGGCTAAGTGATACACTTGACTGGTGCAAAGAGCGTATACCTGCGCTTCCATCCGAAAAGAAGTACCCGGACGAATTGAATAATATCTTTAGAAAGTATATCCAGCTATGACCTACGAACAGCTAAAACAGCAAAAAGAATTGATCATGTTGGATTGTATAAGCGGCAGCACGGCTTATAACCTGAATGTTGCTGGTTCTGATGTGGATAAGAAAGGGATATTTATTATGCCTCAAAAGCAGCTTTATGGCTTTGAACAACAAGATCAAATAGCGAACGCAACCAACGATGAGATTTATTTTGAGATAAGCCGTTTCCTTGAATTATTGACGAAGAATAATCCCAATATATTGGAGCTGTTAAGCACGCCCAAAGAGCATGTTTTGTTTCGCCATTCTTTAATGGATTTGATTAAACCGGAAGATTTCCTGTCAAAACTTTGCCTGGATACTTTCGCCGGATATGCGCAAACACAAATCAAAAAAGCTCGTGGCTTAAACAAAAAGATCAATAAGCCATCGGATGCTGAACGTAAGTCGGTATTGGATTTCTGTTTTGTAATCCATAATAACGGAAGTATCTCCTTAAAGGAATGGTTAAAAGAACATGGCTTCAGTCAGGAAGAATGTGGCTTAGTGAATCTGGATCATTTCAGGAATGTGTATTTGCTATACCATCAAAAGCAGTCGACCAATGGTCGGCTTAAGGGAATTATATCAGGCCCTGAGGCAGATGATGTGCAGCTAAGTTCCATCCCAAAAGGTTTAGAAAATATAGCTGTAATGAATTTTAACAAGGACAGTTATTCCATCTACTGCCGTGAATATAAAGAGTATCTGGAATGGGAAGAAAAGCGAAATGAGCATCGTTATCAAAGCACATTATCACATGGCAAAAGCTATGATGCAAAAAACATGATGCACACCTTTCGGCTGCTCAATATGGCTGAAGAAATAGCGTTGCATAAGGAAGTGATTGTTAAAAGAAAAGACCGTGATTTTCTTCTGAAGATCCGTAATGGTGAATTTGAATTTGATGAACTGATGAAAATGGTTGAGGAAAAAATGGAACAGATAAAAACAGCTTATGAGAAATCAGTTTTGCCTGATAGGCCTGATGCTCAAATAGCGGAAAATATTTTAGTGCAGATACGCGAAAGTTTTTATGAAATTTGAGCAGTATAATAATATAACTAAAAATCTACCTATTTTAGTTAATATCCTTGTTCCTTTGTCACAATGTCGGATACGATCACTTATCAATACAACAAATCTTCTGCTTTAAAAAAGTCTGATTCTTCAGACGAATTATTTTTGGCGAAATACAGTGAAGTTCAAAAGAAAAATGCGCCATGCTTTTTCTGGGGCCGCTTAACTGACCCGTACACAACGGCTCGTTGTCTGCTTACCCTCTCAAATGTTGTGCAGTCCAGTTTTAATTTGTCCCCTTTTCAGCTTGCCCTTTTAAAAGATCCTATTGTTACTGCCGGTAATGAGAAAATCAGGTTTGAGGGATTTTCTCACTGTGCCGGGGTTTATGCGCGGGTAGATATTTTAGGTGAAGGGCACGACGGCGAATTTTTAGAAAGTGGCACCACCAATGTAGATTTTAATCAACCCATGCTTTCCGCCTTAAGCAGTATCCGTAAAAACGAAAATGTGTTACTTTCTATCGGACAAAAAGAGGTTGGTTTACACCGGGAAAACGAAAAAGTAATAGAGCGAAAAGTTCCCCTGCCTGTTAAATGGATAAAGGGGCTAACCTCAGTACAAATGTTTCTTTCCGAATCTGAAAAGGTTCATTCGTTTAATCGCCTCCAGGCACTACAGCTATTTAAAACCATACCAACCGGTAAACCTAAAACAGACTATTATTTATTGATCAGAGGGGGTAAGCCGATGTTTTCTCCGGTAAAATCCAACGATGCGATAACTATTGGCGGGATACACCGGTTAAAACTAATTGAACCTTTATTGGCAATTGCGGATGAGTTAAGAGTATTTCCTCATACTACTATGCAGGCAACTACCTGGCAGGTTTATATTGGAGCTATAAGATTTACGTTATCATTATCAAGAGATGCTTGGCGCGGCTTTTCCGGCGAAGGTGCCGCATTGGAATCACTGATCGAAGATATCCCTGATCAGTGGGTAGAGCTTATGGATAATTATAGTTATGCCAACCAGGAATTCAATCCAACCTTACTTGCTGTTAACGAAGGGCTGGACCTGCAAAAAATAGAAAATATAACTGGCCGGCTTTCAGCAATCGGCCTATTGGGATATGATCTGGATGAAAATAATTTTTTCTATAGACGACTACCATTTAAGCTAAGCCGCATTATGAGCCTTAATCCAAGACTGAAGGACGCTGAAAAGCTATTGTTCGAAGGGAAAGTAAAAATCATTTCGCGACAGGATGATAAAATAGAAGCGCAAGTGGAAGGGAGCGGCGTTAAGCATATGGTTATGCTGAATGGAGATAAAAAGCAATGTACCTGTACCTGGTTCAGTAAAAATCAGGGAGAGCGGGGTATTTGTAAACACATATTAGCAGTGAAAAAATTAATTATTAACTAAACTGCGATGACTATTATCGAGGAATTCGTAAGTATTGTTGAAAAGGAAATAGACGTAATACCATTTTTAAAAAGACTGGATCAGGGGCAAAAAAAGCAGTTGTACCCAACGCTTAAAAAGCTTCAAAAATATTACTCGGAATTTGTACAGCAAGGAACCGGTACGTCTTATTCATCCAGAGGAACACAACCGCAATACGACATTTTAGGCTTAGCTGCGTTTATTTGTTTCAACCAAAAAGATTTCGAGCAAAGTACCTCGTGGCGCATATTCAACCGGGAAAATCTTACTGACATCTTACCTTGGTATTGCCCATGTTGGTTTAATGATTATGTCGACAAACTTGCCCTTAACGAATTCGTGTCTTTCGATTATGACTGGTATTTAGATTTGATAGAACAAGGTTATTTGCAAGCTAATAAACTGATGATTGCAAAAATCTTACCTGCATTCATTTTCCCCAGAAAGGAAAAAACCTGGAATTTTGAATATAAACCCGAAAATCTTTTAAAAAGAGACGTTACCTTAAAAGACCATATCTGGTATTTATTTGAGTTTGAAACTAACCTGCATGGAGCTGAAAACTATAAGCATTTTGAAGACAACTCTACTCCGGGCCGGTGGATGGATGCCCTGAAACTATACATGACGGAAGGGAAGATCAACAGGGAAAGACTTCTAAAAGGAAGCATTTCATCAGCAACAAAGAATTTTAATCAATCTGCTTCCAATTGGTTTATGGATCTTTTTATGTTTCTGGAACCAACCAGGGCTGAGCTACTACATTTACAAAGTGATCTGCTTAACACGTTCAACTCTGCAAATAGTAAGCCCTACAATGTAGTCTTAAAATTATTTAAAGATTTAGCGGTTGAACCAGAGTTTGCAATCTCATCCTTTCTGGATCACGTTCCTCTGGTGTTGACGGCTGAATCTAAAACAGCAGTATCTTCAGCTTTAATGATTTTAGATAAGTTGGCAAAAAAATATCCGGAGCAGCGTGAACAAATTTGCATCATTTCTTGCCAGACATTTATACACCAGGACAACAATCTTCAGCTCAGGGCTGCCAAGCTGATCCAGAAATATGGTGAGACAAACTCCGAACTCATTAAAGAAGCCATCCAAGCGTATTATGATGCCTTGTTTTCTGAAGCAACGAATGTTTTAACTGATTTCTCAAAAGCGTGTATAAGTGATGAATCTTTAATAGAAGATGATCTACCCGATGCTGGTTCAAGTATTGCTGAAATTGGAATGCCTGAAACCTTTGATGAGTTTGTCTTTTTAGCCAGCCAGTCATTTGATCAAAATGAAACTTATCACTTTGATCTGTTGCCCGCGTCTATTCTGAAATTTCAAAATGAGATGACGGCGGATAATATCCTTAAATTAATGCCGGCTTTTCAGCGCGCATATAAAATAATAACGAGTGACTGGACCAGTTCCATGGGCTATTTAGACAATATGTTGGCTAAGTTTTTCACCAGCTATGGCCAGTTATTGGTTAGTTTTAATCCCGTTACTGCGAAGCCCATACAATTAATGCATCAATCCTTTGTCAAGTTAGAAGATGAAAAAAAAGCCAAATGGGATCATTATAAAATAAGGCTTGGCGGCATAAAGCCCTGGGATGTATTTACGCATTCATTGGGATATAAACCCCATAAACATATTTTGTTGAATGCTTTTTTTATGCTGGAGAGAAAGATCAGCTTGCCTTTGTTATCTACACCCACACATGAACCTTGTTGGGTTTCTCCGATTGCGCTGATTGAGCGTTTAAGTCTTTATCAAAAAGCCAATGTAATCCCTGGGGACATGGACTTTCAGATTGCAATAACCCGCTGCCATCCGGACAATCAGACAGAGGCGATTAAGTTGGCTGATAAAACCCTTAGAGGCGAATACCGGGAACTTATGGGATTAGTTCTTGGTGAAGACCGGCATCCAAAAGATAACTCTAAACTTAAGTTAGCATGGCTTGTTGCTGGTGTATCTAAATCCTCACCAAATATTGATACTCAATTGCTTTCATTTTCTAATTTATCAGATGCCTATCTTACCGGTGATTTTGAATGGGATTCGCTTATTGAACACTATATTGGAAAACAGTATGATTACACATTACGTAAAAATATTGACGTTCCCTCCAAAAGAAAAACAATCAGAATTGATTTCGGAGATAAACAGAAAAAGACATCTGTATTTAAAACCGCACTAAACAAAATACTTCTGGCTCAAAAGGAAATTGAACCATCTATTTACGATTATACAGAACTAAAGTTTGAATATATTTCCGCTGAACACAATGATATCAAACGCCTGCTTTACTTAATGCCCCTGCAGCCGGATATTCTAATCGCCCATATCATTAACAAAGGTATTCGATACACCGATTTTTGGAGCGAGAATGATAAAAAATTGATTACTTATACACTCGAAACACTTTTAACTTTAGGTTACCGTCAAGGTACGATGTCAAATTTATTCATTGCATCGTGTATGATAAGTAGTGATAAAACTATACGAACCTATGCTGCTGAACTATGGATAAAGGGCGTAAATGAGACACGTATAGATAGCGAAGCTATAGGATCGATTATCGGCAAGCATGAACAAATTGAGCTTGCCCCATTAAAGCGTTTTACAGATCTCGTTATTTCAAATATGCTCCAAATATCGAAAAAGCATAACAGGGCACTCGAAAGATTGTTATCCTGCTGTGTGGAACAAATGAGCGATACGCCAATTAACGGCTGTAAAAAGCTTTTGGAAATTTATGCTGAGGTTTTATCTGTTAATAAAAGTAAAATTATAAACGAGGTTATTATTACACGTTTAAATACCTGGGGATCTACAGAAACATTAAAGAAAGTGATTCAGAAAATAAAAAATGCGTGATAATAAATATTATTGGCTAAAATAATGAACTCTACTGTAAACCCCCTGCTTCCTTATACATCTTTTCAATTTCCTTTTTAGCTCCTGCTATAATTGTTGTTCTGAACAAATGATATCTAATTAAATGCTATGCGGGGATTAAACCTCGATTACTCCGCAAATTTGCGGAGTATAATTTGTTGTGCGGGGAATAATGCTTACTTTTACCGCATAATTGCGGAGAATATGTATATACATCAGTTAAAAGGCTGGCCAAACTTTACCTGGAATACCGAAGCGTTGTTAACCCGGCTGGGCGAAGTACGCCACCGACAGGGCCGTATATTGGGTTTAATGAGTTCAGCAGGTTTTAAGTTGCAGGAAACTGCGGTACTGGATACGTTGACTCTGGACGTGACCAAATCAAGCGAGATAGAAGGTGAAAGGTTAAATACCGAGCAGGTACGGTCTTCGATTGCCCGCAGGCTGGGCATAGAACTTGCGGGAGCAGTACAGGCAGACCGTATCGTAGAGGGCGTGGTGGAAATGATGCTGGATGCTACTCAAAAGTATACCGATGAATTAACAGCAGATCGCCTATTCAATTGGCACGCCGCGCTATTTCCTACCGGAAGAAGCGGTATGCATAAAATTACCGTTGCCGATTGGCGTACGCCGGAAGCAGGACCGATGCAAGTAGTTTCGGGTGCTATGGGCAAAGAGAAAGTACACTTTGAAGCGCCGGAAGCCGAACGGCTGCCTGCTGAAATGGCGGCATTCCTGAAATGGTTTAACGATGAGCCTACCACCGATGCGGTGCTGAAGGCCGCGATAGCACATTTATGGTTTGTAACGATACACCCGTTTGATGATGGTAATGGCCGTATAACGCGGGCAATAACCGACATGCAGCTAGCGCGCGCTGACGGCACGTCGCAGCGATTCTATAGCATGTCGGCTCAAATACTGCGCGAGAAAACGGCCTATTACAATATACTGGAACAAACACAAAAGGGCGGCTTGGATATAACTACCTGGTTAAGCTGGTTCTTAGATTGCCTGTTCCATGCCATGGAACATACCGAAGAAACTTTAACTGCTGTTACCAACCGCGCAAAATTCTGGGAAAGGAACCGCGACACCTTATTAAATAGCCGACAGCAATATATGGTCAGTATGTTATTGGATGATTTCTATGGTACGTTAACCAGTACAAAGTGGGCCAAAATGACGAAAAGCTCACCGGATACTGCATTAAGAGATATACAAGACCTGATCGAAAAAGGCATATTAGAAAAGGAACCCGGAGGTGGCCGGAATACTACTTATAACTTAGTAACCCTAAAACAGAACGAGTAGGTTTAAAAAAGTGTCGGTAGGTAAATCCTACTGGCTTATTGAATTTATTTTTCAATTTAAAATGCCAGAGAGCATACGTCTTATCTGAAATCTATTGACAAGATGGGATAATTGAGAACAGAGTGAGTTAAATTATAAGCCGTAAATTATTAAACATCCTCGCAAATACTTATATTTGACTTAAGAAATGTAGCTGAGATCAGTTGTTTTTTATGTTGATTAGGGAGGCTTTCATTTTAAAAATGTCATTGACAAATAGACAATCAATTTTCAATAGAGCGTCATTCGTGGCGTCTTTTTTTGAAGAGATATAAAGGGTTGAAAATCAGCTAATATTAGCTAAGGTTCGAGTCCCGTCCATTCCGCAAACAAGGTCAAATTTGTTTAAAGCCTGTAATCAATGATTACAGGCTTTTTTGTTTTTCCACTTACATCTTTCTTAACGAATAATATTTGCCCAAATAAGCAACAATAGGACATTTGGCCCCTAATTATATTATGCCTATGCCTTCTTTCACTATGAATATTGGATCATTTCTTTTCCTTGTGATTAATTTACCATTTACCATCGTAAAGTTTCATTGCGGAATTATTGCCAAATGATAAAAATATAATCAATATTTAATTTGTTCATTTTTTTCATAACTCATTATTTATCAGTTAATAATATTTATATTTGGGGAACTTAAACCATTAGTCACATTAACGATGAAAAAACATCTACTTAAAGTCTTATTGACGATTTGTTTTTTTATATCACTTGAATACACTTGCTATGCACAGTACATAACCCGTACTGTAGTATGCAGTGCGGGCGATACCTATAAAAATTCTGACGTTACCTTTAGTTATGTAGCCGGTGAAGCCATTGGCGGTCTTTTATATAATACCACCATCAATCCACATTTATATTTAACCACCGGGTTTGAACAACCCGACCTCGAAGTTTCGCAGGTTTTGGCCGATTCACCAAAGTCACTGGCTATTTTCCCTAACCCCGCAAACGGCGGTGTTGTTAAACTGGCCTTTAATCATGTGCCTGATGGCGTTTATACCATTAATGTATTTGATGCCTCGGGTAAGATCCTGCAAAGCCAAACAG